>Ga0209164_1004681_pt1 | contig 12085 bp, 11 predicted proteins | sample MTBNYHSulfiMetaG_FD_187458 | JGI IMG/M metagenome (GOLD analysis project Ga0209164, IMG submission 187458) | Enrichment culture microbial communities from rom New York Harbor, USA that are MTBE-degrading - MTBE-NYH (New York Harbor Sulfidogenic)... | ecosystem: Environmental > Aquatic > Marine >...
GATTATACGCAAACAGCTGAACCGTGAAATTCCCGCTCCACGATCGAAGAAGAAACGAACCAAACACCCCCAAGAAAAGGATAAACACCCCACTCTCCTGACCAGTTGGTATATTAAAAATAAAAGGAGAAAACCAGGCAACAATGAAAACCACTGGAACCATCAGTAGGATAACCGCTGAAAGTCCAAAGAACGCGGTATTAAACGTCTTATTAGCCTCCCTATAATCCCCACTCTGGAGATCAACGGTAAGAAACCGGCTAATAGCAGTATTCAGGGATTGAACCACGATAGCAACATAGCCAGTAATCGAGGTCGCCAACGGGATAATCCCATACGCGGCGACCCCAAGAGTACTAACAAAATAGGGAACCAGCACAAGACCGATAATGACATTTATCACAAGATAAGCGATGTTTGCCGCTAGATTGTTCGGAAGCTGCGCAGCTAACCTGCTACTAGTCGTATCCTCCTCTTTCTCCAATCCAGGCATCATGTTGAAACAACTCGGATGATATCTTAGCTTACATCATTCACTTGAGTTTATTACAGTAGATTTTTCTTAGTAATTTAGGAGAGAATAGAAAACAGTGTATTTAAACATCGGTCTAGCAAACATGGAAGGAGATATACAAATGAATTCCTCCTTTGAATATTAGCAGCTTTGAAACAACAACCTTTTTCCTTTATTATGTTTTATTTTTTCATAATCGGAACACTATCAACCGTTTCCATATATACAATATTTTCAAAATCAAATTCGAATAACCGCTCGATATTCAGCGGGACATACGAAAGTAACTCCACCCCAACAATAATCATGTGGAACGGTTACATGGAACCATCCGACAGAGGGAGAAGGTTATGAGAGGAGTTAAAATTGAATCCACACCTGTTATAGAAGGTCATAGGTTGTTCTACAACTTCATTAAACCACATGAAGCACTTGATGGACGCACTCCAAGCGAGGAAGCAGGAATAACTATTGATGGAAAAGATAGATGGCTTACATTGATGCATACAGCAATACAGCATAAAAAAGCTCATTCAAATGAATGAATACTTATCAATTAAATTAATAAAGTCAACAAAGTTTAATATTTAGATTTCCATGGTAGGAGCGAAAAAAGATATAATTTTAATAACGAGGAATTTCAACAGACCAAAGGTAAGAGAACTTATTGATGGAATCCATAGTGAAGTGGATAGCATCATTGTTTTAGTCAACTTAGAAAAAGAGCAAGATCATTATACTCAAACTTTACTTAGCACATTAGATTATGAAATTTATAATAAAATAGATATTATTCATGTTAAACCTTGGGGTGATGCCAGTGGAGCATTGAACATAGGTTTAATGAAAGCATTTAATAAAAAACAAAAACCAAAATACATTTTGATAACTTCACCAGAAGTAAAAATCGAACCTAAACATGTTAAAAAAATGAAAAAAGAACTATCTACAAACGGCGATTTATTGGTTGTTGGTTATGCCTTGGAAGCACACGGTACAGGTCACGATAATAAGAATAAATGTTTCGCTCTTAAATCACCATGGAATACTTGTGCAATGTGGAATGCTAATCTTTTCTTGAAGTATGTAGGAGCATTCAACATTATTTGTGATTGCCCTAATTTTATGGGGAATAAGTTACAAGGAATGGAAGACGCACTTGCAATAAAATTAGCTCAAATAAAAAATCAAAAATTAATATATAAATTAATTAGTGTTGATAAACCAGAGTGGGATGTTGAAGAAAGTGAAAAGGAACAACACTGTGCTAAGATCACTCGTAAATCTAATGTATTTGCTTGGTATGAAAACCATATTCTGAACCCATAAAATTAAAGAGTTTAAAACATATCAACTCTAATTTCCCAACGCTATATTACACAGAACCTCACCGCCCTATACTATTGTAGAAGTGCTATTTTAGCCTGACGGTTTTTCCCCTGTTATTTCCCAAAATATTGGAAAGCATATTAAACGCCCAAGATGAAAAGAATATGACCATTTAATGTTTATTTATAATTGATAAAAAGATAATCCGAACTCTTAGATTTATGTTACGTTTTTGTTTCTTATCCACAAATACACAAATCCTGGTATGAAAATTCCTAACCAAATATAAACTCCATTTGATAAAAGAGCATCATTCGAAAAGGTCGCTATCGAGGGAATTACAAAAGCAAAAATAACAATAACTAAAATTGTTAAAGTAATTGAAAAAATCAAAGCTTGGAAAAGAAAAGTTTTATAAGCAAATAGATAAAATTTAAATCCAAGGTTTTTATTTTGATCAGGGATTGCTTTATGCGTTATCAAAAGTTTTTCATCTATCAATTTTGAAATATCTTCTCTATATTTTTTGCGAAGTTCTAATCGACTATTACTGTATTCTTTTATGGAATCTAGCATTTTTTCATTTAATGTTTTTCCCTGGTCTTTATTTAGTGAATGATTTAGAGAATAGATGTGTTTTCTATAAGCATATACACATTTCACATCAAAATCTGATTCGATATATCTCTGTGCACTTTTTTCCATGAATTTTGTATATTTTTCAATTTCAGAAATTTTCTTCTTTATATCTTTCAGAATTTTCTTTTTTTTCTTGTCAGATAATTCTTTTCGATACTCCGGAATTTTATCGATAATATAGTTTAGTTTAAAGATAATCATATCTTCAACATGGATAATTTTTCGTTTACGTGAAATCCAAAAACTATACACAAACAAAGTCATTGAAAATATGAATAGCAAAATAAGAAGATATCTTATAATACCAGTTTGAGTTTCTGCAAAATAATAGGATATAAAATATAAGATAAGAGCTATAATTAGCAATATTTTACTTTCCTTATCAATACTCTTATTGTTAGTTAATGCTTGTTCTATTTTTTTGGACAATTCGGTAAACATTTAAAATTTAACCTCGCAGAACGAATGCTAAAGATGTAATTTAAAGTTATTGGAATTTTCCTCCTGTTAATCTAAAAATAGGAGGTCTGTATCTGAGAGAAAAGGTAAATACTGGGAGAGTTCTGTCTGAGAAGAGGGGTCTACCTCATCTACTACTTCGACTCCCCAGGAAATATATATCGAAATAATAGCTAAATTTCCTATCTACAAGAACCTAGTTTTTTAGTGAATTTTTCTTTTCTTGCTTGATATCCTCTTTTTGTATCATCATCAAATCTATAACGAATCCCGATATCACATAATTTAATTGCTTCATTTAATCTATTTTGTTTTTTATAGATAATTGATAACCTTTTAATCGAATCGCATGTTGTAATATCATCTGGTAGCATCAAATAGAAGATACTACCCCCCTTTTTTTATAATCTATTCCATTCTAATCTTTTGTTCTTTTTTAACTGCATCAATAGTTACTTCCTTAACAACTACAAACTGAGCAATAACTACGAAGATTCAGACAACGAAAATCTCACAAAAATCTATGAAAAAGTCTATCTTTACCCAGGACTATAATAAACCATACTCTTTTCCTTATTTTTTTTATTCGAAATCAATGACAGATAAATAAATTTTTTCCTCTGTTTGGTAGTTCCTCTCACCCTTTTTTTTATGGACCAAGGATAGTAATCGTATAGATAACCACATCCACCTCTGGCTTCGTATCATCACCGGTATCAACCAGAGATATCGCATCAACAACATGAATGAAAAACTGACTGCCCGCGAATCTCTTTCCAAACACCTTTTTTTGTCGAAACCCCTTGTTACTTCGTCAGCAGCTTTATCAGTCGATACGTCTCCATCACCTTGATTTTTTTCGGCTGAACCGCCCGGGACAACGGAATCGTACCACACGTATGATCGTTCCTGTGTACACACACATCACTGCCACCAGCCAACAGCACCTCCACCGCATGGCTTCCAAGCTGTGACGCAAGGATCCTATCAACCGCGGTCGGCTGACCACCCCGCTGGATATGACCAAGGACCGTCACCCGCGTCTCAAAACCGGTCTGACGGGTAATCAGCGCAGCGATATCAGCAGCCTTCGCTGCTCCTTCCGCGACAATGACAATAAAGCTTGCTTTTCCTTTCGCATTCGCATGCTGTATCTCGCGACACATCCTCTCAACATCAGATGTTTTCTCAGGCAGCAGCACCTCCTCACACCCTCCAGCAAGCGCAACCTGCAGCGCGATATACCCACTCTTCCGGCCCATCACCTCAACTACAAAGATCCGTTCCAGACTCGTCGCCGTATCCCGTATCTTATCAACCGCGTCCAACGCAACATTCACCGCCGTATCAACACCAATCGCCAACTCAACATCCGTGATATCATTATCAATCGTCGCAGGCACCCCAACAACAGCAACATCACTACAAGAGGCAAGACAATGCGCGCCTCGTAGCGACCCATTCCCACCGATAACAACAACACCGTCTATCCCCGCAGCCTGGATCGTGTTCACCGCTTGCGATACTCCACGGTCCGTAAGAAACCGTTTCGAACGAGACGTCTTCAGAATCGTCCCCCCTAGATTGATGATCCCGGAGACAGAACGTCGATCCAACGGGATAAAATCTCCATCGATCAACCCATCGTACCCCTTCAAAACACCAACAACCTCAAGATGAGAACGAAACGCTGTTCGTACAACAGACCGTATCGCAGCATTGACCCCCGCACAATCCCGTGTGATAACCGCTATCTTTTTCATAAACCCCCACAACGAGAACGCACCTAATAAATCTTTTAAAGAACCACCATAGTTCCGAATAGACAAGATTTCAACAAGCAATGATATTATTGAAATGATTCAATCTCGACAGGTAATCCTACTCTCATAAAGAATTTTGCACATGATTGAGAAAGATGTTCTCTATACGGTGGAAGAATTCTTAATCGATTTCTTTGTTTTTTTATTCAAAATCCAGTAAAAATAATTTTTTTTCTGTTTGTTAGTTCCTTTCATCCTTTTTTTATGGACTAAGGATAGTGATCGTATAGATGACCACATCCACCTCTGGTTTTGTATCATCACCCGTATCCAGCCCCCCGATTCGTCATCGCAATCGTCCCACGCACAGCAACCTCTTACGAAAAGCATCCTTCGTTCCAAATCCTATTCCTCAGCTATTATAAATGACCGTACCACGTAAAGAAATATCCAAAAAAAATAAGGGAGGAAGCAGTGACACGGTTTACAGAGATACAATTGTTATTGGGAAATCAAGGGATGTCATAGGGTTCTTGCGCTGGATGCAAATCATAGGTCACCCATGGGAATCTAAGAAAGAAATTTAGTTTGAAGAAAGTCCATTGGCCCATGATTGGATAGGGTGATACCTGGGGTTTGTCCCAGAAATTTTTATCGAATTGTGGGATTTTATCGTCTAAGCCTAAGAAAGGAAAGAACACCCATCGGTAGGTAGCTGTTTGCTCATTATCCTGAAAGGTGTTTTTTGTAACAGACGTCGAGGAGCAATAGAAAAGTAAAAGACCATGGGTGTTTCGCTGAATCTGGTTTCCTTCAATGCTCATGTTACGGGAATTCCAAATACCCATCGCCCGAGTTGAATCGATGATGCGATTGTCCTTTATGGTAACATTTTCTGGAGTAGTACCTGAAAAAGCTTCCTCAGCTATGTGCAATCCGACAGTTGTTGAATTGGTAATTTCATTGCGTGTAATGGAATAGTCCCGCGATCCAAGTAGAAAGACTGCTTCTGTGGTATTCTTCAGATGATTCTCATCGATGATAAAATACATGTTTGTTCCCGGAAGTGCATTCATCAGATCAGTGATGCCTCGATGGGCATCCGTTATCGTGTTTTTGGTGATTTGGAGGTGAGCTCCTGAGAGGAGAATACCGCCTACCCATGAGCAGATGGTATTCTGTGAAACAGTACAAAAAATACATTGAATAAGACGAATAGCAATATATCCGGTTTTTGTGGATGAGTTTTGGGGAAACGTGTTGTTGATGATGCTGATGTTCTGTGCGTTTTGGATGGTGACCCCGTATTCTCCAGTATGGATCCTTGTTCCATACAGGGTGCAGTTCCTGGTATGATTAATAAGGACACAAGAATGACTCTTGGAACAATTGTAGATAGTAAAACCACTGATGATCACATTGGGTCCGACGCAGGTGATGATATCATTACTTGCATTTATGCCATCAATGAATGTTGTGAGAAGGTCTGCACCTTGGAGCTGAATGCTGTTGTTTATCACAATTAGTTCTCTGTAGATGCCTGGGAACACGTATACGGCGTCCCCATCGGTCGTGTTGTCGATTGCATCCTGAATCCTCGTGTAGTTTCCTGGACCAGAGCCACCGACATACAACCAGGTTCCTCGTGATACCGATTGTATCTCAGTGATCTCTGCCATCGCTGGTGCAAATGCTATCCCGACGAACAAGAGAATGATTCCAACCGCCAAGCATTTTCTAACAAATTGATATTTGAGGATGTTATTCATCTCCTACAGAGGATATGGGGAAGAATACCAGAAGCAGTTTAACTTAGAACCTAATTCATATAACGATATGAAGATGTAAACCATAGCCAAGGAAACAGTAATCATTATAATTGGGAACCAAAAGATGCTAATATATTCTGCAATATAAGTTCCAATCACCGCCAAATTAAGTGAAATGGCAACAAGTGGGGATAATAAAATACAAAGAATTGGAAAATTCCAATTTGTTGTATCATTTTCACAATCACATTCTATGGTTGATAACTGCATTATTTCTGCATTTAGTGTTGGGCTCTTTTCAATAACTGCATTTATCTCCTTCTGCATCTCCTGATTATCGAATTGATACTTCCCTATCATTGATTGCATTCTTGACGTGCGGGTAAACCTTGAAAGCAACACACCCAGAATATACATCTTTCTGAGTTGACTTATTGTGACAACAGGGAACTCTGATGGTGGGGATATCCCTCTGCTTATCTGCGATTTGAGGATGATTCGCTGTATCTCCTTGTTGTTAGCGATATCACAGATAGTTTGGAATAATAATTCTCTCTGGTTGATTCTTTCTTTGATTAGATTTTGTTGCGAGGTCTCGACGGTTTGATACCCCACTACAGTACTCAACGAACCCAGCACAAGAAGAACCACAGCACAGAAACTTACCACTATCAGAGGTTTCTTACCCATATCTTTCCTGCCCCGTACTATGATTTTATATCGCTACTCACCTATAAATAACTTATTCAATGAACCATTGAATTACCGATTAAACAAAACCTTAAAACAAACTCACATCAAAGACAGAAATTATAACTACCATTGAATAAAATGAATTACTCATACACGATGAGAAAAAAATAAAACAACTTACATCAAAGACAGAAGCTACGATTACCATCTGATATTTTTATCATAGCCGTGATTAAATGACCAGATACTATAATGCTGATGATATCATGGAACTGGGTCATAATACCTATCTATATAACAATGTATATTTAACGTATACCCAACAAACTGATAAAAAAATGTTAAAAAAAATGGTGGAAATGGAATTTCAATAAGTTGATATCCTACAAAACCCAATAAAAATATAAGAATTTGAATACCAGCAACATTCCATTCGGGTAACCCCCCGTTATATGCGTGTACTCCTCCTATTCCTCCAATAAGAATTTGAAATAAATCAATACTTGGTATTAAAAAAGGAGGAAAATTTGGAACTACCATATAGAAAATGTTAATGATTCCATTAATAAGACTTATAATAAATGATAAGCCACCTAAAAACCTCAACCCTAGAAACATCCATCCACTGACAGCACAATTACGATTCCTATAAAAATAACCCAGAAAAGCGTTATTGCTTTTATTACAGAATACTAAATCACAGAGCGGACCACTTTCACGATAAATCCTACGAGCTTTCTCCTCCATTCCCAACCGAAGCGTATCAGCTGTGACATTCTGCGGTACAAGATTATACTTTTTATAGACGGACAGCTTTGTATCTACATCTCTTACATCCCTTATCTCTGCTCTATAATTCATCCATTGTTCACATGGCATTTTTACGATAGATTTTTCAACGGTTCCATCTGCTTTGAACTCCAACACGGTTATCGAAACAGAATCATCTTTCTTGGGAATTGATAACGCCTTGGGTATTCTCGACTCATCAATAGCATTAATCACTGGTGCATACGCTATCCCAACGAACAACAGAATGATTCCAACCGCCAAGCATTTCCTAATCAGAGGTTTCTTATCCATACTCTTTCCTGCCCCTATAAAAATAAATTACCCTTGTTTATTTAAAACTTCTGTGAGAAGGAAAAATTGTGCAGGGGAAGGGATTTGAACCCACGTTTACCAGTACGATAATGATTGGCAGATGATGATTCTCTCCTTATAAATCAACAATTTCATACATTTTCTTTTCAGGTCTGCCGACCAGCATCAGGGACAGGTTCGGACAACCAGGGACGAAAACGAGAAACACATCTTCCAAACACTCCTTGGAATATTATCGCATCACTATCATCAATGGTTCGTATAAGTACTAATTTTGCAGTATTATTAGTAGACCTAACTATGAAGGAGATACTTGGACCCTCAGAGTTCCCCCAGTAATTATTACGTAAATCAGTAAAAGCACCCCAAATGAATGCTCCACATGAACCATTCCAAGGAGATTCTCCCCCATTGTTAAAGAAGTTATTCGAGGTTATTTTTGAACTACAAAAATTAGATAAAATCCCAAAGATTGAATTGTTTATAAACCTGCAATGATTCACCCTGGTACCTCGAGTTGCAAATAAAGATAATCCACATTCATTCTCAATGAAATCACAATACGATATTTCGGTATTAGGAGCGAATGACAGGAAAAGAAACTCCCCGTTAATTTGTAATCCATCCCAAACATTGTAGAAAAAACTGCAATTTTTTATGATAATATCCTTTACTCTATCACCTAGATATAAACCATAATCATTATGATTAAAAACACAATTTTCAATGGTAATATTCAAGATTCGGTTAATCCATATTCCCATTCCCAATCCTTCAGGTTTAAGACCATTCGATTTAAAGGAACAATTACGAATAATTAAACCTGATGAATGTGGTAGTGTAGAACCAAGAAAACAAGCACCGTCCCCTCCATTATACTTAAATGTGCAATTCTCGATGAAAAATCGCAAAATTGGCTTTCGTGGGATATTAGTTGAAAACAATCCATCACCTGTATTATTATGGCATTCTGTTTTCTGTATGGTTATATCTGATGATTCAAAAATTTCAATGCCATCGCTCATGTTATAGCACATGCTAGAAATGATGGTAATATTTGTCGACCAATAGATACCTATACCACGCCCATCTGGATATACAGGGCAATCGGAACACGAACAATTCTCTAACTCAACTTCTGTAGAATATTTAATGGAAATTCCAGTTCCGCTTTCATTGACTTTTGTATCCTCTATTTTTCCATGTTTCACTTCGGAAAATTCAATTCCCTGATAAAAATCATCAGGATGATAAAAACCACTAATCGTACAATTCTTGATAATGAAATGCTTATCAGTATTATTGATGAAGATGCCCTGAGATGCAGACCCATCGCTGACAATCACCCAGTTCTCAATAATATATGGGTCATCTTCAGTACCATTACCACCTGTGACACCATTTTCCTCAGTGAATTGGTCATTTCCAATAATCCGTATAGGTGCATGATTCCCAGAACCCAAGGATGTTATCGGATATGATACACCCACAAAAGAAGTCGATAAAAACAGGAATAGAACCAATAGTGAGATGAGATGCTTTTTCATCCTTTTTATCCCTATAGGAAAATAAAGTGTCCTTCATTATTTAAAACCTTTGAAAGATGGAAAATTATGCAGGGGAAGGGATTTGAACGCCTAATTACCAGTTAAATTCTGAACAGAGGATAATAATTACTCCTGTAAAATCCAACAATTTCATACGTTCTATTTTAAACTCATCCATGGAACATCATTAGGTTTATAGGAGACGAATGTAGGTCACATATCGTTCGTCTGACCATTCGCAACCGCCTTTGTAAAAAGCGGTGACTCTGATTCTATGAAATTCGATAAAACCTTTGTAATAATTTTTGTTCATATTCCATTGAAAGGGAGGCTCTGTGGAATTATATTGGAGATTTCCATCAACGAAAAAGCCGATATGGTCCAATTCATCTAAGTTCGTCGCATTCGCACGGATAGTAACATTTCTGAATATGATTGTTTTTCCGCTGATTGTTGGAAACTTTTCAGTTCCCAAGAAATAAACTTTTCCGGCGACTGGCTGTTCCATTTTCGCTTTTTTTATCTCTCCAGGACCAAACGCATGGATGAATCCTTTTGAAGTCACTGCACCTGAATGAACCTCTTCATCGTTTAAAGAACCGATGTAAACCGTTCCATCCTCCGCGATTGCAGGAGACGATACAATGCCTTCGTTGCAGATGTTGCCGCTGCGCCACCGTTCTGTCCCATCGGGGTTTACCACGATGAGTTCTCCGCCGACTCCATTTCCTATATTTGCACCAATATAAATCGTCCCATCCGCTGTTATCGCTGGCGCAGCAAAAGAACAATCTCGTTCCTCTCCTAATGGAAATATCCATTTTAAGGTACCATCTGGATTCACTGCATATAAATCGACATGAGCAACATAGATAGTTCCATCAGGTCCGATTGATGGGTTATTTGAAGAACCGTAGTTCGTGTTCACCCGCCATTTCATCGTCCCATTCGGATACAACGCATATAAGTAATCATCCCAAGAGGAAACGTAAATCGTCCCATCATCTGCAATCGAGGGATTTGCCTTCATCTGTCCTCCAGCATAAAATTGCCATTTTACCGTCCCATTATTCGGATAAATGGCATGCACATAGCCGCCGGACCATGATGTGCAATAGATTGTACCGTCATCTCCGATAGCGGGTGATGAGAACACCGAGTAGATATTTGGGGCACTCCACTTCAACGTACCATTAGGATTAAGCGCTCTGAGATTTCCATTGTATTCCCCGAAATAGATAGTCCCATTCGTATTAATCACTGGTGAGGAAAAAATATTATCTGTTAGATATGACCATTTTGCAGTTCCATTTGGATAAAAAGCATACAAACGATTTGGGGAAACAGAAAATGTTCCTGCATAAATAATGCCATCATCACTAATTGCGGGGGCTGAAAATATTTGAATAAAACCTATATTATTCCATTTTAATGTACCATTTAAATCAATTGCAAAGAAACTATAACCACTGAAATATATGCTTCCATTTTCATCAATAACAGGAGAACCATATATCCATCCATCGGCAGGAAAACGCCATTTCTCCACAAGAGGCGAAGCAGCAGTACTATAAGGACTTCGCCCCGTATGTTGAACATCATGGGACATAACAGACCATTGTGAATCCATCGGACCACTTATGATTTCAACTTCAGTTTTTGTTAAATCTTTTGATGTCGATTGAAAAACAGTAGGTTTATCGGGAGCGTTCTCTGAATTGTGTTCTCTATCAACCAGGAATCGTTCTTCCATAATCTTGTTATTATCAGTCTGAATCGTAGGAGAACTGTTGGTAACCGGAAAAACCAATGAAACAAAAAACAAGAGAATGATTCCAACCGCCAACCATTTCCTTATCATCATTTCCTTCCCGCTATAAGAAAATTAAAGTATCCCTCGTTATTTAAACCCTTTGTTAGAGGAAAATTATGCAGGGGAAGGGATTTGAACCCATGGAGTTATTCAAAGAGGCGTGTAAAATAAGGCTCATAAAAGGCTCGTAGAGGCTCGAAAAAGAGTTTTTAAGGGGAATATGATTATGAGACCGTTAGACGTTCTCTATTCGGTCTATTTAGGAACCGTGTTAAAGATTATCACAAAATATGGGTTAAATTTAAATATAATTAAAAAACTTTACAAAAAGTCGACTGAATTAATAGATATAAAACAGTTTACTGGGTTAGATAAAAATATATTTTTGATAGCAAGTTTATGAAAAGTTAATTTTCAACCGTTTGACCTCTCTTTGAATATATTCCGTAAAATGG
>Ga0209164_1004687_pt1 | contig 12077 bp, 9 predicted proteins | sample MTBNYHSulfiMetaG_FD_187458 | JGI IMG/M metagenome (GOLD analysis project Ga0209164, IMG submission 187458) | Enrichment culture microbial communities from rom New York Harbor, USA that are MTBE-degrading - MTBE-NYH (New York Harbor Sulfidogenic)... | ecosystem: Environmental > Aquatic > Marine >...
CCCCCTCCTCGCAGAGGCTCAGGAAGAAGGTTATGCCTTCAAACAGTCGGACAGCAGGCCTTCTCCCTACCATGGTTATTATTACAGGATGCTGACTGCCCAGGGGGAAAACGCGCCGGGCGGGGCCTATGACTATGTGGTAAAAGGAAAGATGCTCGGAGGATTTGCCCTGGTGGCCTATCCCGCTCAATACGGGGCATCAGGGATCATGACGTTCATGGTGAACCATGATGGTTTCGTCTACGAAAAGGACCTGGGAGAAAGCACAGAGAAAGAGGCCCAGGCCATGACGCGCTTCAACCCGGACAGCACCTGGCAGAAGGCGATAGCGTCGCACGCCAAAACAGGGGAATAAGACATGGCGTGTCGCCTGTGATGGGCGATTCACGACGGAACAACCTTGCTTCTGGGATCATGTGCAGAACGGCAAATGGGATATCGAATCCCAGAGATAATCGATGGTCTTCGTGACCTGGGGAGGAGCTGTTTCATGTCACCTCATGTTTATAAGCATATCGGCCTCGCCTTTTTGGGGCTTTCATCCCTTTTAGGCCTTTTCGGCTGCAAAGGGGAGGCGCCTGAAATCCTTGATCCCGTCCGCGCCATTAAGACGATGACCATCAGCGAGCGGGCCTCTTCACAGGTGCGCAGGTTTTCCGGGAAGGTCGCTGCAGTGGATTCCTCGGATCTCAGTTTTCAGGTGCGAGGACAGGTGGCGTCCGTCAAGGTAGACATCGGGGATCGGGTAAAAAAGGACCAGGTGCTCGCTGTGCTGGATCCGGAGCCGTACCAGTTGGAGATGGAGGCCATCAAGGCCGAGCTTGTCAAGGCCAGGGAAAATGTGGCCAAAACAAAGGCAGAGTTCGAACGGCAGCGGCGCATTTTCGAACAGGGGGCGGGCGCACAGAGATTCGTGGAAGTCTCTGAATACAATTACAAAGCCGCGCAAAGCGCGGTGGATTTTCAGGTGGCGAGACTGGATCTGGCCAACCGCAATCTGCGAAAAACCAGGCTGCTTGCCCCGTACGATGGGACCATCGCCCTGCGGTCCGTCCAGCCCCATGAGGAGGTGCTGGCCGGGCAGAAGGTGCTCGAAATTAATGCCAAAGGCAAGTTGGAAGTGCAGGTAACGGTTCCGGAGACCACCATCGACCGCATTCATATCACCGACCCGGCGACGATCACCTTCCCCACGCTTCCGGGCGAGGCCACAAAAGGCCGCATCTCCTACATCGGTTCCGCGGCAATCGAGTCCAATGCCTTCCCTGTGAAAGTCGAACTCATCGATCCCGATAAAATTATCAAACCCGGCATGACCGCGGAAGCCACCCTGAGCATGATTCAGGAAGAGCAAAAGCCCGGTTACATGTTGCCCATCCAGTCCATCCTGCCCACCCAGGAAACGGGACAAGGGTATGCCTTTGTGTACGACCCCGGGACATCGACGGTCAAAAAAACACCGATCCGCTTTGGCGGTGTTGAAAAAAAGAACCCCATTGTCACCGAAGGCCTTAAGGCTGGGGACGTTATCGCCGTGGCCGGGGTGAGTTTTCTGGCCGACGGCATGAAGGTCAACCTCATGAAAGAGTAGGGGAAAGATGAGAGGGATCACCTCATTTGCACTGAACAATTCGCGGACCGTCATCATGACCCTGCTTCTCGTCACGTTGGGAGGGATTTATGCGTACATCGCCCTTCCGAAGTTGGAAGACCCCTTCATCACCATTCGCGAAGCGGTGGTTTCAGCGACGTACCCCGGTATGCCGGTGGAAGAGGTGGAGCGTCTGATTACCCGGCCCATCGAAGAGAAGCTCCGGAGCATCGGGGAAATTGATGAGATCAAGGATTCCACGTCCAAGGTCGGAGAATGTCTGATCCATGTGACTATCAAGGATGAAGTGCCGGCCGAACAGCTTCCCTCCACATGGAAACTGTTGAGAAACAGAATGGATGATGTCAAACCGGATCTGCCGAAGGGCACTGTCGGACCGACGGTCAACGACACCTTCGGCGATACGGCTGTGGCCACCATCGCCCTGTGGAGCGATGGCTTCAGCATGGGGGAGATGTATGAAACCGCCCGTCAAATACGGGAACGTCTCAATCTGCTGAAGGGGACCCAGAAGGTCGACCTCACAGGGGTTCAGGATGAGCGCATCTTTTTAGAGGTCTCCAACGCCCGGATCGCGCAATTGGGAATCGACCCGAAGGATATCGGTCGCAGCCTGCGGGAGCAGAACATCCTTCTCCCCGGAGGCAGAATTGACATGAGCGATGTGGAGATCATCGTGGAGACCCAGGGCCGATTCAAGTCTGTCGAAGAGATCAAGAATGTTCTGATCCCGATTCCCGGTTCCCAATCCACGATTCCCCTGCGCGATATCGCAACTGTTCGAAAGGGCTATGTAGAGCCGATTCAGAACCCGGCGTACTACAACGGGCATCAGGCCATTGTGTTGAGCGTCTTTCTCCTCCGAGGAGTGGATGCGGTTGCCTTCGGGGAGCGATTGACAAGAGAAGTCAAGAGGATTGAACAAGCTTTGCCATGGGGCTATGTACTTGAATTCGCGACCTATCAGCCTGAGCTGATTCAAACTTCCGTGAACGGGATGGTGATCAATGTGATCGAGAGTGTGGCCATCGTTCTGGCGGTAGTGATGCTTCTTTTGGGGCTTCGAAGCGGGTTGATTGTCGGATCGTTCATCCCCCTGGTGATGCTTTTCGGATTCCTGATGATGTACGCCCTCGGGATCGATATGGAACGGATGTCCCTCGCCACCATGATCATTGCCCTGGGGATGTTCGTGGACAACGCCATTGTGGTGTCCGATGATATCAAAGTGAACATGGAAACGGGAATGGCCCGCAGAGATGCGGTCCTGAAAAGCGGCAGTTCCCTTTCCATACCCCTGCTCACCAGCACCTTGACAACGGTTTTCGCCTTTGGACCGATCCTGCTCCAGATCGGCACCGCCGGGGATTACACCTCCTCGCTGGGTTCGGTCATGATTATCCTGCTGATGGGGTCGTGGTTCTTCTCCATGTTTTCGACCACCAGTATGTGCTACTGGTTCTTGAAGGTGAAACCGGCCGAAGGAGGTGACAGGCAACAAAAGATTGATCCATACCAGGGGAAATTCTATAGGCTCTATCGCGGGATACTCAACATCTCCCTGCGCCATCGAACTCTGGTGCTCGTCTTCACGGGAGGCGCGTTTGCCGCTTCCATCTATGCAGCCACGTTTATCCCCCAGGCCTTTTTCCCGAACGGGGACAGAAACCAGTATCTGATCTATCTGGATCTGCCTGCCGGAACGCGCATCGAAGAAACGGACAGGACCGTAAAAGGCCTCAGCGCCTGGCTGCAGGATAAACAGCAAAATCCAGAAATCACCGGGACCATTGCCTACGTGGGAAACGGCGGACCTCGTTTTTTCCTGTCCTTGTCCCCGATGGACCCGGACCCGTTTCAGGGTTTTGTTGTCGTAAACACCCAGAACAGCGCCCAGGTGCCTGAACTTGTAGACCGGACGCGGCAGCATCTGCTCAATCACTTCCCGAATGTGCGGGGGAGGGTCAAGGCCATGTGGCTGGGCGGCACGGAGACGGGACTGCTGGAAATTCGGCTCAGCGGCCCCGATACAGAGGTGCTGCATGAACAGGCCGAGGCCTTAATGGCAACGCTGCGCAACACCCGTGGCAGCACAGATATCAAACAGGACTGGAACAACCGGGTGTTTACGGTCAAGGTGGATGTGGACCAGAACCGCGCCCTCCGTGCCGGGGTGACGTCCAAAGACGTCGCCGATGCACTTTCTTTCTTTGTGGATGGGGCCACGGCCACCGACTTCCATCGCGGCAATGTCCAAATCCCGATTGTGGGGCGTGGTATTGAGGCTGAAAGGGATGCTCCTGACACCCTGCGCACGCTGGGCATCCGCACTTCCTCGGGAGAGAGTGTACCGCTCAACCAGGTGGCCAATGTGTACGCGACAGGCGAGCTGAACCGGATCATCCGCTACAATCAGGAACGTACTGTTACCGTAAGCGCCAAAAACCAGTTGCTGAAGGCCTCGGAGATGTTTGCGGCTCTAAAGCCGACGATCGAGGGGATGCAATTTCCCAAAAACCACTTTTGGGAGGTGGGGGGCGAGCTGGAGGATTCCGCCAAGGCCCAGAAGAACCTGGCGGCATGGCTCCTGCCCTGTTTTGGCGGCATTGTCTTCTTGCTGGTATGGCAGTTCAACTCCATCCGCCGGGCGGCCATCATTCTCTTGACCATTCCGTTGGTCCTTGTGGGGGCAGTGGTCGGGCTGCTGCTGATGCGGGCCGATTTCGGTTTTATGGTCATCCTCGGGCTTCTGGCCCTGGCCGGATCCATCGTAAACAATGGCATCGTGATGATCGATAAAATCGAGGAGAACCTGCGCGACGGTCAGGCGCCCTACGATTCGATCGTCAATTCGGCTGTCAGCCGATTCCGACCGATTCTTCTGTCGGTTTCGACCACCATGCTCGGGTTCCTGCCGTTGATCATCAATGATGATCCGCTGTTCTATGGCATGGCGTCGATCATGTTCTTCGGTCTGGGTATCGGCAGCGTGTTTACCCTCAACTATGTACCGGTGCTCTACAGCCTATTTTTCCGGGTGAAACCAACGGCATAGCCACAACTAAAAAAGGTCTCGCGCAAAGGCGCAAAGATTTTTTTATTTTTTTGACGGAGTTTTAAAGAATAGGGAGAGCGCTTGTGCATACCGGTAAAAAAGACGCATTACACAACCAAGTCCGGACCGCCGGGCGTTTCGCAGGATGGGGCAGGGGGTTAGGGAGCTTACGATTTGCGTGGGTCGCCATCGTGTTGTGGATGACCGGCTGCAGCATGGTCGGGCCGGATTTTGTCAAGCCAACAGCGCCCTTGCTGGGTGACTGGACCGAGACTCAGGCCCCTGGTGTGAGTTCCGGTCAAACCGATGACACCGACTGGTGGCATGTGTTCAACGACCCCGTGCTGGATAACCTCATCCAAAAGGCCCATGCGCAAAACCTTTGCCTGCAGGTCGCCGGCATCCGTATCTATGAGGCCCGTGCGCAACTGGGCATTGCCGTGGGCAGTCTCTACCCACAGCAACAGACGGCCTCTGGAGGCTTTTCAAACAACAAACTGAGCACTGCCGCGGAGACCCCTTTTATTGATGGCAGTTTCAATGCGCTGGGCGTGGGGTTTGATGCGGCATGGGAGATGGATATCTGGGGAAAATTTCGTCGTTCCGTTGAAACCGGCATGGCCAATCTGCAGGCAAGCGTCGCGAGTTATGACAACGTTCTGGTATCGCTGACAGCAGAAGTGGCCAGAACCTATATCGTGATGCGGACCCTGGAAAGACAATGGGTGATCGCCAAAGAAAATGTGGCGCTGCAGGAGCACTCTCTGCGGATCGCCGAGGTTCGATGCAAGGAAGGCGCTGTGACGGAGCTGGATGTTGCACAGGCCAAGTCGTTGTTGTGCGACACCCAGGCCTTGATTCCACGGCTGGAATCCAGTTTGCGAAAATCCCAAAATGCCCTTGCCGTCCTTCTGGGCGTATTGCCGGGGGACCTGACAGGCATGTTGAACGGACCGGCCGTCATTCCCGCTGCATCCGAGACCGTCATCGTGGATATCCCCAACAATCTTCTCAGAAGGCGACCGGACATTCGGCTGGCGGAGCTGCGAATCGCCACGCAAACCCCTCAAATCGGAGTTGCCAAGGCAGACCTCTACCCTCATTTTTACCTGTTTGGCGCCATCGGATGGCGGTCATCAGACGCAACATCAGCGTTCGGTCAGAGTTCCCTGGGGGACATATTCAGCTACAAGAGTCTGTTTTGGAGCGTGGGCCCTGGTTTCAACTGGGATATCCTGAATTACGGGCGTATCGAAAACCGTGTCCGGGTGGAAGATTCACGCCTTCAGCAGCTTGTGGTGACCTACAAAGACACGGTTTTGAATGCCCAGCGGGAAGTGGAGGACGCGCTGGTGGCCTTTACGCGCTCCCGGGAAGAGGAACGGTTTCTGAAAGACAGCGTCACGGCGGCCGAACGTTCCGTAAAGATCTCTCTCATTCAATACCGGGATGGGCTCGTTGACTATCAGAGGGTGTTGGATTCCGAACGATTTCTGGCGACGCAATCCAATCGGTTGGCGGAAGTGAGCGGTCAAATGAGCACCCATCTTGTGAGCGCCTACAAGGCACTGGGCGGTGGCTGGGAATCCAGAGAGGGAAAGGAAGAAATCCTTTCGGCAGAAAACAGAAACCAGATGACGGAACGTACCGACTGGGGTGGATTACTGACTCCGGCAGGATTCAAATTGCCTGCTGACGATACGGATCAACGGGGCTGGGAATGGCCGGACTGGTAAGGGATTGAAACCGAATGTTCAGACAACTCCGCATCCCATTTACACAAATCGTTATCGGGAGATTCCTTTTCCTGTTCATCTCCATGTTGTTCATGATGGTCCTTCTTCCCTTTCTGGAGGGCTTTTTCGTTATTCGATATCACATCGGCATCTTCTTCCTGATCATTTTCATTTCTTCGGTTTTTGCCGTCAGCCGGAAGAGAAGCACGTTTATGACAGCCCTTGTCCTGGCCTTGTTGACGGAAGGCCTGAATTTGTCAGGTTATCTCACCGCAATTTCCGCCCTAAACATCCTGAGCGATATTTTTGCAGGCCTTTTGCTGGCCTATACCGCGATGATTATCCTGTTCTATTTGTTCAGAGAAGACAGGATTACAGGCGACATGATCATAGGCGCTATTTGCGTCTATTTCCTCCTGGGATTGTTCTGGAGTTTCGTTTTTTCCACCCTTGAGACGTGTCAGCCCGGTTCGTTTCAAATGCCCCAGGGAGCGGTCAATCAAATGACGTTTTCCTATTACAGTTACGTTACCCTCACCACGGTCGGTTATGGTGATATGACGCCCATCAGCGGCCCTGCACGATCTTTCGCCATATTGGAGGCCATGATGGGCCAGCTTTACCTTGCCGTTCTAATAGCGAGGCTGGTCGGAAACTACGCTTCGCAGCCGACCCGCCTATCGTCTGGAGGGGGGATGTGCACGAGGCCGGAGAGTGTCAATCAGGGAGATTCATCCACCGTGGGACCTTAATATCGCGGCAGGACCCTCGTTGCCCTTGGATTCTGGATGCAAGAGGTTTCTGTTCGTTGGCTGAGATGGCCGTTTTATTTCAGCCGGGGCAGTGTCTGAGTATGACACGGTCTCAACCATCGTAACCCATTTACAAAGGAGGCTTTATCGACTGATGATGACAAGGGTTCGTCTATTTTAAAACATTGAACAGAGGAGGATTCATGATGAAAACCAGAACAATTATCATTTTACTGTCAATCTTACTTGCACTTCCCGCTTTGGCGGGCGCCGTATCGGAAGAGGATTTTAAGATGGAAACCACTCAGAACCTGATCAATTTGTGTACGGTATCCACGGATGATCCTTTGTATCATCATGCCATCAACTTCTGTCATGGGTATCTGGTGGGTGCGTATCATTACTATGTGGCAGCCAGCTCGGGGCCGAAAGGGATCAAACTGGTCTGCCCCCCGAATCCGCCACCCTCTCGAAACGAGACCATCCAGATGTTCGTGGATTGGGCCAAGGCCCATCCGCAATATATGAAGGACAAGCCGGTGGAGACGGAGTTCAGGTTTCTGATGGAAACATGGCCGTGCAAACCCTGAGCCGAATCGTAGGCAAGAATCATTAGAGCTGAAACCAAAGGAGGAGATTATGGAAAGAATTTTACTTGGCGTTATGCTGGTACTGAGCCTTGCTGTTTTTGGGTGTGCAGGCATGTCGGACACGCAGCAGCGCACATTGAGCGGGGGCGCCATGGGCGCCGGTGCAGGAGCGCTGGTCGGGGCCATGGCCGGCAGCGCGGGCTGGGGCGCCGCGATAGGTGCTGCCACGGGAATAGCCGGCGGCTACATTTACGACCAGCACGAGAAATCCAAGGAAGCGGCGTACAAGGAAGGATATAAAGCGGGCCAGACAACTAAATAGTGTTATGACTGTTCGATGCTACGCAAACAGCGTGGCATCGAACACCTGTTCGAGGCGCTCATCAAATGAAAAGGGTCTCACCATCTCACATCCATCTCTTGATCCGCTGGGTCAGTCTGTTGTTGGGCATGGCATGTTTTGGCGGCTGTATGAGCTACGGCGCGGTGACGCTCGACCGCGATCGGCTCGATTTCACCAAGGCCGTGGCCAATTCCTGGAAGGAGCAGATGCTGCTGAACATCGTGAAGCTGCGCTATGCGGATACGCCCATTTTTGTGGATGTCGGCCAGATCGTGAGCAGCTACCAGATGCAGAGCACCTTTTCAGCGGGCGGGAATATCTTCAGCTCCAGCGGCGTTGTTCCGGGTGTTCCCAACAGCAGCATCGGCCTCGGCGCCCAGGGGCAATACACCGACCGGCCCACCGTAACGTTTGTACCCTTGACCGGGTCGAACTTCATCCGGACCCTGATGACGCCCATCCCCCCCATCCGGTTGATGGAACTGGTCGAATCGGGCTACCGTGCCGACCTTTTGTTTCAGGTCGCAATGCAGAGCATCAACGGCCTGTCGAACGGGAGGGCGGGCGGTCGCGGAAGGGCGCCGGACACCGAATTTGAGAAGGTGATTCAATCATTTCGGCGAATTCAGGAGTCGGGTGCGGTCGGGTTTCGCGTGGATCCGGACAAGGAAAGGAAGCGTGAAGGGGTCATTATGACGTTCCCCGCCAAGGATATTGCGCCCGATATTCAGGCTGAGCGGGAGTCGCTCAGGAGGCTTCTGGGGCTGAACCCGGAGAAGAACGATTTTAGGATCGTCTACGGGACAGCGACAGACCGGGACGATGTGATCGCCATTCAGACCCGCTCAGCCATGCAGATTCTCCTCGAGATGTCGGCCTTTGTGAGCGTTCCTGAAGATCATATACTGGAGGGCCGCGCTTTTCCGGCCCCTCCGACGCCCACTGATGGACAGGAGATCCTGCCCCCTATGGCCCGCATAGCCAGCGGCCCATCCCGGCCCGAGGCCCCCTTCGCTGCGGTGCGATACGGCGATCTCTGGTATTGGATCGAGGATCGTGACCTCCCATCCAAAGGGGTGTTCACGTTCCTTCTGATTTTCATGACACTGGCGGAAACCAGCGAGAAGGGCCCGGGTCCTCAGCTCACCATCCAGGCCAACTGATCTGGCGAAACTGTCGGGCGGATCTCAATGAGGTTCATGCTTGATCCTGAAAGCGGGTGCGATTGAAGAAAAAAGCGATGAAAAAGATGTTCATTTTATGGGTATTGATTCTGGGCGGATGTGTCAGCATCCCGGATAATGTGACACCTGTCGAACATTTTGATTTGGGTAGATATTTGGGGAAGTGGTATGAGATCGCAAGGTTGGATCATTCTTTTGAGCGGGGTTTAACGAAAATAACGGCTCACTACAGCCTTCAAGAAGATGGTGGCGTCAAGGTACTCAACCGGGGATACTCTGAGAAAGACAAGGAATGGAAGGAAGCGGAGGGAAAGGCCCACTTTGTTCAAGAGGCAGACAAGGGTTTTTTGAAAGTCTCTTTCTTTGGGCCGTTTTATGGGTCTTATATCGTATTCGAGCTTGACCATGAGAACTACCAGTATGCCCTGGTGAGCGGACCAGACAAATCGTATCTATGGCTTTTAGCCAGGACGCCAGAAATAGATAGAGATTTATTGGGCACTCTTATAGCAAAGGCGGCAATCCTGGGTTTTGATACAGGCAAGTTGATATTTGTGGAACATCAATCAGATTTCAAGAGAGACCCGCTTTTCTGATATTATGCACTCGGGCTGAGGCCTGAATCAGGCAGTCCAACATCGCAGGAGAGACAGAAGATGCGCTTGACAGGAATCGTTTGTGTGGTGTTAATGATTACCGGGAATCTTTTCCTGGAGCCTGCCTTCGGCAAGGAAGCGGTTCTGCCGCAGAAGACGTTCACAACTGCAGAGGAGGCCGCTAAGGCCCTGGGTGCCGCCTATGAAAGCGGTGTCAACACAGCCGCCATTGCCGGTATCCTGGGAGACAAGGAGTTGCGGCTCGTCTCATCGGGCGATCCGGTCATCGACCGCTATGAGCGTGAATGGTTTCTCTCCCTTTTCAGGGAGGGACACGACGTGGTTTTTGAAAGTGCCGACCGTGCGGTTTTGCAGATCGGCAAGACCGAAACCCCCTACCCTGTTCCGCTGGTGAAGAAAGGCAGGAGGTGGCGATTTGATTCGAGCGAAGGACACGAGGACCTGCTCAGTCGGCGCATCGGCAAGACTGAGCTGAGCGCCCTGGACATGATGGTCGTTTATGTGGATGCCCAGCGCGAATTCTACCGTAAGGATCATAACGGTGATGGTATCCTGGAATACGCTCAGCGCTTCAGAAGTTCACCCTCTCAACACAACGGACTCTATTGGGAGTGCAACCCTGGGGAAACACCCAGCCCAAACGCCGAGCTTGTTAACGCCATTCGGCAAGAGGGCTATAAACTCCCAGAGGAAAGCAACATGGCGGTCTACCGCGGTTACTTTTTCAAAATACTGAAGGCTCAGGGGAAGGACGCCCCTGGCGGCGCACGCGCGTATGTGGTCGATGGCAAAATGATCGGCGGTTTTGCGCTGGCGGCCTTTCCGATACGATATGGGATATCCGGTGTGCTGACCTTTGTCGTGAACCAGGAGGGAGCGATTTACCAGAAGGACCTGGGCGCAAAGACCGTCAAACTGGGATATGATATGTCCCTTTTCAACCCTGATAAGAACTGGACCAGGGGACAGTAGCCTTGAAAGGTAAGTAAGGGGGAACGAAATGATACAAGGGATCGTTTCTATGGCGGTGGTACTCAGTCTGGCGGTCGCACTGCCTGCCTTCGCTCAGACGCCGGACAAACAGGCGAGTCAGCCTGCCAAGAACGTCTATTCCATGCCCGATGTCACCCAGCAGAAATTGACCGGGGATTTTGATGCGATGATCAAGCGGCGCGTCATCCGCATCCTGGTGACCTATTCAAAGACCCATTATTTTGTTGACAAGGCAACTCAGCGGGGGCTCACCTATGACATGGGCCGGCTTTTCGAGGACAGCGTCAACAAAAAGCTCAAGAAAAAGCATGTTCGCGTCCATGTTGTGTTCATACCCGTTTCCCATGACGAACTCATCCCGGCCCTGATTGAGGGCCGAGGAGACTTGGCCGTCGCTAATCTGACGATCACCCCGGAGCGCCTCAAGCAGGTGGACTTCACAGAGCCGACGAGGAGGAACGTCTGCGAGATCGTGATCACCGGGCCTGGCGCCGAGCCGATCTCTACCCTTCATGACCTATCGGGGAAAGAGGTCTATGTACGTAAAACGTCGAGCTATTACGAAAGCATTCAGGAACTCAATGCCGAGCTGAAAAGGGCAGGCAGGGCGCCGGTGAAAGTGAGACTCGCCCCCCCCGAGCTTGAGGATGAAGACATCTTGGAGATGGTAAATGCCGGACTGGTTAAAATTACGATTGTGGACAACCATATTGCCGAGTTCTGGCGGCAGATCTTCAACAATATTGCCTTGCACCCGGAGGCGGCCGTCCGAACCGGTGGGGAACTGGGGGTCATGATCCGCAAGAACAGCCCGAAACTCAAGGCAGCGCTTGACGAGTTCCTTTCCCGCTATGCTGAGGGCTCCAAGGCACGCAATATATTGCTGCAAAAATATCTCAAGAACACGAAGCTTGTTCGGAGCGCCACATCCAAAGATGATCTGGCCAGGTTCGAAGCTACCATCGAATTTTTCCGGAATTACGGAGACAAATACGAGCTGGATTACCTGCTCATGATGGCCCAGGGCTACCAGGAGTCGAGACTCGATCAGAATGCCCGAAATCCTTCTGGCGCCATCGGCATCATGCAGGTGCTGCCGAGCACGGGCAAGGAGATGGGGTTTGCCGACATCACCAAAATCGAACCCAACATTCACGCCGGCGTGAAATACATCCGCTTCATGATGGACCAGTTT
>Ga0209164_1004689_pt1 | contig 12076 bp, 9 predicted proteins | sample MTBNYHSulfiMetaG_FD_187458 | JGI IMG/M metagenome (GOLD analysis project Ga0209164, IMG submission 187458) | Enrichment culture microbial communities from rom New York Harbor, USA that are MTBE-degrading - MTBE-NYH (New York Harbor Sulfidogenic)... | ecosystem: Environmental > Aquatic > Marine >...
GGACGGGAAATAGGCTCCTCTGCAGAAAGCACCGATAGACATCATCACCCCCGATGCTGAGATGACAGGGCGGTTCACATATCTCCTTGCGTCATAAGCAGCATCAGGGCTGATAATGTCCATTTCCTGAATCGGATGACCCATCCTTCCCATCTTTCCACAGGCATACCGCCAAGCCCTCCAGAAATTCTGTAATTCTTAACCCGTCTTTCGCAACTCGGCGCTGTCAGCGGTGGTACCTATCTGATTTTACAAAGCCGGGCTCTAAAAGGTCGCCGCTACAGATTGTCGCCTGGGATTCCCATCACAGACGTTCCACTCCCCTTCTCTGCCTCATGATCTTTGCCTTCATCCTTACCTGCACAGTGCGCACCATAGAGGAACAAGCAGCCTTTTACGCCCAGGAAAGAGAAGATATCGCGGCGGTCAATGCACTGAGGCGATTGGCAGGGATGCCCCCCATCCAAATGGGGACCAACAGGATCGTCACCCATGCAAGGCCGGGCATTCCATGCACAACTCTTCGGGCGCTCGCCTTCGACGTCGTGCCTCTGGATGCAGGGAAGCCTATATGGAACGTCTTCGATCCTGTCTGGCAGAGGGTAGGCAGGACCGGGAAAGGAATGCGGACTCGAATGGATGGGGGATTGGAGGAGACTCAGGGAGTATGCCCATTTCCAGTACACGGGCTCAGTCTCGCAGAGAACAGGGAGGGGAAGAGACCGGCCACGTCACGCTCTGCGGTATCTGGTAGGTCTCCGGCTTTGATTCTCCAAATGTGGGAGACCACAAGATCTTGCGGTCGCTAACCATGAACTGGAGAGTCCTTCGAATGAGGTGCCAGTGCAGAGACGTGGCTCATATCTGCAATTAGCAATAATCCCATCTACCTGAGTGGTATCAACTGGTTTCGACCCATTTGGGAACGCCATAGTTCTCTCATATTTCAAGCCTCAATCCGGCCTTCTGAAAAATGATATCACAGATTATAGAAATGCGAATTAGCCCATTTTTAAGAAGGAAAAAACGCAACGTCTGAGCCAGAATTTGCGAGCCCCGTATATTTGAGCTCAGATCCGACTTGACATCTGTTCCTTTTTGGATTCTAATCAAATTGAATTCCATTCATTCTGGGTAACTTAGGGCAACCCAACAGCACAACCCCCAACCTTGGTGGAGGAAATCATGGTTTCCTGTCTCCAGAGGGTGGTGAGATTTAAGCCTCCAGTGGATACCTGTATCCGCTCGGAGGCTTTTTTTGTGGAAGGGGGGAGATCCCATGGCCACTGACGACGTCAAGAGGAAATTGAGCGCCATACTCAGTGCCGATGTTCAAGGATACAGCCGCCTGATGGGTGATGACGAACAGGCCACTGTGGAGACCATTACCGCATACCGAACGATCATCTCCGACCTCATTCAGGGTCATCACGGCCGGGTGGTGGACGCCAAGGGCGACAATGTCCTGGCGGAGTTCTCCAGCGTGGTGGATGCGATTCAGGCCGCTGTGGAGATCCAGAAGCAACTGAGGCTCAAAAGCGCCGGTCTTCCTGAGCACCGCCGCATGGCCTTCCGTATCGGGGTGAACCTGGGCGATGTCATCGAAAAGGGGGATACCATCTACGGGGATGGGGTCAACATCGCCGCCAGACTGGAGAGCCTGGCCGACGGCGGCGGGATCTGCATTTCCGGAACCGCCTTCGATCAGGTGGGCAAAAAGCTCCCCCTGGGCTACAAATTCCTGGGCGAACAGACGGTCAAGAACATCGAAAAGCCCATACGGACCTACAAGGTCCTCCTTGAACCCGAGGCCGCTGGAAAGGTGATTGGAGAACATCGCAGGCTGAAGACCTGGCACTGGACCGCGATCTTTGGACTGATCGTCCTGGTGGTCGTGGTCGGCTCTCTGACCCTCTGGGAGCTCTATGTGCGGCCCGATGTGGCCCCCGCTTCCATCCAGAAGATGGCCTACCCTCTCCCTGACAAGCCCTCTATCGCCGTGCTCCCCTTTAACAACATGAGCAAGGACCCGGACCAGGACTATTTCAGCGACGGGATCACCGAGGAGATCATCACGGCCCTGGCAAAGGTCCCGGGTCTATTCGTAATCGCCAGGAATTCCACTTTTGAGTACAAAGGAAAGCCGGTCAAAATCCAGCAGGTGGCGGAAGATTTGGGTGTTCGGTATGCGTTAGAGGGGAGCGTTCGCAAATCCGAGGATAAAATACGGATAACCGCCCAACTCATTGACGCCATCGCTGGCAAACATCTTTGGGCGGAACGATACGACCGGCCGTTAAAAGATATCTTTGCCGTGCAGGATGAAATCACATTCAAGATTCTTGAAGCATTACACATAAAGACCAGTAGAGACGATCTTGCCAGATCCTGTGGCAGAGGCACTGATAATCTGGATGCCTATCTAAAGGTGCTTCAAACCCATAAGATGCTTTACCAACAGAACATTGAAGGCAGTGTCATGGCGCGTAAGCTTGCCGAAGAGGCCGTTGCCCTTGACCCAAACTACTCAACAGCGTACTCAGTCATCGCTTTCACTTACGTTTTGGAGGTGTTTTACGGAGGAAGTAAGAACCCTAAGAAATCCCTTGAACAGGCGTTTATGTTTACAGAAAAAGCCCTCTCCCTGGATCCATCGTGTGCCTTTCCACATGTCACACTGGCCATGTGTTATTTGTTGGCGCGACAGCATGAGAAGGCCATCTCTGCGTGCGAGCAGGCTCTCAAATTCGATCCTAACGATGCATTTGCTTATTCGGTTCTTTCTGTATTGTTGACTTATTCGGGCAATCCAAAAGAAGCCATCGCAGCATTCGAAAAGGGGTTACGCATAAACCCCAACCCGCGCGCCAATATCTTTTTATATCAGGGCTTGGCCTACTATCACAGTAGTCTGTATGAGGAGGCGCTTGCTGCGTGGAAGAAGGCCGAAGCTGTCTCGCCGAACGCCATAGACATTCGCCTTCGTCTGGCATCCTGTTATAGTGCACTGGGCCGCGAAGATGAGGCGCGAGAAGAAGTCGCTACAATCCTTAAAATGAATCCCAGGCTGTCCCTTGGTTATCTCGCAAAAACGCTTCCATACAAGAATCAGGCGGATTTGGAGAAGGTTATTAACGACCTGCGGAAGGCGGGGCTGAAGTGAGGAATAGGTGGTAATCTTATCGATAGTTCTCTTGATCCTGCGAGATACTTATTGACTTTCGATGCAACCAAAGATAACCTAAAGATAAACTTTAAATTATCCTGAGGTGAGAAATGACCCAATATATGAGTGCCAAGGAGTTTCGGGAGCGCATGCCGGACATCCCTGAAGATCTCAAACGGTGGAAAGAAATTATCGTATTGAAGAAGTCCAGGCCGGTATTCAAGGTCGTGCCTTTTGAAGAGACACCGGGCGATTTGCTGGACCGTTCCGAAACACTGAGGGACCCCCTTCGGCCGGATCTTCAGGAAATCGCCGCGATCGTTCATAAGATCAGGAAAGCGGCTTGAACATCATCATCGACACCAACGTCGCCCTTTCAGGCCTGCTCTGGGGAGGTCCGCCCAACCAAATTCTCAGATGGGCACGAGACAGGATCATCCGAGTCCTGGCATGCAGCAGGACAGTGGGTGAACTCAAGCGGGTTCTACAGTACAGCAAGTTCACGGACAGGCTTTCTGTGCTCAAGACAACCCCGGAGGAAGCCCTGGCATATTTCCTCGATCTGGTGACGTTCGCGCCTGATCCTGCATCGGTGCCATCCGTTATCCAGGCAGATCCTTTCGACAATCTGTTTCTCGCTCTCGCTGTGGAAAACAAGGCCCCTTTGATCGTTTCAGGAGACAGACACCTCCTTGACCTGGAGACCTTCGAAAATATCCAGGTCATTACGCCCAGCCAGGCAGTGGATGTGATCTTGAGGCTGTTGAAGGATAGATAAAGCCCCACAGCCGCCTGATTTGCCTGATACAATTCCTGTCGATCTTTCACCCACCTTACGGGTCCTCTCGGCTTTACGCGCCCAACCGAACGCTATCATCCGGCCAACCGAAGAGCGGAACATGCAGAAATACCTCGGCGTACCGGGTGCCCGTGGCCTTGCCATGGATTTGGCACTGCCGCTCGATCATATCAAGGTAAAACGGAAGCGGCTGGCTTTCGTGGGCATGAACGGCTGCCAATTTCCTTTCCCACACATGGGTCACGTCCACCAACTGGTCAGGTTGAAAGGGACCCCGAAGCCCCCTCGAACCGTAGGTGTCGCAGCAGAAGATTTGAGGCACGGTTTTGAGGGGACCTATGGAGTTGCTCAGAAAGGAGGATACCAGCGCCCGGCGAAGGATAAGAAAGACCGCCTCGTGGTCCGGATGCATATCGTCAAACCAGTGGGTAATGAGGAGGTCCGGCAGGAAAGATAACATGGCATTCCTGAGTTGCTCCACGGCCTCGTCGCTGTCCCGGACTCGCGTGTCTCCGAGACCAAGACACGCCGCTTCACACCCCATCCGCCTTGCCCCTTCCAGGGCCTCCTTCCCCCGGATCGAGTCATCGGTGTAGCTGAGGGTGCAGATGCGAACCGTATCGCCCTTTTCGGCATGAATTATAAGTGTCCCTCCGCACCACAGCTCCCCATCGTCCGGATGGGCCATCACGGCCATGAGTCTCATGTCAGTTCCTCCTTTACCCTGTTGCCTCCTCCAGCGCCCTTTCGATTGCCCACAGTTCTCCGGTCCCGTTTTCCACACCCATCTCACGATAAAGGACCCGGGCTTCCGCCAAGTCCTTTCGGACTGCCTCCAACCTGCCGAGCTTCAAACCAATCCTGGCCCGAGCCATGAGGTGTTGGATTCTCATCCAAGGTGAATGGCCTCGCTCGACGATATCAGCAGCTCGTGACATCATCTCATCGATGCGGTTCTCATCCACGGATTCTTGATGGGCATGGATTTCGGCATTGATTTCAAGGACAGGCTGTAACAGAACACCTAAATCCAGCGCTTGGCAAAAGCGGAGGGCTGCTTCGGCAGGCACCACAGCCTCTTCAACCCTACCAGAGCGAAGTAAAGCCTGCGCCAGATTTATACGAATGAATGCCAAACCCAAGGGATGTCCCAATCTCTTGCCTTCTGATTCCCCCTGTTGAAGAATCGCCAGGGCATCATTCGTTCTGCCGGCATGGAGGGTCGCGTGCCCTGCCTGGGCAAAGAAAGACACATATTGAATCCCCTCGCCAATCCTTTTCGCCAGTTTTACCCCATCGAGATAGAGCCCCAGGGCCTCTTCGATTTGACCGATATGGAATAGACTTCTGGCAACTGGTATTAACAGAATACACCGTGCACGATCGTTTCCCGAAAGTTCGATCCAGCGTGTTGCTTCATCCAGGGTTTCCTTCAACTCATCGCTTCTTTCCAGATAAGCCAAGATCATGCACCTTATGGCAAGTGCCCAGGCCATGCGTGCCGGGTTTACGATGCCCTTGAGGCAGCGAACCGATGCATCTGCATGATCCAAGGCACGCTTCAGATAGCCCTGAAAATAGTCCAGTTGACTCAGGTAACTGTAAGCATTCCCTTCTGTGTTCTTGTCTCCTGACTGTCTTGACAACTCCAGGCAACGGAAGAGATGTTCCCGTGCCTCGTCATAGCGGCCCAGATTGCCGAGCGTGTTACCCATCCAATAATGGATTCTTTCATAGCCTGAGGGGGCCTCAGCTCCACCGGAGTCCTTCAGTACCTCTTCAAGAAGCGTAAGTGTCGGCTCAAATTCTCCAAAGAATTCCATGACCTCTGCCAGCCTGACCGCTGTATCCAAACGCCTTTTCGCCGTATCGCCAAGCCCCCCTTCACCGATCAGACGCCAGGCCTCCTGGAAATGATTCAAGGCCTCACGGTTGGCATACGCAGCGGCCGCCCGCTCTCCAGCAAGATGATGATAGCGGTAGGCCTTTTCTTGGTTCCCTCCTTGCGTGAAATGAACAGCCAGCATGGGAGCATGCTCTTCAAGGCGGTCTGAATAAAGCTTTTCCATGGCCAGCCCAATGGTCCTATGGTACTCCGAACGCCTTTTCGGGAGCAATGAATCGTAGAGAAGTTCTCGAATCATGGCGTGATAAAAAAAGTAGGTGACTTGAGGGAAGATGCCGTTTTCAAGAAGCATCTCGGATTCCCGCAGTTGAGATAGGCCGGTCAGGAGTCTCGTTTCAGTAAGTTGTGTGATCTCTTGAAGAAGGCTTCGGCTGAATTCCCTCCCGATCACCGATCCCACCCGGAGGATCTCTCTTGCTCCCTCAGGCAGCCTGTCCACCCTGGCCATCAAGACATCATAAATGCTCCCTGGGATGAGCATGACGGATGTGTCGGTTTTGAGAAAAAAGCGACCATCCCTATCCGCCACAGCCCCTGTCTCCTTCAGAGACCGGGTAAATTCCTCGGCAAAGAGGGGCACCCCTTCGGTCTTTTTCAGGAGATGCTCGGCGAGTTCTTCATCAACCGCCTCTGCATTCAAGATGGACTTGATCATATTAAGGCTTTCCCTTGTTGAAAGCCGATTGAGGTGGATCTGGCTGTAATAGGATTTTCCGCCCCAGGGGGGCAGATAGGTGGATCGGAAGGTGAAGACCACCAACACCCTGGCCCCTGCAATATGGTCCAGCAACTTGCCGATGGCCTCTTCGGACGTTTTGTCCAGCCAGTGGAGGTCTTCGATGACCATGACCAGCGGTCTTTGTTGAGAACCCTTCAGGGTGATCTCGATCAGGGCCTCAAATGTCTTCCTGCGCCTGGTCTCCGGATCCACATCTTTTAACACCCTAAATCCGTTTTCGAGGGAAAAGAGATCCAAGAAATAGGGAAGGGTCTGATTCAGGTCGGCGCCCACCTGTTTGAGTCCTCTGGTCACCTTCTCCCGGATCTCATCGGGGTTGTTCTCGCCCACAATCCGGAAGTTGTCCCTCAAAACATCGACGATGGGGAGATAGGGCGTATTGGCGCCGTAAGAAACGCACTGGCCCTCCAGGATGGCGACATCCTCGCTGGCAATGGCCTTCCTGAACTCATACAGGAGCCTGGATTTTCCCACCCCGGCCTCGGCCATAATGGATATGGCCTGTCCATGGCCATCCCTGGCGCGTTGAAAGCCTTCGAGCAGAAGTTCCAGCTCCCGCTCTCTGCCTACAAAAGGCGTCAGGCCACGTTCCGCGCTGATGTCAAATCGCGTCCTCTTGGCGCTCGATCCGATAACCCGATACACCCTGACCGGATCTTCCTTGCCCTTGACCTTCCGCTCCCCCAGGGCCTCGAACCGAAACATGCCCTGGGTGCGGCTGAAGATCTCATGGGTGACATAGGTCGTCCCCGGTTCTGCCAGCCCCTCCATGCGAGAGGCCAGGTTCACTGTGTCTCCAACGGCCTTAAACTCCACATGCAGGTTGTTCCCCAAAGTTCCTACGACCACGGGACCGCTGTGAAGCCCGATTCGCATCCGGATCGGGGATGTCTGCCCCAATGCCTTTTCATGATCATTGAACCGGCTCATTTCCCGGTGGATGGCCAGGCTGGAACGGAGCGCCCGCTCAGGGGCATCCTCCAGTGCGATGGGCGCACCAAAGAGGGCCATGATGCCATCCCCGGTCATCTCATTGACGGTTCCCTCATAGCCATGAACCTTATGGATCAGGATTTCATAAATGCGGTCCATGATCCCATAGGCCTCCTCCGGGCCGGCCTTCTCCACAAGGCTGGTGAAGCCCTGCATGTCACAGAACATGACCGTGATATACCGGCGTTCGCCCTCGATCTTGCCCCGTTGGGAGAGGATTTTTTCAGTTAGGCCTCGGGGGAGATACCGTTGAATCTTGTCCAGTTTCTCATCAAAGGAAAGGTCCTTTGAAGCAGGTTCTACAGGAAGAGACAGGTCACAGCCGCATTCGCCGCAAAAACGATATTCGGAGGGATTCCATGCGCCGCAGTGGGGACAGGCCCTTTCCAGTCTGGCCCCGCATTGGCCGCAAAACTTCTGACCATCCAAATTCTCTGAATTGCACTGCGTGCATTTCATGACAGGTATCTCGGGGCTCGAATGTCAAACCCATGCCTTGATCGGGTTTTGGACCTCATATGAACCAACAGCGGCATCTGGCCTGGTTGGCTGGAATGCGCCCGTAGCAAGAAAACCATGAATCAAATCTGCCGCCTTTTGCGCACCGTTCGTAGGAATTGCTTCCCAATCCACATCCTTGCCGAAATGCCTAAAAATGGTTGTCGCCAAGGACTCAGGACTTGTTTGGTGATATCTCATTTTGATGCCCGCGCCCTGACGTTTCAATCTACCGGCTACGTTTATTTGCTGATCAAATTGGTTCTCAAGGGGGAAAAAGACAAATGGTCGACGCAGGGCGGTCAATTCCGCAGTCGTCGTTCCACCGCCAACTACCACAGCCATATCACAGGCGGCATAGTGTTCGTAGATGTCACGAATGTAGGTATGGAGTTCAACACCCTGAGGGAGTTCGGGCTGGTCTTGCCCATATAACTCCCCGCAAACACATATCATCCGCAGATCAGGAAGATCCTGTTTCAGGATTATGTATGCCTTCCCACAAGTTTCAAGCATCTCCTTGCCGGCAGCTATCCCTCCTGTAGCGCAGATAATGAGGGCCTCCTTCCCATATCCCAATTTAGCCCTGATCTTCCACTTGTCGGCATAGTTTTCAGGGTCAAAGCGGACCACATGACCAAGGATATGGTAATACTCCTGTCCGATCTTGCGTCGATTTGGTAGAAAAAGCCCAAGTTTCCTATCCAGAATGTCTTCCAATTCCCCTACAAAAAATCGTTCGATTCGAGATCTCAAGCGGGGCAGAAATCTTCCATAAAGGACAAAGTTGTTGTAGTAGACGCTCAATACCTCGAGAGGGTTCATACTCATGGAATCTACCCCAACGAAATCTTCAATCATCACCATCTTGCATTTCAAATTGAACTTACCCTCTGCGATCGCACGTTGCACCTCATACGATTCATCACCAATGATGAGGTCAAAAGAGTACGTTGCATTGACTTGATTGAATAGATCAGCATTTCTGACCCATACATTTCTTGCCAATGTTACATATTTCATGAGGTTCAGACGAAAGTTGTCCACGGCATGAATAAGAGCACTCCCATTATAGTCAGCACTGAGTTGGGATTCAGGCAGCAGGGTCTCTCCCGCTTCTTGTATCAATCTACTGCCAAGGGGATGAGTCAACCACGAAACCTCAACTTCTGGATTTCGTTTGCGCAATTCCTTGATAATCTGAAGATCCCGTGTAATATGCCCCAATCCGCCCTGCCAGCTCACGAAAAGTATATTTTTTTTGGTCATGTTGGCCTCCTACATGTTTCAATCCCTTCCCAACCCTTGCCCAAGAGGATGCGGCCAATCGCTTATCAGCTGCAACCATTGCTTTTCGCCCAGATTTGAATCCTATGTTCATCCGACATCATCCATACGAGCCGTATTCAAAGAGAGCCAACACAAAACACCGAAATGCCTTCCCATGACCTGCTGGATGTTCCTTCTGGAAACGCTTGATTGCCCGGGAGACAGCCTATTGAAAAGGGTGGTCAGCGCGACTGTCTTTTTGAGAAAAGAGGGCACGTTAAATGATGATCAAGACCTGTGGCTATAAGTCCTGACCTCATGATGCGTTTGGTTTTGTCTGTGTGTCTCCTGGCAGGAAGACCTCATCCCGTCAGGAGACAGATGGGACCATTTTGAGGAGATATGTCACTGTTAACCTCCTTGATAGAGGTTGGATGGTTGGTGAGAAAGGTTGATGTCCAATCAGATGATAAAAACGCACGTGAGTCAAGAACAAACGGCTTACCGTAAATTCTGTTTTATTCATTCTCACTCAGATAGCTCTGGTCTTGCGGGAGCAATTGCTCAGCGCTTAAGATAAAGTATTATCCGATTCAAAACCTTGTGATATCCATCAAGCTGGCGGCTTGGGCCAGCCTGGCAAAATGATTCCGTTGTTCGAGTCGCGCTCGCATTTTGTTTTCTTCTGGAAACCACAAAGATTTCAGGGCATCAGAAAGTTGGGATATGCCTTACATGTTGCGGGTTTTAATCTACCCTCAGTGTCTTTCCAACCACAACATATTGGGTCGTAGGATTTTCAATCTCTCTGATTCTGGCTCAATATCGCATGCACAATACCTGCAAAATGGCCAAGATGTCAAGATGATCACATAGTTCACACCAAAGCGGCCTCTGATTCCAGAGGAAGTCGGCCACCCATCCCACGCCAATCCGGCCACCCAACGGAAGAAGAAACGATCATGAACCAGGTGAACATCATCGGACGCTGAGCGCGGATGTGGATCTCCGGCACACGACCACGGGCCAAAAGGCGGTGGCCAAGATGTCGGTCGCCGTCAACAACCGGTACGGCAAGAACGAGCGTTTCTACCGGTTTTCGGTGATCTGCTGGAACGGACTGGCCGAGACCGTGAGCGCCCGTCTCCACAAGGGGAGCCGGATGGCCAAGCGGCACATCATCAGTGATCTCAACGAGGAGGAGTGAGGTTGATTTCGCATACCATGAGGCTCAGCAAATACAGCCTTGCTTGTCTATTTATCTAATGGTATGATCTATAGTTAGGTGTGGCCATAGGCCCGGCGCACGGTCCGAATAGATCTTTCCCGCACTTTTGTATCTGTGCAGGATGTTTTTCCAGAGTAACCCTCAATTGAAGGGAACACAATATGGGAGACCCTACCCCAGCCACAAAGACGATTGACGTACAGCAGGCACAACCAGGGTGGAAGGACCTTTTGCCGTGGATAATGGAAGGAACAGAAATTGTTTTTGCAGAAGGCAACCGGCCGATTGCGCGTTTGCTCCCTTTGACATCGGCCCCATCTCCGCGACAACCGGGCCTGCACAAAGGGGCTATTCAGGTATCCGCTGATTTTGACGATCCGTTGCCTGATGATTTCTGGGTGACCGGCCCATGAAACTCCTTCTTGACACGCACGCCTTCATCTGGTGGGACAGCGAGCCAGACAGGTTGCCGTCGCTGGTACGAGAGCATTGTCTGGATCGCGGCAACATGGTTCTATTGAGTGTGGCGAGTGTCTGGGAAATTCAAATCAAGCGTCAATTGGGGAAGCTTAAGCTCCGGATGCCGTTGCCCGAGGTTGTCAAAGGTCAACAGGAAACCAACGGGTTGCTCATTCTTCCCATCACATTGGCTCACGTGCTGGCGCTCGACAGTCTGCCTGCGCACCACAAAGACCCTTTTGACCGTCTGCTCATCGCCCAAGCCAGAGCCGAAAACGCCATTTTGGTAAGCGGCGATTCTATTTTTGCCAGCTATGGCGTCAGGCTGCTCTGGCAGGTGAGACCCGCTTTGGAAGACACGGATGTAAGTTAGGGAACTTATGGAGATTGCGGGTGCAAATTATAGCAGCGCGCCATCCAAATGAATGGTAGGTCAAAACGGGAGGGCATCGGACAAGTAGGCCCGATACGATCCAGTTTTGCATTGGTCCTTCGCATTTGCTCATCGGTCCTGGCCTGGGATTCCTTTAACTCCCGGATCTGCCTATCCGTCTCGGCCTGGAATGCCTTCAACTCAGCGATTCGTGCAAACATCGCCTCGGCCATTTTCTCAAGTCGATCCAAACGGTCCTGTCCCTTTGTCACTGTCGTGCTGACAGAACTGTAATTCCTGATGCCGACATGCCGATGTAATTCCAAAAAAATGAAGGGCATAAACAGACTGCTGGTCTTGACCGAGGCGCCGGGGACCTATGAGACGCTGATCCAGGAGCTTGGATTCCATGACCTCCAGGTCGTCGCCTGCCATACGGCAGAAGAGGCGGAGGCCTATGTGACTGACTGCGAGATGATTTTCGGGGAGCCGGGGCGCATTGCAGATCGCTTCAATACGTGGTTGATTTTGAAAGGGGGTATTGACCGTTTTCAGGTATTCCTGCCGACTGTGGCCTTGTACAGGGTTGCCTCCCCCGCGATCTGATAGGGACCGACGGCCGCAGGAATCAGCACGGACATGCCTT
>Ga0209164_1004692_pt1 | contig 12068 bp, 9 predicted proteins | sample MTBNYHSulfiMetaG_FD_187458 | JGI IMG/M metagenome (GOLD analysis project Ga0209164, IMG submission 187458) | Enrichment culture microbial communities from rom New York Harbor, USA that are MTBE-degrading - MTBE-NYH (New York Harbor Sulfidogenic)... | ecosystem: Environmental > Aquatic > Marine >...
CCGGGGCTATGAACAGGTACGGTTTCAGGCGGCTCATGCCTTCAGACTCGCAGCCCTCCCGCGGGAAAGCCCGGGGCCCCCCTCGGGGCCCCGGGACGGGCGCTTCGTGAACCTATGGCCTGGATTCGACTAACGTCGGAATCCTGGTGGATCAAGCTACCGCTTGATCCACTGGCGGAAGTTTTCGACCGCCTCGGGGCTCTCGCGCCGCCACTTCTCGATCACCGACTGCTGGAGCTCGGCGCACTGCCTCGGGGTGCTCTCTCCCGCAAACAACAGCTGAACTCCGGCAAAGTTCCCCTGCTCGTCGAGCATCGAGGGGATGACATTCTCCAGGTTGGGCCCCGGGTTGCCCTTGATCCAGTCGAAGACCTGCTTCATCTGCGGGGTTGTCACACCCGAAGTGTCAAAACGGTCGTCGGCAGGAAACACGCCGGTGTCCGCGTACCAGCCGGCCAGCCGCTCGGGGGTATGCATGAACATCAGCACGTTGGCCGCCTCCTGCTGGTGCTCCGACCAGGAGGTGATACCCAGGCCCTGGGCCGTGACCGTATAGGTCGCAGCCAGCTTGCCCGTGCCCCACACCGGGATCTGCATGACCCCGAAGTTGTCCTTGCCGACCTGTTCCATCCAGCCCGGATAGAACGTGTCGTTTCCGAAGATCAAAGCGGCTTCCCCGCGTACGAACAGATCCTGTCCCTGCTGGTAGTCCAGGGAGTTGATGTCGTCGTTCCAGTAGCCGGCCTGCTTGAGCTCGTACAGGCGGTCCCACCACTGGGCAAAGCGCGGGTCGGTGAACCGATACTCCCCAACCGCGGCCTTCTTGAAGTCATCCGCAGAGTCCAGCCCCTGCTTGCCGAGGAGCTGCCAGATCCAGCCGCCGAACCAGCCGTCCTTGAGCCCTCCGGCTATGGGCGTGATCCCGGCCCTCTTGAGCTGCCCGCAGGCCTTGAGAAAGTCCGCCCAGGGTACGTAGTTGCCCTCCGGATCCAGGCCGGCTTTGCGAAACAGGTCCTTGCGGTAGGCTATGGAGTTCCCCGACAAGTACCAGCCCATGCCCCAGAGCTTGCCCTCGAACTCCCGCTCCTCGTTGCTGATGTAGTGCCGGTACTCCGACTCCGGAATGAAGTCGCTGATCGGCGCCAGGCTGCCTTCCCAGGCATCCTCCAGGGTCCAGACTCCTCCCCAGAAGTACTGGATGTCCGGGCCCTGGCGCGCCGCGGCGGCGGTCTTGAAGGCCGGCACCAGGTCGTCTGTGGACTGCAGGACGGTCTCGAAGGCCACCGTCGGGTTCTGGGCCTGGTACAGGCGCACCGTGTCGGCCATCCATCTCTCCGCGCCCGGGGCTTCCTGCTCTCCCCACCACCAGACGGTCAGGGTGACCTTGTCGGCCTCCTTCTGCCCGCCAGCCAGGCCCACAGCGGCGGCGAACAGCACCGCGAGGCAGACCAGAACTGCCTGCTTGATGTTCTTGCTCATGGCACTTCCTCCTCATCATGCCCGGTAACCAGTTTCTTCAAGTATAGGACAGTCACCGGCACTGTCAAGCAAACCGCCGCGCTCCGGTGGTTGACAAAGCCTGCCTTGGGTTTACACTGAGGCCGCTCAGGGAGGTACCATGCAGCTGTCAGCGCTGGCTGTGCTGTCCGATCAGGAAATCAGGGCTATCCACGAGGCCACCGTGGACATCCTTGCCACCGTAGGAGTCAAAGTCCCGGGCAAGCGGATGCTCGAGGCTCTTCGGGAACGAGGGCTCGCGGTGGACGCAGGCTCGCAGCTCGTGCGCTTCAGCCGGGACGCCCTCGAGGGTGCCATGGCCCGGGTGCCCGAGCGCTTCGAGCTCTACGACCGGGAGGGCCGTCCCGCCTTCGAGCTCGGAGCGGGTGTGCCCAGGATCGCCGCCGGGCACAACGCCGTGAACTGGGTGGACTCCGAGAGCGGGGAGACCCGCTTCTCCCGGGTGGCCGACGTGGAGCTCTTCGCCCGCCTCTGCCAGCAGCTGGAGGCCATCGACATGATCGGCATCCCGGTCATGCCCCAGGACGTGCCGGAGCCCAGGGCGACCCTGCTGTACGGGGTGCGTGCGGTCATCGAGAACAGCACCAAGCCGATCTTCTTCTCCACCGACAACGCAGCGGTAAACAACGCGGTCATCGAGCTGCTGCGGGCGGGCTCGGCCGGCACCCTGTCCGAGCAGCCCTACGGAATCTCCCAACTCTCGCCCACGAGCCCGCTGTACTGGGAAGAAGGGGTCCTGGAGGCGATCCTGGACATGATCGGCACCGGGGTGCCGATTGCGATCCTGCCTGAGCCGATCGCCGGGGTCTCGGCCCCCTACACCCTGGCAGGCCTCCTGACCCTGAACAACGCCGAGTGCCTGTCCGGGCTGGCCATGATCCAGCTGCTGCACCCGGGCACGCCGGTGCTGTACGCGAATTCCTGGACGGCCTCGAACATGCAGACCGGAGCCGCCCTGGTCGGTTCGGTGGAAACCACGGTGTGCCGCATCGCCGGGGCCCAGCTGGCCCGCTTCTACCGGACTCCCTGCCACACCACGGCCCCGAACTCGGACAACCACGCCCACGACGAGCAGAACGCCTGGGAGAAGGCATTCAGCACCTTCTGTTCCGTGGGGGCGGGCAACGACCTGATCGTGAACTGCGGAATGTTCGCGACCGGCATGACCTGCAGCCACGAACAGCTGCTCATGGACGAGGCCATCTCGGCCTTCTCCCGGCGGATCGCCGCGGGCCTGCGGGTCGACGAGGAGACAATCGCGGCCCGGCTCATCAAGGAACGGGGCCCCCAGGGGGAAACCTACCTGACCGCGGACCACACCCTGCGCTGGCTGCGCTCCGACGAGTACGTGCGCCCCCGGCTGACCGTGAGCGGCTCTTACGCCGCCTGGGAAGCCGGCGGGAAGAAGGACACCTACGCTCTGGCACGGGACGAGGTGCAACGCCTGGTGGGCCGCCCGGCCCCGCCCTTCGACCCCTCCCGTCGGGCCCGGCTCGCCGAGATCCTGACCGGGTTCAGGCCCTAGAGGCACGGCGCGGGCATGGCCACCGGGGAGCCAGGAAGCGGCGCGTTCAGGATCCGGGACATCGACCGCAGCGAGATGGAGCGCAGGAAGGAGGTGTTCCGCCGGGTGTGGCGGAACCGCGAGGTCGAGCGGCTTCCGCTTGCCTTCTGGTGTGACGACTTCGGCCGCTATTCCCTGCGCGAGCAGTGCCAGAACGGGGGCCTGCAGCTGGAGGTCATGGCCGGTTGTCTGAACCGCTGCCTGGAGCTGTTCGACGACGACTACATCCCCCACGCGCGCATCTGGCCGGGCTACGCCACCATCGCCACCATGTTCGGCATGGAGCTGCACTGGAGCGACGATCCCGCCCAGCCGCCGGGACCCCGGGGCTGTCCGATCCGGGAGCTCGGGCAGCTGGACTCCCTGAAGCGTCCGGACCCCAGACGCGACGGGCTCATGCCCGCCAACCTGCGCTGGCTGGCCGAGGCGGCCCGGCGCCTGCCTCCGGAGGTGCATCTCACCGGGATCGACCTGGGGGGCCCCATGAACACGGCCAAGGATCTCATGGACACCAACCTGCTCTACACGGCCCTCATCGACGCCCCCGAGGCCATGCACCGACTGCTCGAGCTGGCCCTGGACGTGCAGATGGACTGCTACCGGGAGATCGAGCGAGCAGTCGGGGGAAGCGATCGGCTCACCTCCATCGACTTCGACCCGATCTGGGCGCCCGAGGGGCACAAGGGATTCGTCTCCGACGACGTGTGCGCCGCCGTGAGCCCGGACATGTACCGGGTCTTCAGCGCCCCATACAACCGAAGGATCTTCGCCGAGTTCGGCCCCGGCCGGCTGCACAACTGCGGCCCCCACCCTTCGGCGCACCTGTACATGGCGCCAGGCTCCGGGTGCCGGGGCCTGAACTGCTCGTTCCGCTACACCCGACCGGAGTTCCCGAAGCTCCGCGAGGCCTTCCGGGGCCGGGGCCTCGTGGAGGTCATGTTCGACAACGGCGAAAGCCCCGAGGAGATCCTGGCCGGTTACGAGGAGGTGGCCGCCGCCCTCGCCCCGGACGTGGCGACCGTCGCCCTGATCATCATCAGCGACGCCAACCCGGACGACGAGGTCCGGGACCTCCACCAGGACCTGAAAGTGGCGGCGGCGCGCTGGGCCCGGGAGATGCGCTGGACTGGGGATTGAGAGCTCAGAGGAGCGCGAGGACGCCCCCGCGACGGGCTTCGGGCGTTTGCACACGCAGACCCCGCAGCCTATAATGTAAGCTCGAAATCACGCCCCCGGGAGAAGCCAACCATGCCCAACAAGATCGACGACGCCAGGAACCGCTGGGAGGAGACTTCGCTCAACAAGGTCCTGAACCGCTTCCCGGAGTGGCGGGAGGAGTTCGTGACCGGAAGCGACAAGCCCGTCGACAGGCTCTACCTGCCCGAAGGTTCGACCGAGGAGGAGTACCTCGAGAAGATCGGTTTTCCCGGGGAGTACCCCTTCACTCGGGGCGTGCAGCCCACCATGTACCGCGGGCGCTTGTGGACCATGCGCCAGTACGCGGGCTTCGGCTCCGCAGCGGAGTCCAACCGGCGCTACAAGTTCCTGCTCGAGCAGGGCCAGACCGGGCTCTCGGTGGCCTTCGACCTGCCCACCCAGATCGGCTACGACTCGGACGCACCCCTGGCGGCCGGGGAGGTGGGCAAGGTGGGTGTGGCCATCGACACCCTGGCGGACATGGAAGTCCTGTTCGACGGGATCCCCCTGGGCAAGGTCTCCACCTCCATGACCATCAACGCCCCGGCGGCGATCCTGCTGTGCATGTACATCGCCGTGGCCGAGAAGCAGGGCCTGGAGCGGAGATCCTTGCGGGGCACGATCCAGAACGACATCCTCAAGGAGTACGTGGCCCGGGGCACCTACATCTTCCCCCCGGAGCCCTCGATGAGGCTGGTCACGGATACCTTCGCCTTCTGCACCGCCGAGGTCCCGGAGTGGAACTCGATCTCGATCTCCGGCTACCACATCCGGGAGGCGGGCAGCGACGCCTCCCAGGAGGTGGCCTTCACCCTGGCCAACGGCATCGAGTACGTCAAGGCGGCCGTGAAGGCGGGAATGACCGTGGACGAGTTCGCCGGGCGGCTGTCCTTCTTCTTCAACGCCCACAACGACCTGCTGGAGGAGGTGGCCAAATTCAGGGCGGCCCGGCGCATCTGGGCCCGGATCATGAAGGAGCGCTTCGGGGCCCGGGACCCCAAGAGCATGAGCTTGCGCTTCCACACCCAGACCGGTGGCTCGACCCTGACGGCCCAGCAGCCGGACAACAACATCGTCCGGGTTGCCGTCCAGGCCCTGGCGGCGGTGCTGGGGGGCACCCAGAGCCTGCACACCAACAGCCGGGAGGAGGCCCTGGCCCTGCCCGCGGAAGACTCGGTGCGCCTGGCCCTGCGGACCCAGCAGATCCTGGCCCACGAATCCGGGGTCACGGCCACGATCGACCCCCTGGCCGGCTCGTACTACATCGAAGCCCTGACCGACCGCATCGAGCTGGAGGTGTGGCAGTACATCGACCGCATCGAGGCCCTCGGAGGGATGATCCCTTCGATCCAGGAAGGCTTCGTGCAGCGCCAGATTCAGGAGGCGGCCTACCGAACCCAGAAAGACATCGAAAGCGGCAAGCGCGTGGTGGTGGGGGTCAACAAGTTCCAGGCCGAAGAGAGGCCGCCCAGGGACCTGCTCAAGGTCGATCCCGCCATTCGGGAGGTCCAGCTGGCCCGCCTGGCCGAGGTGAAGAGCCGCCGGAACGGCGAACGCGTGAGCGCGACTCTGGAGGCCTTGAGGAAAGGCGCCCGGGATACGGACACCAACCTGATACCCTTGATCCTGGCGGCCGTTCAGGAGTACGCGACCCTCGGAGAGATCTGCCAGATCCTTCGGGAAGAGTTCGGCGAGCACCACGAGACGATCGTCCTGTAGAGGAGGGGAAACCATGGTTGCAGAAACGAAAAAGGCCGGGTTCTGCCGCATCCTGATCGCCAAGCCGGGCCTGGACGGTCACGACCGGGGTGCCAAGTACATTGCCAGGGCTCTGCGGGACGAAGGCTACGAGGTGATCTACACCGGCATCCGCCAGACCCCGGAGGCGATCGTCAAGACGGCAATCCAGGAGGACGTGCAGTTCGTGGGCCTGAGCCTGCTGTCGGGAGCCCACAACGAGCTGTTTCCCCGGGTGGTCGAGCTCCTGCGGGAACAGGGAGCAGCGGATATCAAGGTGTTCGGCGGCGGCATCATCCCCGAGGAGGACGTCCGGGCCCTGAAGGACAAGGGGGTGCTGGCCGTCTTCGGACCCGGCACGGTCACCAGGGACATCGTCGCCTTCATCGAGAGCGCCCGATAGCGCGATGGATCTCTATGCCGGGGTGCTCGCCGCAGAGCCCCGCGCGGTGGGGCGCGCCATCTCCCTGATCGAAAACCGCGACGCCCAGGCGGAAGCCCTGATCGACCGGCTGTACCCCCATACGGGAAAGGCGCTGATGATCGGAGTCACCGGGAGCCCGGGAGCGGGCAAGAGCACCCTGGTGGACCGCCTGATCGACCGGGAGCGGGGGGCAGGCCGCAAGGTGGCGGTGATCGCCGTGGACCCCAGCTCCCCCTTTACCGGCGGGGCGATCCTCGGCGACCGGCTGCGCATGCAGAGCCATGCCACCGATCCGGGGGTGTTCATCCGCTCCATGGCCTCCCGCGGCTCCCTGGGCGGGGTGGCGGCGGCCACCGGCGACGCGGTGCGGGTCCTCGACGCGGCGGGCTACGACACCGTGTTCATCGAGACCATCGGGGTCGGCCAGACGGAGGTCCGGGTCGTGGAGCTGTCCGACCTCGTCCTGCTGGTCCTGATGCCCGGGGCGGGCGACGAGATCCAGGCCATGAAGGCCGGGGTCATGGAGATCGGGGACATCTTCGTGATCAACAAGAAGGACCTCCCCGGAGCGGACAGGCTGCGCCTGGAGGTGGAGTACGTGCTCTCGTTCAAGAACCCGCAAGGCGGGAGCGACGAGCCCGTGGTCATGGCCAGCGCGGTGAACGACCAGGGCATCGATGAGCTGGCGGCGGCGCTCGGGCGACGCCTGGCGCAGAGCCGCGCCGACGGGTCCCTGGAGCGGCGGAGGCGCTTCCGGATCGGGCGGGAGCTGGAGGGGATCCTGAGCCGCAAGATCCACGAGCTCCTGGACGTACACGTGGAGGTCTCGAAGCAGCTCGGGGGGTGGATCGAAGAGCTGTATCGCAAGGAGGCCAGGCCCTACGCCCTGGTAGAGCAGCAGATCGAGCGTTTTCTCAAGGACAGAGGCAAGGAGGCAGACACGTGATCCAGAAGATCAACCACATCGGCATCGCCGTCAGCTCCCTGGACGAGCAGATCCCCTTCTATCGGGACGTGCTGGGGCTGTCCTTCAAGGGCATCGAAGCGGTGGCCGAGCAGAAGGTCCGGGTGGCCATGTTCCGGATCGGAGAGGTGACCATCGAGCTTCTCGAGCCCACGGCCCCGGACAGCCCGATCGCCGGGTTCCTGGAGAAGAAGGGCCAGGGCATGCACCACCTCTCCTACCAGGTGGACGACATCGAGGCCCAGATCCAGGCCCTCACGGCTCAGGGCGTGGAGATGATCGATGCCCGTCCGCGGGAGGGCGCTCACGGCACCCGGATCGCGTTCCTGCACCCCAGGTCCTCCGGAAAGGTGCTCACCGAGCTGACCCAGGCGTAGCGGCGCCCGCGAACGCCCCCGGGCGCTCACTCTCCGTCCTCCTCCACCGCGGCGCCCAGGCCGGGGCGCACCTTCAGGACCGTCTCCTTGCGGATCTGCACGGTCCCGGGGCTGGCCCCCCGAGGCTTGGTCACGAAGCGTGCCCGGGTGCAGGAAACCCCCACCACACCGGCATCCCGCGCCTTGCTGAACCAGGCGGCCAAAGCCGCCGCCGCCTTGAGGGTCTGCCGGTCCGGGTCTCTGCCGGGGGGACAGCGGAGGATCACGTGGCTCCCGGGCATCCCCCGGACGTGGAACCACCAGTCGTTGGGGCCGGCTGTTTTCAGGCTCAGGGCGTCGTTGTCCGCGTCGCTGCGGCCGATGAGCACGGTCCAGCCGCCGGGGAGCAGGAAACGCCGGATGCTGCTCACCGGCCGGCTCCCTCGCGGCGCCGGGCCGTCCCTGCGCCGCCCCCCGGGAGGGCGCCTTCGACCTCCAGCAGCCGCAGCTTGCGCCACAGCCCGCCGCCGTAGCCGCCGAGCCCACCGTCGGCGTTGACGACCCGATGGCAGGGGATCAGGACCGCGATGCGGTTGAGGCCGTTGGCCCGTCCCACGGCCCTGGCCGCCCCAGGGATGCCGAGCTCCCGGGCAATCTCGGCATAGCTTCGGGTCTCCCCGTAGGGGATCTCCCGCAGGGCGTCCCACACCCGCTGTTGGAAGGGCGTGCCCGGGTAGGACAGCGGCAGATCGAAGCTCCGGCGCCTGCCGGCGAAGTACTCGGCCAGCTCGCTGCGCAGCCGCTCCAGGAGAGGGCTCTCGCCGGGCAGAACAGGCAGGCCCAAGCGGCGCTTCAAGGTCTGCACCTGCGCTTCCAGCATCCTCCGGTCCGTGAACTCGAGGAGACAAACGGCATCGCCGGTTGCCCCGGCAGCCATGGGACCGAGGGGGGTCTCCAGCCAGGCCAGGCGGATGAAGTCCCGGCTCCGTGCCGCCCCGGGGGGGGAAGCCGCGGCCCGGGTGAAGGCCTCCCGGAAGCCGGAGTGGGACTCCCAGCCGTGATCGAAGACCGCGTCGTCGATGCTCGCCCCTTCCCGGATGGCCGCAAACGCCGCCCCGAGACGTCGGGCCCGGCAGTAGGCCTGGAAGCTCATGCCGTGCTCCTTCTGGAAATAGCGGCGCACCGCGGCAGGCTCCAGTCCCTGCTCCCGGAGATCGGCGTCCCGGATGCGCGTGGACGGGTCGGCCTCCACCTGCTCGATGAGCCGGGACGCCCAGGCCGGCACGGACCGTCCGTGCTGCAGGGGACGGCAGCGACGGCAGGGCCGAAAGCCCGCGAACAGGGCTTCCCGGGGCGTGGCGTAGAACTCGACGTGCTCGGGTCTGGGCTTGCGGGCCGGACAGGAGGGACGGCAGAAGATCATGGTGCTGGTTATGCCGGCGTAGAACAGCCCGTCCCACGAGGCGTCACGCTCCATCAGGGCGCGGAGCATCTCCTGGCGGTTTCGCAGCCTGTCCTCGCCGGCCGGCTCGGCGAGGTGGCGCGGCCGGTGGCTCTCTGTTTGTTCTTGCGGTTCCATGGCCTTATGGTACAGCCTGGGGCGATCCGAATTCCACCGAAAAATCGACAGGGAATTCGCCGGGCTCCTGACCGGGCCAGCACGATGCCCTCCGGGGGAGCCGACATCTGCCGGGTGTTCGCGACAAATCCGGATTCCGGTATATACTCCACGGCAAAGGAGCAAGCCGGCAATGCGAGCGCCCAGGTATTCCATCATTCTCGCCGCGGGCAAGGGGACCCGCATGCAGTCCTCGACGGTCCACAAGGTGTGCTTCCCGATCGACGGCAGGCCCGCGATCCTGCGCAGCCTGGAGGTTTACAACGCCTGCGGCATCGGTCACCACATCATCGTGGTCGGCGCCATGGCGAGCCAGGTCATGGACACCGTAGCGCAAGAGCACGAGAACGTCCTGTACGCATACCAGCCGCGGCAGCTGGGCACCGCCGACGCGGCGCGCAGGGGGGCCGCGGTGCTCGAGGCTCTGGACGAAAGATCGGACGTTCTGATCGTGGCCGGGGACCGCCTCATCGAGCCGGTAGCTCTCGAGCAGCTTTTCGATGTCTTCTACAGCCGCGGCTGCGACCTCGCCTTTCTCGCCCTGCCGCGCCGGCGGCCCGCGGACCTGGGACGCGTTCTGCTACATTCAGACGGCACGGTATTGGGCAACCTCGAAGTCAGGGACATCCGGCAGCGGCAGATCTACGCCGAGATCCTGCGGGCGGCCGAATCGGGACCCTCTCTCTCCCGGGAGCAGCTGCTCGAACGCATCCGGAAAGAGTTCAGCGACGACAAGGCGGCGCTGGCCTTCGGGGCCCTCTGGGAGGTCCTGGCAGGAGACGGACCCTCACCCGACGCCGGGAGGCTCGTGCGGATGATTCCCCCGGGCTCGACCTGCTTCGAGTTCTCGGATCCGCGAGGGGCTCCTTTCGCGCTGAGCCCCGAAGAGGCCGAGGAGGCGCCCCTGTTCAACACTTCGGTGTACCTGGTGTCCGGGCGGGCCCTGCGCTACGCCCTGGAACGGCTGGGGCGGGACAATGCGCAGCAGGAGGAGTATCTCTCGGACATGATCACCATCCTGGCGCAGGCCCGCCAAAGCGGCTCCCCGGCGTTCCGGGTGGAGGCTCTGCGGGTGGAAGACGACGAGGCAGTAATGGCCTTCAACAACCCCGCGGAGCTCCTCGAAATCGAGGCCCGCATCCAGGCCCGCCGCCGGGGGGAGCGGGTGGCCCGGGTGTCCGAGGGACCCGGGCTGAGGCCGGTCTCGCAGTGGCTCTCCGACTTCCGCAGGCTGTCGAGAAGGCTGACGGGACAATCGGCGGCGCAGACGCAGGCCCTTCTCCGAGAGCTCGAGGGCGTCTACGGCATGGAGGAGGCACTGCTGCGCGAGCGCATAGACGCCTATCTACACCTGCTGGAGCACGCGGCCGAATGGCTCGGGCCCCAAGGGGAGGTGTACCTGGTTCGCTCCCCGGGACGGGTCAACATGATGGGCCGGCACATCGATCACCAGGGGGGCGACTGCAACCTGATGACGATCGGCTACGAGACCCTGATGGCCGTCCACCCGCGGCCGGATGACCGGATCCGTCTGCACAACCTCGACGGTGAGAGGTTTCCGGACCGGGAGTTCGGGATCGGGGAGCTGGTGGCCGAACTGCCCTGGGACGACTGGCTGTCCCTCGTGAACAGCGAGAGGGTCGCGCACCTGGCCCTGAGCGCGGGCGGGGACTGGTCCCAGTACGCCAAGGCCGCCGTCGTGCGGCTGCAGAAGAAGTTCGCCGCCTTCAAGCTCCGGGGGTTCGACATGGCCGTGAGCGGCAACGTCCCCATCGCTGCAGGGCTCAGCTCGTCCTCCGCCCTGGTGGTTGGCACCGCCGAGGCCATGGTCGCCCTCAACGGTCTCAACACCTTTCCTGCCCAGTTCGTGGACCTCTGCGGGGAGGGAGAGTGGTTCGTGGGAACCCGCGGCGGCAGCGCGGATCATGCCGCCATCAAGTACGGTCAGAAGGGTAAGGTGGTCAAGGTCAAGTTCTTCGACTTCGGTGTGCAGGAGATCGTGCCGTTCCCCGAAGGATACTCCCTGGTGGTGTGCGACTCGGGGGTGAAAGCCAACAAGACGACCAACGCCCGGGACCAGTTCAATCATCGCGTGGCCTGCTACCGCCTCGGCACGGCCCTGGTCCGCCGCCTCTTCCCGCAGTACGCGCCCCTGGTTCGCCACCTCCGGGACATCAACACCCGCACCCTGGGGGTCCCGTTGGCCTGGATCTACAAGATCCTGCTCCACCTGCCCGAGAGGGCCACGCGGGAAGAGCTCGGGACGATGCTCGAGGGCGAGCCTGTGGAGCCCTTCTTCGAGACTCACCGCCTGCCGGAAGACGGGCAGTACCCGATTCGGGGAGTGGTGCTCTTCGGCCTGGCGGAGTGCGAGCGCAGCCGGCGGTTCTCCGCCGCCCTGCAGGCGGGCCGACTCGATGAGGTGGGGCGGCTGATGAGCACGTCCCACGACGGCGACCGCGTGGTCCGCCACGGTCCCGACGGAGAAGCCCGTCCCTGTCACGCCGCCACGGACAACAGCTACCTGCTGCGCCTGATCGACGACCTGGAAAGCGGGAGCCCACAACGGGTGATCGACGCCCAGCTGGAGTGGCAGCCGGGCTCCTACCGGTGCAGCATCCCCCAAATCGACCGGATGGTCGACGCTGCCCTGGGCGTCGAGGGTGTGGTGGGGGCTCAGCTTGCGGGGG
>Ga0209164_1004693_pt1 | contig 12065 bp, 7 predicted proteins | sample MTBNYHSulfiMetaG_FD_187458 | JGI IMG/M metagenome (GOLD analysis project Ga0209164, IMG submission 187458) | Enrichment culture microbial communities from rom New York Harbor, USA that are MTBE-degrading - MTBE-NYH (New York Harbor Sulfidogenic)... | ecosystem: Environmental > Aquatic > Marine >...
TGCCGGCGTTATGGAATTCGGCCGGTTGGTCGCTTTGACAAAATTCCAGGGGAGAGTGCTTCTGCCGGACAATCAGGAAGGCATATTGGTGGGGGGCTCTGTCTCGGAGTGCGCTTCCGGCGGGCGCTCTATGAATTTTTCAGAATCGATTTGGGCCGGTTTTTCGGTAAACTAAACGGCGACGGGCTGAGCTCTTGTCCCATTCTTTAGGGCAGCCCAACCCGTGCCGCGTGCTTGAAAAGCTTAAAGGCCGAAGCTTGCAGCAGACGTTGTCGGCGTCTGCTTGCAGCGCGGCGAAAGACGACGACGCATCCGTCGGTTAAGTGGTCTGCTGGATGGCCGATAGCTGCCAGTTGGAGCCGGACCCGATATCCCGGCTGAATGTCCAATACTCCTGAAACTTCACCGGACTGAGCCGATCGCCTTCAACCACCTCTCCGGTCTTATCGTCCACCGTGTAGTCCAGAAGGTTGGCCGTAAAGAGGACGGTGACAAAGTCTTTGCCCGTCTCCTGCCAGATCTCGCTGAGCTCCACTTTGCGAACGGCAATATTTTCCAGCCGATTGATCCGGCCCTGTTGTGCCATTGCACCGAATTCTTTGCGGAACATCTCCGCCATTTCAGGAGTCAGCATTTTTTCAATGCCGTCAAGACTGCGGTTCATCCAGGCTGCCTGGATGCGGAAAAACATATCCTGCGCCGTATCTTTGAAAGCCTCTTCGCTGAAGGAGGAATCGAATTGACGCACCTGGGCAAGACCCGCGTCCTTTTCTCCCGACCATGGGATGGGTTGCTGAGCGCCTCCGGAAGATGGCTCAAGACGTGCGTATTGGGAACCTCCCCCGGAGTAGGGATCGCCTGCATTATAGTAGCCGGTCGAGGCAGAGCTTTGCTGCTGTCGTCTGCGGAAAAACTTCATGGCAAAATAGATCAGCAGGCCGATCAGCGCGATGTCCATCAACCCAATGCCTCCGCCGCCAACGCCTCCGCCCGCGGCTGCGTGGCCGCTGCCTCCAAACAACATGCTGCCGAGGAGGCCGCCGGCCAGGCCGCCCATCAGTCCCTGAGTGAACGGGCTGCGGCTCCAGCCGCCCGAATACGGTTGATTGGCGGTCTGCGACGAGCTGCCGGAAGAGGTCCCGTAGCGAGAGCTGGAAGATGGATTGGAGGGCGAGCTCGGCGTTGAATAGGATCGGCTGCCGCGGCTGCCGAAAGATTTTCCTCCTCCAACCCGCGCCCAGGCCTGCGCTTCAATGACCAGCGAGATTGCGAAAACCAGTATCATCAAGAAAACGAGTGGAACTTGACGGTCTTTTTTTAGCTTCATTCGAGTTTTTCTCCTTGTCAAAATCATCAACATGCAAAGGCGGCTGCATTTGAATCTGCAGAGTTTTTCAGCCCGATTTTTAACAAACGGGAGGCCGGAAGGCAATCTAAACCGCTGACGACGCGGTCGATTTTGTCTTTTGAGGGGATCGCTTTGGCCTGTGTTCGGCAGCCCTTCGAGAGGCGCAAAGAGCCTTTCCTCTGTTGACAATTTCCGCCATCCCTGTTCTTTTGATACGCGCGTCTTGCCGGAGCGGAAGCTGCTCACGTCTCCGGTGCTGTTTGCGAAACTTCGATGTGCCGGGCTGTTGCCTGAGAAAAGAACCGCAATGACTCTGATAGCGATAGTCGGCCGACCCAATGTCGGCAAATCAACCCTGTTCAACCGAATTCGTCGCAGGCGCCAGGCGCTTGTGGACGACCTGCCGGGTGTTACCAGGGACCGCAACTACGCACAGGTAACATGGGAAGGCAAATCTTTCACCCTTATCGATACGGCGGGATTCGTGAGCGAGGAGTTTAAAGAGCTGGACGAACAGACTCGCGAGCAAATTCGGCTGGCCCTCGACGAGGCGGACCTGATTCTATTTGTGGCTGACGGCAAGACCGGTCTGCACCCGGCGGACAAAGTACTGGTGGATCTGCTGCGGCGCACGTCCAAGCCGGTATTTTATGCCGTCAATAAGATTGATGGTCCCGAGCATGCCCCTAATATGACCGATTTCTACGAGCTCGGTTTGGATCGGATCTACCCGGTGAGTGCGGCCCACGGCTTTGGCGTGGGGGAGATGATGAGCGACCTGCTCAGCGGGGTGCCGGCATTGGAGCAGGAGCATGAGGAGAAGCCCGAGGTCATTCGGGTCACAATAGTGGGACGTCCCAACGTGGGGAAATCGACCCTGACCAACCGCATCCTGGGCGCGCCCAGAGTCATCGTCGATTCCGTTCCGGGTACCACCCGGGACGCTGTCGATTCTCCCTTCGAGCAAGCCGGGCAGCGCTATGTGCTCATCGATACCGCAGGAATAAGGCGAAAGGGCCGCACCCGCGAAAAGCTCGAAAAATTGAGCGTGATAAAGGCCCTGCAGAGTATTGACAGGAGCCATGTGGCGGTGCTTCTGGTGGATGCCGTCGAAGGGATCACCGACCAGGACCTCCATATTGGCGGATACGTTCAGGATCGCTCCCGCGCCTGCATCATCGGGGTGAACAAATGGGACGCCGTCGATAAGGACGCCAAACGGGCAAAGCGCTTCATGGAACAGGTCAGAGATCGTTTCAAGTTTTTGCCTTTCGCTCCCATCCTTACTCTTTCCGCCTTAACGGGCAAGCGCGTGGCCAGGGTCATTCCGACTGTCTACGAGGTTTTCCAGCAGTACAATCAGCGGATCACCACCGGCCAGGTAAACCGCACGATGGAGCAGACCCTGGAGCGTCACGAGCCTCCCCAGGTCGGCGGGCGCCCTGTGAAATTCTACTATGCCACCCAGACCTCGGTCAGACCCCCTACTTTTGTTCTATTTTGCAATCGTCCGGAAGCGATCCATTTTTCCTACCAGCGTTACTTGATCAATCAGTTTCGGGAATCGTTCGGTTTGACCAAAACCCCCATTCGTTTGATCTTTCGCGGCCGGCAAAGAGGAGACAGGTGATTGTGAAGGTGCGCTTGCCCAAAAAAAAGGGCACACGCTTGCCGCGCAAACGGTCCTTGCTCGTGCTGGCTGTGGTATCCGGCCTGCTTTGCGGCTCCTATTTCTGGCTCAAAGGCGGGAGCTCTCAACCACCGGTGAAGCCGGTTGAGCCTACAGAGGCCGAGCACACAGCCCAAACTGAGCATGAGCCGCAAATCGTTTTGCTGACCCACCTTTCCGGTGCTTTTGAAAAAGAGGGTGAAATGTTGCGGCTGGGGGTCGAGCTTGCCTGGCAGGACTTGCAGGAGCTTAACGTCAGCGGCCGCCTGATTGTTCGAGACGCCGGTCGAAACGCTTCCGCAACAGCCCGGCTGGTTAGCGAGCTGAGTCACGATCCGACAGTTCTTGCCATCATCGGACATTTGCCGATCGACGCTCTGGTGCAATCCGCCCCTATATTGGAGGAAGAGGAGCTGCTCATGATCGTTCCGGCCAATTCTCATGAGCAGATTATCCAGCATTCATGGCTGCTGCCGCTGGTTTGTTCGGACGGCCGGGAAGGAGCGTTTGCCGCAAATATTGTGAAGGATTGGGCTGAAGGCAAAACGGCGGCTGTGATTTACGATCCGTCAGTTTACGGGCAGCTGTTATACGAGGGGTTCATGAGGCAGGCGCGAGCGGTAGATCTCGAAGCCCAGGCATTCAGCAGCGAAGGGGATGCCCTTTCGCTGCAAGCTGCCGTGGATAAAGTTCTCGAGGTCGATCCTTCAGTGATTTGGCTGGCCGGCTCGCCTTTTTGGGGAGCGGAAGTCATCAGCGCGCTGACGGAAAGAGGATATAAAGGCCGATTGCTGGTTCCCCGGAGCTACGGAGAGATGGTTATGGAAGATCTCTTGGGCGATTACTTGAATCAGCTCTATGTGCTGAGGTCGGCGCTCGTGACCGACGCGAGCAACGGCCCGCTGCAGGAGTTCAGCAACCGATTTCGTCAACTGCACTTGCGGGAGCCGCGCTGGTTGGCCGTGCTGGGATATGATGCAATGAAATGGATCGGGCAGCTGCTGCAAAACGGGCCTGTCAGCCGGGCCGCACTGCGCGATGCCATTCTGGCGGGATACAACAACCCGGAGCAGGCGTACCAGGGATTAGCCGGGCCGATCTACTTCGATGCAAACGGTCACATTCAGCGGCCGCTGCAGGTTACGGTTTATCGAAACGGCAGGTTCATGCCCTTTGTTGAAGCGAGCCGGAAAGATCCTTCGACATAAGCAGCTGCGGCTGAGCCAGTGCCCAATCGGCTTCCATGATCCGGCCTCGTTTCAGACATCCTTCCCCATAAATCCTGCATTTCCTGGCGAGCACTGCCAGCGCCTGCTTCCTCTGCCCGCTATCCAGGCTACCGCTGCCGATCAGCTTGCTAAGAGACTTGATCCGATATCGATCGAGGGCCGCAATGGAGGTGGAGAGCTGGTCGGGATGGCCGCCGCGCTTTACAATCAACGGCCGCTCAAGCAATCCTATAGGGTATCTCGATCCGATCCGCAGCCACATATCATAATCCTCACAGGCCGGCAGCGCCTCGTCAAACAACCCGACCTCATCGAGCAGCTCCCGGTGCATCATCACCGCGGAGGGGCTCACCAGACAACGCTCCAGAAGTGCCGAAAAACAATGCCCGGACGGTTTCTTATGGTACTTTTTCGGATTCTGCCGACGCCCGTTTCTAATCCATAGCTCCTCCGTCTGGCAAATCTTGATATCCTTGTGCCGATTCAGAAGCTCGAGCTGAAACTGCAGCTTTCCCGGCAGCCACAAGTCATCGGAATCCAGAAGCGCCAGCCATCTTCCGCGGGCCGCCTTGATCCCCGTATTACGGGCGGCGCTCACTCCGGCGTTGGACTGATAGAGGTACGTGACAGCACGCCCAAAGGATTCGACAATGGCGGCAGTGTCGTCGGTGGAGCCGTCGTCGACCACGATCACTTCCATCTCGGCGTTTTGCTGCAGTAGAACCGAATCGAGGGCTTCTTTGAGGAAGGAGGCGCGGTTGTAAGTGGGAATTATGACACTGACCACGGCAGCCATACTCGTTTCAGCAATTCTCATTTTGACTGCTGATCCTTTTTCGGAGGGTGGGTGGAGGCGCGTCTTTTTGCGCCGCAACCCACCAAAAACTTGGTTGGCGGTGGGTTACGCTTTCGCTTCACCCACCCTACGCCAAGTACGAGCTCCAAAATGAGAATCGCTGTACTCGTTTAGGTTGAGATCTTAATCTTCTATTGTAGCCTTAGTTATCCTTACTTCTAATCCTTTGTTCGCAAACTGAGCTACCTTCTTTTGTTCCCAAGCTGAGCTTCCTTCTTTTGTTCGCAAGCTGAGCTTCCTTCTTTTGTTCCCAAATTCAATTCCCTCGTTCCCAAGCTCAGTTTGGGAACGAGGGGACTGGGGAGCTCTGTTTCTTTCCAGCTGCAAACTAGGGGCTTGTCCGAGAACTGTCATTCCGAGCCGAAGGCGAGAAATCTTGTGCTTGCAAGTGGCTGATTTTACAGATTTCTCACTACGCTTCGCTCCGTTCGAAATGACAAAAGAGGCATTCTCGGACAGCCTAGGCCTTCAGTGCAACTATCGGCTTTTCACTATTTTCGCTCCAGTCAAAGCCCCTGAGATGCGGCACCAGGGCGCTTATTTCCTGATGGATGGCGGCCATATCTCGCGGGAAAGAAATTCCCTGGGTCGCCATAATCTGTTTGAGAATATCCCAGTCCGCCAGAGATTTGCCTTCCTGGGGAAATACTTTTTGCAGGCGCAGCAAGCGCCTTTCCAGATTGATAACGGTGCCGTCTTGTTCCCCGTAGGCCGCCACAGGAAGAACCACATGTGCCAGGTCCGTGGCCGGGCTGGGCACACTCTCCAACATTACCAGGCATTCCAGATCGCTCAAAAGATGCCGCCAGCGCTCAGGGTTTTTCTTCCACAGCAGGGCGGCATCTTGCACCAGCAATGCTTTAATTTCCCTTCTTTCCAGCGCTGTCTCAAGGGCAGGCCAGGGCTCTCCGGGAAGCTCCGATACCTGTCCCGCGCTCATGAATCTGCTCCGGTCCTGGGCACTCGAAACAGCGGAGAAACCGGGCAACATGTTTGGAGTAATTCCCATGAGCAGTGCACCCGTGGAGTTGATCTCCGAGGTGACGGGGTACATCCCGGCTCCGTTGGCTCCTGCCAAATGCCCTGATGCCTGTGCAAGCTGGAACAAGGATTCGACCACGCCGGCCGTTTGCTCGGAGCTCAGAAGATCCTCGGAGAAGACTATTGCTACCGATGAAGAGTCGGCGAAAGCTTTCACCAGGTTTTCCCATGGCTCGTGGCCGATCCCGTGCTCGGCGGGATTAAATTCCCCTTCTTTCTTTGCGGAGGATTTGCCTTTGGCTCCTGCGACTCGACCGAGCGCCTGCACTATCGTTTGCCACTCCCGCGGTGCAGCGTGCAGGGCAATGGATGCGGCTGCCGTCAAGTCGTCGGGACGGCTGGCCAATTGCCACACCGAAATATTGCGGTTTCGCGCCGCGCGTCGAATCGTCGTGGCCACCACCGGGGCCGCAGTCTCAATTTCATCGCCACATATGAAGATAGCTTTCGCCTTCTCCAACCCTGCCAGTTCATTGCTCACTCCCTGCCGGTCGCTGTATTGCTGCATCAGGCTCCAGAGCTTCTCGCGCGATTCTCGACCAGGAAAATCGAGGCCGTTGCTCTGCCATCCTGCGCGTAGCCACTTTTGCAGCAGATAGTGGGATTCATTTGTCGCCCGCGGCGAAGCCAATGCGCCCAGTGCTTTGGAGCCGAATCGCTCCTGGACGCTCCGGAAGCCTTCCAGCAAGGATTTGATTGCCTTCGGCCAGGAGACTTCCTTAAGCCGGGTTTTTTGACGAATCATCGGCTGCACCACACGTTCTCCAAACCATAGAGAATCGTAAATCCTGAACCGCCCCAGACGGCAGGTGGACGACCAGTTGGGCGGCACCCGGGAAGCGTCGCTAATGAAAACCTGCTTTTCACCTTTGAGCTTGAGATTCAACTGACAACCGCACCCGCAATGTATGCAATGGGTGGCTTCGGTTCTCCAGTCCAGCCGCTCCACAGGACGGCCCTCGCGCTTTTCCATTAACGCTCCGGTGGGGCACAGGTCCACACAGAGCCCGCAGTCAACGCAGCGCTCGTTAAAGCGCGGCCAGTCTTTAAAATCGATTGCGCTGGATACCTGAAACTCGGCGCAGGCCACGTAGCAGCGTTCACATCGTATGCATTTGTTGGGGTCCAGCGCAATGTTGGGATGCGTGTCGACCGCAGCCACTCGCTGGTAATGGATCTTTTTGCTCGGCTGATCCCTCCAATCGACCTGAAACTCGTTCATCAGTTCTCTGAGCCGGCAGTCGAAGGCGGCAGAGCAGCCGCACACCAGGCACCTGCCCGCTTCTCTTTGGGCCTGCTCTTCGGTCAGGCCGAGCTCCACTTCCAGGAAGTTATTGATGCGCTTCTGTGTTTCGAGCTCAGCCATTGATTCGCGCGAAGCAGTTCTGAGAACGCTGAACGGTTCGCGGTCGATGCTCTCCAGATCGCCCTTACTGATGTTGAAATGTAGAGGCTCGGGTTGTACCATGCCGGCACGGAAATACCGGTCCAGGGAATACGCTGCCTTACGGCCGTCTGCCAGGGCAGCCACCACGGTATCAGGGCCTCGAAACACGTCACCGCCAATGAAGATCATTTCCTGACCTGTGTGCATGCTTCGCGGGTCGCCGCCAAGAGTGCTCCATCGGGTCAAGGGCAGTTTTGCCACGAAGCCGTCATTTTCGGGCAAGGGAATCTCAGGATATTGCCCGATGGCGCTGATGACCTGATCCACTTCCATGGTCACTTCGGAGCCTTCAATCGGTACCGGTCGCCGCCTGCCTCCGGCATCCGGTTCTCCAAGCTCCATACGAATGAACTGCACCTGATTGATCGAGCCGTTGTTGCCGTACAGTTGAGTAGGAGCGACCAGGAACTGGATATTCACACCCTCCTTTTGTGCTGCTTCGATTTCTTCGTGGCTGGCGGGCATTTCATTGCGAGAGCGCCGGTAAAGAATGGTCACTTCTTCGGCTCCCAGACGAAGTGAGGAGCGAGCCGCATCAATGGCCACATTGCCGCCCCCGATGATCGCCACTCTTTTCCCGACAGTCATTGATCGATGCATGCCGCCCGCTGCAATTTGCGCAAGAAAATCCACCCCCGGTACTACACCTTGCAGATCTTCGCCGACAATGCCGAGCTTGCGAACCGCCCAGGCTCCTACCGCTATAAAAATGGCATCATAGCCTTCCTTCTTCAAATCATCGAGGGTGAAGTCTTGGCCCCAGCGAACTCCGGCCTTTACTCCTATTCCCAGGCTGAGTATCCCGTCGATTTCCCAATCGAGCAGTTTTTTGGGAAGCCGGTATTCGGGTATGCCGTATCTGAGCATGCCGCCTAATTTGCTTTGGGCTTCAAAGATCGTACTCACATGGCCGAGAGTCCTCAAGTAATAGGCCGCGCTCAAGCCTGCCGGACCGCCCCCCACAATGGCAACCCGGTGCTCGCTGGGGGCGGGCAGATCGGGATGGATTCGCTCGCCCGATTTGTATTCGAAATCGGCAGCAAACCGCTTGCACAAATTGATGCCAATGGGCTCATCCACAAGATGCCTGCGGCACACGGTTTCACAGGGATGCGGGCAGACCCGCCCGATCGTTGCCGGCATTGGTATTTTTTCTTTAATGAGCCGCACCGCTTCACGATATTCGCCATGGCGGATGTGCGCCAAATATCCCTGAATGTCCACATTTGCCGGGCATCTGACCGAGCACGGCGCGACGCAGTCTCCGTAGTGAGTGTCAAGAAGCAGCTCCAGCAGAAATTTTCGGGTCTGCTGCAGGTCGTCACCCTGTGTGGTGATATCCATGCCCTCAGACACGGGAGTGCTGCATGCTGCTTTATACTTCTTCTCTCCGGCAATTTTGACAACACATAAACGGCAGTTTTCCAGTGGACGCAGCAGAGGAGAATGGCACAGGGTGGGGATGTAGATACCTTCCTGCCTGGCGATGTCCAAAATGGTGCTACCTGCCGGAGCTTCCACGGCCTTGCCATCTATGTGAATCTTTACCGTATTATTCATCAATTTCCTCCAAATGAATTCTGCTTTGTTGAGTATTTTGCCATGAATCCTCTCAGGGGCCAGACAGCCGCGAGACAGCGGTAAATCAGAGCAAAGTCGGACAGGAGGAAGCGGAAGTGCATAGTGAGACCGCGTCGGACCACTTTCGAAACAGGTGTGCAACGCTCATAAACAGCAAATCCCCGAGCGATTAATCTTTCTTCAACAGAAGCTCGATATTGTGCTTCAATGCCTGAGGGTCTACCGGTTTTTCCATGAAGATGTCCGCCGCAATCCAATCCAGATCATCTTCGAGATTGCGGGCATAGCCCATTTCCGTGTCGGGTTGAGCCGAAACAATGATGATCGGCAAATGATGCAGCGTTTCATTTTGCCTGAGCTTTACGGCAAACTGGAGGCCTTCGTCCATCGTCGCCATCATGATGTCCAGTATCAACAGGTTAGGTTTTTCAGTTTCAATGTAGTTAAGCCCATCAGCCGTGTTGTTGGCCGACAGCACTTCGTAGCCAAAGCGCCTCAAAATAGCGCCGGTGATCTCCAAGAAGCTGGGATCGTCGTCAATCAGCAAGATCTTATCCTGAGCCATTCATCATCCCTCCTCTCGCACTGTTTTGGATATTTTTATAGTACCCGGGTACATTGCCGACTTTTGTAACCGAATCAAAAATCTTGTGCATTTTATGGGTCAAAGTCTTTCATTCCACGGCAAGAGTATGAGCTTCGTCCGACTCCCGGCTTTCTCTTGCGGGCATCACTCAACTCTTGGCAGCTCCATTATAAAGTTAGCCCATTCGCCCTCGGTGCTTTCTACCCAGATCTTGCCGCCGTGCTTTTGCACAACGGTTCTGGTAATGAACAGTCCAAGCCCGGTTCCTCGCACTGAAGACTGCCGGGAGGCCTGTAATCGTTGAAACTTGCGAAACAGCTTGCCTTGATCTTCCTGAAGGATACCTGGGCCGCTGTTCCATACCTCCATCCGTATACGAGTGCCGAGATCTTTCGCTGTGATTCGGATGATTCCCGATTTGTCGCCGTATTTCAAGGCATTGTTCAAAAGGTTGGAGAATACGCCGCGAAACAGCTCAGGATCGAGCGACCACTCGAGCTCAGGGGGTACGTCCATGCTCACTGTTACATTTCGCTCCAAGATTGCGCTGGTCAGCCCTTTTACCACGGGCTCGATCACGTCTGTGAGGAGCCGTGTTCGTTGCGGGACAACAGCCATCTCATCTTTTTCAATGCGCGACAAGTCCAGATAATGCCGGATCATCTCCATCGATTGATCCAGGTTTCGGCAGATTGCCTCCACCATGATCGTCTGCTCCGTTGCCAGCGTGCCGAAGATCTCCTGGCGCAGTGCATTGGCGCTCATGTAACTATTGGCAATCGGGGACTTGAGCTCGTGGGTGACAAATCCGAGCATATCCAAATAGCGATTATTCAGTCGAGCCAGTTCTCTATTCGCCTCATTGAGGCGCTCATTGGTCTCCACCAGAGCGGTCATGTGCTCGTGCAACTCGCTAAGGTCATGGAAGTACCCCACAACGGCGATCTCTTGCTGATCGTCATACAATATGGTTGCCGACAATCGAATGGGAATTGCCCGGCCGTCTTTGCGAATCAGCTGGGTTGTGTAATCCAGCAGCACGCCTGGGCCGCCGTAATCATCGATTAAAAGGGCTTTTTTGATTTTGTGGGCCTCGCCTTCAGGATAAATCTGATGGACCGACAGCTTATTAAGCACCTCTTTGGGCTCATAGCCGATGAGCCGCTGTGCCCCTTCATTGTAGAGAATGATTTTGCCTTCCCGATCGTTGGCCATAATCCCGTCCGGGCATGCCTCGCATAAGCGTTCTTCAAATTCGTAGCGCTGGCGCAATTCTTCCTGGTATGCCTTGATCTTGACGGCCATATACTGGAAAGCAAAAAGGAGCCGGGTGAGCTCATCGCTGCTTGGATGCATGAAGACTTCGCATATGTCGCAGGGCTCGCCGGGCGATCTTCGCAAAAACGCCGGTGAATATCGCGAAGGCTCCCGGCCGACTGCCGGACAGAAAGCCGGAATATAATATTCGGCTGCAAACCTGGCGGGCGACCGTTGCAGCTTCCGAAGACATGGAGGAGCCTTTTCCACTCCTTTGATCACATCCTCCAGCTTGCCTTTAGCGAGCAGATCGGTCATGCGCAAAAGCCGATCCACGGGTCGCGTTATCATGTCCGAGAACCATCGGATTATGAAGAAGCTGAAAACCAGGATGAACAAGGTCCCTATAAATAGCATCCTAAATAACTGACTGCTCAGTCTATGCACCGATCCTGCGCTGACACCAACGCGCACCATAGAGAAGCGAAAAGGCGGCCGCCCTCCTTTTTCGGCGAGCTCGACTTCATAAATCGAATGATTAGATGCGATCCATCTCGAAAGGAGCATGCCGTTCTTTTGTTGCTCAATCGGCCTGGATTGGCCCCGTTCGCGATATTTTTCATCGCCCATCCAGTACAACGGCTCTCCGGCGTCATCGAGCAGCTCGACGTACAAAAGCTTGGCGCGTACATGGAAGATCAAGGAGAGTCTGGAATCGAGCATTTCCACCGGCCTGGTCCACCTTTTTCCCAGGACTTCTCGAGTCTGTTCCAGAACTCCTCCGGCGATGCGCCACGCTTCATCCTGAACATCCCTGGCCATCGCCGGCACAACAATGCGATCAATGGCTATGGCACCGCCTAAAACCACCACCACAACCATCATGAAGGTAACCAGAATGATCTTGGTCTGGAAATTCAGCCGACTCAAAAATTGCATACCATTCTACCGAGGGATGGCAGGTCAGAATAGGAAAGATCTCTAATGTTGGGAACGCGAGGGAAGATTAACAGAAATCGTCTGTCCGCGCAACTCGACAAGAATAGAATTT
>Ga0209164_1004695_pt1 | contig 12065 bp, 7 predicted proteins | sample MTBNYHSulfiMetaG_FD_187458 | JGI IMG/M metagenome (GOLD analysis project Ga0209164, IMG submission 187458) | Enrichment culture microbial communities from rom New York Harbor, USA that are MTBE-degrading - MTBE-NYH (New York Harbor Sulfidogenic)... | ecosystem: Environmental > Aquatic > Marine >...
GAGTTCGAGGGAAGGTGGCTCAAGCCCTCGGTCTGGGCGGTCAAGCAGGTCCTGGCTTTTCAGGGTTGGCGGGCCAGGAGGCAGGCCGGCTGAGAGAACGGAGAGGGACTTTTAAAGAGCCTGGGGACGGCATTGACCCAACCATTGGTTGTTCGCCCCCCTGGTATGCCGTTTCCTGGATCAGGGTAGGGCGCATCCTCTCCGGGAGCGCGGAAGGTTGCGGAAGGGGAGGGAGGATTCGGGCCGGAAGGTGGCCGGCCACCGGACCGGGGATGGAGCTTATCCCTCTTACCACAAGGGAAAAGGGATTGACCCGGCCGAAACGGGGCTTGCGCCAGGCCCCGGTCGGGCAGGTTGCCAGGGGTATTCACCTTGACTCCATCCCCGCCCTGAACCCGCTCCCGCCGGTACCTCCGGTTCTTATTTAATTCCTAACGGAGGCTACTTCATAACAACTGATCCCAGGGCCTGAGCCCGGGTCAGACCCCTTGATTTCCCTCCCCGGAACAAGGGCGGAAACCGGCTTCTCCCGATGATCGGCAGGATCTAGCCGCTTCATAGATAATAGTCTTTATGTTATCGAGAGGTTGACGGGATCAGGAGGGGTGGGCTATGCTCAGACCTGGTTGTTAAACCATCTGGATGGCCTAGGGGACCTGGGGAAGAGCACTTCCTCATATCTTCATTCGAGAAGGGAAGGTTAAAATCGGGTTTGATGTTTCGGATGGTCACAGACGGCCAGCAGATGGATTGATTAGGTCTTTGCGGTGTGATTGGTTTTTTATGAGGCCATCATTCATCGGTTCTAAGGAGGTTCACATGAGAAGAAACGTCTGGCTCATAACCGTCCTGACACTTCTCCTCGGTCTGACCGGCCTGGTTTGGGCCCAGGCCGAGAAGGCGTCCGATTTCGCATCCGCCGGCGCACCAGCGAAGATCAAGGAGGCTATCGAGAAATCCTTGGCCGACCAAGGCCAGGCAGCCAAGACCAAGGAGGTCATCAAGACCGACGCCGAGCCCGGGTTCCTGGGCCTCAAGGGCGCGCCAAAGCAAAACCTGATCGTCGGCCTGCTGTGGGCCGTCTGGGTGGGCTGGATTTTTTCCACGGTCGGCGCCTTCGGCGGCATCATGGCCGGGGTGGGGCACATCACCATCTTCGGCCTGGCCGACTACGCCAAATCCTTCGGCAAGGGGCACCCGCTCAACACGACCATCACCGACTCGATCCGGGTCTCCAACCAGTGGCTGGTCGGATTGTCGGGCATTATCTCCTCTTTCAACTACTACCGTATGGGCCGGCTGGTTTATCCGCTGGGTATCTGCCTGGCCATCGGCGGCATCGGCGGGTCCTGGCTGATTCCGGAGCTGACGGCCGGGAAGATCAGCCTCAGTCGCTATATCGGCTACTTCGGCATCATCGTCTTCATCATCGGCCTGTTCCTGATCTACGAGCTGACCCCCAAGGGAGCGGCCAAGAAGAAAGCGGCCAAGGCCGCCGCGGCCGCCTTTGAGAAGGCGGTCAAGGACAAGGCCGATACTGCGGGCCAGGGGGTCAAGGTCGTCGAGGGCTCCCAGATCTTCATGTGGATCGGGGTCATCCTGGCCGTGGCCTCGGCCCTCTGGATCAACCTGGTCAGCGGCTCGCAGTGGGTGGCCTACATCCTCATCATCGCCGCCCTGGTCCTGACCATCATGATCGGCCAGATCAAGTTCACCTTCTTCGGGGTCGAGTTCAAGTTCAAGGCCTGGATCCCCATGGTCGGCGGGTTCGTCATCGCCGCCGTGGCCTCCTTCCTGGGCGTGGGCGGCGGCTTCCTCTACGTCCCCTTCCTGACCTCGGTGGCCGGCCTGCCCATGTTCCTGGTGGCCGGGACCTCGGCCCTGGCCGTGCTGGTGGGGATGATCGCCTCGATCTTCTCCTACATGGTCGGCAAGGGCGTGGTCATCTCCTGGGGTTTGATCGGGGCCGAGCTGGTGGGCATCTTCATCGGCTCGATGATCGGGCCGCGGACCTCCAAGTACATCCCGGACAAGGTCCTGAAGATCATCTTCATCATCCTGGCCTTCTACGTCGGGCTTCGCTACACCACCAAGGGTTTCCTTGGCTACAGCATCGTCCCGCCGTACTAAACCGCTAACCGGAAACGCCCCCGGCTTGCCCGGGGGCGTTTTCTTTTTATAATGGACTACCTGGCGCTTTTCATATCTGCGGTCGATCCTTTCCTGATCGCCCCCTACCGTTGGCTGGGGCAACCCCTGGCCGCCTGGTACCTCGGCACCTTCATCCTCTGCATCTGGGCCACGATCCTCACCGAGATCACCCTGGCCGGAGCCTTTTACCTAAACCGGAAAAGGCTCCGGGAGGTGACCACCCAAACCTACGAGTTCCACGAAAGGTCCATGAACGCCAAGGTCGCCGGCGACGAGAAGTCGTTCAAGGCCATCAACCGGCTGGCCAATGACGCCTTTGGGAAGACCTTCTTTCTCCAGATGGCCATGGGGATGGCCTCGCTCTGGCCCGCCTTCCTGGGCGCGGCCTGGCTCCAGGAACGGTTCGGCGAGGTGGTCTTTTTCAAGCTGCCGGGCTGGCTGGGGGGGCACGAGCTAGGCTTTGTGGCTCCCTACGCGGTCCTCTACATCGTCTGCCGGATCATCTTCACCAGGCTCAGAACCCGCATCCCCGGCTTCAAGCAGCTAATCGAGCGGGCGGGGAGGACCTGAGACGAAAAGTTGTTCCCTTTTGCTTCCATTGGGAATCCGGGCTTGGATGAGGATCGGCTTTCATAAGGGATTGGGATAAACCCGATCCAGCACTGCGGCCCGAGGTCCCGGCCAAACCACTCCCCCTTGAAGACAACCTCCCTCTTCAAGATTTTGTTCTAGGCCGGAAGAGCCGGTTAAGGGCGGCCGATCAAGACGGAGGGAACCAGAGGGCGTCCCCCACCTGGCCCTTGGCCCAGGCCGTCCTGGAGCAGTCGGGGCAGAGTTTCCTGGGCTGCTTGTCAAAGGCCTCCTCGGAGACCAGCCGTCTTAGGAAAGCGATGTAGGCCTCGGGGGCGATGGTCTTACCGCAGCTCTCGCAGGCCTGGAGGGTCAGGCGGGCCGTTTCCGTCCCGCAGAAGACGATCCTTCTCTCCTCGCCCTGGTCCACCATCCTGATGTTCCGGTGGGGGCAGACCTGGACGCAGCTTCCGCAGCCGATGCAGGACCGGGCCGGGCGGTGGAAATCGGTCAGGGCCAGCCGGCCCTCGGTGGTGGTGGTCAGCTGGAGGCCGCTGACCCCCATCTCCTCGCAGACCCTCTGGCAGAGCCCGCAGCCGACGCACAGATCGCAGCGGAGGCAGCGGCTGGCCTCTCTTTGGGCCTCGGCCTCGCTCAGGCCCCGCTCCACCCGTTTGAAGGTGGCCAAACGGTCCTCCAGGGGGATGAGCGGCATCCGGGCCCGGTGGGTCGAGGTCCTCTCCTCGGCCCCCTGCTCCATGGGCTCCAGCCGCTCCCGGGGCTTCTTCTCCAGCGGACCCTGGGGCAGGGGGATGCCGTTCAAGGAGGCGTGGATGGACTCGGCGGCCTGCTTGCCCGCGGCCACGGCCTGGACGATGGTGGCCGGACCGGTGGCCGCGTCGCCGCCGCCGAAGATCCTGGCCGCGCTGGTCTGAAGGTCGTGGGGCCCGACCACCAGCAGGCCGCGGTTGGAGACGGTCAGATCGGCCTTGTCGGTCAGGCAGGTCATGTCCGGCCGCTGGCCGATGGCGGTGATGATCGCCCCGGCCTGGAGAACGAAATCGCTGCCCGGCTTGGGCACCGGCCGGCGGCGGCCGCTGGCGTCCGGCTCGCCCAGCTCGGCCTTCAGGCACTCCAGCCCGGTCACCCGGCCACCCTCGCCGATGATCCGCTTGGGGATGGTCAGGTAGTTGAGCTTGACCCCCTCCTCCTCGGCCTCCCGGATCTCCGCCTCCCAGGCCGGCATCTCCCGGCGGGTCCGGCGGTAGGCTATCTGGACCTCCTCACAGCCCATCCGGACGCAGGTCCGGGCGGCGTCGATGGCCGCGTTGCCGCCCCCGACCACGACCACCTTGGCCGCCGGGGCCTTCTTGCGGCCCATCCGGACCTGGCGGAGGAAGGTCAGGGAGTCGAAGACCGGGGCCAGCTCCCGCTCCCCGTCGATGTCCAGGTGCATCCCCTCGTGGGCCCCCACCCCCAGGAAGAAGGCCTGGTAGCCCTCTTCCCTAAGCTCGTCCAAGCCCACGTCCCGGCCGACCCTGACCCCCAGCTTAAGCTCGACCCCCAGATCGGTGATGGCCCGAACCTCGGCCTGGACCACCCGGGTGGGGAGACGGTACTCGGGGATACCCACCGAGAGGATCCCCCCGGCCACGGGAAGGGCCTCGAAGATGGTCACCTGGTAGCCCTTGAGGGCCAGGAAGTAGGCCGCCGAGAGCCCGGCCGGGCCGGAGCCGACCACGGCCACCCGCTCCCGGCGGGGCGGAGCCATCTCCGGCCGGGGATAGCCCCCGTCCTCCAGAACCCGGCTGGCGGCGAACCCCTTGAGGTGCATGATGGAGATGGGTTCGTCCATCTCCCCCCTAGTGCAGACCGCCTCGCAGGGGTGGGTGCAGACCGTGCCGCAGACCGAGGCCAGGGGGTTGTCCTGGCGGATCACCCGGACCGCGTCCTCGTACCTGCCCTGGGCCACGTAGGCGGCGTAGGTGGGGACGTCCACCCCGGCCGGGCAGACGGCCTGGCAGGGGGCGGTGGTCAGACCCCGCCTGGAGCCCACGGCGCAGCAGTGCTGCTCGATGTGGTGGAGGTAGTCGGACTCGAAGTAGCTCAAGGAGGTGATCAGGGGCCGGGCGATGGCCCCCTGGCCGCCCTGGGCCTCCAGGCCCAGGAGCTGGACCGCCATCTGCTCCAGGTTCTCCAGGTGGCTCGCCCTGGCCTGGGAGAGCTCCACCTCGCCCAGGAGGCGGTTGACCCGGTTGAGACGCCGCTGGCAGTCGCTCTCCTCGGCGCAGGGGCTGTCCAGGCAGCGGCTGGCCAGCTCCAGGGTCCGGGCCACCAGGCAGACCGTGTCGTCCAGGACCTGCAGCCCGCCCGAGCCCAGGCTGACCCCGACCTCGGCCAGGACCTCGTAGTCCAGGGGGAGGTCCAGGAGCCGGCCGGGCAGATAGCCGCCCACCGCCCCGCCCAACTGAAGGGCCTTCAGCGCCTTCCCCTCCTTCAGACCGCCGGCCTCCTTGATGATCTCGATGAGGGGCTGGCCCAGGGGGACCTCGTAGAGACCGGGGTTGGCCACCGGGCCGGAGAGATGGATCAGCTTGGTTCCGGCCAGCCCCTTCCCCAGACGGCGGTACCAGTCCGCCCCTCCCTTGAGGGCCAGGGCCGCCTGGGCCCAGGTCTCGGGATCGTGGAAGAGGCTGGGCCAGCCGAAGAGGCCCTGGGTGAAGCCCCGCCTTAAGGGGGCCTCCTCCTGGAGAAGGACCTCCAGGTGGGAGGAGGCCGCCCGGCCAAGGCCGCACATGAACGACTGGCGGCCGGTGACCAGGCGGAGCTCCAGGAGGGCGTCCTCGCCCAGCAGGCCCTGGGCGTGGGCCTGGTGGAGGGCTCCGTCCAGGAGGTTGTAGAGCTTATGGTCGCCTTCGGGGAGGTAGAGGTATCCTTCCTCGGCCCCCACGGCCAGGGCCCCGCAGATCATCCCCTCGATGACCAGGTGGGGGGACCTTAAGATCAGCTCCCGGTAGATGGAGGCCTCGGGATCGGGATCCACCGCGGCGCAGAGGACGTACTTGACCTCGGCCGGGGTGGCCTGGGCCGTCCGCCAGCTCAAGTAAAGGGGCTCGCCCTGGGCGTCCCGGGCCCGGACGTCGGCGTCCCGGAGGAGGCTGATGACCTCCCGGCCGCCCTTGCGGGCCGTCTCCAGGGCCGCCCCGTAACCCCCGGCGGCCTGGTAGGCCTCGATACCGGGCGAGCTTAGGCTCTGCCAGAGCCGGGTTAAGGGCAACTCCCTGGATTTCGAATCAGGCATTAAGGCTCACCTCGGGCTCAAGAGTCCGATTTCTTTTTTCGGGCGGTCTTGCGGGGGAGCTTGGTTCCGTGGAGCCGCTCCCGCTTGGCCTCGGTCCTGGAGAAGCCCCCCCGGCCCAGCTCCTGCCAGCCCCGGGCCGGAGCGGTGGGGGCGGGCTCCTCCTCCCTCTCCCGGTCAAAGGAGACCTTCCTGGCGTAACGCTCCCTTTTCAGGTTGGGAATCTCCTCCGGCTGGCCGAAGTGGAGGCACTTGGTGGTGCAGTTGGTCACGCAGGCCGGAAGCAGACCTTGATCCAGCCGGTCCACGCAGTAGTCGCACTTGACCACCTTCCTGGTCTCCGGGTTCCACTGGGGCGCCCCCCAGGGGCAGGCCAGCATGCAGCTTTTGCAGCCCACGCATAAGCTCTGATCGACGAAGACGATTCCGTCGGAGGGGCGCTTCTGCATCGCCCCGGTGGGGCAGGCGGCCACGCACCAGGGCCGCTGGCAGTGGAAGCAGGGCATGAAGACATAGGCCGAGCGGGGCAGCCCGTGGATCATCTTGGGCCCGACGGTGATGATCTGGGACGGCAGGGGACCCACGCCCAAGGATTTGCTGGCCTTGCAATGGATCTGGCAGCTGTGGCAGCCGATGCAGTTGTCCTGATCCTGGAAGAGGTAGTAGCGGCTCATCTATCTTGCTCCCTTTTAAAGGCCTCAGCCCTCCAGCTTGCGAACGGTGACGAAGTGCTCCTGAAGGGCCATCGCCCCCCCGGCCGGATCCCACTTCTCCAGACCGCCGATCATCAGCTCCTGGTCGGCCGCGCCCTTGCCAAAGGCCCGGCTCTCCATTTTAAGCCGGTGGCCGAAGCCGTGGAGCATGAAGACGCACTCGGGATGGATGGCCTCGGTCACCTTGGCCTTGATCCGCTGGCCGGCCTGGCCGTTGTTGGAGACCTCCACGTACTCCCCGTCGCCAATCCCCAGCCGGGCCGCCTCGTTGCGGTTGATCCAGAGCTCGTTTTCGCCCATCACCTCGGACAAAAGAGGGTTGTTGACCGTGTGACCCTGGGTGTGGAGGGCGCAGCGGCCGAAGGTGATCCGGTACTGGCCCTCGGGCGGCGCCTGGAGGGGCTGATAGGGCAGGAGGGAGGGCAGCCCGGCCTTCTCCCATTTCTCGGAGATGACCTCCAGCTTGCCCGAGGGAGTGGGGAACTTGAGCTCATCCAGGGTCCGGTACTTGGGCTTGTCGGTCAAGGAGACCATTCCCTTGGCCTCGAAGTCGGCGATCTCCACCCCGGTTCCCTCCAGCTGGTAGGCCCACATCTCCTCGATGGACCGGAACCTGGCCAGGGGCTCGATGTTCAGGTGGCGGGCCAGGTCGGTGTAGATCTCCCAGGGGGCCTTGGAGTCGAAGCGGGGCTGGACGGCCCGCTGGCGGACGAAGAAATAGGGCTTCAGGCCACCCTTGTGGGCCAGGGTCGACTCCCGCTCCAGATAGGTGGACAGGGGCAGGACCACGTCGGCGTAGTTGGCCGTCTCGGACCAGGTGAAGGTGATGGAGACCAGCAGGTCCAGCTTGTCCAGGATCTTCTTGATCTTCTCCGGATCAGGCATGGCCATCAGGGGGTCGTGGCGGTAGCAGATGTAGGCCTTGACCGGGTAGGGCTCCTCGGTCTCGATGGCCTTGAGCTGGAGCTGGAGAAGGCCCGGACCGGCGTCGAAATGCTTGTACTTCCAGCCCAGGCCGTCAGCCCGCTGATCCTCGGGAGCGGGCAGAAGGTCGACGAAGGACTTGAGCCCCTTCCGGCCCACGTCCTTGGCCTTGTTGGTGATGGCCAGCCCGCCCTTGGCTCCGATGGAGCCCAGGAGGCCGTTGATGATGTAGGCCGTCCGGCAGACGTAGAAGGAGTTGAGGTAGCGGGCCTGGTGCCAGCCGGGGTGCCAGATCACGGCCGGTGCGGCCTCGGCCAGCTGGCCGGCCAGGGACTCGACCCGGCCGGCCGGGATCCCGGTCTCGGACTCGGCCCAGTCCGGGCTGTAGGGCTCGACAAAGGCCGCCAGCTTATCGAAGTCCTTGAAGATCCGCTTGACGTAATTCTTGTGGTAGAGGTCCTTCTTGATCAGGGTGTGGATCAGGGCCAGGTTGAAGGCGTAGTCGGAGCCTGGCCGGACCAGGAAGAAGTTGTTGGCCTTGGACGCGCTGATGGTCGCCCGGACGTCGATGACGGTCAGCTTCCCCCCGTTGTTGAGGGAGGAGATGAGGTTGTTGACCTCGGAGACGTTGATCGCCTCGAACATGTTCCTGGTCTGGAGAACCACGTGCTTGGCGTTTTTCAGGTCGTAGGTGACGTCCTTGCGGCCCATGCCCATGAAGGACTTGGCCGCGTGCATGACGTTGCGGGCGCAGGAGGCGTCGTGGTTGGTGTAGTTGGGCGAGCCCAAGCCCCGGACAAAGGCCTTCTGGATATCCTGCCAGGGGCCGCCCCGGTTGGTGTAGAGGATCGACCGGCCCCCGTAGTGGGTCACGATCTCGGTCAGCTTGTCGGCGATGTGGGTGTAAGCCTCCTCCCAGGTGGCCCGCCGCCAGCGGCCCTCGCCTCTCTTCCCCTCCCGGATCAGAGGGCCCTGGGGCCGCTCGTTGTCGTGGAGAAGAGCCAGCCCGGCCCCGCCCCGGGGGCACAGAGAGCCGTTCATGGCCGGGTGGTGGGGGCTGCCCTGGATGTAGACCGCCTCCCCGTCCTTGACATGGACCTCGATGGGGCAGCGGACGGTGCACATCCCGCAGATGCTGTTGACTTTCTTAAGCCTCTCCTGTGGCTGACCCGAGGGTGCGGCCATAAATCCTCCTCCTCAATGTTCGGAACCTGGACGGCGTATAACTTACCATTTATTAGCTTGAATTTCCACTGGCGGCGATATTTTCCGCCCCGAACCGCCGAAGATTCCCCTTATCCAGGCCAGATCACGAGAGAAAAGGTAGTCTTTTTCAGGGCCGGGCCCGTCCCGGGGAGGGCGCAATCGCCCCCACCTTGGGGCGGCCGGTCCCAAGAACCTCCCCCGCCCCTGGTGGGACCTTTTTCAGGCCAGGTCGGTACCGCTTTTGGAGAGGCAGGAGCCTTCCGGGCAAAAGAGGTTCAGCCACAGCCCGGGCTCGCCGGTCCTGCCCTGGCCCGGCCGGGCCACGAAGCCGTAATCACCCTCCTGCAGGCAGGACTCGTCGGGGCAGAACAGGTTCAGCCAGAGCCCCTCCTTGTCGGCCGCGGCCTGGCGCTGCTCCCGGGGCAGGGCCGCCACCTCCTCCTCGGTCAAGCATCTGGCCTCGGGACAGAAGACCTTGAGCCATTTTCCGGTTTTTTCGGCCATTGTCCGACCTCCTCTTTCCATCGGGAAAATCCTAATCTTTACTAAAAACCTAGTCATTGAGCGGACGTTTGCAAGGGCCGGGGGGGAAGGATTGGGACCGGGCCTTCAGGCTGGGTATTTTGCCGGCGTTCCGATCGGCCCGAAACCCCTTGAGGGGTTTGTTGCCCGCGGCCTGCCGCAAGGCGGGGAGGCGCCGGCCGGGGCCACTTCTCGCGGGCGGCGAGGGAGCTTTTTGGCGGCCTTGCCGAGGTGCCGGGGCTAGCCCCCCACCCCCCTGGACCTCAGACCGAGGCTCAAACCCGTTCCCAGCCAGGAGACCAACCCGGCCACGATCAGGGGCAGGGTGAACGATCCGCTCCGGTCGGCCAGAAACCCGCCCAGGTAAGGGCCCAGGGCTTGCCCGACGCCGAAGAAGAGGGTGATGAAGCCCAGCCCGGCCGGGGCCAGCCTGGGCCCCACGTAATCCCCGGCCGCGGCGGCCATGATGGTCGGGATGGACCAGGCGGTCAGGCCGAAGACCACGGCCGAGAGGTATCCCCCGGCCTGGGTCTTGACCAGGGCCAAAATGAGGTAGGCCGACCCCAAGGTCAGGTAGGCCAGGGCCGCTCCCTTGGGCCGGCCCAACCGGTCGGAGACGCCGCCCCAGATAACCCCGCAGAAGATGCTTAAGGCCCCCACCAGGGCCCACAGGCCGCCGGCCCGGGCGGTGCTGAAGCCCACCTCGTCAACCAGGTAGGCGGCGAAAAAGGTCATGTAGATGATGTAGGAGAAGCCGTACATGAAGTAGACCAGGCCGAGGTACCAGACCGCCGGGATCCGGTAGATCTCACCCCAGGCCAAGGCCCGGCCGGCTCCGGATCGGCCGGGCGCCTCCCGGGAAGCCGTCGGCTCCCCGCCGACCTGGCCCAAGCCCTTCTCCTGGGGTCGGGACCGGATCAGCCAGGCGGCGATCAAGGCGATGGCCAGAACGGCCACCCCCAGGTAGTACCAAGCGTAGCGCCACCCGGTCGGGCCGTGGGCGGTCAGGATGGAGGGGACGATCAGGCCGGCGATCATGGTCCCTCCTCCGATCCCGGCCGAGACGATTCCGGTGGCAAAGCCGCGCCGCCGGGCGGCGAACCAGGCCGAGCCCAGGGCCATGGCCGGAACATAGGCCGCCCCGTTACCTAGACCGGTCATCAGCCGGGCCGCGAAAGCCAGGCCGAAACCCTGGGCCAGCCCGGTCAGGATCATGGTCAGGCCCATCAGGACCAGGGCCAGGAAGATGACCACCCGGCTCCCGAAGCGGGCGGCCAAAAAACCGCCGATGATGGCCATGAGCAGATAGCCGATAAAGTTCCCGGTGCCCAGCAGGCCCAACTGGGTGTAGCTGAAACCCAGGCCCTGCTTCATGGCCGGCAGAATCAGGGTGTAGGACATTCGGCCGAAGCCGTGGGCCCCGATGGTCACCAGAAGCCCGGTGAAGACGACTATCCAGCCGTAGTGGAGCTTGTCTCTGCCCATGGGCCTCCCCCTTCCCCGACCCGCCGCCCGGCGGGCCCGGCCAAAAGACCAGACTGGTTGATTCCGGCTGCCTTGTCCCACCCGATCGGGTGGTTTACTCAGAGGACCAGGCCCTAACCCCGGAGGTCGCTCCGGGAGGGAAGCTTGACCCCCGGTCGGCTTAAAAGCTCGTCTCTTATCAGGGCGACGATTGATTTGGCGGACCGGCCGATATTGGAGAAAAGGCGCTTGACGTCCTGTTCCAGCTCCGGGGGACTGGAATCTCCTTCCGGCAGCCGGGTGATGATGGCCGCCATCTGGGCCGGATCGGTTACGGTCAGGGCATGCCTTCTTATGACCTCGAGCCGCTTGGCATCCAGGTCGGTCAGCGATCCGGGGGCCGGAAAGTAGTGAAGGACCGGTTTATGGAGCAGAAAAAAGACGTAGGCCCGGCTGGAGATGTCGGTCACCAGCACCTCCGCGCTGGCCAGGGAGGGCAGGTCGTCGATCTCGGGATCGAGAGCCACGCCCGGTCGGTCGCTCAGCTCGGAAAGCGCCTTTCTCCAGTCGACCTGGTTGGCCATGACCCTGTTGTAGGAGCAGGCGTGCGGTTTCAGGATCAGGTTGAGGTCAAGGTCCTTCAGGTTGGACACGACGGCCTCAAAGTAATCGACCCCGCCCTGCTTCATGAGGGTCAGGCCCCTCCAGGAAGGGGCGATCAGGACCGTCTTCCGGGCCGGATCAAGCCCCAACCGGGACAAGTATTGATCCCTTTTCAGGCGCAGCCCGGCCAGGTCGTCCAGGAACGGCAGGCCGGAGGAGATGACCCTGGTCCCGGCCTGCCTGTCCCGGACAAAGGTCCGGACCAGATCATAATCATAATCTCCGTTCACCAGGGCCCAGTCAAAATCCAGGACCGATTTCCGAAAAAATCCACGCTCCAGGAACCTCTCGGTCAGCCCCGGTCCGTGGAAGATGATGCACCTTTTGCCGGATCTCGGCGGAAACCTGGCAAAGACGTCGGTGCAAAGGAGGAGGTCATATCTCCGCCAGGTTGTCTGCCACTGGAGCTTGATGTTTTCCTTGGGGATTCCCAGGGTCTGATGGGCATAGCGCCTGAGCTCCGCAAGAGAGCTGAGAGGGAAGTGGGGGTGGGGCAGAATAATGAACTGGAGGCACGGGCCCCATCCTTCTTTCTTGAGCTCCTCGATCAGGGG
>Ga0209164_1004696_pt1 | contig 12060 bp, 9 predicted proteins | sample MTBNYHSulfiMetaG_FD_187458 | JGI IMG/M metagenome (GOLD analysis project Ga0209164, IMG submission 187458) | Enrichment culture microbial communities from rom New York Harbor, USA that are MTBE-degrading - MTBE-NYH (New York Harbor Sulfidogenic)... | ecosystem: Environmental > Aquatic > Marine >...
GAGTTCCACTGTCCCCTTGGTGACCAGGGGCGCAAGAGCCGAACTCAAGACCGCATCGATGATGGTAAAGCCTCCTCCCACGGCAACCTCGAAGCTCAGAATGACAATCCCCCAGAGTATGGAGGTAGTATGGATTCCCCAGCGCTTCGTTCTAGGCAGACTTCTGGAAAGGCTGTCGAATCTTTTCTCCAGCCAGTCGCCGAGTTGATCCTGGGCTTTCCAGACCAGGTCCCTGATCTCGTCCGGGGTGAGCAATGTCTCGGGCTCTCTGAGTTTCCTGAACAGAGGAGACTCCTCATCAGGCGGGGAAAGCCTTTCAAGCACAAGATGATTGAACTTGTCGATCGCCGTTTGAATCGGAACCAGATCCATTTTCTGCCGGACTTTGCGAAGTTCTTCTTTGTGTTTCCGTGCATCGCTCTTTTCCAGGACTCCTATGAAACGCAGAGGCGCGAGGATAGTTTCCGTCACTAACCGGCGAGGCTTGGCCAGCACATCATACTTGGAAAAAAGCCGTCTGATCTCGCCTTTGAGAACCTCCTGGCTCTTGGATGTGAAGCTCTGCCTTTGCTCCCTCAGGAACTCCTCCGCGCTCTCCTTTTCCATGCGGCGCAGTTTCGCCAGCCACTCCCTGGAAGCGGCCTGTTCCTTGTCCGAGAGCAATGTGAGTCGGTCCAGTTTTTCCTCGAAAGCTTTCCTCTGACCTTCGATAATTCGCTTTCGAAGGCCGGGCATTTCTTCCCTGGACAGCTCTTTCATAATGCGGGCCCGGAAATCGAGAAAGGCAGGGTGATGCGCCAGGGTATGAAAGGGCCGGTCGGGCATGTAGGGGAAAAGCCAGACTTGATCGTTCGGAAGTGATGTCTCTACTTCCTGCAGGGTGGAGATGACATCCTCCTTTTTCGACGACGCATCGGCTTTGTTCAGGATGAAATAGCACAGTCTTTGGTCTCTCAGCACTCTGAGCAGGAAGAGATAGGGCACTTCGTCTGCGTACTTTTCCTGGCTGGTGACAAAAATCACGGCATCGGCAAGATGATAGAGATCCTCGGCCGCCCTGCGGTTTACAAGCTCGACGCTGTCAAGGTCGGGCGTGTCGGCAAGGACGATGTGTGAAAATTCCTCCCTGCCGTGTTCCAGGATGATGAGGCCGCCGCTCAGTCCGGCTGTGGGGTTCAAAACATCGTGGGAAAGAGGGATTGCAGTTGCTTCCATCCCGGCAATGGGGATCCCTCTTGCGAGTTCACATCTCTCGTGAGCGTAAAGGATCGGGCCCGTGGTCTTCGGTCTCTCCACACCGGTTTCGCTGAGCTGTTTGCCGGCGAGGGCATTGAAAATCGTCGATTTCCCTGTCCCGGTGCCGCCGAGGACGACTACCCAGAGGGCGGGCAGACGTTTCTTGAAATCGAGCACAGGAGCTTGCACGCGGATGCTTTCCGCGAGCGCGAAGATCTCCCGCCACTCGTCGATGAGGCCCGGGCTGCCCGCAGCCGGGTTCTCGGGATTTAGATTCTGCGCAGACACTTCCTCTCCCCCTTCAAAGGCACTATAGGAGATAGGTTCCGGCCTGTCAAAATCAAAACCCATCCTATTGACATGAGAAGAACGGGGGTCTATTGAATGTAGGGCCAACAATCCTGCTCGTCCGGGGCGAGGCAGAGGCAATTGGCTACGGCCGTGCAAGTGGGAAGGCTCTAAATTCGAAGCACGAAATTCGAAATCCGAAACAATGCCAAAACGAGAATGTTCAAAATCTGAAACAAACCCCAAACGAACCGGATCATCTCTTGTTTTGGTCATTCGTATTTTGATCATTCGAATTTGTTTCAGAATTCGCATTTCGTGCTTCGGATTTGGTTGCGACTGTGTCGCGCTGTGAGACCAACGGGTATTTCAAGGAGAAAAGCCATGTCGAAATCTGTCTCTGCAGTTCTTCGAACCGGGTTCGCCGCATGCCTGTTCTTGACTCTTGGTTGCGCCGGTCTTGGCAAAACCCTGGAACCTCCCCGGGTGAGTTTTGCCAATGTGAAAATCCAGGAGTTGAAGGGCATGGAGAATGTCGTTCATATCGAGCTCCGGGTTTTCAACACCAACGATGTTTCGCTCACGGTGAAAGCGGTTGATTGCGAGCTGACCATGAACAGGAAGAGGCTTGCCACGGGTGTCTCGAAAATCGACCGTGAAATTCCAGCCTATGGCACGGCGCTCATTCCCCTTACGCTTTATTCCTCGGTCGTCGATTTGTTCAGAGGCGTGATCGGGTTGCAGGAGAAGGAAAAAGTGATCTTCGGCCTTACCGGGAAACTCAGAGTCGAAGGAGGTATGTGGACGCCGTCGGCGATTCCTTTCAGTGCTGAGCACGAGCTTTCACTCGAAGGATTCAAGCAGCAGAAGTGACAAGACCCGAAGGCCGAGTGATTCACTGCAGAGACAATATCTCTCTTCTCTGTACTGCTAATGTGCAGTTTTTCGAAATCTTCTTGAGCAAATTTCGGATGTTGTTTCCGAACTTGTTTAGATCATTGACCTTTTGGTCATTCGAATTTGTTTCGAATTTCGGATTTTGTGCTTCGGATTTGGTTGCGGCTACGCCGCGCTGTGGAACCCTGTGCAAGGTGCCTTGCGGTTCCGCTGTTTCCCCTCCCTCGGTGGGAGCGGTAAGGGGAGGGGGAGCCAGGGAGCAGCAACCCTAGATCCGCCTTCCTCGATGGAAGATGTGGACCCGCTCCGGAGGGACACTCAACGACACCGTGTCCCCCGGCTGCAGTGAAGTGTCTTTGGGGGCCCGCACGCTGATGACTTCTTCGCCGAGACGGGCCTGGACGAAAACCTCTGAACCTATGTTGCTGACAAGGTCCACCCTGCCGCGAAGCGGCGTTCTTCCCTCAGGAACTATTTCCACGTCCTCTGGCCGTATACCCGCCTCCAGCTCTTCGCTGATAACTGCCGATTGAGGTTTGCCGAGGTCCAAGGAAAAGCCGGACCCGCGGAAAATGCATCGATCTCCATCGATCGCCGCTCTTCCTTTGAAAATGTTCATTTCCGGGGAACCGATGAAAGTCGCAACGAAACGGTCGGACGGCTGTGAATAGATGGTTTGCGGAGGGCCGATCTGGTGTATTTTTCCTTCCCGCATGACCACTACCATGTCCCCGAGGGTCATGGCCTCAACCTGGTCGTGAGTCACATAAACGATTGTTCCTTTGATTTGGCCGTGGATTCGCTTGAGTTCCAGCCTGACGTTGGCTCGCAGACGGGCGTCGAGATTGCTCAAAGGTTCGTCGAGAAGAAACAATTTGGGACGGCGAACCAATGCCCTTCCCATGGCAACCCTTTGTCTCTGACCGCCTGAGAGTTGACGGGGCCTGCGTTCCAGGAGATCCTCTATGCCCAGCATTTGAGCTGCTTCTTCGATCCTCATCCTGATGAGCGTCTTGGATATACCCCTCATCTTGAGGCCGAAGCCCAGATTTTGCGCCACGGTCATGTGGGGATAAAGGGCATAGCTCTGGAACACCATGGCAACGTCCCTTTCCCGCGGGCTGAGGTGGTCCACGGCTTCAGCGTCCATGAGCACTCTGCCTGCATCCTGGGGGATCAATCCGGCGATGATGTTGAGAAGAGTGCTCTTGCCGCAGCCTGAAGGACCGAGCAAGACGCAGAAGGACCCTTCCTCGACGTGGAAAGTCACGTCCGAAAGGGCTGAATAGGCGCCGAAGCGCTTGGTGATCTTGTCTACGGTTAGGGATGCCACGTTTCAACCTTTCATCGCGCCTGCAGTGAGTCCTCGAACGAGGTGCTTCTCGAAGAAGAGGAAAAGAATCACGATGGGAACGGTGACCATCACAGATGCGGCCATGACGAGTTGTTTTGACAGATGTACGCTTCCGGCGAGTTGAACGACTCCACGGGAGAGCGTGAATTTCCCGGGTGCGTCGAGAAACATGAAGGCGAAGAGAAACTCGTTCCACGCAATCATGAAGGTGTAGAGAGCGACGCTGGCAAGGGCGGGCGCGGAGAGAGGGATGACGATGCGCCAGATCACACCGAAGCGGGTGCATCCGTCCGTGAGCCCGGCGTATTCGATTTCCACGGGCAGGCTTTGGAAGTAGCTTCGGAGCATGTAAAGGGCCACCGGAAGAGTCTGGGCGAGGTAGACCAGAATAAGGACGTGGATCGAATCACGAAGGCCCATGATCGAGAAGGCCACGTAGAGCGGGACCACCAGAACGATGGCGGGAAACATGTAAATGATCAAAATGGAATAGGACATGAATGCCCGGCCCCGAAAGCGAAGCCTGGTGACCGCGTAGCCGCCTAACGTGGCAAGAACAAGGGAGAGGATGACGGTGAGGCACGAAACATAGACGCTGTTGGAGATGTACTGCATGAAGCCGTGCTCGAAAAGAACTTCACGGTATGCCTTGAAGTTGATCCTGCTGAAGTCTATCCCCAGGCTCGCCGGGGTCAGCAGGAGTTCTTCCAGCGCCTTGAATGACGACACAATCATCCAGTAAAAGGGGAAGGCTACGATGACGAAGAAAAAGAGGATCCCCACGATCCTCATGACCCTGATGACTGCGTCTTCAACCCCTTCCCGACCCCGGCGTGTCATCTTGTGCAATCCCTGTTTTTCCATTCAAGTAATGAGAGAAAACTCCAATTCGCCAAATCCGAAATTCGAAGCACGAAATCCGAAACAATACTAAAACCCCAATGCTCAAAATCCAGACAACAACCCAGGGCCGGAGTCTTCATTTTTTCGTTTTCGTCATTCGTGCTTCGGATTTGTGTCCTCAGACCTTGTGCCTTGCACTACGAGATTCTTTATGCCTCACGCCCGCTTCGCTAGAGGCCGCAGAGGCCTCAGAGAAAACTGGAAATCAAGAAGGTGAGAAGTCCAGAAACCAATGCCTACTCTTATCTTCTCGTTTTCTCTGCGCTCTCTGCGTCTCTGCGTGAGACAACTCTTCTGTCTTTTTGTATTCTGTCTCCTGTGTCCTGTCTTCTGTATTCTTCTTCTCACCCCTCACTCCATCCTCCCTTCCTTCATAATCCACCGGAAATAGACCGTCATGAAAAGCAGAAGAATCGCGAAAAGCACCATGGCCGTGGCCGAACCGGCCCCGATGTCGAATTGCCCGAAGGCGTATTCATAAACCTTGATGGTCATCACCTTGGTTCCTGCCTGCCCGCCGGTGAGGAGAAAAATATCGTCGAATTTGTTGATGGTCCAGATGAATCTGAACAAGAAAAGAATGGCAAGCACCGGGGCGATCTGCGGCACGGTGACATGGATGAATCGCTGGAGAGGCGTTGCGCCGTCTACGGATGCGGCATGGTAGAGTTCTTCAGGGATGCTTTGAAGGCGGGCAAGGATAAAGAGGAATGCAAAGGGGAAGTAGCGCCAGCCTTCAAAGAGAACCACGCATGTCAGTGCAAGGGGAAGGCGCCAGGTCCTTCCGAGAAAATCCAGCTCCACCCATCTCTGTGAAAAGAACGGGACCGGTTGGCTGAATATCCCTTTGTCCACTGCCAGCCAGTTGAACACTCCGAGCTGGGGGTCGAGGATGAAGCTCCACGTGAACGTCACAGCCACGACAGGTGCGATGTAGGGGGAGATGAAGAGACCCCTGAGAAGACCCTTGCCGGGGAATTCGGCATGGACGAGAAGGGCGGCGGCCAGTCCGAGAATGATGGAGAGGAGGCTCCCTCCGAAAGTGTAGATAAGGGTTGAGGAAAGGACCTCGGCAAAATCAGGGTCTTGGAAGACTTTCCTGAAATTGTCGAACGTCAGGTTGAATTCGAATAAAGACGGTCCCCTTAGATCCGTAAGGGTCACCGGTTTCAGGCTGAGCCAGACGTTCCACAAAACCGGGAACAGGACGAAGCTGAAGACTGCGGCGAACGAAGGAACGAGCATCCAGAAAGCCAGGCGGCTTTCTTTATCCAGAAGCGTGCGTTCCCGATGTGCCATGAGTCAGCTCGTTAGATGTTTTTATAATTTGAGAATTTGCTGTTTGTCTTTTGTTTCGGATTTCGAGATTCGGATTTCGAGTTTTCATATTGCTGTCGATAGACAAGCCTTACTCCATCGCTCTGACCCTCTGCTCCATCATCTCCGCGGCCTGCTTCGCAGTCAGCTCGCCGTCCAGGAACCGCTTCAGGATTTCGGGAACCACCTTTGTACCGTAAATCTTCGACACAAGAGTGCCTTTGCCCTCCGCGAATCCCCAGCGGTCGAACTTCTCGACGCCGGCCATGAGCGTCTTCGCCACATCCATTCCGTAGAACCGCGAGATTCTGGCCCGGGTGGTGACGCCGAACTCGAGATCCATCCATCCTTCCACAAAACGATTGGGCTCTTCGGGCGTTCCTTTGCGAAGCGGGAGCTTTCCTTCCGCCGCCATGCCCAGCCACCTGAGATAACCGTCGGTCAGGAGATATTCCACCCATTTGTGCGCTGCTTCAGTGTCGGCGTCACAGGAAATCCCCAGGTAGTTGGTTTGGCCGTATTGGGCCGCCCCTCTTGGGCCGCGGATAGTGGTGACGAAGCCCGTGTTCTTGGCCAGCCATCCGGGTTCTCCCTTCACCATGTCGGGAATGACGGGTTGATCCTTTCTGAGGCCTGCGAGTTCATCCAGGACAAAGGGAGACCACACGATCATGGCCGCTCTTCCTGTCAGGTAGTCCAGGCGGGTGTGCAGCCAGTAGAGGTTTCCGGGGGGCGAAAACCTTGAAAGGGCCTTGTAGAATTCTAGGGTTTCGACCATTTCCGGCGTGTTCAGGTTCACTTGTCCGTCTTTTGCGGTGAGCTTGACACCGTTTGAGAGGGCGATATGTTCGAACACCTGCTGGGTGTACGCCTGGCTCGGATCGGTAGCCGATTCGAATCCCCAGAGAAGAGGGGGGTTGTGAAGGGCTTTCGCTGCTGCGAGGATGTGATCCCAGTGATCCGGTGCAGCCAGGTTCTTTTCAGCGAAAAGATCCTTCCGGTAGAGGAGAAGCTGGCCCCATCCGTCGGCGGGGACTGCACTGTAGCCGCCTGCGATCCGCACAAGGTCGAGAGGACCGGAGGCGAAGGTGTTCTTGCCGAGCGCCTCTATGACCCGTGTTGACGCATGGTAGTTCAGGATGCCTGCTTCGGCCCACCCGACGGTCAAGTCGATCGGGTGAAAGATCACGTCCGGCATGGACTTGGCGGCAAAGGCTGCCGTGATGCGCTCTGCAAGAAGGTTCTCATCCACAGGGATCACGCGAACGGCGATTCCGCTCTTCTTGGTGAAGTCGGCGGCGATGCTCTTCTGGACCTCCACTCGCTCCTTCTCGACCTCCGTGGTCCAGAAGGTTATCTCATCTTGAGCGCCAATCGAGGGAATGCCCATGATGAAGGAACACGCGACCGTGAAGAGGGCAAGGCAAGTTTTCTTCATTTTGAGTCCTCCTTTCAAAGATAGGGGACGCCCTTGCTTTTGTGCTTTTCTTCTCCCATCGCTCAAAGATATTTGTTCTCAAGAGCGATTTTCTCTCCTCGGACGACTCCCCTGGCAGCGGCAGACTGACATATCCCCAATTTCCTTGCAATGTCGGCTTTGTTCATTCCTGAATCACTGTTCAGCCAATAGCACAGAAGGCTTCTTGCCTTGACGGAGCGCGGCGCCTTCGTGCTGCTCAGCACTTCCGATGCTTCCATGTGCATGGCTTCAGCTACGCGACGAACCGTTTTTTCGAAGTCAAAGCCGCGGGCTCTTGCGAGATAACGGCGGTTCAGGCGTTCTTCGGCTTCTTTCAAGACCCGCTGGACGAAATCTCCATCCCCAAGAATTCGTTCATCACTCTTCATGAAGGTGTTATCCCTGCGCATCTCCACCACCTTGTCCCAGCCGCCCATGCTGCGGATCAACCCTCCGCCGACCAGTTCCGGACGGTTTCCCTGCGCAACACCCTGTTCGACAAAGGCCGTATAACTCCTCCTCGCTCTTGCCTTCGTCTTTCCGAAGACTTTGAGCACGTACTCGGAACTCTGCCATTCACGTTTGACATTGCCCATTATAGCACTGTGGCCGCACCACGGATACCTGTCGAGGGAAGGCAGGTCGGGGACGAGGGCGGCTCTCAAAGGGTTGAGGTGGATGTACCTGATAAGTTCTTTGAGGTAGGTATCCTCCTGGCAGAGTATGGATTTGTATCTGTTCTGGAAAAGGTGCCCGTGACGGTGGTATTTGAGATTGAAGGAGACAGCATAACCTGTCAGGAGGCGGCGCATCAGCCCGGCGATCGGGATCAATCCCGTTTGGAGAAGCATGTGGGCGTGATTGGGTAGAAGAGCCCACGCGAAGCATCTCGTCTGGCTGGATACAATCAGGTCGCTCAGACGATCGAGGAAATTGTCCCTGTCCGGTTCATCGCGGAATATTTTCCTGCCTTCTATGCCCCGGACGATAATGTGGTGAAAAGCCCCAGTTGCATCTATTCTTGCTTTCCTTGGCATGCCAGCCTTCTACCAGATTTGCGGCGGAAAGAAAAGCACAAAAGCAAGGGCGTCCCCCCCCTCCAATTTTTCCGCTGTTGACAAGTAGTCGGATTGGTTGTATTAAAAAGAAATGAAATTGCTGAGCGAGAGAAAATGTTGATGTAAGGAAGTAGTCGCAACCTCTTCGGCGAGAGGGCACCATGGAGCCCGGCGTTCGATTACAACCTCCTTTGGACGAAAGACCTGGTCCAAACGGAGGTTTTTATTTTTTCGGTTGTTAGTGTTCCCTAAACAGTATCGACGATTCGTTACCCATTGATAGGAGATTTTGGGGTGAGGGTGCTCGTGCGAATGTAAAGACGAATATCGGACAGTTCGCGACAGGCGGGACTCCTGTGGCCGAAAAAGAGAAAACTGCGAATCCCGGCGGAACAACCGGCAAGAGCAAGAGGGGATTGCCTGAGCCGCTGCAGGCCAAAGAGAGGTTCGAGGACCCATGGGACCAGCTTATCGCCGTTTTTGACGCGATCGACGAAAAGGTGTACGTCGCGGATCCCGAAACCTATGAAATCATCTACGCGAATCCCGCGAAAATGGCCATTTTCGGAGACGATATCGTGGGCGGTAAATGCTACACGGTATTCCAGGGCCTGGACAAGCCTTGCGACTTCTGCACGAATCCCATAATTCTTGGCGAGAATTTCGGAAAAACCCATATCTGGAGATTTAAGAACAGGAAAACCGGGAAATGGATGCGCTGCATTGACCGCGCGATCCGATGGCGCGATGGTCGAATCGTGCGATTCGAATTGGCCGTCGACATCCACGATCTCAAGTCTGCGGAGGAAGCAGCGCGGGAAAGCGAGCAAAAATATCGACAGCTCGTGGAAAACATCCATGAAGCCATCTACACGACGGATAGAAAAGGCATTGTGACATATGTCAGCCCCGCGATTGAGGCAATGACCGGATTTTCCCCTTCTGAAATATTGGGGCGCCATTTCTCGGAGTTCATCCTTTCCAACGACGCCGAATACCTGGTCAGCCGCTACCCTAAAGCCCTTTTAGGCCAGGGAAGGCCGGCGGAATACCGGCTCCTGACCAAATCAGGGGACCATCGCTGGGTGCGAACGATAACGAGGCGCATTCACCGGGACGGTGAAGTAATCGGCTTGCAGGGAGCTCTTGCGGACATCACGGACTTGAAGAAAACCGAGGAGGCCCTTAAGGAACGAGAAAAGGAGTTGACCAAGGGGACAGCAGATCTCGAGGAGGCGAATGCCGCGTTGCGCATCCTGCTCGATAAGAGAGAAAGGGACAAGGCGGAATTGGAGGAGAAAGTCCTGCTAAACGTCAGGCAACTCGTTAGCCCCTTTATCGACAGATTGCGGAAGGTGACGGACGGCAGAAAGCGAAAGGGCTACGTGAATGCCGTCGAAGCGAACCTTCAAAGCATTACCTCGTCTTTTTCGCGGGATCTGCAGTTTCGCTACGAAACCCTGACTCCGACCGAGGTCCGGATCGCCGCTCTGATAAAGGAAGGAAACAGCACAAGAGAGATCGCTGAGCTTATGGACCTCTCCTATCGAACCGTCGAGTCCCACCGGAAGAACCTTCGGAGAAAAATGGGACTCAAAGACAAGAAAATGAATCTCAGGACCATGCTCCTGTCAATCAAGTGACCGGGTATCTCGCCAACAATCTTGAACCGGCCGAAGGGGATAAACTTGACGGCTCTCGAAGCGGAGAAATGAGATGGGAGTAAGAGGAGCGAAATCGAACAGCTCAAGAAACGGGGCCGGCGGCACGAAAGATTTTGGACTCGAAAGTCGTGCCCTTGCTGAAGCGCTGATGAATGCGCCCGACGACTACGTGGCCGTCTTGAGCAGGGAGGGAAAAATACTGACGGTGAGTGAAGCTGTGTGCCGGCGCTTCGGCAAGACGCGCGAGGCTTTGGCAGGCTGTGTTGCCGAGGACATTTTTGAGCCCGAGGTGGCCGAACGGAGGATGTCGCAGTTTGAGAAGGCTTGCCTGAAAGGGGAGGTCGTGCGTTTTGAGGACGAAAGACAGGGCAGATTTTACGACCACATTCTCTACCCTATAAAAGACGCTGAAAACAAGGTCCTGAAAGTCGTGAGCGTTGCGCGTGATATCACCGCCCACAAGTGTCCGGTTAATAACTGAATAATCTCAGTTGGTTATCGTTACACATGGTGTAGGTATTGTATTGCGAAGCGGTAAGCACCTCTAATAACGATGTTTTTTCAAAAAGGGTGACACTCAAAATCTGTAAAATTGTGTAGAGGCTCAAATCGTCCAGCTTCATCTTTTTTTTCACGATGGCCACCAGTACATAAACAGATACGGCGATCCAGATTTGAGTTTTCACAGCGTTCTCACTCGTACCATAAAACGACTTTATTCGAAGATGCTGCTTGATCCACTTGAAGAAAAGTTCCACTTGCCAACGGCAGCGATAAAGCTCTGCGACAACCAGAGCCGGCACGATGAAGTTGTTTGTAAGGAACGAAAACCTTCTTTCTGATTTGTCATCAAAGTACCCTACTCGTCTCAGTTTGTCGGGGTACTCCTTTGAGGTCTTTATGCCGCTAAGGACAATTGTTTGATCGCATCTTAAGCCAAGGTCCTTATCGATTGTCCTCGAATAGAGTCGTCGGAACTGTGTGTTGACCTTGGAACGAATAACGAAAAAAGCCATGCACTGATCTAAGATGTAAAGACGTCGAAAGTCTAAGTAGCCTCGGTCCATGATATAGAATGCTCCGGGCTCTGGAATAAGCTGGTCAAGGATATTGACGTCATGAACTTTTCCATCTGTTATCGATATGAATGTAGGAATGCACCCACGTAGGTCCAATAGAGTATGAAGCTTTACAGCGCCCTTTGTTTTTCGAAACTTTGCCCAAGGAAACAAGGAAAGACATAGATCAATCGTTGATGCATCGAGCGCATAAACCGTCTCATCAAGTTCTACTCCGAAGTCGTCATTGGCATACAGATCTCTTGCGATGTGGATGAGCACTTGAGCGAAGTCGGCATAGATGCGCCAGTCTCGGATCTCATTTGCATCGGCAAGAGTACTTCGAGAGACTTTGGTTCGCATTCCCATGTGGTAGCTTTTGTTCTGCATCGCACGCAAGCATGCTACAATGTCTCGCAAACTTTCTCTGTAGGAAAGCTGAGCGAAGGACATGCAAAGAAACTGATCAAGGCACGAGAAATTTTTTATGTAATGGTTGCCCTGATACCGATTTACGCATTTGTGAAACTCCCGCATAGGGAGGAAGTCCATCAATTGGGAGAATACCAGTCGTCCTGTATACATAGGCCATTTCCTCCGGATCATTTCCGGGGATTATGGCCAAAAATGGGTTTTCAAGTCGATGCAGAACTTTTTGTCGGAAAATTCATGTCATGTTAGACAGTTAAACCATCTTGCGTGAATTTTCCCCGGACAGCAGTGATCACCGCCAAAAAAAAGGCGGAGCAGAAACTCCGCAAAAGCGAAGAGAGGTATCGGCTTGTAACCGAAAGGACAAGCGATATAGTGTCGATCTTTACGTTTG
>Ga0209164_1004699_pt1 | contig 12055 bp, 13 predicted proteins | sample MTBNYHSulfiMetaG_FD_187458 | JGI IMG/M metagenome (GOLD analysis project Ga0209164, IMG submission 187458) | Enrichment culture microbial communities from rom New York Harbor, USA that are MTBE-degrading - MTBE-NYH (New York Harbor Sulfidogenic)... | ecosystem: Environmental > Aquatic > Marine >...
GAAATGGAACGTCATACCCCACCGCCTCAAGGAGGCCGCGGCCTGGAAACCGTTCCATTTCATAACCAAAGAGGAGGTAATGGGCCGTCTCGCTGGGAAGGCACTGTCCTGTCAGTGCCGCGTGGACCAGGCCGTTGCTCCCCATCCGGGCCAGTCGGTCCAGGTTGGGCGTATGCGCGGCCTGCAAGGGGGTGCGATTTCCGAGCGCCTCGTACGATCGGTCGCCGAGTCCGTCTAAGAGGACGAGCAAAATCTTCATGCCCAATCTCTTACGCCCTTCCCAGTAACAGCGTGGCACCAGGGGACAAAGGGATTTCCGTCTCGGAACGGCGTGCCTCCCCGGCCGTCAAAAAGGCCTCGATGATCTCCTTTGTCTTCAGCAATCCCACGGGCTCCCTGATCTCTATCACCCACCACGCGCACCCGATCTCCTGAAGAAGCACGAGCCGCTCCGCAATATCTTGCACGTTTTCAGGCGGGATATGCCCCTGGCCGGGGACCTCCGTATGATAGAGATGGGCGTTGAAAACCCTGTCCGCGTGGGGGCTGACAAAATCTTCGATGGCGTACTCCTGGCTCCTCACCGATTCGCACACATGGGCATGACCGATATCGAGCGTCACGCCCGCACCGCTGAGCCGGATCAATTTTTCAAAGAGGTTCGGCTTACTGGTCCATCCCCACGCCAGGTTTTCGAGACACAGGGTTACCCTGTGCCCGGCCCCGAACTGGACCAGCCGCCTCAGGTTGTTCAAGGTGGTTTCCCACGAGAGCGGCTCGGTTGAATCAAGCCCCAACCCGATGTGGATGGACAGGTAGCGTCCTCCCACCTTGGAGACCAGGCGAATAATGCGTCGAAAAACAGCATCGGCCTTTGCCGCCAGCACGGGGTCGTCATGGCCCAGATCGATCTGGTAAAAGGGACAGTGATATCTCACCTCAAAGGGCGCCAGCAAGGCCTGCTCTTTGGCCCACCGCGATTCCTGCAAGGGGGTCTCAGGCAACCGGTCCAGGTCAAAGGACCAGTCAATCCCGTTAAAGCCGTTTTCAACGGCGAACTTCCTCACCTGCTCGACCTCGGGGAAGATATTGCACATAACCAGCTTGGGTTTCATTGACGATAACCTCAGGACCCCAACACCCGGGCCGCGATTTTCAGATGCTCAGGGACCTCTCCTCCGACATATGCGGTGACGATCTCTCGCGTCACAGGACAGGCGAACGTCTCCAGATAACGCACGACCTGCTCCTCTACCAGGTTTACGCGCCCATCCACACCGCGATAGTTGCCCGATAGGACGCATCCCAGTTGCTCTTTGCCCTCTTCCCATGGAAAACCAAGAATCTCTCCAATCTGATCTCCGTCCCGGATATTCCGAAGCGGAAGCAGGAGCCGAACCCCAAATTCGGCCGAGAGCGCTTCATAGCGGCTCAGGGCCTCGCCGATCTGATTGATCTTGATCGTGCCGTTATGGCGCTCTCGCTCACCGGAAATAATGGGGATCCGCCCCAGGGACACGGACAGGGGGATGCGAACGCTGTGGAGATAGAGATGGCACCCGATACAGGGCGACAGAAATCCGTATCTGGCAATCAGCGCGCCCATGAAACGGCCGTTCAAGGCCTGCCAGAAGCGGGGGGATCCCATCACCAGGAGGGGATGAACACGGATTTCGGGGAGTCGAGCGGTGAGTCGCTTCACCGCATGGCCCACGCTGGACCAGGCCCCATGCTCCGTGCCGGTATAGGCATAGGTGGGAAGGAGTTCCGTAAACCCCTCCTCCCCGACGGCCTTCACCGCAGCGGCCACACTGTCGCGGCCTGCGATTTCAACCATGGCCAACCCGCTCGCGGATCGGTACACGCGAGCGCGCTCAGGGGACAACATCCATGGAGGGATGTCAATGACGCATTCGCACTTGTCACGAAAGTGTTCTGAAAGTCCCGGATCAGGACCTTTCATATGCCTCTATCCTCTTTGAGCCACCTTGATTCCCCAATCCCTAAATTCCTTCATTCTTCAATCCCTGGCCGCTTCCAGGTCTGCCAAGAGCATCTCCAGGTCCAGATGGTATTTTTCCGCGACGTCCTGCACCGATTCAAACAGGGACCGGCAGCAGATGCACTCACCGGCCTGGGCGTCGTATCGCTTGAAAACCGTCTCGGTCTCCCTCCATCGGGAAACCACGTCCAGGACCGTCATCTCAGGGTGAAGCCGTCCATTAACATCAGACATGATGATGCCCCGACAAGGTGTTATATTCTTTCAGGATCCGGGCCAGGGCCGAGGGAATCTGCTCCACAATATCCATGACCTGTGTGGCCGGGGTGGGCCTGGCATAATGGCCTGCAAGCCGGTTGACCCGGGCGGCCAACCCGGAAGCCTCTTTCACCTCGATGCCGGCCCCTATCAAGGCCGCTACAATGCCGGTCACCGTATCCCCGGTGCCGCCGATCGCCTCCATGGCCTCTTCCACAGGCATATCAATGGTCGCGATGATCCCTTCCCGGCCGGCCACGTAATCGGGCTGCCCTTTCACCAGCAGGCAGGCCGCGGCGTTTTCATGATGATAGGCCCGTTCAATCAGAGCGGGCGCCTTCATCTCCTCGTGCAGGATAAAACCCCTCGTATAAAAGGGATGAGGTGCCTCTTCGTCCGCCAGAAAGGCCAGTTCCCCCACATCCGGGGTGAACAGGTCATATTCCGGGGCCATGCCGCTCATCTTGGCCGCGTACATAAAACCGGCATCTGCGATCAACACCGGCCGATGCGCCATCTCCTGTATGGCAAACAGGACCCGGTTGTGCCAGTCCACATCCGGCTGGAGGTAGTGAAAGGCAATGGCGCTGATGTCGCCGTTGATCGCGCCAGAGGCCTGACTCAGGCGCGCATAGAGACGCCGGCTCCCGTCCCCCAGTCCGATGTCGCCCACCAGATATCCCATCGGGGCCGGTTGGCCCAGGACCTCGCCGACCTTCACGGCAGCGGCCAGAAGGGCCGGGGTCCCCCGGTTGACCAAGGCCTGAACCCCGTCGATGGAAATCACATCCCCCTCCAGCACCACTTTACCGATAGTGAGGGGAAAGTCTTGCTCAGGGACAGTGCCCACCACAGCTAACATTGCCGTCTCATCTCCTCGTATGCCAGTTGAAGGGCGTAGCCGCAGAGGGTATGGCCGATACTGTCGGGCGCCGGGGCGTCTGCAAGCGTTTTCCCCACCATCTCCCGGGCCAGGTAAGGCACATCCGGGCACCCTCCTCCCGAGACATTTACCACGGTAAGGGTCTCCTTATCAACCGTCAATTTCATATTCGCGGCACGGACCATGAGGTATTGACCATAGTCCCTGGTCTGAAAGATGTCCACCGGCTGGAGGAGCGGGCTGTTGACCGGGACCACCTGGAGCGGCACCGCGCCTGCCGCCTCGAGGCTCCTGAGGATGTTGAGTTCCTCGATGAGGGGAAATTCGATGACCAGATCACACCCGGTCCGTATTTCCGGCGGCGGCCCCATCACCCGGATCCTCCATCCCGCCCCCTTCAAAACCGTTTCGGCCCTTATCACCTCACTGGTATGTTCAAAGACGAGTATCCCGCGATCCTGCGTCTCGACATTAGTGGAATCCTTGGATCCCTTTCCCTTAAAAAAAGAGAGGATCGACACGGTCAACTCCTGACAATGGTGACCCGATAGCCCTCGCCCTCTTCCTTGACCTCTTTCACCGCCCACCCCTTGCTTAAGGCGGCCCGGCTCACGTTTTCCTTGGAGGTATCCGTATCCACCAGGACTTCTATTTCCCCCATCGATACCTTCTTGATCTCGTCCATGGTCATCAGGACCGGCTGGGGGCAACTGAGTCCCCTTGCATCGACAATCGTTCCCATGTCACATCTCCTTGATTATGCGCGTTTTCTCATGGTGAAGCCAATAAACAGGCAGACCAGAAGACCGATGATGGTGGCGGCGATCCCGTGGGGGCCCACGCCGTTGGGTGAACTGGCCAGACCGAAATTGTGGGCAAAGCCGGCGCCCACGATCATCCCAAAGAAAAAGACCGCTGAATCGCCGTCCCCTTCACCTGCCAGAAAGAGCTGGCGTCCCGGACATCCCCCGGCCAGGGCAAAAGCCAGTCCGGCGAGGACCATGCCGCCAAAATTCCAGATCTGCATGGTGTGGGCCACCGGCTGCTTGACAAACCCGGGATGGAACTGCCCCACGATCAGGTTGGTGATGAATGCCGCCACCGCCAGGGTCAGGAGCCCGTAGAAGAGATGAGGCTGACGGAAGAGGATCAGATCGCGGAAGGCGCCCATGGTGCAGAAGCGGCTTCGCTGGGCCGCAAATCCCACGGCAAGACCCACCAGAAGAGAAACCAGCAGCGGGGCGTGCATGGCTCCCGGTCCTTTTATGCTGTAAAACAGGATCCCGCTCTGGGGCTGATCCTTAACCTGGGGATATATGAGCATGAGGATGAGAAAACCGATCATGGTCAACGGCATCAGCCACCCCACCGATGTGTGGGTCTTTTCGGCCCGCCCCAGGTTATATCCGCTCTTGAGGAACAGGGTGCCGATCCAGATGCCGACGATCAGGCCGGCCAGACCCAGGATCGCATTGCCGTCGCCGCCCGCAAGGCGGAGAAGGGCCCGCCACGGGCACCCCAAGAAGACCAGTGCCCCGATCATGGCAAAGGCGCCCAGGATGAACCGCACAATCGGCGCGGAACCGGCCCTGGCGCGGAATTCCTTGAATAGGTAGGCCGCAATCAACGCGCCCAGGACAAACCCGATGATCTCTGGCCGCATGTACTGCACCACCGCTGCCCGGTGAAGCCCTACGGCCCCCGTAATATCCCTCTCAAAACAGGCCACGCAGATCCCCATGTTGCCCGGGTTTCCCCATTTCTGGAGCAGCGGGGCCAAAATGCCGATAAAGGCCCCCACCCCGATGATCCCCCACCGACTCGCAAAGACGTTTTTCACCCGGCCCATCCCGCACCTCCTTTTTGTCATCCTGAGATTTTCAAGCGATCTCGCTCAGTTTGGAAGTTGATCGCCCTGTCCGCAGGGAATGTAGAGAGAGCGGCGTGGTATGTCAAACTGGAAGTTCCGATGGATTGGATGCTTGATATTGGGAATTCCTATGGAAGGGTTCTCACGATTTTTCCTGAAGGCGTTAGCAGCAATAATCCCCTTTACACCCGACTGCCGCGCTGATAACATCAGCTATAACGAAAACGAAACCGACCAACCCCAAGCATGATGGCACGTATGAAAGAGGAACGAGGCATTTGCGAACTGGTTTTGATGCTGACATTCCTGATAGGGATGTCCCTCCCATCACCGACCTTGGCAGGAGATCCCCTGAAGGTCACCGTCTCCATCCTTCCCCAGAAATATTTTGTGGAGCGGATCGGTGGGGATCGGGTGGATGTCTCTGTCATGGTCCTTCCGGGGGCCAATCCCGCTACCTACGAACCCAAACCGAGACAGATGGTCGACCTGACAAACTCCAAGATATATTTCTCCGTCGGGGTCCCCTTTGAGACGGTCTGGCTGGATAAATTTGCTCACGCCAGTCCTGAAATGGAGATCGTTCCCACCCAGGCAGGCATAGAAAAAATTCCCATGAAGACAAAGCACACACACGATGGTGAGGACCATCCCGGAGGTCCTGCGACCCATTCGGGCGGCAAAGATCCCCATATCTGGCTCTCACCACCCCTGGTCATGCTTCAGGCCCGCAGTATCCTGAGCACCCTGATCAAGGCCGATCCTGCGGGCAGGGCCGGTTATGAGGCCCGTTATCAAGAGTTTATCGAGGGATTGGTGGAGCTGGATCTGCGAATCGCCGGGCTTTTTTCAGACAGGGGCATGGACAACCGCTTTATGGTCTACCACCCTGCATGGGGCTATTTTGCCAAGGCCTATGGTCTGGTGCAGATACCCGTCGAAACCGAAGGGAAAGGCCCGACCCCAAAGGCCCTTCAGCGATTGATCGAGGACGCCCGACATGATGGGATCCGGGCGATTTTTGTTCAGCCCCAGTTCTCCACGAAGAATGCTGAAACCATCGCCCGGGCCATCAACGGCCGCGTGATCGTGGCCGACCCGCTGGCCCTTGACTGGCAGGCAAACCTCCTTCGGGTGGCCGAGCAGTTCAAGGCCGCCCTCAGGTAAGTGTACGCCATGAAAGGCCTATTGATCATCGCCCTCCTTCTCACGTTGGCCTCCTGCCGGACAGCGGGCCATCACGGAGACATGGCCAGGGATTATGGGAACAAGCCCAGCGTCATGGGCCTTTCCGATGACGATCATGCCCCCAAAGGAGGCAGTTCCTTTGAAGTGGGTGGGACGGTCTTCCTAGATTGTTATACGATCCGCAGGGATAAGTGAGGGTTGCCCTGCAATACCAATCCTCACGCGCCCGCTCGTTTGGATGAGGTCGCCCTCGCAGGCAAGAAGGCAAGGATCAACCGCTTGTTGGCTCGTACAGACCGGTTGGCCTTCTCGATCAGGCCCATATTCATAATGGCATTCAGGTCCCTGTTTAGCGTCTTGGTCGTCTTGTTCACGTAGGCCTGCGCCAGTTTCGGAGTCAATGTGTCAACGTCTGAAATCCTTACCCAACCGTCGTTCTCCGTCACGTTTGATAGTGCGAGGACCAGTCTGCGTCGTCTTAGGTGAGCGTCTGAGCCCTTTCCGAATCTTTCATACACATAATTTCGCCACGTCGCATCCAGTTGGAGATCGCGGATCACATGCAGTTGTTCCCTGAGTTGATCAACCAGGCCCTGGACCGCGTACGCGATAAATTCTGACATCTGACCGCCGGTTCTACTTGCCTTATCAAGCTGACGGTAATACTCGGTTCGGGTCAGATTGTAGAAATTGCTCAACAAATGAGCAGTAGGCGTAGGGAAGCCCGCGTGGAGAAGATAACGGAATTCGATAAGCCGTGCCGTGCGGCCATTGCCGTCCCCGAACGGGTGTATCCAAACGAAAAAGAGATGGGCCGCTACGGCGATCAGAATGGAATACGGTCTTTGAAGCCCATCCGGGTAAACGATGCTGTTCAACCATTCACAAAACCTTGACAGAAGGTACTCGCAGTCTTCTGCAGGGGCAGCCCGGTATCGTCCCACCACAACCGAGTGCTCACGAAGCTCGCCGGGAACAACGTCCTCATTCAGGGGAAGGTCTGTCAACACAATCCTGTTGTAGTGACGGATCTCTTCAGGCGTGACAGCCTCTGAAGCGCCTCGGATGACATCGTCGCTGATGAGATTGCAGGCGGAGACAATATTGTCAATCTCTCTGCCGAGATATTCTCTGGAGGGCGGCAGGGTTAGACGCCCCTGGAGGTGATCCCGAACCTCATCCTCAGTAAGGGTATTCCCCTCAATGGCCGTCGTTGCCAGAACGCCCTTGGCCAGATATATTGCGTGCAAGCGCTCCGCCGCGTCTGGATTAAGCGGAACGCCTGCGATATGCTCCACCTTTGAAATAGCCTCTCCGAGGTGCATCCAAGTCGTATGACCGAGTTTGGTAAGGTCCAGAGCAAAGTTGATCCACGAATGTGTCCGCTCATATGTCCTCATATATGTCTCACCTAAGCTACCTTTTTCATTTATAAATTTTTGATTAATATCATTTTATATGTCCGTTTATATCCCAACATACACGATGAAAACTCTCAACTCAACAGAAAATTTCACACCATCTGAGATATCCCTGTGGCTTCAGCCGCACAGGGACCCGTCAATGCTAAATTCTAACGAGTCGCCCGGCAAAGCCGGGGGTTTACTGAATAAAATCACGCCCCAATCGCCTACCTACTGACCCTCAAAGAAATGAATTCCATTCACACTTAAACTGAATCCAATTCATTATTCCAGATTTTTGTTGACATTTTAGTTTTGTGTAAATATTTACGTCACCAAGTTGTCGGCAATCCTCCATGCAGATCCATCTGCCTCCAGGGATTAACCATAAATAACGCTCGACGCCAGCAGCGCAACAAATCGCCGTCAATGTCTGACGACGTCACTACGACCCATGCACATTCGATTTGGAGGGTTTGGACCGTATCCATCAGGGCATTGGGGAGGCGAACTGTTTTGATCGTGGAAACCGGCATTAGGAGTTTGGAAATGTTTATTCACAAGGATGAAGTTACCGTACAACGCGATGGTAAAGAATATTCTGCTTATTATCATGTCGAGGGTAGCACCATCTTCCTCTCAGCCAATTTTTGGGAGATGAGGACACAACTTGGTTCAAGTCCCGCCAAGACATTGGCCAGTATGTTGCTCTGTGAAATGATTGATGGGGGAGCTTTTGAAGACACTTAATTTATCCAGGTAAAGGTAGGCATAGCATGTAGCGTTGGGTCTGCATGGACTCTTCCGACAAACCACAGTGTACAAAAAAAGCCAATTATCGTCCGCCGTTATCCATTTGATCGCGATTCTTGTGGTCTCATTTGTCCCATCAGTCCAAGCCGCCACCTTTTGTGTCAGTGATGCCGCTGGTCTCCAGGATGCACTGACACAGGCTGCGAGCAATGGTGAGGATGATATCATCAAGGTCCAGCAAGGAACCTATATCGGAAATTTCGTTTACGCCTCATCCGAGGCCAATGCCATTACCATTGAAGGAGGCTATGCATCGGGCTGCGCCTCCTGCAGTATTGACCCGGCCAATACGGTCCTGGACGGCAATGAAAGCGGAAACGTCCTGGCCATCTCTACCGACAAAACGACCCATGCCAAGATAGAGGGACTGACCCTGCAGAACGGTGTGGCGTCGAAAAACGGGGGAGGGATCTATTTCAATACTGACGGCGGTGGCCTTGAAGTCGATGATTGCTTGTTCGGCGAGAATAAGGCGTTAGGCGGTGGGGGAGGTGGGATCTATGCCTATTCCAGCATGCTGGTTCTTACCAACAACACCTTCACCGGCAATTCCGCGTCGGGGGTGTATGCTTATGCGCCCGGCGGGACCATTTCCCTTAGCAACAACACCTTCTCCCAAAATTCCGGTGGCGGGCTATGCGCCTATACTCCGAACGGGACCCTGACGCTTGCCAACAACACCTTCACAGGGAATACCACCTCCCGCAACAGCGGCGGCGGGGTGTATGCTCATGCCTATCAGGGAATCGTAACTCTCACCGACAACACGTTCATGGAAAATTCCAGCGGGGGGGTCTTTGTTCTTGCCTATCAAGGAACCATAACCGATAACATGTTCACCGAGAATTCAACCTCCGGAAGCGGCGGAGGCATGTCCGCAGAGGTATCGACCCTCATCCTCACCAATAACATTTTTACCAGGAATTCTGCCTACTACGAGGGCGGCGGGCTGTGTTCTGATTATCCTTTGGAAAACCTCGCAACCACCCTGATCAACAACACCTTCATAGAAAATTCCTCTTCCTGCGGCGGCGGCGTATATGCTAATGCTTATGAAGGAACTATCACCCTAACCAACAACACCTTCAAAGAGAATACCACTTCCCGCAGAAGCGGCGGCGGAGTGTACGCTTCCTCCCCCAAAATCACCTTTACTGGCAACATCTTCTGTGGAAATTGCGCTTACAGCTCGGGGGGTGGGGTGTATGCTGATCCTGATGACGGGAGCCTCACTATGAATAACAATGACTTCTATGGCAACCAAGGCGGGCGCGGCACAGGCGGCGCACTAAGCGCATCGCTTAAATATTCAAACAGTATAGCCAGGATCTACAACAACATCCTCTGGATGAACTCTGCGCCCCAAGGAGGCGATCTCTGGATAAACAACGATGGGAATGGGGACTTTCTGCCCTCCCCTGTCAACCTATTCAATAACAACTTCGACCAAAGTGCCGAAGGAACTTGGATCCAGATCCCCTTTCCGATAGATTCGAGCAACCTGAACAAAGCGGACCCCCTGTTCCTGGACACTGCGAACGGGGATCCCCACCTATATGCCGGATCGCCTTGCATTGATGCGGGGGACAACAACGCCCCCGAGCTGCCTTCCACAGATAAAGATGGGAATCCCCGGATATGTGACGGCGCCGTAGATATGGGGGCGTACGAATTCCCCATCTTCAATGTGGAACCTTCCGGAAAATGCGGCGGGAAAGCACCCTGCTATTCAACAATTCAGGACGCCATCAATGCGATGTTTAGGACAGGGACGATAAGGATTAGTGAAGGACCTCACTTGGGAACACCTACGGTGAATAAAGCGGGCAAAAGAGTCACGCTTGAGGGCGGGTGGGATACAAAGTTCCAGAATCAGAACGGGACCACGATCCTGCGTAATGCACCCAAGGCACCTAAAGGGTCTATAACGCTGCAAAATTTAAACATTAAACCATGACCAATCACCGGAATCATCTCAATAAATCGGGGGAAAGTTTTTGATCAAGGAAAGGCGTTTTTGCGATCATATGGGCCACGCATTACCCTTGAACAACACGGCACAATAATTGTTGTGTTTTGTATGCGTTAGCATTGCCATAATCTTTTTCTTAATGGGGCCCATTTATGTGGATCTGCCACAAACCCGCCTTGTTCAAGTGTTCTGAGTTCTTCAAAGCTGTTACCCGCGCCGATCTTGATCCGGTCCCACGCTTTCTTAAAGGCAGGCCGGGCCAGGTTTGACTTTATCCCATCCGCCCAGTTACGCCACGTTGCCTTGTTGATTCGACCATTCATTCTGAGGAAAACCTGCTCGTTGGTGAGGTCAATGTACCGGTATAGACTGGGTAAGCCTCCTCAAATTCTTCATCTTCCAACTCCTGCCCAAGATGAGCTTTTACTGGAATCGACCGGGCCAATTCCCGGTATTCACGGGATAAGTCATCCTCAAAATCTGTCCTCGCCTGTTGGGTGTTCCTCCGAACCTGCCAGGCAGCGACAAGCACTGCTAATGCGGTTCCTATCGAACCCACAGCGCCCCAATCAATGTTCATCCTTTTTGTTCCATCCCTTTCTTAAGCATTCAAGTGATTAAATTTACAGATTAAATTTCCCCAAACTGCTACAAGGTTTCTATGAGCACCAGCAGATGCAGCATGTCTTTGGAATTCTTCCAGCGCGCTCTGGGTTGGATCAAGATGTTTAAATGAAAGGCTGATCGACGCCTACGTTCAGGAGCCACTCAAGAAGGTCGCTCAGACTCGCGGTCATTGGAACGGCGGCGTGTGTGGTCGTTCCTCAACTCCAGAATGGCCTTAAGCGCCTTATCGTTGGCACGTAAGCGATCCTCGGGGGACATGTTTATAAACATGGCGATCAATGCCTCATCAACCCCGGATCGGTCTTGGCTTTTGGTCATTTTTGGCATGTGGCTTCTTCTATCGGGCATCCGGAAAAGGGACTTTTGAGGAGACAGCGGCATGAAGAAATAGGATCATATGCGGTCTTCACGCAGTTGGCGTATGTCATCTGACAGCGATCCAGGGCACTTTTTCAGGATTTCCTGCACTTCGAGAAATGCGGGCTTTGCATCTTTTGTACGGATGGTCTTTTGTTCCTTTAGATCCAGCACCATTTCATAAACATCCATCAGATCCTGTGGTGGCAGATCCTGAATCTCTTCAATCAATCGCTCTTTAACTTGCATGGCTTTCACCTCAGTTCAACTTATTGTTGAACATCATGGCTCATCCCAGACTTCCTCCGCTCGTGCTTTTAAAATACCCTTGCCGTGATCGAAATGCAAGCGCATTCCAGACATTACCCGCCCGCACTGACCCAGATCAAGCCATCCATGCGGTTGTCTGTGCCGACCAGGGCTTCGTAATCCCGCTAATTGCGGGATGGTGCCGGTGGTGATGCAGTCGTCCACGAAGAGGGTGGCGGTTGCGGACGTCTCATGAGAGAAGGAGGGTGGGAGGCCAGCGTCATGGGCCCTTCTTATGACAACCATGTCCCCAAGGCGGCCTAACAGCCGCAACCAAAAGGTTTCACCCAAGTCCCGGAAGCGTTCTGGACGCCCGTGGGGGTCTCTGCTCAAGAGCTGCAATAAAATGCGGTCGTATCGTTCGGCGGCCGCC
>Ga0209164_1004707_pt1 | contig 12043 bp, 9 predicted proteins | sample MTBNYHSulfiMetaG_FD_187458 | JGI IMG/M metagenome (GOLD analysis project Ga0209164, IMG submission 187458) | Enrichment culture microbial communities from rom New York Harbor, USA that are MTBE-degrading - MTBE-NYH (New York Harbor Sulfidogenic)... | ecosystem: Environmental > Aquatic > Marine >...
GAGATGGTTAAAAGGAGTGCAATCAGATCACTGTAGAATTCTCTCAAAATCCCCGTCGCCCCGGTATTTCTTGAAAGCGCTATGAGCCTTGGCATTCTCCCTGTAATCGGGATCGATTTCCACGGCCTTGGTCAGAAAAACGAGAGCCTTCCCTTTCTCGCCTTTTATCGAGTCAATACAAGCCAAAAGGAACCAGGCTTCGGCGATATCGGGCTTGATCTCCACCGCCTTCTCGAGCGCCTTCCGGGCATCTTCGTATTTGTGTTTATCGAAAAGATCCTTTCCCTTGCCATGCCAGACTTCTCCGAGATGTGCGGTCATCTGCGCCGCTCTTTCCTGATCCTCTTCATATTCTTCTCTATGTTCCCCCTCCTGGGGCTGCCTTCTGTCCAACTGCCTCCGATCCCCTCCGGAACGTCTGTCACGACCGCTTCTTCGCTCATAAGGGAAAGAAACCATCTCCTGAAAACCTCCCCGCTCCTGTTTGAGTCACGGAACCGCTAGACGAGCAAACTCTATTGCTTGCGCTTCATCGCCTTACCGACTCTTCAGGACTAATGGTAGCTTTTCAGGATTTGTAAATCAACCAAATATTGGCCTTTAAGCTGTCCTCGCCCGTTTTTCTTGACAGTCACAACTTCGGTCTCCAGCCGCTCGGAAGGACGCCCCAGATCCACGGCGTAGTAGTTCATGCTGATGGTTTTCCCGACTTTCAGGTGGGGCAGAATCGCTCTCGGATCCTGGGGGACTACAAGACACATGTATTCCGGCGACTTATGCCAGACCTTCAATTCAAAGGCATCAGCCGATCCATGCACAGGAAAAGCAACGCTGTATCGCTCCTTGACCGTTCGCCGGTTTTTCACCTTGTCACTCGAAAAAGAAAGACCCATTGCATTTCCCCTTTCGGTTTCGCAAGCCTGTATTCTTTTTCATAATGCATCATGTGTGCCAAAGATTTATTTATCTAAAAACAGACCTAAGCTTATGCTTATTTAGCCTTATATATATGCCTAATTAATATTATTAAATATAATTCTATTAATATGTCAACTATATTCGTATCAGTAAGGCAAGCTAACTATTGCCCAAAATCATACGTTTCAGGCAAACGTGGTACTGGAGGGAACCGGGCAAGTCGAGGTTTGTCCATTCTTTACGGCAGACTATTTACAGAAAGGGATATTCATATTGAGGGTTGCCGGCGTCTGCATCACGAGCGTTTAGCAGTTTGGCGGGGAAAAGACCGTACCCGTAATTGCTCCGGATACGGTCTTATCGGTCGATGTTCCAGTTCCTTAGCTTACATCATTCCGCCCATTCCACCCATTCCGCCCATGCCCGGGGCTCCGCCCATACCGCCCGGCATCTCTTCTTTCTCTTTGGGCTTCTCGGCCACCATGGCCTCGGTGGTGAGCAGCAAAGCGGCGACAGAAGCCGCGTTCTGGAGAGCGAACCGCGTCACCTTCGTGGGGTCAATGATTCCAGCCTTCATCAGGTCCTCGTAGTCACCCGCCTCAGCATTGTATCCGTAAGGCCCTTTGCCTCCTCTAACCTTTTCTACAACCACGGAGCCTTCTGCGCCGGCGTTGTTGGCTATCTGGCGAAGAGGTTCCTCAAGGGCTCTGGCCACGATATTTATACCGCTCTGCTCTTCGCCCTCGAGCTTTGTCTTGGCCAGTGCGGCACCGGCCCGCAGAAGGGCGACGCCTCCCCCAGGTACGATGCCTTCTTCCACGGCCGCTCTGGTCGCATTGAGCGCGTCCTCCACCCTGGCCTTCTTTTCTTTCATCTCCATCTCAGTGGCGGCACCGACGTTGATCACCGCCACACCGCCTATCAGCTTCGCCAGTCTCTCCTGGAGCTTTTCCCGGTCGTAGTCGGAAGTCGTCTCATCAATCTGAGCCCGAATCTGCTTTACACGGCCTTCCAAATCCTTTCGGCTGCCGCCGCCGTCGACCATCGTCGTGTTGTCCTTGTCGATCGTAATCGTCTTTGCCGTGCCGAGATCGTTCAAGGATACGTTCTCAAGCTTCAGACCCAAGTCCTCGGAGATGACCTTTCCGCCTGTGAGAATGGCTATGTCTTCCAGCATGGCCTTTCTCCTGTCTCCGAAACCGGGAGCCTTTACGGCCGCGGCGTGAAGCGTTCCCCTCAATTTATTCACCACGAGAGTCGCGAGCGCCTCTCCTTCCACATCCTCTGCGATGATCAGCAGCGGCCTGCCCATCTTGGCGATCTGCTCCAGGATGGGAATCAGATCCTTCATGTTGCTGATCTTCTTTTCGTTGAGCAGGATATAGGGATTGCTCAGTGTGACCTGCATTTTCTCGGGGTCCGTGACAAAGTAAGGAGACAGGTAGCCGCGATCGAATTGCATTCCTTCCACGATTTCCAGCGTGGTCTCCATGCTCTTCGCTTCCTCCACGGTGATGACCCCCTCTTTCCCCACCTTGTTCATCGCCTCCGCGATGATGTTGCCTATAGTCGAATCGTTGTTTGCGGAGATCGTTCCTACTTGGGCAATTTCCTCCTGATCCTTCGTGGGTTTGGAAAGTTTCTTCAAGTCTTCGATCACCGCTTCCACGGCCTTTTCGATCCCTCTCTTGAGAGCCATGGGATTTACGCCCGCCGCAACGAGCTTGGAGCCTTCCCTGTATATGCTCTGGGCCAGCACGGTGGCAGTGGTCGTGCCGTCCCCGGCCACGTCGGATGTCTTGGACGCCACCTCTTTGACCATCTGGGCGCCCATATTCTCGAACTTGTCTTCCAGTTCGATCTCCTTGGCTACGGTAACTCCGTCCTTGGTGATAGTAGGAGCTCCAAAGGTTTTCTCGAGAACAACGTTCCTCCCTCTGGGGCCGAGCGTCACTTTCACAGCGTCGGCAAGGGTATCCACGCCCCTGAGTATGGATTCCCTGGCCTTCTGGCTGTATTTGATGTCCTTTGCCATTTCACATGTCCTCCCTTCGATAAGTGTCTAATTTCTGGAGCGGAAAAATCATTCCACGATAGCAATGATATCGTCTTCACGCATGATCAGGTGGTCCTCGCCCTCGATCTTAATTTCCGTCCCTGCATATTTTCCGAACAGTACGCGGTCACCGGCTTTGATCTGAAGGGGCACCCTCTTTCCATCGTCGAGGACTTTCCCCGCTCCTACGGCAGTGACCTTACCTTCTACGGGTTTTTCCTTGGCCGTGTCGGGAATGATGATCCCGCCTTTGGTTTTCTCCTCTTCCTTGACCCTCTTTACAATGACACGATCATGCAATGGTCTCACTTTCATCTTGAAATTCTCCTCCCATAATCAAAGATACTTGGTTCAAACACCATTCATTGTTGCTGCCTTTGGCAAGAGACCCGGCGTGCCAAAAACAAGACAAATTAAACTAATTATCGAGATTTTCCTGTCAAGGGGCACCGTGAAGAATTGGCGAAAAAAAACTCAGGCACTTCGCCGCCACTGCAGTGCCAGGTGAATTCCTTCCGCCAGAGATCTCCGCGGGGCCCACCCCAATCCCTTCATCGCTTTGTCGACCACCAGACAACTCTTCCTCAGATCGCCAGGTCTCGCGACCTGTCGCACAGGCTCTGCCAGCGCCTGTGGAATCTCGGGCCTGAGTTCTTTGACCGCCTCGTATATCGTTCGAAAGAGATCGAGGGTTTTGGTTCCCTTGCCTGTTCCGATGTTGAAACAGTCTGCATTACCCCTGCTCAGTGCCAGAAGATTGGCTTTCACGACGTCGCCGACATAGCAGTAATCCCTCACCATTCCTTCGGGCTCGCCGGGGAAATGGTTCAGGGTGCAGGCTCTTCCTTCCAGGAGATTGTTCATGAATATGGCGACGACTCCGGCTTCCCCGTGAGGGATCTGGCGCGGTCCATATATGTTCGCGTACCGGAGCACCGTGTATTCGAGGCCGTATTGATGTCTATAGTAAGCCAGGTAGTGCTCGGAGCAGAACTTGGCGACCGCGTAAGGCGAAAGGGGGCGCGGAGGATAGCCCTCCGTGGTGGGATATTCGGCCGCCTCACCATAAATGGCGCCCCCCGAGGAGATGAAGATCACTTTCCGCACGCCCTTTTTGACGGCCGATTCCAGAACGTTCAACAACCCTTTGATGTTGATGTCCGCATCCAGAAGAGGATCCTCCACCGATGCCGGCACGCTGATCTGGGCGGCATGGTGGTTCACGATTTCGGGCTTCTCTTCTTCCATGATATTTTTCAGTTCCCCGGACCGCACGTCTTCCTCGAAGAACCTGGCCTCTGGGTTCAGATTCTCGGGCTTTCCTGTAAACAGGTTGTCAACCACCACAACCTGATGACCCGCCGCAACGTATCCGTCGACCACGTTGGACCCAATGAATCCTGCGCCGCCCGTCACCAGGATTTTCACGGTCTTTCTCCTTCCTCCATGAGCAATCTATTTGAAAATCGCTCACTTATCATGTTCAAACAGGTCCGTCAAGGCTGTTGCTCCAATTTTTTCAAAAGTTCCGCCACGAAGACCCCGCGCCACGAAGGTTATAGGCCATAATCTGTTTGATAAGGGCCAAAACATCGTATCCCTTCTCCGTGACTTCGTGTGTCAACAGCCAGACTCTTGCCAATTTCTTTATTGCAAAGTCGGCTACGATAAAATAGATTTTTAAATCCTATTTCAGGAGGCGTGGGGAGAGTTTTGAAAATCGCGAAGTACGACAACATTCTCGGCCGGATCGGGGGGACACCTCTCGTCCCCGTCAGGAATCTGAGCACCAACAGAAAGGTGGAGATCCTGGCCAAGCTGGAGTCCTTCAATCCGGGAGGATCAGTCAAAGACCGTCCCGCCTTTTACATGATCGAGGACGCTGAAGCGAAAGGGGAGTTGACCAAGGGAAAAATCATTCTCGAAGCTACGAGCGGCAACACGGGGATAGGTCTTTCCCTGGTGGCCGCCGTCAAGGGTTACCGCATTCTCCTGGTCATGTCTGAAGCAGTGAGCGAAGAAAGGAAAAAAATCCTGAGAGCCATGGGCGCGAATCTTCATTTCACTCCCGCCCACATGGGAACGGACGGTTCCATCGAGTTTGTCTATAACCTGGTCAGAGAAGAGCCCGAGAAATACTGGCTTGCCGACCAATTCAACAATGATGCCAACTGGCTGTCTCACTATCACGGCACAGCCATGGAAATCTGGGAGCAGACCGGCGGAAACCTGAGCGCGCTGGTGGCCAGTATGGGTACGACCGGAACCCTCATGGGTCTGGCCCGAAGATTCAAGGAACTCAATACTGCAGTGCAAATCATAGGCGTCGAACCTTATATGGGCCACAAGATCCAGGGGTTGAAAAACATGAAGGAGTCATATCCCCCCGGTATCTTCAGGCGCGACGTCCCTGACCGCATCCTGAATGTGGAAGATGAGGAGGCCTTTGAGACAACCCGGCTGCTGGCCAGGAGAGAGGGCCTTCTCGTGGGAATGAGCTCCGGCGCGGCAATGGCCGTAGCTCTCAAGCTGGCGAGGGAAATGAAACAAGGCCGGATCGTGGTCATCCTGCCGGACGGGGGTGAAAGGTACTTGAGCACCCCCCTGTTTGCAGACAAGAAAGCCACGGGACTGGCCATTTATAACACCCTGACCCGCAAAAAAGAGACCTTTGTTCCGATTCACGAGAACCGTGTGTCGATCTACAGCTGCGGCCCTACCCTCTGCGGGTTCATACACGTAGGCCAGGCGCGGCAACTGGTTTTCTCGGATCTGCTCAGGCGTTACCTCGAGCACAAGGGATACGCAGTCACTCATGTCGTGAACCTGACGGATCTGGACGATCGCACCATCCAGGGAGCGGACGAGGAGGCGGTTCCCCTCAAAGAGTTCACGGAAAGGTATTACCGCGAATTTATCAGAGACCTGGATGCGCTTCTGATCAAGAGAGCTGCGGCCTATCCGAGGGCAAGCGAGTATGTTCATGATATGATCGAGCTTGCCGGGAAGCTTGTGCAAAAAGGCTACGCCTATGAGAAGTTCAGATCCATCTACTTTGACATCTCCAGATTTCGGGACTACGGGAAACTGTCGAGAATCGACCTCGACAAGATTCACCTCGGAAAAACCGTCGACCTGGACCGGTATGAAAAGGGCAATCCCCGTGACTTCACGCTGTTGAAGCGCTCCACTCTGGCCGAGCTCAAGAAGGGGATATTTTTTCAGACTCCATGGGGAAACGTGAGACCGAGCTGGCATCTGGAGTGCCCGGCCATGGCCCTCAAGTTCTTCGCCGACACCCACGATATCCAGACCGGCGGTGTGGATCTCGTGTTCCCCCACCACGAAAACGCCATTGCCGTCAGCCGGGCCGTCACGGGGAAACCCCTCGCAAATGTCTGGATCCATCACGAGCTTGTAATGGTGGAGGGCAAGAAACCCGTGGAAGGCAAGGAAGCCGAATCCTACACCGTCAAGGCCCTCATGAAAAGGGGCTACACAGGGAGGGAGATACGCTACTGGCTCATTCGTCACCATCACAACAAGCCCCTGTTTTTCTCTACTCGCAAACTGGATATGGCCAAGAAGACTCTAGCCAACCTTGACACCTTCGTCCAAAAGCTTCATGTGTGCCCGCCGGGTTCTCCTCAGCCGAACATGGACCAGGCTGTCTATGATCTCAAGCACAGGTTCACTGAAGCAATGGATGACGACCTGAACATCGCAAAGGCTCTCGCGGCCCTCTTTGACTTCACGAGGGAAATAAACAGGCGGATGGACGCTGGAAACCTTTCGGACGGTGACCGTGACAAGGTGCTGGATGCCCTTCGATCCGTCGACGATGTGCTGGGAGTGATGAGCCTTGAGCCTGCGGCAAAGGATCGAGAACTGGAAGCGCTGATAAGGAGGAGAGAAGAAGCCAGGAAGAAAAAGGACTGGAATACGGCCGATCAGATCAGAGACGATCTGAGACGAAGGGGAATCGCCCTGATCGACACAAGGGAAGGAACAATGTGGCGGAGAGATCGGGATTCGAACCCGAGGTAGAGGTTTACCCCCTACACTCGCTTAGCAGGCGAGCGCCTTCAGCCAACTCGGCCATCTCTCCGCGATTGCGCTTTGCGCAACACTACTAGCTCCTAGCCAACGGTCAACCGCCTAAAATGATTTATTTCAGCTTTTGGCGGAATGAAACCAACTGTTTCACCAAAGCGTGAGCTTTATTCTCAATAACCTCAAACAAATCTGAAGCAATGTACCCGTAATGTACCCGTATAGCACAGCCAGGTCAACCCGGCAACGGTCTCGTAGACAGATCGAATCGAAATCGTCAAAAACCTCGCAAATTCCGCATCCGACTGATCGGCCGATCCTTCCGCAATGTTCAGCACAATGGAAATCAACGCTCTATCTATCTGATCAGCCAGTCACTTGTCGCATTTATGTATACGGCTTTTGCTGAGTTCTTTGCAGAACCTGCAGTAGTTCTTTGCTTCTTGGTATACCCTGAATTCCTTGAACCTAAACCGCTCCATGGGGCAAAGCATTGCACTCTTGGCAATTGGCTTACCGTTTGCATTTATCTCCCGCTAAAAGCCATGTGCCATCGGCCAAGTGTGAAATTTTCGCAAGAAAATTTCCTGGCGGAGGGAGCAGGATTCGAACCCGCGGTCCCTTTCGGGACAACGGTTTTCAAGACCGCCGCCTTCAACCACTCGGCCATCCCTCCAGCGCCGAAAGGACTAAAAATATAACACCTGAGAATGGAAGAGTCAAAAGTTTTTGAAAAATGGAGTGATGGAGACGAAGACAGAAGAGAGCATAGTCGCTGGTCGCTGAGGCGGCCAGATTGATCGAATACGAGACTTCATGTCTCTATAACAGATAATAACAGCCGTCACCCCGGGAATCCCGGACCCGCCCGCGGTACAAGACTTTGGCAGGCGCGTCGAAATCCGGAACAGACGCCGGGACCCGGGACAATGAGCTGGGGGGTTCAAATTACCGGGCTTTCCTGGATTCCCCGGTCAAGCCGGGGAATGACGAAATAATTGGGATCGCCAGCGCTTGTGCTACACGAGCGGGCGTGAGACGCTCAAGGCCTTTCGATTTTGTCCCGCATTGCCCTGATCGTTTCCCCGTAATTCCTGCTGTAAAAGACGGCCGATCCTGCGACAAACACATTAGCTCCGGCGGCGGAAACCTGGGCGATAGTTTCGGCATTGATGCCGCCGTCCACTTCTATGTCGGAGTTGAGGCCCCTCTGATCGATCATTTTTCTCAGCCGCTCTATTTTAGGAACCATCCCGGGGATGAAAGCCTGCGACTCAAAGCCGGGGTTCACGGTCATCAGCAGGACCATGTCCACATCTCCAAGGACGTACTCGATCGTCTCCAGGGGTGTAGCGGGATTCAGGGAGACGGAAGGTTTGGCGCCGGCCGTCCGGATGTAATGCAGCGAGCGGTGCAGGTGGGTGGCCGCCTCTGCGTGGATGGTGAGGATATCCGCCCCTGCCTTTACAAAAGCGTCAATGAACCGGTCGGGATCGGAGATCATGAGATGGACGTCCAGAGGCAGGCGGGTCGAACGCCGAACAGCCTTCACCACCAGAGGGCCTATGGTTATGTTGGGTACGAAACAGCCGTCCATCACGTCCACGTGAATGTAGTCGGCCCCTGCCTGTTCCACGGCTTTGACCTCTTCCGCAAGGCGAGTGAAGTCCGCCGAGAGAATGGATGGCGCTATCTTTGCCGTCTTGTCTTTCATGTCCCCTTGTCTCCCTGTGACTCTTGACGAACCCGAAAAAATTTCTTTTTCTCGCAAAGACGCCAATAGCGCCAAGAAAAAATCATTCGATATTAACAAGATAACCTTGCGTTCCTTGCGTCTTTGCGTGAGGATTATACTCGCCCTTCAGTTGTCAATCCGCCTGAAAAGGGCGGCGAAAAAGCCGTCCGTGCCATGCCGGTGGGGCAGAGTCCTGAAAAAACCCTTTTCGTCGATCAGGTCGAGCGCCCAGGGAGGCGCTTGGTCTTTCAGGTTTTCAAGGGCGAAGCCGCTGCCTGTTCTCAAGAACTCCTCCGCGACACCCTCGTTCTCCTCCCTTGAAACCGTGCAGGTGGCGTAAAGCATCCTCCCTCCCTTCTTCAGCGCCCTGGCGGCCTGGCTGAGGATAGAAAACTGCAGCCGCGCCAGTCTCATGACATCTTTTTCGGTCCGGTTCCATTTTCCATCCGGATGACGGGAAAGCACTCCTAATCCCGAGCAAGGGGCATCCACCATGATCCGGTCGAAAGGCGATCGAAAAAGGGATGAAACGTCCCCTGCCGCATCGGCAACGGCAGGATGGACAATGCCGATACCGAGTCGCTTCGAATTTTCGGCCAGACTTATCAGCCGGGACCTGTTCATGTCAAGGGCAACCACACGGCCCCGGTCGCCCATCAATTCGGCAAGGTGGCTTGTCTTTCCACCGTGGCCCGCACATATGTCGAGGACCGTGCTGCCGGGTGAAGGCGAGAGGAGAAAAGAGGTGACCTGAGCCGCCTCATCCTGAACCTGGAACAGACCTTCCCTGAAGGGCGGGAGCTGATCCACCCTTCCTCTGAGCCCCTCGATTACCACGCCCAGGGGAGAAAAGCGGGTGGGCTTTGCCGTGAGCCCTTCCTCCTCCAGGCGCCTCATCAACCCTGAACGAGTGATCCTAGGCTCGTTGACTCTCACGGTCAGGGGGGGAGTGCGGTTGCCTGCATGCAGGAGTTCTTCGGTTTCCTCTTCGCCCAGTTCACGAACCCATTTTTCCACAAGCCACGAGGGATAGGAATGGTAGACGGAAAGGTAGCGGACAGGGTCTTTTCTGCGATCCGGGAAAAAGATGCGATCCTTGTGCCGGCAGATACTTCGCAACAAACCGTTCACAAAAGACACTACGTGGCGGGGATGCCCCGACTTGGCCTGGTTCACCGCCTCGTTCACCGCCGCCGATTCCGGCACGCGATCCAGGAAAAGGATCTGATACAGAGCAACACGGAGGATGTCGAGAACACGCGGGTCGATCTTGTTTAGCGGAACATGAGACGCTCCGCCGATGATCCAATCCAGGCGGAGGCGCCATCGGACCACTCCCTGAACCAACTGGCTCACAAAGGCCCGATCGCGGTTGTCCAGGCTGCGATCTGTCCGGAAGAGACGATCAAGGGTGGTCGATGAAAAACCCTGCTCCCTAGCCAGCCTGACCAGCGCTGCGAGGGCGAGATCCCTGGGTGTCTTTTCTTTCATGCTGCAGAAAGGCCTCGATTCCCATTTCCACCAGTTCCAGGTCAACATCCGTGTCGAAGCAGGGTCCATTCGGCCTTCTGTTGAGTATCCCGTAAACGGGTATGGGATAGGTGTCCTGGATCCCGCTCGTGAGATCTCTTTCGCAGGCAACGCCGATTATCATCTCCGGCCTCTTGTCAACCACGATCTTTCTCGCCAGGGTGCCGCCGGTGGCCACCGAGATGGATATGCCGTACTTCTCCGACAGCTCCACGAAGTTCTTGATTTTGCACTTGCCGCAGGACTTGCAGTTCTTCACGTTGCCGGTGATCCGGACGCCGCACTCGTGATTCTGGATGCACTGGGGAAGAAGGATGAGGATTTTCTGAGGAGGTACTCTCCTGGCTTCTCCGATGACGAGCTGGTTGTTGATGGCGATGAAGGCCCTCCGCACCTCATCCTTGCCGATGCCTATGCATTTGCCGACCATCACGAGGAGGGGGAAGAGAAAACGAATGACCACTCCCCGGATTTTGCGATTGAAGAAGAGATTTTTCCCTCGGATGATCGTAAAGACGAGAGTGAGCCCCCCTCCGATGAGAAACATGACGATCAGGCCGATGACCACCGCCATGATCAGGGGAAGACCCGGGTGTATTGCCGTGAAACCCACATAGGGGACGAGCCACAAGGCCACGGCCACCACGACCAGGCCCACACAAGTGAGAAGGAGGAGCAGAATAAAGGTCCTCTTCTCGGCACCGTGATTGCCCGACTGTCGCTTCAGGTTTTTAAGTGCATTAGGATTTATCATTGGCGGTTTTCGGTGGTCAGGGTTCAGTGGCCGATGTTAAATGTCCGGCGAACATGGTTCCTTCGGGAATGGGAGCCCCTCTCAGAAAATCGCGGGCAAGGAGCCTCTTTTTCCCGGGAAGCTGCAGTTCACCGATGCCCACCGTCCCCTGTCCTGTTTCAACCACGACATATCCGTCTCTTTCACCCCTCACCCGTCCCGGGATCCCGCCTCTCCGCTCTGCGTCGATTAATGTGGACGAAAAGAGTTTGAGCTTTTGTCCTTTCCACAGGGTGTAGGCGCCGGGTTTGGGGTCCAGGGCACGAATCAAGTCCACCACCTTTTTGCCCGGCCGGGACCATCCCACCAGGCCCATGTGCTCCTCGGTTTTCGGGGCATAGGTTGCCTCGCCGCTGTTCTGGGGCCTTTCCTGCACCCTGCCCTCCGCCATCGCCTTCAGCGCCCTGACCATGAGTTCGCCCGCCATGACGGACAACCTGTCATGAAGCCGGCCTGCCGTTTCGTCCCTTAAAATAGGCACTTCTTCCTGAAGCAATATGGGGCCCGTATCCATGCCCTCATCCATGCGCATGACCGTCAACCCTGTGAGAGTCTCGCCGTTCATGACAGCCCATTGGATAGGAGCGGCGCCCCTCAGTTTCGGGAGCAGGGACGCGTGGATGTTGACCGCGCCCCATCCGGGAATATCCAGGAGCGTCTTCTTCAGAATCTGGCCGAAAGCGACGACGATGATTAGATCCGGCGCCAGGGCTCTGACTTGACCGCAGAAGTCGACTGCCGAGGCCCTCTCAGGCTGAAGAACCGGGATCTGCCGCTCCAGGGCCATTCGCTTCACAGGGGAGTGCATCACCTTTCTCCCCCTCCCCTGGGGTCTGTCCGGCTGGGTCACTACCGCTGCGACTGGATACCCGTCATCGAGAATCGATCTTAAAGTCGGCACGGCAAACTCGGGTGTGCCCATGAAAACGAGCCGGGAACGAGCAGGGAAGCCCTCAAA
>Ga0209164_1004708_pt1 | contig 12041 bp, 7 predicted proteins | sample MTBNYHSulfiMetaG_FD_187458 | JGI IMG/M metagenome (GOLD analysis project Ga0209164, IMG submission 187458) | Enrichment culture microbial communities from rom New York Harbor, USA that are MTBE-degrading - MTBE-NYH (New York Harbor Sulfidogenic)... | ecosystem: Environmental > Aquatic > Marine >...
TCGGCCTTTCCCTACTATCGGAAGCTCTACCGGATCGGGCTGGACGGATCGGGCAGGACACTCCTGACGCCGGAGGAGGGGGACCACCAGATCCGCTTCACCCCCTCCGGGCGGTTCTTCGTGGACGTCTACTCCACCCACGAGAAGCCTCCCGTGTCGGTCCTGCGGCGAGTCCCCGACGGCCAGGTGGTCCGGGTCATGGAGGAGGCCGACATCTCCGGGGTGCTGGAGATGGGGTGGACCCCCCCCGAGCTCTTCAAGGCGAAAGCGCGGGACGGGATCACGGACATCTACGGCCTCCTCACCAAACCGTCCGACTTCGATCCCGGGAAGCGCTACCCGGTGGTGGAGTACATCTATCCCGGACCCCAGGTCGGAAGCGTGGGGTCGTGGGGCTTCAGCGCCGGAGGAGGAGGAGGAGTGCAAGCCATGGCGGAGCTGGGCTTCATCGTGGTCCAGATCGACCACCTGGGAACGCCCTGGCGCTCCAAGGCCTTCCATGACTTCTACTACGGGAACATGGGAGACAACGGCATCCCCGATCACATCGCGGCGCTCCGGCAGCTGGCTGCGGCCCGCCCGTTCATGGACCTGGACCGGGTGGGCATCTACGGGCATTCCGGGGGCGGGTTCGCGTCCACCGACGCCATTCTCCGGTACCCGGACTTCTTCAAGGTGGCGGTGTCCACTGCGGGCAATCACGACAACCGGACCTACTTCTGGGGATGGGGGGAGAAGTACCAGGGTCTCTACCAGAAGGACACCCTGAAGGGGACGGACAACTACGAGGGCCAGGCGAACTACCTCCTGGCCGGGAACCTCAAGGGGAAGCTCTTCCTCATGCACGGCGACCTGGACGATAACGTCCATCCCGCCATGACCCTCCGGGTGGCCGACGCCCTCATCAAGGCCAACAAGAGCTTCGACTTCCTCATTCTCCCGGACCGGAATCATGGCCTGAACGAGCCCTACGTCATCCGGCGCCGGTGGGACTACTTCGTGGAACACCTGCTTGGAGCGAAGCCCCCCACGGATTACCAGATCCGGCGGCCCGAGGGATGAGGAGGAGGAATGAGCCGGGACCCGGGAGAAGGCTGTCCCTGGAAAACGCCGATCCCTGGAGGACGCCAGTCCCTTGCCGCGGAATGGGGATTTCAGCAACATTCGCCCATCCCCATCGTAGGAGGTCGTGGAAGCGCCGGCGGCACACCCTCCCGCCGGCGTCCCCACCAGGCAAGGAGGCGAAGATGCGGTGGCCCGTCTTCCGCGCCGGCGGTGGCCTCGTGGCTCTCGTTCTGGGCCCGGCTCTGTTCCATGCTGTCCCGCTCCACGCCCAGGCTGCCACGGGCGGCCGGGTGATGGGGCGGGTGGTAGAGCAAGGGAGGGGCACGCCCATCCGGGACGTGGAGCTGCGGATCCTGGGAACCACCCTCACCAGGACCACCGATTCGGGGGGGCGATTCCTGTTCGAGAGGATTCCGCCGGGCCCTCAGGTCCTGGTCGTTACCCAGCTCGGCTACCGGACCCGGAGCGACTCGGTCCAGGTCCTGCAGGACGAGACCCTGGAGCTCGTGGTGCCACTGGCCCCGGAGCCCCTCCCCCTTGATCCCCTGGTGGTTTCCGTACGTTCGAAGGTCCTGGAGGCCGCGGGCTTCTACCGGCGCCGGGAGCAGGGGCTCTCGGGGGTGCTCATCAGCCGTGAGCAGATCGAAGCCAGGGGTCCCGTGCGCCTTTCGGACCTGTTCGTGGGCGTTCCGGGGATGCGCCTCATACAGAGGGACGGGGTGGTGGGTCCCGTGGTAGTCAGCCCCAGGGGGAACCTCCTGGGATCCGGGACCTGTTTCCCCGCCGTGTGGCTGGACGGCGTCATCACCACGGTCGTCGACCTGGACGACATCCACCCCAACCAGGTGGAGGGGCTGGAGATCTACCAGGGGGCCGGCGCTCCCCTGCGGTACAGCAACCCATGCGGGGCGATCCTGATCTGGACCAGGGTGCCCATCCGACGAGGAGGTTAGGACGACCATGCATCGGATTTCCAGACGTAGCTTCTTCAAGGCATCCGGGGCGGGCGTGGGGGGAGCGGTCGTGCTCGGGGGCTGCGAGGCGTGGCCCCGGGACGACGCCATGGCCCGGGCGGAGGCCAACGTGGCGGGCTTCGACCTGGTGCGGGCCGAAAGGGCCGCCCGGAGCGGGGAGCTTCCGGAGGCGTATTTCTTCCATCGCCTCCCCCTCCCCTGGTACATGGAGAAGGTGAGGCGGATCAAGGTCCAGGCCCGCATGCGGGGAGTGGACGGGGGGATTCTCCTGACGAACCGCTGGAACATCGTCTACGCCTCGGGCCTCTTCCATTCCACCACGGAGCGGCCCTTCGCCTGCTTCTTCCCCATGGACCAGGACGACGCCGTCATCTGGCTGCACCCCTACCTGGACGAGGAGCTGGTCCGGGGCTGGTGGTGCACCGACCAGTACTCGTACTTCGACTACCACCACGCCGATGGGGGCTTCCCGAACCAGGAGGAGGTGGTCCAGGGCCCCACCAGGAACGTCTACCGGTGGTGGGGGGAGACGCTGGCCGCCCTGGGCTACGGGAACAGGGTCCTGGGGATCGACAGCGGCGGGCTTTCCGAGCTCGGGATCCTCCCGGGGCATCTCGGGGCCGGGCGGCTGGACATGAGCGGGGAGTTCGAGACGCCGGCCCCCTACCGCCCCCAGGGAGGCTCCTGGGGGGAAGTGGCTGCGGCCCTCCCGGAGGCCCGCTTCGTGGACGTCTACGACATCCTCATGCGCCAGCGCATCGTGAAGGACGAGCTGGAGACCGCCCTCGCCCAGCGGGCCATGGACTACTTCTCCGAGATCCACGCGTTCGCCCGCAACTACCTCCTGGAGCGGGGGACTTCCGCCGTGGACTTCGAAGTGGGGAATGCCGCCAGGCTCTGGGGAATGCAGAGGATCCTGAAGGACATCCCCCAGACCGGGGAGCCCCATGACGCCGTGGGCATCGAGGTGGGGATCAGCTGCCGGACGGGGAAGGCCACGGCGTACCCCCACCCCAACCAGGTCTTCTGGAGCCCCATCCGGAGAGGGGACGCCCTCCAGATCGCAGGGGTCGTGAGGGTGGGAGGGTACGGAGGGGAGCTCTACCGATCCTTCCTCATCGCCCCCTGGACGGACTGGCAGGAGCGGGTGTGGGAGGTTCACCAGCGCTCCTACCAGATCCAGGCCGAGGAGAGCTTCGCCGGGAACACCTGCTCCAACGTGGCGAAGGCCATCCATGACCACCAGGTGCGAGAGGGGTGCGCCCACCTGGTGTACCATCGCCCCGGACACGGGGAGGGGATGGAGGGGCACCAGCCACCCTATCATTCCCTGGGCGATTACACGGTGATGAAGGCCGGCATGCACTTCAGCAATGAGCCCGGCCTGTACGACCCCGAGAACGGCTTCGGCTTCAACTTCTCGGACAACATCCTGGTGGCGGAGGGAAAGGGCGTGCAGATGGGCACGACCCCCGCCACCAAGGAATGGTGTTTCCTGGAGCTATGACATGGAGAAGGCTATGCTGCTGAAGCGTTGGGGCCGGGGCTCCTGGCTTGTCGCGGGGCTGGCGGGGGTGGTCCTGCTCCTCGGGGCGGTCGCGTGCTCTTCCGTGACGGACCTGAGGAGGCCAAAGACGGCGCGGGTGATCCTCTCGGGACCGCCGTCCACCACCCTCGAGCTCACGACCACCGCGAACTTCCTGTTGACGGAGGGGTCGGTGCAGCTGATCGGCCCGAGCACCGACACGGTGGCGGTTCCCTTCGATGAGGTCTACCCTCTCGGCGCGCCGGCCCGCTTCTACGTCCAGGCCACGAACATAGCGAGCCAGGCGGTGACCATCACCATGAAGGTGTTCATCGACGAGAGGACCTGGTACAACGAACAGAAGTCCCTGGCCCCGGACGAGTCCGTGGAGCTGATCTACCGGTACGACGAGCCCGCCATCCGCTGACGGAGCCTCGCCCCACCCCCTGCCATGCGTGACGGAGGTACACCATGCGGCCTGTTCCCGTCGTCCTTGCCTTCCTCATTCTAGCCGCCGGCGGAGCCCTCCGCCCCCATGCCCTGGCCACGCAGGAGCCCGCCCGACGTCCCTTTCTCTTCAAGGACTCCCGAGGCGAGGTGGCCCAGGCCCGGGTGAGGGGAGAGACCGACATCCTGCTGGTCATCGCCTCCATGCCCGGGAGGAACGGGCAGGTGGCGGCCGCCGTCGCCGACCTGGGGGGGACCGTCCAGTACCGGGATGACAAGGTGGACTACCTCCGGGCACGGGTGCCCCTGGAGAGCCTGGAGGCCCTGGCGGGGCATCCCGCCCTCCACAGCCTGGACGTCTCCATGGGGGAGAAACGGTCCCGGACCCTCGCCCTGGCGGATGGGGCTGGAGCCGAGTCCCCTGTTCTCCCGGCAGGCATCGCCACCGATGGGGATCCGGGCGCCCCCGGGGCCGTGGTGGGGCGGGCAGGCTCTCCTCCCGACACCATTCCCGAAGCCTGGCCGCCGGTCCTCTCCGACTACCCCCTGCGCAATCGATACAGCCCCCTGGCGGACGTGGGCGCCTTGAGCTTCATGACGGAGAACCCCACCTACGACGGTCGCGGCGTGACCATCGCCATGATCGACATGAACCCGGACATGCTCCTTCCGGAGCTCCAGGTGGCGAAGTCCCTGGACGGGGCCTCCATCCCCAAGATCGCCATCTACGAGACCGCCCTGGACAGGGACGAGGAGAACGACGGCCGTTGGCTTCACATGGACGACATGGTAGTGGCCTCCGCCGGGCGCCTCGCCTACGGCGACACTTCCTATGTGGCCCCCCGGGACGGGACATTCCGCATCGCTCTCTTCGACGAGCAGATGGCCGACTCCCTGTCGGGCTCGGGGCTCAAGGGGGACGTGAACCGGGACGGGAATCCGGAAGGGTCCAGCCGTATCTTCGCCGTGCTCTGGGACGAGGCTACCGACGACGTGTGGGTGGACACGAACCAGGACCTGAGCTTCACCGACGAGACGGCCCTCAGCGACTACAACCGCCGCCCCGTGTTCGGCGTCTTCGGCACCGACGATCCCGAGACTCCGGTTCGGGAGTCCATGGGGTTCGGGATCCAGATCGACCGGGAGAGGAAGCGGGTAGCCGTCAACCTGGGGGTGGCGAGCCACGCCTCCCTGGTGGTGGGGGCGGCGGTGGGAAGCCGGGGTGAGAGGGGCCGGTTCGACGGCATGGCGCCGGGCGCCCGCCTGGCCAGCGTGTCGGAGGGAGGGGCGGCCTACGGCCAGACCGAGGCCACCATCAAGGCGGCGCAGCATCCCGACGTGGACGTCATCTATTTCGAGCAGAGCTCCTACATCACCCGAACCTACCTGCTCCGGGACGGCCGCCTTGTCCCCTCCGTCATCGGGGACCGGCTGGCCAGCCAGTACGGGGTGAGCATCCTATCCCCCACCCACAACTACCCGGTGCTGGGAGCCATCGACGACATCGTATTCGGACGTGGGACCATCGGCATCGGAGGCCACGAGAGCAAGGAGAACTTCTTCCTCAACCACGGGGTCCGGGTGGAGCACGACGACAACCTGCTTATCACCGGCGGGTACGGCCCCATGGGAGACGGCGCCCTGAAGCCCGACGTCATCTCTCCGTCCAACTATGTCAGCACGGCCCAGGGATTCGTGGAGGGGAGAGCCATCCCGGGCCTGTTCCAGCTGCCCCCCGGGTACACCATCGCCGGCGGGACCTCCACGGCGACCCCCACGGCCGCAGGAGCCGTGGGCCTGCTCGTCAGCGCGGCCAAGCAGGCCGGGGTCAAGCACGATCCCGAGCGGATCAAGTGGGCCGTGACCCGGTCGGCTCGGTGGGTCCCCCACATCGAGGCCTACAAGCAGGGGAACGGGGTGGTGAACGTGGCCGGTGCATGGGAGATCCTGAAGGAGCTGGACGGCACGACGGAGCTCCTGGGCATCAGCAGCCGGGCGCCCGTTCGTCATCCCTACAGCCACCTCCTCCCCACTCCCCACGAGGGAGTGGGATTGTACGAACGGGAAGGGTGGGTGCCCGGCAAGCGCCAGGAGCGGACCATCATCTTCACCCGCACCTCGGGCCCCAGCCAGCCCATGACCTTCTCCCTGAGCTGGGCGGGGAACGACCATGGGGCCTTTTCCGCGCCCCTTAGCGTTGCGCTGCCCCTGAACCGGGCCGTGCCGGTGACCCTGGCCATCAAGCCTCCGGAATACGGAGTCTTCACGGCCCATCTCACCCTGGATCACCCGGACGTGCCCGGGTACGCTTACCGGACCACGGCCACCGTGGTGGCGCCTGAGCCCCTGGAGGCCGCGAACGGCTTCACGGTCCGCAAGAGCACCAAGGTCCCCAGGCCCGGGATGCAGAGCTTCTTCTACCAGGTGCCCGATGGGGTCTCTGCTCTCAAGATCGATCTGGGATGGACGGATCGGCAGGTGAGCCTGGCCGTGGTGCGGCCGGACACCCGCCAGAACCGGGGAGACGTCGTCATCCCGGGCTCCCGGGGAGTCACCCATGTGGTCTCCGACCCCATGCCCGGCATGTGGGAGATCCGCCTGGGGGACATCGCCGACACCCAGACGTTCGACTGGGAGCAGGCGAAGAAGGAGGAGCCGGTCCCTCCCACACCCGCCACCCTGACCGTGTCGGCTCTTGCCGTGGATGTGAGGAGGGTGGGTGAGCCCGAGGCGGAGGACGCGCCCGGAGGAGTCGTGGACTTCGACCTCTCCTTCACCAACGGGATGGCCGAGTTCACCGGGGGAGCCCTGAGCACCCCCATGGCCAGCGCCCGGCGGGAGCTTCTCGAGATGGCCGAACGGGAGCAGAGGGTGTTCGAGGTGGAGGTTCTCCCGGGCTCCACGGCCCTGGTGGCCCGGGTTTCCAACCTCTCGGATCCCTGGGCCGACCTGGATCTCTACGTCTTCGACTGCACCGGCGAGCGCTGCAACGGGTCCAAGGTGGATGCGGATCCAGTGGGAGACGAGTGGGTCCACGTCCAGGATCCGGCGCCCGGCATCTGGAAGATCGTCGTGGACGCCCCCACCGTTCCGGCGGGGCGCACCGAGCTCCAGTATCTGGACGCCATCTTCAACCCCGCCTACGGCATGGTGACCGTGGCGGACCTCCCCCAGGAGAGAGCCAAGAGCGCCCGCTGGAGTGCCCGCGCCCATCTCTGGACGGCGCCCGCGGTCCATGAGCCGGGGAGGCAGCCCCTTGCGGCCGTGAGGGTGGAGGGCACGGGCAGGAGCGCGGGCCCGGCCCCCGGCGCTGGCGGGCCCCAGGGGCCAGCGCAGCCCGCAGCGCCCTTTCTGGTGGGCTTGGTGGAGCTCAGAGGGTCGTGGGCCCCGGGGGAAGGAAGCCTCCGGTAGGGGCTTCCGAAGCGACAGGCCACCCGCTGCTGCCCAGGCGGTAGCGGGTGGTCTTCCCCGCTACCGCCTGGTGGTCACCCGGATGATCCCCTGGGTGTTGCCGGTCCCATAGAGGAGGGTCGCGTCCCGAGGGTTCAGGAATCGAATCTCCACCAGGACTTCCCGGGAGATCTCGCGGAGGAAGTCGAACTCCCGGGGAGGGAGGTCGTCCACGACCACTCTGGGATAGTCATAGGCGCTCTCCACGAATGTTCTCTCCCCTCGGTTCCTGATCATCCACCGCGGGCGCAGCTGCTGGATCAGGTCCATGGCCGTCTGGGCCCGGGATTCGGCGATCTCGGCGGCGGTGATGACCTCCTGGTCCCTCGTGGCGGAGCCGGGAGGTGCTCCGGTGGCGCACCCGGAGAGCGTTGCGAGAAGGATCAGGACAACTGAGAAGGTTCGAGTCGTGCCCATGGTTCGCCCCTGAGGAGGTCCGTTCGTCTGCATCAAGATCAGCCCGCAACGCCCCGAATGCCAGTGTGACCGATTCGAGATTCCCGCGGCCCATCCTTCACTCTCGCCAACCGCCCGGTCTCGCTGTAGTATTCCTCCCCCACAGTCCCGGCTCGTAGCGTGCGATCCGACCCTCCCCGGCACCGGACCGCCGAACCCACCCAAGACCAGGAGCTCTCATGTCGTTGACCTTCGTTCACCCCGGGGACGTCCGTCCCGGCCGTGGAAGACATCTTCCACCGGCAACGTTGGGATTGGCCATCCTCGCCCTGGGGTTCCTCGGCGCCCCCGTATCCGCCCAGCCGGCCCAGCATCCCACCGCCCATCCCGACAACCGGGTCATGGGAGCCAACTGGCTGCAGGCGGCCCGCTTCGCACCCTACAAGATGAGCACGCTCATCAAGAGCACCACCGTGAGCCCCAACTGGATCAAGCGAGGGGACCGGTTCTGGTACCAGTACGAGACCACGGAGGGCACCTTCTACTACATCGTGGACCCGGCCCGGGGCACCAAGCAGCAGATCTTCGACAACGACCGCATCGCCTCCGAGATCACCCGCATCACCAAGGATCCGTGGGACGGGCAGAACCTCGGCATCCGCAACATCCGGTTCATCGACGACAACACCCTCCAGTTCGAGGTCCAGTCCTCCGAGGACGAGGAGATCGAGGAGGAGGTGCGGGAGGAGGAGGAGCAGCAGGAGGAGGAGCGCCGGCCGCCCCCGCGTCCCCGGACCAGGAAGAAGGTCTATTATTTCGAATACACCATATCCACCCAGACCCTTCGGCACCTGGAGGACTACGAGGCCCCCGACAACCACCCGGGATGGGCCGGCGTATCGCCCGACAGCACCTGGGTGGTGTTCAACCGGGAATGCAACCTCTTCGTCACGACCTGGGACGAGTACCAGAAGGTGCTGGACGCCCGCCGCGGAAAGACGGGTGCCCAGGCCGACTCGGCGGACATGAAGGTCGAGATGGAGGAGACCCAGCTCACCACCGACGGCGAGATGTACTACTGCTACGGCTCCTACGGCCGTGGGCAGACCGACGAAGAGACCGAGAAGAACTGGGGCCAGCGGCAGAGCGCGGGGGTCATCTGGTCCCACGACTCCCGTTACTTCGCCATGACCCGGGAGGACCAGCGGGAGATCAACGAGCTGTGGGTGGTCCACGTTGTGGGCAACAAGAGGCCCCAGCTCGAGAGCTACCGGTACGCCATGCCCGGCGAGGAGAAGGTGGGGGTGATGGAGGTCCTGGCGTTCGACATGCAGAGCCGGGAGATGAAGAAGATCGACGACCAGCCCTGGAAGGACCAGCGAATGGGGCTGTTCGCGGATCCCACGGGGGGAGCAGGCTTCGGGTTCGGAGGGGGAGGCGGGGCCGGCGGCCGGGACGAGCCCCCCATCCGCAAGTGGCTGTCCGACCGGCCCGACGAGCTCTACTTCTGGCGGAGGAGCCGTGATCAGCACCGGGTGGACGTGCTGGTGGCGGACCCGGCCACCGGCAGCACCCGGGTGGTCATCGAGGAGCGACTGAATACGTACGTGGAGCACCAATCGCCGCGGCGCCTCGCAAACGGAGACCTCGTCTGGTGGTCGGAGCGGGACGGATGGGCGCACCTTTACCGGTTCGGCGCCGACGGAACCCTCAAGGCCCGCCTCACCGAGGGCCCGTGGCACGTGAGCGGGATGACCGGCGTTGACGACCAGCGGGGATTCGTCTACTTCACCGCCAACGCCCGGGAGCAGGGAGAGGATCCCTACTACTACCATCACTACCGGGTGGGGCTGACCGGCGGGGCCGTCACCTTGCTCAACCCCGGAGACTTCGATCACAGAGTCTCCATGAGCGAGTCCAACCGCTACTTCGTCAACAACTTCTCCAGGGTCAACACCGTCCCGGCGGCCAGCCTCCACGACGCCGGTGGCCGGAAGATCCTGGACCTGGAAACGGCTGACTTCTCCCTCCTCACCGCGGCCGGGTACCAGTACCCCGAGCCCTACCAGGTGAAGGCGGCCGACGGGGTCACGGACATCTACGGGGTCATGTACAAGCCCTTCGATTTCGATCCCGAGAAGAAGTATCCCATCGTGGCCTATGTCTACCCGGGCCCCCAGACCGAATCCGTGGCCAAGGCCTGGTCGGCGAGCTCCAGCGAGGTGGGCCTGGCCCAGATGGGCTTCATCGTCATCACCATCGGGAACCGGGGTGGTCATCCGGATCGTTCCAAGTGGTACCACAACTATGGGTACGGGAACCTCCGGGACTACGGGCTCGCTGACAAGAAAGCCGGGATCGAGCAGCTGGCGGCCCGGCATTCCTTCGTCGACATCGAGCGGGTGGGGATCTACGGCCACTCCGGCGGGGGCTTCATGTCCACCGCCGCCATGCTGGTCTACCCCGACTTCTTCAAGGTGGCCGTGTCGTCGTCGGGCAACCACAACAACGACGTCTACAACCTGAACTGGTCGGAGAAGCACGACGGGGTCAAGGAGGTGACGGACGACGAAGGGGAAGTCACCTTCGAGTACGACATCGACAAGAACGCGGACCTGGCCCGGAACCTCAAGGGCCACCTCCTCCTCACCACCGGCGACGTGGATAACAACGTGCACCACGCCGGCACCTTCCGGGTGGCGGAGGCCCTGATCCGGGCCAACAAGCGCTTCGACTTCTTCATGTTCCCCGGCCAGCGCCACGGCTACGGGAACATGTCGGACTACTGGTTCTGGCTGCGGGCGGAGTACTTCGCCAAGCACCTCCTGGGAGACGCTCGTACGGCGGCCGACATCATGGAGCTGAACAACGAGAGGGCGCAGACGGGCGGAGGGGCTGGCACCGCCAGGACAGGAAGGTAGGGAACGGCGGGACGGGTAGCGCTGCCTACGGCCTTTCGCACCGGGTAGGTGCCGCTACTGGCCCACGCTCGCATGAGGGGGCGGGTCTTCGGACCCGCCCCCTCGTTGCTGGATCGACCCCTCCTCGCCGGATCCCTACCCCATATGGGGGCTTTACGAAGCCGAAGAAGGCGCCTTGGGAAAGGCCGAAGCACCCCCAAAATGACACGCTAGTCAAGCTCGGCCATCGCTTGTCCGCTTGGGGGGCGTATGTGCACCCAACCCGACAGGCGACTACCGCGCTTAAGGTCCGATGGTAGATTGAGGGGCCTATACGCGCCAAAGACGACGTGCGATCGGACACGCAGCGACCCTTGTCAGTTTGGGGGCCCCATGAGAGAGAGCTGCCCCGGCGCGGATAGCTTCGGCGGACCGGACCAGATTGTAGATGGTCTTCCGAGCACGCGGCCGCTGGCCGGAATGAGCCCCTTCAGCGTGCCCTGCGGATCCGGGCGGCCAACTCATCCAAGTCCCCCCGGGCCGATGGCGTCGTAGCTCTCTGGGTAGGTCCAGCCGAACCCGTCACCTTCGTTCCGGGGCATCACGTGCCGGTGCAGGTGGAACACCTCTTGGCCGGCCGCCTCTCCATTCATGACTTCGTTCAGGATCCCCTGGCAGTCCACCGCGCGACTCACCATCTGGTTCACCTTCTTCAGTACCGTAGCCAAATGCCCTGCCAGATGCTCGGAGCCGTCTGCGAGGGTGACCCAGTGCTGCTTCGGTATAACGAGGACGTGGCCCTCCGTGATCCGTTGCAGGTCCATGAAGTCGACGGCGTCATCGTCTTCATAGACCATCGATGCGGGTGACGCTCCTCAAGCGATTGCACAGGACACGCAGTCCATGGTTGCCTCTCCCGGTCAGTAGTCCGGCTTGTACCCCAGCACCCTGCTGGTGCCCACACCGTAGCGGGCGAAGCCCGTGGCCAGGACCAGGGCGCACACCACGCCGTCCAGGACGGGGACGTCCAGGGTCTCCCGGATCTTCCTGTCCATCCCGCTGAGGCCAGCGCACCCCAGGACGATGACCTCGGCCCCGTCCTCCTCCACGGCCCTGCGGGACAGCTCCATGAAGAGCCCTAGGTCCGACAGGCTCTCCTCCCCCCGCTCCGGAGCCCTCACCGAGACCAGCAGATCCTGAAGATGGGCGGCCCGGGCCTGGGCCAGCTTGGCGGGGACGGAGTGCCGGTGGGTGGTGACCACGGAAAAGCTGTGGCCCAGGAAG
>Ga0209164_1004709_pt1 | contig 12041 bp, 11 predicted proteins | sample MTBNYHSulfiMetaG_FD_187458 | JGI IMG/M metagenome (GOLD analysis project Ga0209164, IMG submission 187458) | Enrichment culture microbial communities from rom New York Harbor, USA that are MTBE-degrading - MTBE-NYH (New York Harbor Sulfidogenic)... | ecosystem: Environmental > Aquatic > Marine >...
GCTGAGACAGCTGCCGGTCTGCTTGCGGCAGCAGCCACGGGCGGGCTAGGAGCCGTCGGTTCTCTCCGTTAGCTCGGAACCGTGTCGGGCCGGCAGATGACTGCTGTGGCTGTTGTGCGGCCCGGCGCAGTGCTCCTTCTGTCGCCCGAGGTCGTCCCATGCGACTGTGGGGACCGGTATGTGCTTGGAGTCAGGGAGTGGGCCTTGTGGATTCGGGATTGGGGAGGCCGTCTGGTGGTGGGGGAGCATCCCTCGGATATCGCATGGTGGATGCCACAACGAAGATGAACCCACATAGGGACCAGCCGGCCCAGTATCCCCAGGCATCGATGAGCAGGCTGAACACATAGGGGCTGGCGGCGCTGCCGCCCATTAGCCCGAACATGACCATGCTGGAGGCGCGCGCCAGGTCTGTGCCGCGGACGGAGGCAATGGCCCCGATCATTCCTACCGACGTCCAGGTTTCCATTGAGCAGCCGGCGATCACAACGCCAACCCAGACAAGCCACGACCCGGCGAATTCGGCGGCTCCGATGCAGGCTGTGGCTGCAATCGAACCCCCAGACAGCAACGCCAGGGCAACGCGCAGGCGTGAGGGGTGGGTGAGCGGCCCCCACATGATGCGGGCGACAACGGCTGTTCCGGACATCACCGAGACGAGCGCGCCGGCAACCCACGGAGACAGCTCGAGTGCCTGCACTGCGAAAAGGGGGACGTAGTTGGTGACCATGCCGATTCCGGCCCCTGCGAGGAACCCGTGAAGAGTGAGCCAACGTATGTGGCGCGACGCAAAGACATACCGCCAGGATCCGGGAGGGGGGCGGTGCGATGACGATGGTGTGCGGTCCTTGGGCAGTAGCCACGGCAGTGTGAGGAGTGTGCTTGCCACGAGAGCAGCTCCAGCCACCGCGCTCCACCGCCAGCCAACGCCGGCGGCCACGGCAGGAAGGAGCAGTCCGGCGACCAGGGCCCCGGCCTGTGCCCCAGACTGCTTGACGCCCAGGGCAAGGCCCTGATAGCGGGGGGACACTCGTGTGGCGACGAGACGATTGGTGGAAGGCACTCCTCCAGATACGAGCAATCCGGTGGTGACCTGGCCGAGGACGAGCCAGGGGTAGCTCGAAGCCGACGCCACGATCAAGAGCCCCCCCGCGACGCCGAGAGCTCGGAACGCCAAGACGCGATGAGCGCCCCACCGATCCGCCAGGGGCCCGATGACGAGTACCCCCAACACCACCGATCCCGACATGGCGGTGACGGCAGCCCCGAACTGGGTGGCGCTGAGGTTGAGGTCGGAGATGATGAACGTCGCCACGATCGGCACCACGGATCGCGCCAAACCGCCCACCGACATCGCGTGGGCCAGCGCTCCCACCACTCCGTACGGGATCTTGGGTTCCCCAGCCCGTCCCATTCCGGGGGTCACCAGCGCATGCTAGCCCGCCTCCAGAGAGCGCCGGTACACCGTACCGTTAAGCGGAACAAGGATGAGAGAAGTGGTGGCTGAGCCTGTGGTCGGCGTCCCCGCAGGACCAGGAAGCCAGTGGGGCCGTACCCTGTCGATGGGCCTGCTGTCGATCTAGCTCGTCGGAATCGACTCGCCCGGCGGAGCGAAGCGAAGGATCCGTCGAGCCATCTTCACGACCGCCTCGTCGATCATGCGGCCCGCATCGTCGACGGCCACCCCCCGCCCCTCTGCCTGTGCCTGGTCGAAGACCTCGATGATCCGACGGGCCCGCTGCACGGCATCGTCGGAGGGGGTGAAAACCTCGTGTATGACGGCCAGTTGAGTCGGATGGATGGCACTTCGGCTGCCGAACCCGAGCCGGCGGAGCCGCCGACACGATCGGTCGAAGCCCTCGATGTCACGGAAGGCGGTCCATGCCGGTCCCGACGGCGGATTGATCCCGGCCGCAGCCGAGGCCAGTACGAGGGCGAGACGTATGGGCATCCATTCGGCCTCGTCCTCCCCGGGTTCGAGCCCAAGCTCCGCCTGCAGGTCGGCCTGGCCAAGGCCAAGATGGCTGACCTGCTCGTGGCGGGCCATCCCCACGGCGTCTGTCACTCCTTGGGCGCTCTCGATCAGTGGCGCCACCAGGAGTCTCCTGCCTTCCCCACCCGCAGCGCCGCCGAGGAGGCTATTGAGCGCCTCGAGGGAGCTCAGCGTTGCCTTCGGGAAGACAATGCCGGTGACGCGAGGGTGGCCGGCGACGGCGAGGTCGTCGCGGAGTCCGGCAGGTTGGCTGTTGACCCGAACCCAGATCTCCGGCCCGGGCACCGGGGGAACGGAATCCAGCCAATCGGAGATGACCGAGCGAGCCGAGTCCTTGGCAGAGGGCGCGACCGCATCCTCGAGGTCGGCAATGAGAGCGTCGGCGCCTCGGTTCAGCGCCTTTTCCAGCATTTCCGCTCGGTCGCCGGGAACGTACAGGTAGCTGCGCGATGCCATGTTTCCACCCGAGTCAGGCGATGTGGCCGCTCCACTTGGCAGGGGAGGTCATGTCGCTATGATAGCCGAAACATCATTTCGTCTAGCGGAACGGAGAGCTTGGTGCCTGGTCCTTTTGACGGCGTCAGGGTGATCGACGTTTCGACGCTGTTCGCAGGCCCCTTCGCGGCGAGCATCCTGGGCGACTTCGGTGCCGACGTCATCAAGGTCGAGCACCCGCGGGGTGATCCCGTCCGGACTCATGGGTACAGCAAGAACGGTGTCGGCCTGTGGTGGAAGACCCTCTCGCGAAACAAGCGGGCTGTCACCCTGAGCCTCAGCGCGGAGGAAGGGCAGGAGCTCTTCCTGCGGCTCATCCAAGACGCCGACGTGCTGATCGAGAACTTCCGGCCCGGAACGCTGGAGCGATGGAACCTGAGCCCGGAGCGCCTGCTGGCCGTCAATCCCAAGTTGATCATCGCACGGGTAACGGGATTCGGTCAGTTCGGGCCCTACTCGCGTCGTCCCGGCTTCGGGACTCTGGCGGAATCGATGAGCGGCTTCGCTCACATCACCGGCCAGCCCGACGGACCTCCGACTCTGCCCCCCTTCGGTCTCGCCGACGGCATAGCCGGCCTCGCTGCGGCCTCGGCCATCTCCATGAGCCTCTACCACCGTGACGCCCGTGGCGGGACCGGTCAGGTGATCGACCTCGCGATCATCGAGCCGATTCTCACCGTTCTCGGACCCCAACTGATCAACTACGACCAGCTGGGAATCATCCAACAACGTACGGGGAACCGGTCCGCCAATAACGCACCACGCAACACCTACCGCACCAGCGATGGCCGCTGGGTGGCGATATCGACCAGCGCACAATCGGTCGCCGAGCGGGTCATGCAATTGGTGGGCCATCCTGAGGTAATCGCCGAGCCCTGGTTCGCGTCGGGGGGCGAGCGGGCCAAGCACGCCGAACTGCTCGACCGGTACGTGGGCGAATGGATCGGCGAGCGGCGCCTCGACGAAGTAGTGGAAGCCTTCGAGAAGGCGGAGGCAGCCGTGGCTCCCATCTACGACGCCGAGCAGATCATGAGCGATCCCCAGTACCAGGCACTCGGGTCGATCGCCACCATCGAGGACCCCGAACTCGGACCCATCAGAATGCAGAACATCCTCTTCCGGCTCTCCGGCACTCCGGGAAGCATTAGGTGGGCCGGCCGCCCGATCGGCGCCGACAACGAGGAGGTCTACTGCGGAGATCTCGGCATCGAACCCGGCGAACTGGATGGACTACGCCAAAGGGGGGTCATCTGATGCCCGCTCCACTAGGACTGGACTGGAGCGACCTGGCAGGGCTTCGCATAATCGACCTTGCCCAAGGCATGGCGCGCGGGATGCCCGTCTCGCCCAACCATCCGGCTTTCCAGATGGCGCTGATGCGCCGTCATGGCGACATGCTGAGGCCCGACGGCGGGTCGGCAGCCAACGAGATAGTCGTCACCGGGGGTCATGTCGGAACCCATGTCGATGCTCTGTGCCACGTCTCTCAGGACGGCAAGCTCTTCGGGGGCGTCGATGCCGCTGCAGTGCAGTCCCAACACGGCTTCGCCCAGCTGGGCATCGACACCATGAAGCCGGTGATCTGTCGGGGGGTGCACCTCGACGTGGCGACGGCCCGGGGGGTTGAGTCCCTGGACCCCGGCGAAGAGGTCACCATGGCCGACCTAGAGGCAGCAGAGGAACTCGGCGGCGTGGAGGTCCGAGAGGGCGACGCCGTGCTCATCAGGACGGGATGGGCGCGTCACTGGGGGAACCCCGAGCTCTTCAGCGGGCAGGTCGGCGGCGCTCCCGGACCCGGGACCGACGCCGGCCGTTGGCTGGCCCATCGGCGGGTCTGCCTCACCGGTGCGGAGACCATCGCTTACGAGTGCATTGCTCCCGGCAAGGGTCACGCCACCCTCCCGGTGCATCGGATTCTGCTGGTCGAATCGGGGATCCACATCGTCGAGGTCATGAACCTGACGCCTCTGGCCGAGGCGAGGCTCTACGAGTTCCTCTTCGTACTCGCCCCCCTCCGCCTCGTAGGCGCAACAGGATCGCCGGCACGACCGCTGGCGGTGATCGATGGGTGAGACGCTGCTCGGCAGGCTCGCCGGTTTCGCCGAATCCACCCGTGACCACGGAATCCCGCCCGAGGTCGGAGACGACATCACGGCCAGGGTCCTAGACGTAGTCGGCAACGCCGTAGGCGCCATCGGCGGGGAAGGCCACCAGGCGGTCAGCCGCGTCGCCCTCGCCTGGGGAGGAACCCCCGAGGCATCGGCGATCGGCGTCGGCGCCGCCAAGATGCCGGCACCGAGCGCAGCCCTGGTCAACGGCACCCTGGCCCACAGCCTGGACTTCGACGACACCCACCTCCCGTCGGTGCTCCACCCCTCGGCATCGGTGATCCCGGCCGTCCTCGCCGTCGCCCAGTCCCTCCGCAGCAGCGGGGCCGAGGTGCGGGCGGCCGCGGCCATCGGCGACGAGATCTGTGTGAGACTCGGCGCAGCCTCCTACGACCCAACCCTGCGCAACTCCATCTTCTTCGAGAATGGACTTCACGCCACGTCGATCTGCGGGACCATCGCCTCAGCAGCGGCAGCAGCGGTCCTGTACGGCTTGGACACAGCCCAGATTGGCCATGCCATGAGCATCGCCGCCAGCATGGGAGCAGGCCTTCTCGAGGCGAACCGCACCGGCGGCTCGGTCAAGCAGATCCACTGCGGATGGGCCGCTCATGCTGGGGTCACCGCCGCCTCCCTAGCCCGGGAGGGCCTGACCGGGCCACCCACGGTCCTCGAGGGACGATTCGGGTTCTTCCGCGCCTACTCAGAAGGCCGCTACGACGAACAGGCACTGGTCGGCGATCTCGGCGACCGCTGGGAAACTCTGCGCATTCACTTCAAGCCGTATCCGGCAAACCACTTCACCCATCCCGCAATCGATGCCGCCATAGGCCTCAGGGAACGCGGCGTCGACCCCAGAGAGATCGCCGGACTCCAGTTGGGTGTCGCCGTCCCGACTTTGCGCACCATCGCCGAACCCGCCGACATCAAAGCCCGTCCGGCCACTTCCCACGCCGCGAAGTTCAGCGCCCCGTACGTTCTCGCTTCCGCCCTCGTCGGTGGTGGCGGCCTAGGCGTATGCCAGGAGGACTTTTCCCCGGCCGCCCTCCAAGACCCGGAGAGGCTCCGTATCGCCGGTCTGGTCCGCTGCTTCGGAGATGATGAGGCAACCACGATCTTCCCCAACGCCTTCCAGGCCGTCCTGCGCGCCACCCTCCGGGATGGTTCCATCGTCGAGCAACGCGTGGAGCACAACCGGGGCGGCCCCGATCGGCCGCTGAGTAGGGACGAACTGACGGCGAAGTTCCGGATGAACGTCGAACCACACCTGGCGCCGGATGCCGCAGAAGCCCTGGCCGAGGGCATCTGGGGGCTCGGCTCATTGGATGATCTGACTGCTGTGATGGACCTCGCCGCCGGCGCGGTACGGTGAAGGGCCACCAATCTCCGATGTGGCTCGAGATCTCCGGTCATGCGAGGAGCAGGACGGGGAGGTGTCCATGAGTGCAGCGTTCGACACCGACGTGGTGGTCGCCGGCGCGGGTGCGGCCGGCTTGGCATGCGCGCTCCTGGCCGCTCAGAACGGGGCGAGCGTGGTGCTCCTCGAGGCAAGCGAGATGTACCGGCTCGGGTCCAACACGGCCATGAGCACCTCCATGGTGCCGGCAGGCGGCAGCCGTTGGCAGCAAGAGGTGGGCATCGACGACTCCCCCCAACGCTTCTATGAGGACGTCATGAAGAAGACCGCCGGCACGGCCGATCCGACCGTGACCGCGGCGCTCACCGGGGTGGCTCCCGAGCTCGTGGCCTGGATGGCCGATGAGTGCGGGGTTCCTCTTGGGCTCGTGACCGACTTCCGGTATCCGGGGCACTCTCGCGATCGCTGTCACGCTGTTCCAGATCGCTCCGGTCGGGCGCTTCACGACGCCCTGCTTCATGCCCTGGACGCCGACGCGGTCACCTTGGCGAATCCACTGCAACTCGCCGGTGTCGAACTGCAGGCCGACGCCATCGTGGCCGCAAGGACGACGACACCCGATGGAACGGAAGAGGTGATCCGCACTCCTGTTGTGGTGCTCGCCACGAACGGCTTCGCCGCGGATCCGGGCCTGGTTGAGCGCTACATACCGGAGATAGGCCATGGCGTCTACTTCGGCGGTGACCGATCCCGCGGCGACGCGCTGCGGATTGGGCAGGCCATCGGGGCGGACGTCGGCTATCTCGACGCCTACCAGGGGCATGGTTCGTTGGCGACTCCCCACAACATCCTGGTGACTTGGGCGGTTGTGATGCACGGCGGCATCCTGGTGAACGCCGAAGGCCGCCGGTTCGGGGACGAATCCGTGGGCTACTCGGAGTACGCCGTGCCGGTGTTGGAGCAACCGGAGGGCACGGCGTGGGTGGTCTTCGATCGTCGCATCGATCGACAGTGCACCGTCTTCCGTGACTACCAGGACCTGGCGGAGGCGAAGGCGATCAGATGGGCCGACAGCGTGGAGGCCCTGGCGGCGCGGATCCACTGCGAACCCGGCAACCTAGCTGCGACCCTGGCGGCTGCCGCCTCCGCCGCCGAGTCGGCGACGGCCGACGAGTTCGGCCGCACCGCCTGGGAGGAACCGCTCGAACCGCCGTACGCGGCGGTGAAGGTGACCGGGGCTCTCTTCCACACCCAAGGGGGGCTGCGGGTCGACGAGCATGCCAGAGTGCTGCGAGGCGGCGTGCCGGTGACCGGTCTCTACGCAGCAGGAGGCGCCGCGGTCGGGATGTCCGGCAACGGAGCCTCGGGCTACATGGCAGGGAACGGCCTGCTGGCTGCTCTGGGGCTCGGCTTTCTTGCCGGCAGGCACATCACCGCCGGCCGGGCCTGACTGGGCCCGGCGAGTCGCAGCCGACCCGGATGCGGGTTACTGCTGACCCCTCCAGGCGTCGAGGATCTCGCCGGCTGGAGCGCTCCAGACCCCCTTCTGCGCCGAGATGTACTCGAATGCCCGCTCGAGATGGCCGATCCGGTGCGGCTGTCCCATCAGCCAGGGGTGGATGTTCAGCCCGAGGATGCGGCCCCCGTGCTGCTCGGCCTCCTGCAGCAGGAGGTCACAAGCATCGCAGACCTGGTCGACCCAGGAGCCCTCGGAGTGGCCGTTCGATTGGATGACGAACTGGTCGTCCAGTTCTGTGGACAGCGGCATCGCAGTTAGTTCGCCTCGGCTCGTACGAAAGCGGTAGGGCATGTCATCGTTGACCCAGTCGCAGAAGTACACGACGCCGTTGTCAGCCAGCAGCTCGGGCGTGTTGGCCGATTCGTTCTTGGCCGGCGAAAGCCAGCCTCGAATGGGCTGACCGGTGATGGCGCGCAGACCGGTGAGGGCCCGCTCGACTAGTTGCGCCTCTTCGGTCTCGTCTTGGCCACCGTAATGGAGGGCGTCCATGTGGTAGCCGTGGCAGAGTATCTCGTCCCCGCGCGCCGCCAGCTTGCCGATCAGGTACGGCACTCGCTCGGCGAGGCGAGTGTTCACCGCGAACGTAGGCCGAATGCCGAAGCGGTCGATGGCGTCGAGGACGCGGAAGATGCCGACGCGATTCCCGTAGTCACGCAGCGAGTAGTGACGCAGGTCGGGATAAGGCATCGTCATGCCGCCCGGCACCTTGAACGGGACTCCGCGCTGGTCCAGTGGGAAGGACTGCACGCTCACGTTGACCCACAGCGCCAGCGTCTTTCCCTCGGGCCACTTCACGGGCTGCCGCGTGCTCAGCATGGACCAGTCGTAACGATGGTGGTCCATTCCGTAGTGACGGTGCGGGTACTCGAGGTAGGCGTCGTCGAGGCTCATCGGGCACCCTCCTTGGCGCGCGCTTGGATGTCGGCCGAGACGACGTCGTAGTAGTTCTCGATGAAGTACTCGGCGATCTCGCGACCCGTGGTTACCCATACATCAGGATGGGAAGTGATGTATTCCAGGGCGTCTTCGAAGGCCCTCAAACGGTGCGGGCAGCTGACCTGGTAGTTGTGGGTGGGAATACACATGACCGTCCCGCTGTGGGCACCCTCTGCGTACAGCCGATCGAAGTTGTCCTTGATCTGCTGTCCGTAGCGTCGCGGCTCGATCTTGTTCACCACGTAGGCAATCGTGTCGTTCATCTCTAGGGAGTAAGGGATGGAGACGAATCTCTTGCCGCTTCGTAGGTAGATGGGGGTCGGCTGATCGTCGTGGAAGAGATCGCAGGTGTAGAAGCCCGCTTCATCCCCAAAGAGCTCTGTGCCGACCTCCGCGAACAAGTCGAGTGTTCGCTCGGAATGAGAGAGAGCGGGGGCGAGATAGCCTGCGCACTTCTGGCCTGTATGCGTGTAGATGCTCTCCATGGAGTCGCGTATCATGGCCCGCTCTTGCTGCTCGGAGAGGCCGTAGGTATATCGGGTGTTGTAGATGCCGTGGCTGAAGAACTCCCAGTTCCGTTCCTTGCCGAGCTCGATGATCTCCGGATGATGGTCGCAGAGGGCGACGCTCAAGGAGACTGAGCCGCGTATGCCGAACTTGTCGAGGAGCTCCATCTGGCGGACGTGGCCGACACGGTTTCCGTAGTCGCGGATGCTGTACCCGGGGATGGCCGGATAGGGCTGAGGCCAGGGTTTGCGCTGCGGGTTGTCGGGTGGATCGAGCTCGTAGAACTCGAGGTTCGGCGCTACCCAGAGAGCGAGCCGGGCGCCGTTCGGCCACTGGATCCTCGGGCGTCCCTCATAGGGCCAGTAGTCGTAGAATCCAGGATCCTCTTTCACGCAGGCCTCCTGTCTAGGAACCGGCAATGCGCTGGTCGAGCCAATCGAGCACTTCCTTCAGGCTCAGCACATCGGCGTACTTGAGCGCGAGGTCGGTGAGATTGGCGAAGTGGTAGCTCTCATGCTTGTCGGCGACGCACTCCTCCGGAACGATCGTGCGGTAGCCCCGAGAGAGGGAATCCACTGCGGTCGCCCGTACACATCCCGAAGTCGATCCCCCGGTCACGATGACCGTGTCCACCTTGTGCCATACGCATAGCGACTGCAGCGGGGTCTCGTGGAAGCCTGAGGGCATGAGCTTGCGATAGATGACGTCCCTGACCGGATCAATCTGCAGGCGATCGTCGAATTCGCTGCGTACGGAACCGACTTTGATGTTCTGCAGGCTGTCCGGCGTATCCGTCCGCGTCCCCCAAACACCGGCGTCCTCGCCGGACTCCATGTAGGCCACGTGCGTCCACACCACAGGCCAGCCGAGCCGACGGAACCTGTCGGCCAATTGGTTGATGTATTCCATCTGGTGGGGATCGTTCTCGTAGGCTGTCTTGAAGAGATCAGGCCGTGTGTAGTTCTTCTGGAGATCGATATTCACCAGGATGGCCCTGTCTCCGAAGCCGAACCGTTTGCGAGTTGGACTGTCCCTGACGTCCTGGTAGATCTCTCTTGCCGTCTTCGTAGTGGTCTCCATTGGCATAGGACCTCCCGAAGGTCGATGGGATCCTGCCTCTGGAGGCCGGATCACTCTTCCCTGTTGGTCAGCACCTACAGCCAAGTCTCTCCGAGACAGCGCGGGCGGCAGCCAGGAGGAGCTGAGTCGCTTCTGCTGCGATCGGAGCGAACCGCTCTGCAGGCCCGCAGACACTCATCACTCCAACGACCTGGCGCTGGTGGTCGAACAGGGGCGCGGCGACTGATGCTGCGCCTGCCTGGCGCTCCCCGATTGACTTGGCGTATCCAAGCCGGCGTATCTGGGCGATCTCCTTCCTGATGGCCTGCGGGCTGGTGATCGTCTGCGTTGTGATCCGGCCGAGGCTCTCGCTTTCGAGGTAGCGGTCGATGTCGGCATCCTCCATGAACGCCAGGAAGGCCTTCGACGACGCGCCCGCATGGAGTGGCCAGGGATGGCCGATCCTGACGCTCATTCGCACTTCCCGATCGGGGGTCACCTGATCGATGTAGATGCGGGTGTGGCCGGAGCGCATGGAGAGTGTCGCCGTCTCGTTGGTGCGGGCCGACAACTCTTCCAAGGCCGGTCGGGCGAGCTCACGGACGTCGAGATGCTCGAGGGCGGCGAGTCCGACCAGCAGAGAAGCCGTCCCCAATCGGTACCGCCGGGTGGACTGATCAAGCCTCACGAAGCCCTTGGCGCGCAGAGATGCCAGGATGCGGTGAACGACCGCCTTGGACAACTCCAGAGCGCGGGCGATCTCCGTGACGCCGAGATCGCCGTCGTCGTCATTGATGAACAGCCGCAGTATGTCGGCTGCTCGCTCGACCGCCATGACCGTCTCGGCTCCGGCGGATCCGTTCTCGCTGTCCATTAGGCCCTCCCCCACAATCCTAGCCGTGCGTTCCGGAGCGTGGAACCCCGTACCGATAGGCGCTCATGCCAAAGGGAGTGGAGACCGTGGAGCATCCAGACCGCGGTGGCAAGGATCGGCGGGAGTCATTCCACCAGCGGCCGAGTCGGGAAGCAAGGCCCCGGATCCTCAGTGCGGTTGTGGGGGTCCCGAGGTCCGGATGCACGCTTCCCGGGGAGGAATCGCGGCCGACCGAGGGCGATATCGCAGTCGTCTCGAGTGCCGGCGGAACTCACGCCGCCAGGTTCTGATCAACCAGAGCGGCGATCTGAGCGGCGGCTTCTGACTGCATGCCGGGGATGGCGTGGGCGTACACCTTCAGGGTGAAGGCGGGGGTGGAGTGGCCGAGTCTCTCGGAGATGACCTTCACCGGCACCCCGGCGCGCAGGGCGATGGTGGCTGCTGGCTTCAACCTCGAGAACGTCGGCGCCCCTTGCGCCGTGAGGTGGGCTTTCGGGCCCGGTGGGTGCACGCCCACGGGCATCGGGCGTGCCCCGAATCGGGGCTATTGGCTGCTTACGGTCCTCCCTGCCGGTGGGCTCGGGGGCCCGGATCGTCAGCGCGATACCTGCCCCCGCCAGCGTCCTGGACTGAGGCTTGTGCCAAAAGGGGCGATCCGCAAGGGCTTGGCCCCTAGCTGCCGACGCGTGGCAGAAGGGACCGCTGTGGGCGGCACATGGATCGGGCCGAGTGAGCCCAAACCGAGGGCAGATGGTGGGAGATCGGCGACCGGGCACGAGCGACCGTTGCAGGATGCCGCACTAGACGAGGCCAGCTGCACAGCGAGTGTTGTCCCTTGGCGTCCACTGCGTTGGCGCGAAATGGGTGTCCGATCGGTGAGTCAGCCCGATGGGACCGTGGCGCCGACGGAATCCGCGGGCTACATCCTCGAAGGCGTTCGACTTCGGTCCCGGGGAGGGGAGATCCCTCCGCCCAGGGAATCCCCTACCCGGCCGGGGTTCTGCATTCCCGGATCCGATCAGCGCCCACCCTGCAGCCGGCCTTGCCATACTGAGGGCATGAGCCTGGTTGATCTGACTGATCGCGAGGCGGTGGTCGCTGCCATCAAGGAGTGCGATGACATTGGCCGAGAAGCCTTCCTCCACCGCTATGGGTTCATGTCGGCGAAGAGCTACATCCTCGTGTTTGAGGGC
>Ga0209164_1004712_pt1 | contig 12037 bp, 10 predicted proteins | sample MTBNYHSulfiMetaG_FD_187458 | JGI IMG/M metagenome (GOLD analysis project Ga0209164, IMG submission 187458) | Enrichment culture microbial communities from rom New York Harbor, USA that are MTBE-degrading - MTBE-NYH (New York Harbor Sulfidogenic)... | ecosystem: Environmental > Aquatic > Marine >...
GCGGCGTCGCAGGGCCCATCGCGCTGGACGGCGTGGGACATCGTCGGGGCGATCGTTTGGGCGATCGGGCTGTCGTTCGAGGCCATCGCAGACGCGCAGCTTCAGCGATTCAGACGCGATCCATCGAATCAGGGGCGCGTCTTGGATCGCGGTCTGTGGCGGATCAGCCGCCATCCGAACTACTTCGGTGAAGCGCTCCTGTGGTGGGGGATGTTCCTCGTCGCGATGGCCGTCCCGTACGGGTATTGTGCGATCGTTGGGCCGGCGGCGATCACGTTCCTGCTCGTGCGCGTGTCGGGCGTTCGCTTGCTGGAGAAGGACCTGGTTGCGCGAAGCCCCGCCTACGTGGACTACGTTCGCAGGACGAGCGCCTTCATCCCGAGGCCGCCTCGCCGCACGGCATAGCTGCCGCGGTGTAGCGGGTCTTCGCCTTCCGGGACAGGGGGATCGCGATGCCGATGAGCGCTGAGAGCGTTGCGGAGCGGGAGCTCGCCATCGCGTTGGACTTTGCCGTCGCGAGGGAGCGGGAAGCGGAGGCGTTCTACAAGGCGTGGGCCGCGAGGATTCCCGATCCCAGAGTCCATGCGTTGTTCGCCGAACTCGTCGGGGCGGAGCATGGTCACGGCGAGGTGCTCTCGCGGATCACCCCCCGCGAGATGCTCCCGGCGCGGCGAGAATCCGCCGCGATCGACGTTTCGGATCTCCTCGTCGAGAGCAGGACGGGCGAGCCGAAGTCGGTCCGCGAGGCGATGGACGTCGCGATGCAGCGGGCGACGACGGCGATCGCCCTGTACGAGCGCCTTGCGACACTCGGAGGAGAGGCCGGAGCACTCCTTGCGGCGCTCGCCCGCGAGGAGAGGAGCCAACGGCGGAGGATCGAGCTCGAATACCTCTCCACTTAGCCGCTCGAGACGACAACCCTCGTGACGGGCGATGTCAAGAAAGGCGCGTCCTTCGGGGCTGTTGCCATCCGGGCATCGCGGCCAGGTCCTCTTCGGGGGTCGTGATTGGGAACGCGTCGAACCGGCGGCAGCGCGGGGCCTACTGGTAGTGGACGCGCCGCTGGGTGACGGTCATCTGGAAGACGGTGAACGCGAACACAATGGCGAACAGCACGACAGAGGCCGCCGCGGCGCGGCCCATGTGCCAGCGCCCGCCCAGCGGGCCTTCCGACATGATGTAGTAGACGAGCGTCTCGGCGGCGCGCAGCGGACCGGAGGAACCGCCGAACAGGATGTGGACTTCGGTGAACACCTTGAACGAGCCGATGAGCGAGATGACGAACACGAAGAAGATCTGCGGCGTTAGCAGCGGCAGGGTGATCTTGCGCCAGACCTGAAAGCCGGACGCGCCGTCGACCTGTGCGGCGTCGTAGTACATCTTGTCGATCCCTTGCAGGCCGGCGAGGAGGATGATCGCTTCGTAGCCGACATACCGCCAGACGCTGAAGATAATCAGCGCCGGCATCGCGTACTGCGGCTTGCCCAACCAGTTGATCAGGTCGACCCCGAACCAGCCGAGGATGTGGTTGAGCAGCCCAAACTGCCAGTCGTACATCCAGCGCCACACCATCGAGACGGCGACCACCGGGGTGATGTACGCAAGGAAATAGGAGATCCGGGCCGTGGACAGGAATCGGAGCTTCTTGTTGAGAAGGGTCGCAGCGAGAAGGGCGAGGAACAGGGTCACCGGGACGCTCACGCCGACGTAGGTGAACGTGTGCACCAGTGCGCGCCAGAAGTACTTGTCGTGGAAAATGTAGCGGTAGTTCTCGAATCCGATGAACGTCCCCGGCGGGTTGACGGTGCTCCACTTGAACGTGCTCAAGCGAAACGCCGAAAAGAACGGGTAGAATACGAAAACCCCGAGGATGATCAGCGAGGGGGCCAGGTAGACGTACGCCCAGCCGGTCTCCTTCCAGTAGTTCGGGTCCTTCCACGGTTCGGGGATCCGCGGGGATCTCAACCACGCAACGAGCTTCATCGGTCCTTGTCCCCTTCCTGGCGTCGAGGAACCGGGCGACCGGACGTGAAGCCCGGCCGCCCTTCTGGTTCCGCGATGCTAGAGGTACTGCTCGAAATCGTCGGCGAGGTCGTCGAGCGCCTGCTGCGGTGTTGACGCCTCCATGAGCACCTCCTCGTAGCGGGTGATCATGGAGTAACGGAAGTCGGAGTACGCGGGATGGTTGAGCGGTCCGAATCCGATCGCCATCGCCGCGGTCATCACCTGTTTCGCCTCGTCCTCGCCGACGAACGCGACCCAGTCCGGATCGGCGAGGCTGGAATAGGTGGTCGGCATGTAGTTGCCGTTGATGCACCAATAGGCCATGTTCTCGGGCCGCATCATGAACCGCACGAACAGGACCCCGGCGTCCTTCTGTGCCTGCGTTTGCCCGCGGTCGAGGACGGCAAGGTTCGTTCCCTGAACCATCGTCGACGCGTTCGCAGGGCCGGCCGGGGCGAGGGCAAAGCCGAGCTCGGCGCCGGCCGTCGTCGCGGCGCTGATGTTGTACGAGGCTCCGGCGGACGTCGAGATAAACATGCAGATCTGGTTCGCCGCGAGGTAATCGCTCTCGTAGCTTTGGCCGACGATCGAATAAGGGATGAGCGATGCGGCGTACTCCATCGCCAGGAGCCCCTTCTCATCGTTGACCGTGGCCGCGGTCCAGTCTTCGTTTAGCAGCGTCCCCCCGGCCTGATAGAGGTAGTTGAGGAAGTTCTCGGGGTTCTTCGGCCGCAGCACCGTGCCCCAACGGTCGATGTTCCCGTCGCCATTCAGATCCACGGTCAGATCTCGCGCCAGATCCCGGAACTCCTCCCAGGTCGTGGGGGGCGTCTCGATGAGATCCTTGCGGTAGTAGAGGACCATGATGCTCTTGTTCCACGGCACGCTGTACACGACGCCGTCGACGGTCGCGCTGCCCAGGACGCCGGGGATGATGTCGGCGAGCTCCTCCGCCGGGAGGTAGTCGCCGAGCGGCACGAGGGCCTCGACGATCGGTGTGATCGCATTCTCATAGAGCTGAGTCACCGTCGGCGGATTGCCCGCGACAATGCCGGCGTGGATCTTCTGCTCGACGTCGCCGTACGAGCCGCCATACTCCGTCGTCACCGTGATGTGCGGGTACTCGGCCATGAACTGCGCGACGAGCTCGTCGATGTAGACGGAGTGGGTTGTCTTCATCGCGTGGAGGAAGTGAATCGAAACCGGCTCTCCCGCCCAAGTGAACAGGCCGAAGAGCATTATCCCAGCGAGCATGATGACGAAACCTCTCTTGACTGCCATTTCTTATACCCTCCCTTGTGATCAGTGATCGAACCGATGAGACCCCTCTCGGTGTTTCGCCGGCTGCTCCTTTCTGTCGATCACCTCCTTGAGGCAGGCTGCGCTTGCGGCTACTTGATGCCCGTTCGTGCGATCCCCTGGATGAACTGCTTCTGTGCGAGGAAGAACAGGATCAGGATCGGAGCGATCGCGACGACTGAGGCAGCCATCAGCAATTCATATGCAGTGCCCATTTCCGTGCTGAACAGACTCAGGCCGACGGGGACGGTCCGCATGGTGCGGCTCGTCGTCATGATGAGGACCCAGAGGAACGCATTCCAGCTCCCGAGGAACTTGAGGAGGGCGATCGTCACCAGCGCCGGCTTGGATAGGGGCACGATGATCCGCAGGACGTATCGGAAACGCGGGCAGCCGTCGATGCGTGCCGAATCCCAAAGCTCGTCGGGGATGCCACGGAAGAACTGGCGCAACAGGAAGATCGCAAAGACCGAGACGAGCCAAGGGATGATCAGCGCCTGATACTTGTCCAGCCATTCGAGCCGGTACATCGTGACGTAGTTGGGGATGAGAAGCATCTCCCCGGGGATCATCAGCGTTCCGAGAAGCGTGGCGAAGAGCACGTTCTTGCCGAAGAATCGCATCTTGGCGAACGCGTATGCGGCGAAGACCGTGAGCAGTACCTCTCCGATCGTCGTGGTGACAGCGATCAATGCGCTGTTGAAGAAGTAGCGACCGAACGGGGCGACTCGCAGTGCCTCCGAGTAGTTGCTCCACTGTGGGGCGTGTGGGAGCCATTGGATTGGAACCCGCATCGTCTCGAGATGGGTCTTGAGCGACGTGCTGACCATCCAGAAGAACGGCAGCAGCATCAGCGCGCAGGTGACCAGGAGAAGGACATACAGAAGGGCCCGGTATGCACCCCTTTGCGTCGCATAGTAGCTCGCCGCTCGCTCTGCCACCAAGCGTCTCCTTGCCCCCCGGACGGACGAACTCCGGAAGGCGAGTATAGGGAGAGAAGGCCGGGGGATCAAAAGGCTCGAGCTAGCTTCTGAGAGTCGGCCGGGGGATCAGCGACCCATGGCGTGAAACGCTGCCCAGAGCGCGATGGCGGCGATCCCAGCGACGGCGAGGAGGTGTGCCCACTGACTTGGGGACCTGCGCTGCAGCCCTCCCTGCGCCGGGAGAAAGACCGCGTCGAGGATCTCGCCTCCCGTGGGGACGGCCGTCCCGCCTTCCTCGCGGGCGACCGAGACGCACTCGGCCGCGATCCCATCCGGTGTCGTTGCGATTCGGACGTAGAAGTAGTGCCCTTCGACGGAGATGTCCGATCCACGGATGTGTTCGGGCGTCGTCCGCCGCGGGGTCGCCCCTCCTCCTCCGACCACGAGGTAGGTGATGCCGTCCCGCACGATGTGCTCGTAATGGTGCGAGTGACCGTTGAAGACGATGTCGACTCCTGCGTCGACGAAGATGGGGTGGTAGATGATGTCCAGAGAGTAGCCGGATCCGTAGTACTCATCGGACGAAAACACGGGGTGATGGAAGATCACGAACTTGTGGGGCTCATGGCCGGACAGGTGTTCGCGGGCCCAATCTTGCTGCGCGTAGTAGTCGGAGGGCTTGCGTACGTTGGTGTCGAGGCCGACGACGACGACGTCCCCCCAGTGAAGCGCCCACCAACGCTTGTCGCGGAATCCTGCGCCGGGAGGCAGCGAGAACGTATCGTAGTACGAGCGGTCGTTCCGTTCGTGGTTCCCAGGCACCGCGAGGAACGGCGCTCGCTGCAGCATCGCGTCGAACGACGCGAACCAGTGGTCCCAGTAGGGGCGCACCGGGCTCTCGACCACGTCTCCGGCATGAAGGACGAACGCGAACGGCGTCGGATCGTCCGCGATCGCGTTTCCGACCAGCTCCAGGCGATTCACCCCTTCCGACTGAAGCTGCGTGTCGGCGAGGACCGCGAACGACACCGGCGTTCCGGGCGCGGGGGCCGTGGAGAAGAACCCCACCTCGCTGGGATGCTCCTTCCCGTCGCCTTCGAGGACGACACGGTACGCGTAGTCCGTCGCGCTCTCCAGGGAAGACAGGTCAACGTGCCTCGTGGGAGGAGCATCCTCCGCCGGCGCGGCGACGGTGAGCGACATCGGGAGGGTTCCGCTCACAACGAATTCGTCGCGTTGCCCATACTCGATGCGCGCCGGGAGAGGGTCCTCGGCGCTCCAGCTGATGACGACCGAGTCGTCGGACGGCGCCCCGCAGTACGGACCGTGGACAAACGTGCCGAAGCAGGCGAGGCTGAAGAAGACCGTGAACAGCGACAGACAGGCCAACCCGTTCTTGCCTGATCGACTCATGGTCCGAGCCTACCCCAAGATCGTCGGTGGCCGCAACTACGTTGTGGCCGGTTTCGCCTCACGGCGGGCCGGCGAAGTAGAATGCGGCGCGACAGCGCGGACTTGGAGCGAGGGGAGACGAGAGGAGGCGAGCAATGGTCAGCGATCCGCAACGGCGGATGCGAATACTCCTAATCGAAGATAACCCGGACGATGTTGCGGTTGCGAGACGGATTCTCCGATCGAGCGAACAGTCTTTCTCGATCGAATCGGTCGGCACTGTCGGCGAGAGCCTTCCCCTGCTCGACGCAGGACAGGTGGACCTCCTCCTCCTCGATCTCGGACTGCCGGACAGCGGCGGCCTGGAGGGGTTCCACCGGCTGCGCGCTCAAGCCCCCGATGTGCCGGTGATCATCCTGACCGGCGAGACGGACCGAGACGCGGCACGGGAGGCGGTGCGCCGGGGAGCTCAGGACTACCTGATCAAAGGGGAGCTTGAGGGGAATCTCCTTTTTCATGCGGTGCGATACGCCGTCGAGCGCCACGCCCATCAGAAGGAGCTTGCCGAACGCTCCCTCCGAGACCCTTTGACGGAGCTGTACAACCGACGGGGATTTCGATTGCTCGCAGAACAGAGCTTGAGGCTTGCCAAGCGAAACGGACGTGAGTCGGTACTGCTTCTCGCGGACGTGGACGACCTGAAGTCGATCAACGACACGCACGGTCATCTTGCCGGGGATGAGGCGCTGTGCGCGGTGGCGGGAGCGTTCATGGCCTCCATGAGGGAGTCGGACATCGTCGCCCGGTTCGCCGGGGACGAGTTCGTCGCCTTGGCGGTCGAGGCGCATCCTCCAGGGATCCCTTCCCTCGTCGGCCGGTTTCGGGAGTGCCTTGCCGATCGAAGCCGGACCTGCGTCGCAGGCGGGAGGATCTCCGTATCGGTCGGGATGGCGCCGTTCGACCCGAAGGCTGCACCGACTCTGGAACAGCTGATGGATGTCGCGGATCGCGACATGTACGCAGAGAAGAAGCGTGGCTGCAGTGGGCGATGATCGACTGCCTGTCCCGTCATGCGAGCGGTCATGGGACAGCTTCAAAGCGTTGCCATGGTGCCTCTGGAGGGCGGCCGAACGTCTCGCGTGGAGCTGACCGCTGGCCGGGCATCGGGAGGCAACCAAGGAGTATCGTGGTCGTGCGCCGTTGAGCGACCACGACGCCTCCTTGACTCCGGAGGGAGGGGGACGAAGCGAGAGCCGCCCCCCTCCCTCCTCCTCTTTAGCTGGTTCGATCTCGACGTGCAGACGACTTCGTGTACGCAGGATCGGGGGGCGAAAGGATCGCCACGACGACGGTGTCCGCAGAGAGCGGGGCCGTCGAGTGCACCGTCTGCTTCGGAATCCACACCGCTTCCGGGGAGACGAGGATCTCGGCGCGATGGGCGATGGAGGCGAGCACAGAACCTCGCAAGGCGATCAAGAACTCATCGCCTTCGTGCATGTGAGGCGGGAATGCCCTGCGCTTTGCGTCTTTCGCGTGGCCGTACACGATTTGATAGAGGCCTTCGGAGGATCGATGGACCTCGGCCATCTGCCAGCTTCCGGTGGCGAGCGTCTCGGCACCATCGTGCCGCAACAGAGAACGCACATCCCTCACCTCAGTTCGCAGTTCGGAGATCGCCTCGCGCTCCAAGTGCTCGTACTGCGCATCGGTCAGGATCCTTGACTGAATGAGCTTGTCGCGCAGGACGTCGGCGACGGCGCGCTCTCCGAGGATCGTGCGCAGCAGGCAGTTGCCGATGTCGCGGATGTGAAGTCCTGTATCGCCTTTTCGCTTCGCGAGCGCGCGGTGGACGTCATCATCGAGCACGAGGTGTTTCGGCCGGTCTGCCAAGGGCTCGCCTCCCGTTAACGGAGCTCCCCGCAATTAATGAAGCATCGGAAAGAGACGTAAAACACAGCAGTATATACGGTTTCTTGACATGTGTCGGCCACTCCCCTACACTAATCGCATCCCTGGGGGGCTGTCAAGCAGTGCTTGCGCGGCCTCCGAAGCGGGGACTCCGAGAAGAAGGGTAAACCTCCCGCGAGGGAGGGGCACAAAGCTACGAGACCCGCAACGTGGTCGGTCGAGCTGCCGGAGCAGGAGGCGGTACGGCTGGCTGCGCGCGCGGGGCTGTGTGAGATAGCGCTCCTCAAGATGTCGAGGGGCGTTTTGCTTTTTGTCCTTCGCGACGCGTCGGCCACGGACAGAGGCGCGGGCGCGCAGGCTACCAGAACGGCGCGCGGCGAGCAGGCGCTGTGTGAGTGAACCGCGCGGTCAGAGGACGGGGAATGGGAGGGCACATCGTGACGAGAGCGCTCGAAGGAGGCTCGCCGACGGAGCTGATCGGGCGGCGGTTCGAGAACCTGATCGTCTCGTATCGGTTGGAGTGTGCGCAAGGGATTCCCATGTCGGTCCGAGAGCGGTACGAGCGCCGTCTCGAGGAGCTGCGCGCGAGGCTGCGCACACGGAAACCGTCGTGCTCCTTTGGCGAGGTGTTGAGGAGGCTCGGGGCCGTGGACAGCAGGTGCGTCGCCGATGCGCTGCGCATCCAACGGGAAGACCGGGTTGAAAGGCTGTTAGGCGAGATCTTGGTCGATCTTGGATGGATCAACGAGGCCATGCTCCGTCGGGCCGTCCAACGCCAAGAGGAGGAGCACGAGCGGTGCTTGAATCCACTGGAAAGCGAGAGCGTGAACTCGGGGTGAAGCGCGGGAGAGACCTGGCTCCTTAGAGCGCAGGGGCCAGCGGCGCTTAGGGATCGCGCATCCAGCAATCCAGTGGTTCAGGGCAATCGGATAGGAGGCGAAGATGATCAAGCGGTGCAGTCAGGTGGGCGGAGCTGCAGTTGTATGGCTTCTGATCGCCGTGACGGCGGTCTTCGGGAGCACGATCCTGGCGAACGTCAACGCTGCTGGACGACCCGATCTCGTGGGGGCGATCAGTTGCCTGGGAGACACGATCTATGTAAACGTGACAGCACAGGGGCAAGCCGATGACGGCGATCCGGCGAACCCGAGCAAGTACTACAGCCAAACCAACTTCGACAATGAGTACTTCGCGCTGGAGATCGGGGGTAAATACCTCAAATACAATATGTTCGGAGGCAACACAACGCCTGGCTGGGGCACCAACTGGGGCAACGCGACCGCTCCCCTCCCGGCTGGGGTCAGTTTCAGTCAAACAACATCGGGAGATGACTTCGTATACAGCATTTCCATTGCGTATTCCGAACTGGGAGTCGGCCCGGGAGACAGTCTAACTGCGCAGATCACCGCGCGGGATTTCAACGATGACTACGTCCAGAGCTACTCGGGGTATGTCGGTTTTGATGGTTTGTACAGCCAGTACCGTGGTCTTTGGATCACCAGCACGGGCGCCTTGCCGCTGTCCTTGCCGAAGGCCTCTGCTACCGTGGAGCTGTCCGATCTGGTGCACACCTACGATGGAACACCGAAGAGCGCGACAGTCGCGACGGACCCGGCGGGTTTGGCTGTTGTGGTCACGTACGATGGCTTCCCGACTCCGCCGACGGACGCCGGAAGCTGTACGGTCCTTGCCGTCGTGATCGACCCCGGGTACGAAGGCAGCGCAACCGATACGCTGACCATTGAGAAAGCTGATCCAGCGATCACCGTCAACGGCGGCACCTGGGTCTACGACGGGAACGCGCACGGGGCGACGGGGACGGCGACCGGGGTGAAGGGCGAAGACCTCAGTGGCGACCTTGATCTGGGTGCGAGCTTCACCAACGTACCCGGCGGCACCGCCAACTGGACGTTCACCGACACGACGGGCAACTACCACGACGCCAGCGGGTCGGTCGATATCGACATCACCCAAGGGTCGCTGACGATCACCGGCAATGACGACGCGAAGGTGTACGACGCGGTCGCCTACACAGACGGCAACGGCGTGGCGTACGCTGGGTTCGTCGGTGGCGAAGACGAGACGGTCCTGGGCGGCGCGCTCACGTACAGCGGGACGAGCCAGGGTGCGGTCAACGTGGGTACGTACGTGATCACGCCTGGCGGGCTGACCTCGACCAACTACGCGATCACGTTCGTCGACGGGGAACTTGAGATCACCCCGGCACCGCTGACGATCACGGCCGACGACCAGAGCAAGCGATTCGACGAACAGCCGTTCACCGATTTCACCGCGACCTACCGAGGGTTCGTGGCCGGGCAAGGCCCAGGAGTGCTCGGGGGCTCGCTGGGGTTCACCGGCGACGCAGTGGGCGCGATCGATCCTGGTCGATACACGATCACCCCGGGCGGGTTGACGTCTCCGAACTACGCGATCGTATTCGAGGACGGCACCTTGGAGATCCGACCGTACTACGAGGTCGCTCCCATCGAAGGGGCACTCGGCTTCATCGACCAGGAGATCGCCGGTGGAGGTGGCGCGTACGGCGACGAGGTCATCGCCGCGATCTACGAGACCGGTCAGCCGATCATCCTCACCTTTGAGATCGCCGGGTTCGGCGGCGAAGAGGTCACGGATGCCATTGCCGTTGTGGTGCTGATCGATGTCGAAACGGAGCCGGTAAGCTTGGTCTACCTCGGTCTTGCGCGTTACGACGAGGAATGGGGCTCCTACTACCTGGAGATCGCGACCGACAAGCTGACACCCGGATTCTACCTCGTGGATGTCACGCTGAACGATGGCTCACACTTTCAGGAGCTCATCGAGCTTGTCGAGCCTGAGGTGACCGAGCCGATGTAGGGCGAATGGATTACGGGGGACTCGAGAGGAGTCCCCCGTAATCCAATGCGGCTTGCGCAGCGGAGTGTTGTCGCGTCTCTCTTGAGGTCTTCCGCCGGAGGTGTTGGGCCGGCAGGATCCCGGCTGTCGGTTGCTCCGGCGAGGGGAGGCTTTGGATTGGCGCCCCAGTTTCGTTCCTGCGTGCGGGAGGCGGGCGTCGTCCGATGAGCCTGAGTCCGCGATCGTCTCAAGGGATCGCCGATCGCGCTGGCCGAAATAGCCGGACGACTCGCCGAGGCGCGGCGGTGTGCTGTCGGGTACACTAAGCGTCCGATGGCGGCAAAGTGGGCGGCGCTCGCAATCCTCCTGCTCCTCTCGGTTGCGGCCTTTGACCGTGCGCCAGCGGACTGGGTCGACTTCCCCGACTCCCATCTGGAGGCTGCCGTCCGCGAGACGCTCGGCGTCCCGGAGCGGCGGTTGCTGCGGCGAGACCTGCTGCGGCTCACCGAACTCACCGCGGTCGGGCGGGGCATCGCGTCACTTGAGGGCTTGGAGGCGTGCGTCCGCCTCGTCCACCTTGATCTGGGCGAAAACCACGTTTCCGACCTGCGTCCACTGGCCGGATTGCGCCGGCTGGAGACCCTGGTCTTGCGCAGCAACCTCGTCACGGATGCGACACCCCTGGCGGGACTGAGTGGACTTCGGAAACTGGATCTCGATTTCAACTTCCTCACGGACGTGACGCCGCTCGTTGGGCTGGTCGAGCTTCGCTGGCTTGGCCTGTGGAACAGCCACATTCGGGACGTCTCTGCGCTGGCCGGGATGACGAGACTCGAGCAGCTAGGCCTCGCGGGCAGCCCGATCGAGGACCTCACTCCGCTCGCCGGGATGACCCGCCTCGTGTGGCTCGGCCTGCCGAACACCGGGATCAACGACCTGTCCGCGTTGGCCGGGCTGACGAGCCTGGTGAAGCTGAGTCTGGGGGGGAATCGGGTCTCCGATCTGGCGCCGCTTGCGGGATTGACCCGCCTCGAAGCGCTCGGGCTCGACTCAAATCGGATCGACGACCTGTCGCCGCTCGCGGGATTGACCGCGCTACGGCGACTGAGCCTGTGGGGGAACCAGGTCGAGGACCTCTTGCCCCTTCGCGGGCTCGAGGAGCTGGAGGAGCTGTGGCTCGATCGGAACCCCGTGGAGCGGATCGACGCCCTGTCCTCGTTGGGACGGCTGCGAGTGCTGGGCCTCTCCGGGACACGGGTGTCCGACTTCGCGCCGCTCCTTGCCAATCCAGGGTTCGCGGCGGAGGCCGAGCTCGACGTGACCGGCGTCCGCTTGGACGACGCAGCCGGGCGCATTGTGCTCGACGAGCTGGCGCGCCGCGGCGTCGTGGTACATGGCGATGGGTGAGGGGCCGGCTACTCCTTCGCGACGAACAGGCTCGGGTCGTCGACGTACTGGTTGTGGAACAGGAATAGCTGCGCCGACTCGAAATCGGTGAACACAAGCTTGTAGCAGTTGGTTAGGATGTAGACCCAGACCATGATATTCGGCATCGGGTCGCGGAAACTATGGATGTCGTAGTGGAAGCCCTTCTCGTTCCACCATGCTTTGCGGAGCTTTCGTTCCCCCGAGTAGTCCTTGAAACTCCCGAGGTAGCTCTCCAGCAGCCAGAC
>Ga0209164_1004713_pt1 | contig 12036 bp, 13 predicted proteins | sample MTBNYHSulfiMetaG_FD_187458 | JGI IMG/M metagenome (GOLD analysis project Ga0209164, IMG submission 187458) | Enrichment culture microbial communities from rom New York Harbor, USA that are MTBE-degrading - MTBE-NYH (New York Harbor Sulfidogenic)... | ecosystem: Environmental > Aquatic > Marine >...
GCCCAGGTTTTGAAACAGAGATTGCCCGCGGTGCTTGACTCCATCCGGTATACTATCCCCGTTATCCTTGATGATGCCGCTGTCAATATCGGCCCTTGGTGTGGATACAATGTCTTGGCTCAGAACCGCGGTGATTTTGTTATTGTGAAATCTAATTCTAAGTATTCTGTTCAATTGAAGGATAGGATCAAAGAAGGTAGAAAACCAAAGACTATTTGGTCAGATTCCAGATATGATGCTTCAGCAAATGGAACAATTTTATTAAAAAGGATGTTCAATGGTGAAAAGTTATTCAATTATCCAAAATCAATTTTTACAGTTAAAGATACAGTAAATTTGTTTACAAATTCCCAAGAAAATCACATTATTTTAGACTTCTTTGGTGGAAGTGGAACAACTGCTCATGCTGTTTTAGATAATAATTCAGCCGATAGCGGTAATAGACAATTTATTGTTGTTGAACAATTGGATTATATAAATTCTGTAACAGCAAAAAGAGTTGATTTAGTAATTAAATCATTTGACAGTGGGGAGTTTATTTATTCTGAATTATTGACCTATAACCTAGCCTTTATTAATCGTATTCTAAATTGCCAAAACAAAAGCGAGCTTGTTGATATTTGGGGTGAAATTATCCAAGGCTCATTTTTAAAATGGTATATAGACACAAATAATCCTGATTCTGCCTATATGGTATTCGAAGAAATTGGGCAACAATTAGACGGACTTGATAAGCAAAAACAATTGTTATTTGAATTGCTTGATAAAAACCAGCTTTATGTTAATCTTTCCGAAATAGAGGATAATCGCTTCTCAGTCAGTGAATCCGATAAAGCATTAAATCGGTCATTCTATGGGGATGCCTACGGTGCGTGATCTTTTTCTGTATCAGGAGCTGGATACCCTGTCGCGTTTTAGCGCCATTCAGCGGGATATCCCTCTATCGATCTCGCAAAATTTAAATTCGCGTTTTCACCTACGTGAGTACCAGGTGGAGGCGTTTGCCCGCTTCATTCACTGCTTCAAAAATGATTTTCCTGGGAAGAATCATCCCTTACATTTTTTATTCAATATGGCCACAGGTAGCGGCAAGACGCTCATTATGGCAGGAATGATTCTCTATCTCTATGATCAAGGATATCGGAATTTTCTTTTCTTTGTCAATTCCACCAATATCATTGAAAAAACCAAGGATAACTTTTTGAATCCACTTTCGATCAAATATCTCTTCAGCCCAGAGCTGTTCCTCTCAGATCGTAAAACGCGGATCACACAGGTGGAGAATTTTGAGGCGGTCAACCCTAATGACATCAGCGTTTGCTTCACCACCATACAAAAGCTGCATTCTGACCTAACCACCCAACGCGAAAACGCGTTGACGTTTGAGGATTTCCGCAAGCATAAAGTGGTGTTGATCTCCGATGAAGCCCACCACATGAATGTCGCCACGCGCGCTCAGGAAACCCTGCAGGAATCATGGGAGAACACGGTTGAGCGTATCTTTACCCAGAACACGGATAATTTATTATTGGAGTACACCGCCACTCATGATTTTGCTACCCGCGCTATGGTGGATAAATACCTGCATAAAGTTATCTTTCGTTATGATCTACTCCAATTCCGCAACGACCGATTTTCCAAGGATGTGGTCATCGTCCAGTCGGATTATGAACTGGAAAACCGCATGGTGCAGGCTTTGCTGATCAGTCAATATAAACAGGGCGTGGCTGCCAGGAATCACATTGCCCTCAAACCGGTGATTCTGTTCAAAGCACACCGCACAATCGCTCAATCTCAAGAAACCAAGGCATTATTTCATCAACTAATTGAGGGGTTGGATGCATCCCGTATTTCTTCTCTGCGCCGCTCCACTGTCCCTGTGCTTCACAAGGCGTTTGAATTCTTTGATAGCGAAGGCATCAGCGATGCCCAGTTGGTGGAACGAATAAAACGTGATTTTCGCATCGAATTTTGCCTGTCTGTCAATGAAGAAAGTGAAAAGGAACAATACCAGATTTTATTGAACACCCTCGAAGATCGCATCAACCGCATACGCGCTATTTTTGCTGTGCAGAAGCTCAATGAAGGTTGGGATGTCCTTAATCTCTTTGACATTGTCCGGTGCTATGAGCCGCGCGATACCGGGCGTGCCAAAACCGGATCTACGACCATGTCCGAAGCGCAGCTGATAGGGCGTGGTGCGCGTTATTATCCATTTGTGACGGCAGAAAGCGATGACCTTTACCGCCGCAAATTTGATGGCCACTTGGAGCATGACCTGCGTGTGCTGGAAGAGCTCCACTATCACAGCATCAATGAACCCCGCTATTTATCCGAAATTCGTGATGCCCTCATTGCGCAGGGAATGCTGGATGAAAATGAGGTTCAACGCCAAGTGAATTTAAAGGATTCATTTAAGAATAGTGATTTCTTCAAGTACGGGGTGATTTGGCTAAACAGACGTGAGGTCAGAGATTATCGAACTGTTCATTCTTTCGCTGACCTCGGCGTTGCCCGTGTAAATTATATTCATTCGATTGCAGCAGGCAAGGGCGGGGAGCGGCATGTGCTTAATGGTGAAGATCAATCATTGGTTAGGGATGAAACTCGCCAGGATATGCCTGCGTCAGCGATCGATCTAAATATTGTTGAGTCAGCCATTGCCCGAAATCCGTTCTTTCGTTTTTCATCCATAAGGCGCTACTTTCCCAATCTGACCGGTATGCGGGAATTTATTCAATCGGCTGATTACCTGGGCGGGTTGTCGATCACATTTCAGGGGGACCTATATCAGCTGAAAGAAAACCGCCGTGAACTTCTTTTTGCGGTTCAAGGACTATTGAGCAAAATTGAATCCGAAGTCAGGGAGATAATAACTGATTATTCGGGTACTTCGGAATTCTCTAGGAAGCGAATTCATGAGGTCTTTTTCGATAAGACGCTGAAATTTGACGGCAACAATCCACGTTCCAATTTGGATTCACAGTTTGAACATTTTTTTTCTTCCAGGGATTGGGTCGCTTTCGATGCGATTTATGGAACGAGCGAAGAAAAAGCTTTCGTCCGTACCTTGGACAAGCAAATGGGAGAGCTTAAGGAGCAGTATCAATCGATATACCTGCTCCGCAATGAAAACCATTTTTCAATCTATGATTTTTCCGAAGGCCGACCTTTCCAACCTGACTTTGTCCTTTTCTTGCAGCAAAACGCTGGAAAAATGATTTCATTTCAAATGTTTATTGAACCAAAGGGCGCGCATCTGACTGAGCATGATCGCTGGAAAGAAGACTTCCTGAAGGAGATCAAAGAAAAATTCAAAGATAATTTGCTAAAGTTCGAAGGAAAATCCTGGCGTCTAGTTGGCGTGCCGTTCTATAACTATGATGATGAAAACCAATTTAAAGAGAACTTAATTAATACATTAAGTTGAGAAATGGTTATACAAAATCTTCAAAGGAGGAGAAATGCCAGTAAGAGCTGACGAGTTGGTAAGTCCCGGTGAAAAAGCCTTTGTGGTTTTTACCCGCGATATGCACTTCGAGTATGACAATAGCGGCAAAGGATTCACCGGGTATTGGGTGGCTGGGACAAACTCGATCGAGAGGATCGACAAGGTCATCATTTATGTGAAAAATCTCATCACCGGCAACAACGAGATCTATTCCGGAAAATACTCCCATTGGACGAAGAGTCCTGAGGAAGGCAGGAAGAATATTTGGTTTACCGATCTGGAATTTAAAGGTCTAACGGATTCCTCCTGGTTTGATTTTGGCGGAAATGGTTGGTCGCCGACATTTTATATTCCCAGAGTAAATCATTGGTAAAGGATTCAGAAACGGAGGGAACATTATGCCGCTTACAGAAAACCAAAAAGAAAAGATTGGTCAGTTTGTCCCGATTTTTAAGCAATATTTGGCAGCCGCCGAGCGTTTGGATGATCTTGAGGTTCGGCGTGAGCGAATCAATTTCTATGGGGAATTGCTTTCACCCCAGGGTATTCAATCCATGACTGAGCTGGAATTTGGTCAGGTGATCAGTTCTCTTTGGGCGTTTGCCATGTGGGGCAATCAGGGCTATCTGGTGGAAAAATTACTGCAGGATAATCCACTCGAGAACTTTAAGGGATTGATCCATTCCTTACTCTGGGGTGAAGGACCAATTGCTGCCCGCTATAACGACTTTAAAACAAACACACGAGGATTTGGTCCGTCTTCAATCACAGAATTATTGGCCTTTACCCATCCATTGGATTATGGCCTTTGGAATGCCAAGGCGCGCTCTGCCTTGCGAATCCTTGGCTTTGAGGAAACCTTCCCCTATCTGAACGGGCAGCAGTTTGACGGCTGGAAATATGACGAGTTTAATCATTTGCTGAAAGATATTCAGTCTGAACTCCAACAGTATGCACTGGGTGAATTCGATCTGCTCGGCATCGACTATTTCTTATTTGAGGTGTGGCGTGGGAATGAGGAGGGCCACACGGTTGATGCTGAAGTTGGGGTGACTATTCAGCAAGAAGCGATGACTGATTTTGACCATGATGAGGCGATCGAGCAGCTGCTGACGATTGGCCAATGGCTAGGTTTTGAGGTCGAAAAAGAAAAAGCTGTTGCCCGAGGGGCACGGGTAGATGTCATCTGGCAGGCGAGGGTGGCAAATCTGGGTGTGGTGACTTATGTCTTCGAGGTTCAGCGCCGTGGCGATATTGACAGTTTAATCCTTAACTTGCAGCGGGCTCAAAATAATCCTACTGTTCAGCGCCTGATCGTTGTTGCCCTGGAGAGCGAATTAACGCGTGTGAAAGCAGAGATCGCCACTCTACGTGAGGATTTCCGCCGCATGGTGGGCTATTTGGAGGTGGCTGAGCTCATCCGTGCCTTTGATCTGGTGACTGAACTGTCAGGGATCATCAGCAAACTGGAATTGGTGAAAAGTGAGTTTGGCGGTTTGATGGGAGAATAGGCGATGGTTACACAAGAGATCTTTAAAAAAACCTTGGAAGAAATATTTGATATCAGTAGATCGTTAAAGCTTACCGGCGTTGTTGTTAAATCAGGCAATCTTCACCGCTTGGTCTGCGGATATCCGGGCAGCAACCATCGTATGCCGATTTGTTGTGATGTAATGAAACATAAAATGAATGATGGAGATGAAGTTTTGGCTGAACCGCCAAGTGGCCATGGCGCAACACTCGAGATTTTGTATCGTTTGTAATTAGGTGCATCATGGGTATTTTGGAAGATTCAAAAGAGCTTGCTGCATGTATTAAGTTTGTCTATAAAGGCAGGCAGCTGACATTCTATCTGCTAACAGTTGGAGAGTGGTTACCCTAGAATGAACGAAAAAATAACATCGGAGGAAAAATGGAAGAAAACAAGATTTTTGACATTATAGAGAATCTGGAAACCAACGATGGAACAAAGGTGGAAATTCTGCAATTTAATGAGTTAAAAGGATCCTCAGATATCAGTACGGCTGAGAATCTGTATTTCGCCAACCAGAGCGGCGTTCGCTTGAAAATGGTTCATATCAAGTTAAACAATTCCCATGTACGTATTGAACCGGGCGCCTTGTATTTTATGAAAGGCAACCTTGAGATTAGAGCAAGCACAGGGGGAGGTTTCATGAAAGGACTGGCCCGCATGGTGGCGTCAGGGGAAAGTTTCTTCGTGAACGAAATACACGGAACGGGCGATATCTATCTGGAACCTACCTTCGGCCATTTTTTCCTTCATGAAATTAATAGTGAAGAAGGTGGAATTATCGTGGATAAATCATTATTTTATGGAGGGACTGCCGGGCTGGATATTTCAGCCATGATGCAGAAAAATGTCTCGTCGGCGTTGTTTGGCGGGGAGGGATTCTTTCAAACTCTCATTAAAGGTGAGGGTGTGGCCATTCTGTACTCGCCGGTTCCAAATGAAGAAATTATTAAGTATGAGCTGACTGGAGATAAATTGTCAGTGGATGGAAATTTCGCTCTCATGCGGAGTGAAAGGATCAATTTCAGGGCTGAGAAAAGCAGTAAGAGCTGGATAGCCACGTCAGTTTCTGGCGAGGGTCTTCTCCAAACTTTTGAAGGAAATGGATTCGTCTGGATCGCTCCTACTCAAGGAGTATATGAGAAATTGAAGAAGATGGATGGCATTCGCGGGCTTACCGGGCAATCTGGAAGCATGGGCACTAAAACCAAGAGCGGGTAATAAATTTGGATGTGAAATCCGACGGTTCAGTATCTGATCGCGAAAACTGAACCGCAAACCGGTCTCTTTGAACTGTATGACTTGGGTTTGCTTGAAGTATCCATGGAAGCGATCATGCTTCAGGATAAATTCCGTGCTTTATTTTCCGAGGAAGAAATAGCAGAAGCGTATAAACGGCTCGACGAATTGAATTATTTTAAATAATCAATAAATCCCAAATCGGGATAATGCATATTGACAATAGTACCAAAATGGGATAATATCGATATGATTCTTGTCAATAAAGGGATAATCATTAGATGCTATGAAAAACACCGCATCTCTCAACCGGCATTTGAATCCTGGGTGGCTGAAGCAGAACGGTCCACTTGGAATTCTTTCATCGAGATCAAGAATCGTTACAGCAGCGCTGATCCGATATCCGGCAGCAGGATTGTGATCAACATCAAGGGCAACAATTACAGATTGGTGATCAAAGTAAATTACAGGATGCACATCATTGAGGTTAGATTTGCGGGCACGCATGCCGAGTATGACAAGATAAATGCAGAGACGATATGAACAGAATTAAAGTGATTAAAACCGAAGAAGAGTATCAGGAAGCGCTGGAGCGCTTGTCTGTCTTGATGGATGCTGCACCGGGATCAGAAGAGGAATCTGAACTTGAATTACTGGCTGTTCTTATCCAGAAATACGAAGAGGAGCATTTCCCCATTGCCCTGCCTGATCCCATCGAAGCCATCAAATTCCGCATGGAGCAGCAGGGGCTCAAGCGCAAGGACATGGTTCCTTATTTTGGAAGCCAGAGCAAAGTCTCCGAGGTGCTCAACCGCAAACGCCCCTTGAGTTTGTCCATGATTCGGGCTTTGCACGAAGGATTGGGCATCCCGGCGGAAGTCCTTTTACAGGAATCGGGGAAAACCTTGGAAAGCATGCGTTTCGAGCCTCGTGTTTTCCCCCTTAAGGCCATGTTAGATTATGGGTACTTTCCGGATGCGAAAGGGCTAAAACACCTCAAGGAATATGCCGAAGAGTTCATTTTAAAATTACTGTCCCCCTTGGAAAGTTTTTCCGGCCAAATGGTATATTGCCGCCGCTCAGCTCCGCCTGTTTCGTCGGCAGTTGGAATTTCAAATGGTCATACAAAATACCAGGCGGATAACGAATCGGATGAAGCCCAGGTCGAAAATGATTCTTCCACGGGCGCCATAAATGAAAATGCGTTAAAAGCCTGGCAGGCGAAAGTGTTGCTTGATTGCAGGGACCAGGAAATAAATAAAAAATCCTCTAAGCCCATCTCAAAATCATTTATCGGTGATATTGTCAAATTGAGCAGTTTTGAAAAGGGTCCCTTGTTCGCTCGTCAGGTGCTGCTGGATAATGGCATTCATTTCATTATCGAACCGCATCTCCCCCAAACCTATCTGGATGGCGCTTGCTTCAAGGCGGAAGATGGACTTCCAGTGATTTCCCTGACATTGCGTCATGACCGATTGGATAATTTTTGGTTCACTCTGGTTCATGAGCTGGTGCATATTCACCTGCATCTCGATCACGAAAATGTCGCATTCTTTGACGATGTGGATGATCCTGTGAAACATGATTGTGGCCCAAAAGAAAAAGAAGCCAATGATCTCGCGTCAGAATTGTTGATTACAGATGAAATATGGCAAGACAAGAAGTCCCTGTTTATTCACGAGGTCAATAACGATGCGGTGGTTTCTCTTGCCGATGAACTGAAGATCAACCCGGCCATCGTGGCTGGTAGGATCCGTTGGGAAGTAGGTGATTATTCAGCGTATAGTGATCTGGTGGGATTCCACAAGGTTCGTTCGCTCTTTACTTGATCAGATTAACATTAATAATCTAATCCCAACTCTGGTTTTATTCCCTCGATCGCCTCGCTCAACAACTCCAAGACAGGCGAAATATCTTTTTCTTTTCCTTTCCCCACTTTCAGTAATCCCAAAACCAGCTTTGCCGCCTGCAGGCGGATCTTCATGTCGTTGTCTTTCAGCGCGTCCCTGATCGCCTCGATCGCCGTCTCGCTCAGTTCCAGCAGGGTGTCCTCCGCTTGTTCCCGCAGCAGCGCCCGCCGGTCTTCAAGTTCCTGCAGGAACCGGCCGTCATACTTCTTCCACCGGTAGATCGTCATCCGGCTCACCCCCAGTTCCTCGGCGATCTCCGTATCCTTTCGCCCCTGCAGGATCAGCGTCAGCGCTCGTTCTTCCTTGTCGTCTGTTGGGGTGGTGGCAAGTTCTTTTTCATTCATGGCTTCCTCTCTTTTTTTGCGTGTAGCATTAATCATCTCAATAAATCTTTAATGACTCAGCCGTCTGCCGCAGCTTGCCTTTGCCCCCTTATTCCTTATATATTATAGAAAGAATTTTCTAAATTTCAAGTACTTTTAATAATATACATTTGTAAATGTTACATTAATATTATTAAATATGTAACATTCTGTAACATTATGTAACACGTAGCGCTGTACTAGAGTACAGCGCGGAGTCCCCGTAATTAGGTGACGTTATATCGCCACTATGTAGGGGCGCACGGCCGCCGTAGGGTTCAACAAGAGTTGAGTCCGGAGGTACCCTAAAAGAGGAAAGGTCGAGTTTCCGCTATTTGGGGTATTCGCCCTTATCAATTTCCTGAAGTTACACGAAGTCCTTCACCTTCGGTTTTACCTGAAAATTCGCCAGGGATTTTTATTCCGCTTCCTCTACGGCTTCTTGAACCCGAAGCGCTCGTACACCCAGCCGAACTCCTGCAGCACGCGCTCGCGCGAGACGCCCATCTCTTCCAGCGAGTAGCTGTGGGTGCTGGAGTAATGGCGGGCGCGCTCTGATTCAATAAGCAGGGCTTGCTCGAATTCGGGCGTCATGGCGTAGCCGAACTTACTGTAGATCCCGCGCACCACGCGCTCGGGGTCGGCCACCAGGTCGTCATATCTCAGAATCAGGTAGCGCTGCGGGTCGGCCTGTTCCAGCGCCTGCAGAGGGTACTCATACCAATGGCGGGCGAAGGCGATGATCTCTTCGATGAAGGGGTACTTGGCCAGCGGGTCGCTGAACACGCGCCAGGTGTAGCCCAGCCAGGAGATGGTGGAGAGCAGCATGTCCATCGGCTCGCGCGCCAGGTAGATGACGCGGGCGTCGGGGATCTCCTGCAGGATGGAGCCCAGCTTAGGCGAGAAGGAAGGGTTTTTGGAGAGGTGGTGGCGGGCGTTGCGGCGCGCATACAGGCGGCGCTGCAGGGCGTGGGTGTAGAAGCGCATGATGCCGCGTTTCTCCTTGTCCGGCACACGCTGGTCGAAATAGAAATACTTTTCATAGTCTTCCATGAAGGGAAAAAGCATGCCGGCGAAGGAGGTGGACCACAGGTGCAGCAGGAAGTTCTCGTCCTCTTCCGGCTGGAAGAAGCTGATGCGGTGGATCTCCACGCGGCCGAGCGATTTGCGGTCCAGGAAGCGCAGCAGGCGCGTGAGCGGGCTGCCGACGCGCGCGTCCAGCCAGCGGATGGCGGAGAAGAACCTGGTCAGCGTGACGGAGGGGGAGATGAAGATGTCCCAGGTGGTGGCGGAGGCGAACTGCGAGCGGTCTTTGGCCAGCAGCCGCTGCAGGAAGGTGGAGCCGCTGCGGAAGTTGCCCAGGATGAAGAGCGGCTTTTCCAGCGGCTGGCGCCGGTAGGCGGGGAAGAGGATCTCATCCAGCAGGAAGCTGAACCAGACCACCAGCCCCCAAAGCGGCCAGACGGTGTAGAAGAGCAGCAGGAACAGAAAGCGCTTGCGCGTCAGGCGGGCGTGGGTGCCGCGGGAGCGGAAGAAGGACTTATAGAATGATTGAAAAAAAAGAGCGAAATTGTACGCCATGTCTGCGGGCAAGCACCTGTCACGCTGAATTGGTTAAAACCGTACAAGTTTACCACCTGGCAAACCAATCCATGCAATTCTGGCCTGCCTTTCTATATAATAATGGCATTCGATGACGCGTCTGCGGTTGGTTGTCTCCGTGTTGATCTCGCTGCTCAGCGGGCGGAAGAGGGATGTCCGCGCGGACAGCCGCGCGCTGGTCTCGGGGCTGCGGCCGGCGCCGGAGATCCTGGGGGTGGAGAACATCCCCGGCTCAGGGCCGTTCCTGGTTACGCTGAACCACTACTCGCGCCCGGGCTTTTTCATCCTGTGGGCAGCGGCGGCCATCAGCGCGGCGCTGCCGGGACCATCCATCTGGCTCATGACGGGGGCGTGGACGCACCGGGAGGGCGGGCTTGACCGGCTGCGCACCTGGATGACGGGCGTCCTGTTCGCGCGGCTGGCGCAGATCTACGGGCTGGTGACGATGCCGCCCATGCCGCCTACGCCGGAGGACAGCGCGGAGCGCGCGTTGAGCGTGCGGCGGCTGCTGCGGCGCCAGCGGGAGACGCCTGACGCGATCGTGTGCATCGCGCCGGAGGGCATGGATTTTCCGGGCGGGGCGCTGGGCAAACCTCATCCCGGCACGGGGAAGATGCTGCTGCAAACGGCGCGCCTGGCGGGGCGGGCGCTGCCGGTGGGGGTTTATGAGCAGGAGAGGCGGCTGATCATCCGCTTTGGGAAGCCGTATGTCCTGGTGAACCCGGAAGGCGCGGTGGACGCGGACCGGGCGGCTTGCGATGAGGTGATGCGTAGGATCGCGGAATTGTTGCCGGAGGGGATGCGCGGGGTGTATGGGTAATTTGGAATTGTCATTCTGAAGGGCTTTAGCCCTGGAGAATCTCGGTAAAGATGTGAGTGTTTGTGTTATCGGACTGAGATGCTTCCCCTAAAGGGGACGGTTCCCAGCCACTGCGTTCAGCATGACAATGAAAGATGCTCACTCGACTCGAAGAGCGCAAGCGAGGGCGCAACACCCAAAGGTTGTTTGCAGAAAGCACTCTTCGAGTGAGCCGAAGGGGAGGGGTCCCACCTTGAGTCGTTGTCATTCTGAAGGAGCGAAGCGAGTGAACACCCTCACTGCGTTCGGGTGCCATGAGAATCTCGTTTTGTTTAAGCGGCACTGAGATCTCATTGTAAACTTTCAACATGAAACGATATTATGTGTACATCATGTCGAATGCATCAAAAACTTTATACACAGGTGTTACCGATGATCTCGTTAGGCGAGTTACCGAACATAAAGAAGGAAATATCAAGGGCTTCACATCTAAATATCATATTAAAAAGCTTGTGTATTTTGAGGAAGGAAATTCAATTAATGAAGCACTTTACCGGGAAAAACAGATTAAGGGTTGGTTGAGGAAGAAAAAAGTTGCATTGATTGAGCAAGAAAATCCAGAATGGAAAGATTTAAGTGAGGGTTGGTATTAATTGGTAGGGATCCTTCGCTTCGCTCAGGATGACAAGATTCATACTAACTTCGCTCGTAGTGATATGAACATTGGCGGACAGCATTTTATGGAAAAGGATTGCTTTACTGAAGCAGACTGCACTCCCCTAAAGGGGACGGTTCCCAGGCGCTTCGCTCGCATTGAAATACCAAACGCATTGTCACTCTGAGCCGAAGGCGAAGAGTCTCGGCCTAATGGCTGCGCCAAAGAATTTCTAACCGAGATCCTTCGCTACGCTCAGGATGACAAAAAAGACGCTCAGAGTTTGTGAAAAAATACAAATTCCAATAACTAATCAGATAAGATTAATAGCAAACGCATTGAAAGAAATCATGAAGAAATCTTTATTCACACTACCAAAAGCAAGTCAAATCGATAATATCCGAGGTAAAGGAAAACCACGAATTGAGAAAGCTAATCGACAACAAGTCGAAATGCGCGTGGCTAGTCTGGACGAATTGTTGCCCGC
>Ga0209164_1004715_pt1 | contig 12027 bp, 7 predicted proteins | sample MTBNYHSulfiMetaG_FD_187458 | JGI IMG/M metagenome (GOLD analysis project Ga0209164, IMG submission 187458) | Enrichment culture microbial communities from rom New York Harbor, USA that are MTBE-degrading - MTBE-NYH (New York Harbor Sulfidogenic)... | ecosystem: Environmental > Aquatic > Marine >...
CAGGGCATTGGAATTATTAAATAATCGACCGCGTAAATGTTTAAACTATCGGACCCCGACAGAGGTCTTCTGGAGCAAACCTATGTGTTGCGCTTCAGATTAAAATTTGGGACATTATTCATAAAATTATTTTATATTCGTGTAATCCTTCAAGAAATCATTAAAATTTATATATTTAACCTGCATATCCTCGCATATCTTTTGCACACAATTGTCGTTCGTTACTAGAATCATTTCATCCATCTTACATGTTTCAATTATTAAGGCATCTGCTGAATTGCCTCTGCTTTTCTTACATTTCGCAAGTTCTTCTAATATCTGTTCATAATATTGTCCATCTCCCCCACCAAAAGGCGCATGGCCAAAAGGAAAATGCCCCCAAGGCGCTGAATGGATATGAACAATCAGCCGCCTTAAATTGTCCCTATCATTCTAACCCCGCCCCCAAGTAAAACAATCTCTTTTTCCCGCCAAATATCCATAAACGAATCCCACCCTGTAAACGATGATTTCTTATTTATTACTTCTTAACTCTGTGCCCGCCGCGGCTCCGCGTGATTAAATCTTCTTTTCATTATCTGCGTTAATCTGCTTAATCTGCGGATAAATTCTTTTATTCTTATGAATTCGCGTTAAGCGTTCATTCGCGGTTAAAAAAAAATTCTTTGTTTATTCGAATTTCGTGCCTCGAATTTATTCCTGTACATCCTGTCTAAAATTTTTACTTCTTCCTTTGTGCTCTTGGCGGCTTTGCGGGAAAAATAAGTATTTATTATCCGCCTGGTCGGAAGTCGGTATCAGGTAAAATCTCTCGCCCCCATTCTCTGTGTCTCAGTGTGAGACAATCTTTGGGTTTATTATTTAGTGCGATTCTTCGCACCATCTTCTGCTTTTCAATCCAAAATGGAAATTCCAAACCTGTCCCAAGCGGTGTCGAAGGATCTGGAATATGATTTTACTGTTCGCCTGTTCGCCGGCGCAATTTCTTGCCCTGCGGGCGGTTGCCCCCGTTAAGTAGTGAAAATATTGTTAATCGCCTTGGGTTTGCTGCGCCGCCTCGTTGATCTCTTTTCTGATGACGTTGGCAGCCTTCGGGCCTTTTTCACCCTGCACCAGCTCAAATTCGACGATATCGCCTTCCTGCAGCTTTCTGCTGGATTTGTCGACGATCGCGCTGTAATGCAGGAAGACGTCCGGCCCCTGACCGCTGGCGATAAACCCGAACCCTTTTCTGACGTTATACCACCTTATAGTACCTTCTGACATGCCTGGCTCCCTGTATATCAGGGTGCGATATCTCGCACCATTTTTCCTCTCCTGCCCTACTGCTGCGTCTTTTAATAATGATACCGCTTTAATCTTCTGCCCGCTGGATAACCCTCACCTCCAAAAATAAAACAGGAATATGAAGATGTAGAATCAAATTTCGCCGCCGCCTCTATAGGTAGCAAGCGAAACCCAAGCCGCTGTTTCCTTCTCTGCCGCTAGGAACTGGCTATTCGGCCGGCTTCCCGCATATCCTGCTCATGCAGCCGTAACTTCATTAATCGGCCCACTTTAAACTTTACCGTCCGCTTGGGCGGGACCATTACCCTTTCCAGGGTCTTGGGATTTTGCGCGACGCGGGCGGCACGACGCTTGTTTTCAAAAACACCAAAGTCCCTGAATTCCAGGCGATTATCGTGGCCCAGTTCTTCAATAATATCATCCAGGAAGACCTGGACGATCTTCTTGACCACGACCCGCTTGTTGTTGGTCTGTTCTGCTATCCGATCAATCAACTCTTTTTTCGTGATGGTCGCCATTATATTACTCTCCAATAAGTAAGGGAGATCCTGCCATCTTTAAACCACATTTTCACACTGCAGAGCCCACCGGCCCCTGTTACCTTTATCCAAGATTTGTAACCGAATTGGCATCAACATCATTAATCATACGTAATTTAATTTAGCATAAAGACTTCTCGCAATCAAGCACTTTTTTTAAAAAAATAGTTACGTCAATTTTTCCCCAGCGGCAATTAGGCAAAAATAACTATTATAAGCACAGGTGACAGGTGAATCAGCGGATTGTTAGTCAGTTTTGGGCAGGTGAAATGGTTCAATAATGCGGGAAGCGGGATAATAAAATAAGCTCGGATATCGCATCACCAGGAAATACGTAAGATACTAGGAATAAGTAAGATATGAATCGTCAGCGGACTTTCAAGCCATCACGATAGACGATGATTTGACGATGAAAATTCTGCCGCGGCCGATTGTCAGAGCTAGTATACTGGTCATCATAATACCTTTCGCGATATCTTGCGATTTCGCCGATAGTTATGAATCCAGTAGCAGTCGAATAGGCCGGCCAGTCATATCGGCCGATCTGCTCGGAATCAACCGGCGGGAGTAGTGTTTTGCCCCGCTGAAGCGGCATATCAAAGATCAAACGCGGGCTGGCAGGACGATTATAATAACAATCATTATAGGATAGCTGCTTGCGAGATATATTGTCGTTACTCTTGCAGCCAGAGGTAATTATAATCAGTAAGCTAACCAGCAATAACGCCAGTCTAACTAAAAAGGATAAACGATTTTTCTTAATTTTGACCATATTTATCGCTGCAGCAGGAAGTAAAATCCGCTGCCCTTCTTAGGAATCAACAATTAATCATAAGCAGCAAGAAGGGTGCCGACCATAAATTGATGGAATAATCAAGATGTCATACGATCTATCATTTTATATGACATATACTTATGTAATTTGTCGTGGAGATAACAATTGTAGGGAATCTGACGATTTTAACGCGACGCTCACTATGCGAAATGAAGCTCGGATAAATGATGAAAAAAAGAGAAATATTTAACAAATTTTGCGAAATTTTGACGCTACCGCGGTCAAAAAGGTACATAAACCGGCGTAAAAGTGTTGAAAACCCCAAAAAATGCCCTAATTCTATCGTTTTTTAGCTGGTTTTGAGCAGTTTCTTAGCGAAAATCACCGGTTTTTTAAGGAAAATGAAGGAAAATTACGGGTTTTGAGCTTTACATTAAAGGTAAAAATAATATTGATGAGGGTGGAGAATATGAAACAGCTTATGATCCGAATTCTAACGAAATTATATTTGTTCACGATGACTTGTTGATTTGGCCGCCGAGATAAAATTTTTATTTCAACGCAGCAGCAGACTTAGCCCGGTCACAACGGTAGCCTTGGCCGTGCCCTCCATTTATTTTACAATATTTGATAGCAATAATAGGAGTGTACTTTCGTACTTTTTTCTTGAGCAACATTGGCCATAATGTGGTAAGAAGGTGTGAAGGTAAGAAGGTGGGAAGGTGGGAAGGTACGAAGGAATCATAATGGACGAGATTCGATAAATATATCTGCGAAAGTTAACCAGGAGTTAAACGATGAAAACACCTGCCCTAATTTTAACCGTGTTATTCCTTTCCTGCTGCGTCTGGTCCGCCGAATTACCATCAGACCCAAATGCGATTCCGCTGTGGACCGGCGTTGTCCCCGGTTCTCACGGCATCGGCCCGGAGGATATCCCCCTGCTGATCCCCCATTTTCCCGAGCCGTCCCAGGCGAGCGATTGCGCTATAGTGATTTGCCCCGGCGGCGGCTACGGGCACCACGCCATGGATCATGAAGGCAAACAGATTGCTCAATGGTTTAACACCATCGGTGTGACAGCCTTTGTGTTGCAATACCGCCTGCCCAAGCAGGGATATCCCCACCCTGTACCTCTCATGGACGCGCAGCGGGCTCTTCGTTTAGTTCGTTACCGCGCGGCGGAATGGAAAATCAATCCTGACAAAATCGGCATTATGGGATTTTCCGCCGGCGGGCATCTGGCCTCATCCGCCGGCACGCATTTTGAAAAACCCGTCGCCGTTCCGGGTATTACCGATGAAATTGATACACTTTCCTGCCGTCCCGATTTTATGGCCCTGATTTACCCCGTCATCTCCATGCACGAAGGCATTACCCACCGGGGCTCCCGCAAAAATCTGCTGGGCCCAGAACCCGCCAGCGACCTGGTCGAGTTGATGTCAAACGAAAAACAAGTTACCCCGCAAACCCCCCCGACATTCCTCGTCCACGCTGACGACGATAAGGTCGTTACCGTCGAAAACAGCATCCGTTTCTACCAGGCCCTGCATCAGGCCCAGGTACCCGCGGAAAAGCATATTTTCCTTCACGGCGGCCACGGCTTTGGTATGCGGCCCACCGCCGGCCCCGCGGCCCAATGGCCCAAGCTCTGTCAACAATGGCTGCAGCAAATGAAGTTCTTGCCCTAGACAATTTTAGCAGGCGTAGTCAGGGCACGGGTAATCCGAGCCATACCCCCGATTATTCTATTATTTATAAGGCGATTGGCGTTTAAGGATTTCCCGCCATGCGGTCTTTGCGATGCTTGAAATCATTGCGTTTCGTCTGATCAATAAGTATGTTACGATCAGCCGGGAAGAGTATCCCTTTTTTCTTTCCGTTTTTCCAGAGACGATAGATAATTTGAAAAGCCATATCGGCAACTATCATTTACGATAGAATATCGTTTGTTAAAAATATTTTACCATTTAATTCATGGCCGTCGCTGCGTATGAGTTTGATTATAGCCCTGGCACAATTTTCCGGCGGCTGATCTTTGCCTGCATCAAACATTGCTTTTGTATTAGGATTCCATTTTATACCTTGTGGTGATTGCGCTTCGCACAATGTCCGCTTTGTTTTTACCAACCCCGGCATCATACTAAAAGCTATAACTGATGATTTTATGGATTCGAGCTCCTGGGCAAGCAGTTCTGTCAGGCATTTTAAAGCAACTTTTGAACAGCAATAACTGGTTCTTCCCGGTATCTTTGTACCGCCTGACATATTAACAATAATTCCTTCATTTCGAGCTATCATATATGGCAGAACTACATGACTGCAAAGCATTGGCCCTCGTAAATTCACCGCCAATTCTTCCCACCATAAATCCGGATCAACCTCCCAAAGCCCATCGATCACCGGGATTCTTGCCGCATTATTAATCAATACATCAATACGACCAAAATGCTTGATAGTTCGTTCCACCATTTTATGTACTTGAAGCTTATCTGATACATCTGTTGCCACAGCTAAACATTGCCCATTTTCTTTTTTTATCATAGCCGCCGTTTCCTGGATATCCTTCTCTGTACGTGCACAACAAACAACAGCAGCACCATTTCGCGCGAATTCCAGTGCCAGTGCTTTACCTATACCTCGTCCGGATCCGGTTATGATTGCTACTTTGTTTTCTAAATTCATTCAATTCCCCTATGACATTGTATTTTTTAGCTCAGCTACGCCGCTGCGTCTCGTTTCCAATATAATATTGAATCTGTCATCTAAACTCAAGCTTTACAATTTTCATATTCGAATATCTTTGTGAACTTTCGCACTTTTGTTAATGGTTTAAGCGGCTGAAGCTAAGGCTTCCAGCAGAAATTCGAATTTTTTATCATGTACGGCCTGAATTCCGAACATACATTTTATTCTTTCACGCCAAAGTTCACGACGCAAGCCAGCTATCGCGTCGGCGAAGCTGGGCATACCCTTCCAAGGGTTCCACGGTTGAACGATAAAGGTTCGGCGGTTGCTTTTCTGCAACAGATACCACAACCAAACCAGCGAATACAGCCACAGTCCCAAACCCGCCGCTCGTTCGGGACCCTGACGCTTCCAGGTTTGCGGCTCCTGGCTGCCGAGCAGTTGCTTGGTGTTTTTGAACGTATCTTCGATCGCCCAGCGGTCGGCAAAGCAGCCGATCACCTCGGCGGGCTTCATCGTCACATCGGTGGTACAGAAGAAGTCGTCTTTTTCTTGGCCTTGCGGGTCGCGGCTGATGACCAGCAGCATCGGCTGGTGCGAAACGCGATACCAGAGAACCTGGCGGGCATAAACCAGCCTGGTTTTGCTTTTGCCGCGCTCGGATACTTTCACCTTCTGCCAATCGCGGACGTAATGGGCCATTTTTTCCGGACAAAGCAGCCGTTTGCCTTTTTTGCGGGGGCGACCACGTCCTTTCTTCCTGGGGCTGACCGGCAAATCGTAAATTTCGGCGTTGCATTGCATGCGGGAAATAATCGTGGTGTCCGGGAGAGTCTTTCCTGCCAGAGAAGCGTAAAAACCGTCGGCCACCATGCGAAAACGCCGTTCCGGCAGCCATTGACAAACTTCGTGGATCATTTGCTCCGCCAACTCGATCAAGGTCGGGCCCTTTTTCCGATGCAAGCGCATGTTGATGGGCAAACTCAACGGTTCGCCGCCCCAAGGGGGTTGAATTTGCAAAGCCAGCACCACCAGATTCAGGCCCCAGGCATAAACCGTCTTGCTCCTGGTGGAACGAACCGCATCCCGCCAATATCCGGCCCCGTTGACCTTCCTGCCGCTGCGATGAAACAGGGTATCGTCCAGGGCCAGGGTGATGGTTCCGTGCCGACAGCATACCTGAATCAAGATTTTCGCCAGTTTTTGCCACAATTTTGCCATCCTCCAGCGGGCATCGGGAAAGAAACGATGAAAGGCATCGTGAGCGTGTTGGTTGGTGGGGTCGGCAAAAGGCAAGATGCCGGTCACCGTTCGCCTGACGGTGCAGAGTACCCAGCCCAGGGTCAGTCGGGTAAAGATGTCTCTGGCCGGCTGGGTGAAAAACGGAAGAAATTGCTGGATCAGCGACATCCATGTCGTTATAGTGGCAGCCATACCAACCTCCTTGTTGTATATGGTTTTGGTTTACCACTACAACCATCGGGCGGTTGGTATTTTTTTGTTCGGAAAACATCGAAATTAGTCGCCTAAAAAGTGCGAAAGTTCACTACTATAAAGCTATTATATAATCCTTTTTTTTCTCCCATTGTTATTGCCTCCGATTTTGTCACCACAATTATCTGGCGCATTTTAATCTGAAGCGCAACGCTTCGGATTAAGAACAGCCCGCCAAAGGCGGGCTGGGATTTATCGCTTTTGTCTCAGAGCATGATACAACAGAGCAAGGCGATGAAAATCACCGCCCCATGCTCCGAGATTCTGACGGCGCTCGGGTCGCTTCCCAGCGTTGCCCTATCCTCCGTCAGACGTATATCAGTATAGCGACAGATTGGATATTTGTCGTACAAAAAAATACCCATTGTCGTGGGTATCCGATAGAGTTTGAGTTTGCGAAAACAAAACCTATACGGAGCCAGACAATGGGATATGGACATCTTAGCATTGATGAGCGAGAAGTCATCTTAAAAATGCGGGCACAACAGGCAAGTATGCAGCAGATCGGCGAGAGGCTGGGCCGCAGCAAGGGTACTATCAGTCGTGAACTGTCTCGTAATATTAGTTCTACGATGGAGTATAAGCCGCACCTGGCCCAGCGGTACTATGAGAAAAGGCGCCAGGCGTCCAAAGCGCCGTATCGTCTGGAAGGAGATGTCTGGCTGCGAGAGTATGTGCAAAAAAAGCTCCAGCAATACTGGTCTCCGGAGCAGATCAGCGGTCGTATCCAAAAGGAACATCGGACGGATATCAACGTTATAACCATCTATAACTGGATATATCGCGACCGCGACGCAGGCGGTGAGTTCTACAAGTATTTGCGTCAAAGCCATCGCCGGCGGCGTAAGCGTCGGGTCGGGGAGGATCGTCGCGGTCAGATGCCGGGTCGGCGTATGATGGATAAGCGTCCCAAGGTGGTTAATGAACGCCGGCGTATCGGCGACTGGGAAGGTGACACGATCGAGGGTCGCAAAGGCAGCGGGATTATTGCCACACACGTCGAACGTAAGGCGCGGTACACGGTGGCGGTAAAAGTGGCCGACCAGTCGGCAGACAGCGTGACAAAGGCGACGCTGGAGGCGATGGGGAAATTGCCGCCGGCGAAAGTCAGGACCATGACGTTTGATAACGGCAAAGAATTTGCGGGTTTTAAGGAATTGGAGTGTGGATTGGGTATGCGGAGTTATTTTGCCCGACCGTACCATAGCTGGGAACGCGGCACCAACGAAAACACCAACGGCCTGTTGCGTCAATTTTTTCCCAAGGGTATGGATTTCGGTACGGTATTCGAAACAGATGTTGACAGGGCATTGGAATTATTAAATAATCGACCGCGTAAATGTTTAAACTATCGGACCCCGACAGAGGTCTTCTGGAGCAAACCTATGTGTTGCGCTTCAGATTAAAATTTGGGATTCTATTTGATAGCTGATTTCCAAAAAATAGCCCCGGTTATTCAATCGGGGCTATTTTTCTATGATATCAACAATCTTCACTTTGTCTCAGAACTCTCTAGCCAATGTTGCGATATTATGCCAAGGTCATCAAAATCCACCACACCATCCTTGTTGACATCCGCCTTACGAACCTCTGACATAACCTGCACCATTGGCCAACTCTGCGGTTCAACTTCGCAATTGAGATTGCCTAAGGCTGATTCCAGCTTCCTGACGCTTTTTTCCAATTCCTTTCTGACAACATTCTCCATTGCTATCGCCACCTGGATATTTGCCCTGGCTACCATTACATCTTTCTTTTTCAAACTGCCCAGATCGCCGCTGGCAAGCATTTCTTCCAGAAAATCTAAAGATAACGCTTCATTATTCAAGGCTGCCGCCAAATCCTCCAGAGAAGCCATTTTACCCGCGATCGCTTTCTCCAGACTTAATTTAGTAAGCCTATACAGACTGCAAATCCCCAACGGGGCGTCTGAGGCAACCCAACTCGGGTCACTATTGTCAATATCCGGCGTTGAACCGAGTATCCCATTGTTGCCATAACCCGATGAATCACCGGCAACTTGTCCTTGGCCTTCGTCAAAATTCCAGTAGCCGATCAAGCCCGGCTCCGTTCCCGCAAGCCGTTCGTGCATACCGGCTAGTATTTCCTCCTTCGTCAGCGCCACATTCCACACCCGTACTTCATCAATCATCCCGTCGTAGTAAGCCGGACCCCAAATACTCCAACCGATTGAGGCGTTGGCTCCTGTCACATGGACCATATCACCACCAGTGCCTTCGTATTCACCACCGGCATCAGCACCATTGATATATAAATCCATATCTTCAGGACCTCTGATAACTGCTGCCACATGGGTCCAGACATCATTCGCTACGAGGGTATCGCTAACTTTGCTACGACGACTATCCCCGTACAAACCGGTATTTGCCCCATAAACAGCCTGTAACGTACCATCAAGATAAACCCAAAACCAGAAGCCGGATTTGGTGTCGCTCGTATTATCGGATTGGAAAATCCGGTGGCCACTATCACCCCGTTTAAAGATCCAGGCTGATATGGTTACCGGCAATTCAACGTCATTGAAGATATCGCCCAGGTCCACATAATCATCCACGCCATCGAACTCCAGGGCGCTTCCGCTAAGGCACAGCGCCAGAACCGAAACCACCTTTTCCGCCTCAACGTCAACGTTCCCCAGACTGTACGCTGCCCGCACGAGAATATCCTGAGGGATCTCCACATCCGCCTTTAAGATACCATTCTCATCGATAACCCCCGCCGTCTCCGGCTCAATGGACCAGTCAACTGCATAAGTGACATCTTTGGAGCTGCCGTCGTCATAACAGGCCGCTGCCCGGTATTGAATTCCCATGCCCTCGACCACCTCATCCGGTCCCGATATAACCAAACCTTCCAGATGCGGCAGCGGCGTGACCCGCACCACCCGCCGGATATAAACTATATTACTGGCACTATCTAACTCTACAAAATACATCGCCCCATCCGGACCAAAAGATACAACCGAAATAAGCATTCCCGGTGTTGTTTGAATAAACTGTTCATAAGTTCCGTCTGGATTTACCCGACGACGACCAACGAACATATCTCCCCCAAATGATTGGTCCGGTGTGGTATCAAAGGCTATATGACCACTTAACGACAGAAATTCCGTTTTTGCTCCGTCAGGCGAAACTTTTAATACCGCACCAATATAATCCGGAGCTCCCGTAGTCGTTTCCACATACATCTTACCACCGTAACGACCTACTGTATCGAAGGATATACTTATCGGCATATTCTCCAAACTGCACAAAAGCTGTTTCTGCCCGGTTTCCGAAATCTCATATATACCAAACGGACTATTGCTACCCGCGTACATCCTGCCCCCGTAATTACTCGATCGGTCAATCTCAATCCAAAGCGGTGAAACAGATAGCGTACTAAAGGTTGATTTTGAACCATTTAATTCGACCGCGATTATATTTTTATCGTTATGATTACTCACATATAATCTGTCTCCGTAAGCGGTACCGCCGCCCCAGATAATATTTTGGGGATTAGAAAAACCGGAAGATAGTATCGTTACTGTCTTGTCAGTCGCTATTTTATATACTCTACCACCACTATAGCCTGTTACAAAATGAATATTTCCCGTTGAATCAATCGCTAAATTTTTTGCAGAGCTGGCAAACGGAATGGATACATAAGTCTCCCAACTGTAATTGGGATCAAGAATATCGAATCCCTCAACTGATCCCACCGCTACAAAAATTATGCAAAAAAATATCGCTCCGGTTAGTTTAAATCGTGACATTTTTTCACGCTCCTTTCTTTGGTTGAATTAAATTAAGCCCAAATGCTCGCCAAAAATTTCCTAATACACAAAAGACTAACCAATTTTTATAATCAGAAAAATTTGATCTTAGAATTAAAAAAGTCCCGCTAAAACTCAATTTTACCGCGCCGGAAATGAATAAAAACATAACTTTTACTCTTAATTCTTGCCTGCTAATAAGTTAAATACAAAAGTACCTTATTATGATAAAATAATATTTGAAAGATATAAAGGGGGGAGTCATCCCCCGACGACCTTGTCTTGAATATAGAATATCACCCCTGCCCACCCCTGTCAATTAAAAAGCAATTTTATTGATATGGTTTTTCTGCTTTTATTTTATATCTTACCCCTTCTTAAAACCGGCCAGCCTCTCCCCCGGCCTGACAGGGCAATATTTTGCCTATCTTAACAGCCATTTAAGTGCCAAAACCAGCTTTCATAATGTAACTCCTGACCCCTACCCCCTTACCCCTATAGGGTAAAATTTTTCGAACTATCGCTTTTAAAACGGGTAATACTATGAGGACTTATGGCGGTTTTTTTATAACTATCGTACTGCAAAAGTGTCGATAAATACTTTATATATGGATATAACTCTAAGAAAATTGCGTCGTCAAGCGGATTGGGGCAAACCCAGCCGACTTGCCCTGGAGGTGCTCGAGCCGAGGGTAATGCTCAATGCGGACCCGGCCCTTAACGCATTCGATCCAGACTTTTCTCTTGATACCCAGTCGAGTAACACTCTGTTTCCGATCGCCGATTCAGATCCGCCGGCAATCGGCTTCGAATTGGCCGGCGGCGCCACCGTCGCCCCCGGTGAAACGATAACGATAAATATGATCGCCAATCTGGATTGCAGCGGATTCAGCCTTAGCGCGGTATCGAGCAATATTGTGGCGGCTTCCTTTTCCGGACTAACCACCAGTGGAACCTTAGTCGACGGTCCCTATACAGATTTCGGTGGTGCCGGCCTCAGTCCGGCGGGTCTGCTGTTCGACACCACCAACGCCTATTACCTGCCCGCGGCTGTGGCGGGGTCGGTCCTTTTGAGTTTTAATTTCGGTATTCCCGCCGATTGGGACGGCTCGCCGATAGTTATCGCCCCGCTGGCGGAAGGCAGCTCCTTTACGGATTATTTAGGCGATACTTATGATGCGGAAATGTCTTACGGCTTGCTGGGGGTAGCTGGTAATATCGAAATAACCGGGCTCAGCCTCGGAACGCCGCCGCCGGCGGAGACTATTGATCTGGCGCCGGACGTTTTCGAGATTGTCACGGCGGGACCTTTCAACTGGGGCGATACGATTAATCTTAACGCCGATGTTATAAACAACGGTAATACCGCGGCGGGGGCGTTTACCGTTAAAATCCTGCTCAGTCAGGATGAAACGGTTGACGGCGGGGATACGGAAGTAGGCAGCTACGAGGTGGCGTCGCTGGCGGCG
>Ga0209164_1004716_pt1 | contig 12026 bp, 4 predicted proteins | sample MTBNYHSulfiMetaG_FD_187458 | JGI IMG/M metagenome (GOLD analysis project Ga0209164, IMG submission 187458) | Enrichment culture microbial communities from rom New York Harbor, USA that are MTBE-degrading - MTBE-NYH (New York Harbor Sulfidogenic)... | ecosystem: Environmental > Aquatic > Marine >...
GACCTCGGTGCCTTTCATGGCCACCCTGGCCAGGACCTCGCCCGCCAGTCCCCCGACGAACATGCTCCCCTTCCAGGCGGGAAAGGCGTCTCCGGTGTACGCCAGCTTCCCCGAGGTGGCGATGGAGGGGACCCAGTAGTGAACGGGATCCTCCATGCCCGGTCTGGACGTGCTCCCGTGGATCACCGAGCCGCCGTACTGGAGGCCGAAGCCGACGACGGGCCACCCGTAGTTCTTCCCGGGAAGCACCAGGTTGATCTCGTCCCCACCCTGGGGCCCATGCTCGTTGAGCCAGACCTGGTTGGTTTCAGGGTGCACCACCAGGCCCTGGGGGTTGCGATGCCCGTAGCTCCAGATCTCCGGCAGGGCATTGGAGTGCCCCACGAAGGGATTGTCCACCGGAACCCGGCCGTCGTCGTGGAGGCGGAGAACGGTGCCCTGGTGGTTGGACGGGTCCTGGGCCGGATGGCTCTCCAGGGTCGCCGGCTCGGGCCGGACCCCCCGGTCCCCCACGGTGATGAAGAGGTAGCCGTCACGGTCGAAGGCCAGCCGCGAACCGAAGTGCTGGCGTTGGCGGCTCCAGGCCCGGGCCTCGAAGATCTCCTCCACGCCGGTGAGCCCGGCGCCGTCGAACCTCCCCCGGATCACCGCGGTGGTGGCCTCGGATCCGTCGGCGCTGGGCTTGGAATAGCTGAGGTAGACGAGACGATTGGATGGGAAGTCCGGGTGCAGCACGACGTCCAGGAGCCCTCCCTGCCCGTTGGCCCATACCGGGGGAACGCCGCTGACGGGGGTGGGGTCCAGGACTCCGTCCCGGATGACCCGAAGGCGGCCGGGCCGCTCCGTGACCAGGATGTCCCCATCGGGGAGGAAGGCCATGGACCACGGGTTCTCGAGTCCCACGGCCACGGGGACGATCCTGAAATCGTGATGCCGGGACGTCTGGTCGTCCGAGGACTGGGCCCCCCCTGGAGCGGGGTCGGAGCATGCCGCCAGGAGGCCCAGGGCCAGGACGGCGGCGGGCAGGCTGATCCACTGTCTGATCACGCGTCGGGTCACGGGGCGTGGAGGCAAGTGGGACATGGGGAAGACGATTCCTTTCCGGACGGGTCAGCGATGTCTGGGTGACAGGCCCAGAAAGACCCCCCGGCCGGGAGTGGGTTCCCCCCCCGGCCGGCCCGCCCCCGGAGCCGGACCCTGCCGGCCCGCCGATGAAAGAGGGGCAATCCCTGCTACAGCTCGTTGGCGAACCCCACCAGCTTGTATCGGCCGTCCCGCTCCCAGATGCTCCCGAAGAGGCGAACGCTGACGGTGTCCCCCTGGTAGAGGTGGCGCACCGTGCAGTGGTGCCAGAAGCGGTTCGCTCCCTCGACCTCGGCGTCCTCCGGGCAATCGTAGGACACGAAGCCCATGGAATGGCCGGCGTAGCGCCGGAGGAGGCGGGTGAGGCCCCGGCTGCTCTGGTTCTGATTCTGGAGCCAGACCAGCTCCGGGGACAGCCGGTAAGGTGGGTACGTGTACCGTGAGGAGGGATAATAGAGGTGCCCGAACTCCCCACGGGTCATGGCGAGGCCGGCCAGCCCCAGGGTGTCGGCGGTCTCCAGAAAGCCGATGAAGCGGGCCACCAGGGCGTCACGGCTCCCCTCCCCTCCCCCCAGCTCGGTCACTTCCACCGGGAGGCTGGCCTGGAACCTCCGGATCTCCTCCTCCAACGGGAAGATGGAGTCCACAACGGTGGCGGGGGCCTCCGGGTGTGCTTCCGGGGGTGCCTCGGCGCCCTCGGGCGCCGCCCCGGGCCGGGGGTCGCAGGCGGCAAGAACGAGGAGAGCCAGCGCCCATGCGGGGCGAGGAAGGCTCCGGGCTGCTGTCGTTCGTGGAGGAGAGGTCGTCATGGGTGCCTATCGTCGGCCAGAAGGGCAAGGGGCCGGCGCCGTGCGGCACCGACCCCTCCCTTCCACCTCATGCCCTAGAACCGGGCATAGTGGGTCCAACCCTCCCACCACTTCACCCCGCCGGGCGCCGCAGCGCCACGGTAGGCGGTGGGGGTCACGAAGGTCCCGGCGGCGTTCCGAAGGGCCTCCGGAAGCCCGGAGAAGTCGGCGAGTCCACCGGTGGCGATGGGCGAGCCGGCCGCCGGTGCCCAGTCGAAGCTGGCGGCGGTGGCTTGCCTGGTGTCCGTCGGGAAGGCGGCGAAGAGGCTAGCCGTGGGGGTGGCGCCGTCCTCCAGGGCGTTGGCGGCCAGGTCCAGGGCGTACTGGGCCGACTCGCCGGTGCCGGTACCGGTCTGGAAGATCACCGGGTTCTGGGTGAAGTAGATGTTCCGGATGCCCAGGAGGCCGGCGTCCAACCGCGCCTTGGTTTGTTCGCCGCGAACGGAGACGCCTGCCCGGGAGTTCCTGGCCACCACGCCGTTCACGTAGAGCCCGCCTACTCCCCGGCGGAGCATCATGCCCATGTTCCCCGATGTGGTCTCCCATGCGCCCGGAGGTGGCCCGATGATGGTGAAGTTGGCGAACACCGGGATGGTGTAGGGTTGGGAAGCGCTTCGGTTGTCGTTACCGGCGCTGCAGTTCTCCGCCCAGCACCCGTCGTTCTCGATCCCCTCCGGATCGGAGGCAGCTCCGCCGGCCAGGTTGGGCCGGGGCTCGGGGCGAATCGACTGGAAGGCGATCATGTTCTGCACCCGGCCCACGTAACCTTCGGAGGCGTCGAAGTGGTCGTCTGCGGCCTCGTAGGAGATGAGGTAACGGGCGTCCACCGCGCCACCGAACCACTCGTAGGAATCGTCGAGGCCCAGGAGAACCTGCACGTACTCGATGGTGGTGCCGCGCCCCACCGCAGCCATGGTCAGGGAGTTCAGCTCCTCGTTGGGGGCTGTGGGGAAGCCAGCGAACTCGATGCGCACGTAGCGGAGCGTCCCGCTGTTGTCGTTGTTGTCGGTTCCCCCCGCGTAGTTCTGGAGCGGGTTCTTCACGGCATCGGTCCCGGTCCCCTCGATGTAGGTCGGGGCGCCCCGGTTGGTGATACCGTTGCCGACGATGATGAGTCCGCCCCAATCCCCGGGCTGCCGCTGGCCCAGGGGGCGCTCGGAGGTGAAGACGATGGGCTTTTCCCTGGTCCCCTGAGCGTCGATCCTGGAGCCCCTCAGGATGAAGAGGGAGGACCCGGGAATGTCGTAGTCCCCCACGATGGTGGTTCCCGCCTGGATCGTGAGGGTGGCCCCGTTGGCCACCTTGATGAAGCCCGAGAGCTGGTAGACCGTGTCGGCGTAGAGAGTGCGGTCGGACGTGATGTCGGCGGAGATGGTAGCCGTCTTCGGCCCTGCTTCCGGGGTGTTCACCACCGCCTCTCCCGAGTAGGAGCTCCTCCCGCCCACGCCGGTGGCCGCCACCCGGTAGCGGTAGACGCTGGAGGGGGAGACGCCGGCGTCGTCGTAGCTGGTCTCGGAGGGAGTGCCCACCTGGGTGAAGCTACCGCCGGACGCGCCGGGCGCCCGCTCCACCACGTAGCCTGTGGCACCCGCCACGGACGTCCAGGACACCCGCACGGCGGTGGGCCCCAGGGGCGATGCCGCCAGCCCCGCCGGGACAGGGGGCGCCTCGGGGGCCACCGGGTTGCTGTCGTCACTGCACGCGGCGGCGAAGCCTAACGACAGGGCCATGCCCAGGGTAAGAAGGCTCCGGTTGCTCAACCTCATGGTCTTTCTCCTTGCAGGATCGGTTCTGGATCTGGCGCGTCGGAATCGCAGGATCGGATAGGGATCTGGCGTTTCAGAATTGCCGGCTCAACCCGAAGGCGATGCTCCGGCCGGTACGGTGGTAGTTCCGGGTGATGTCCCCCTGGACGACCTCGTAGGGGGAGTCCAGGAGGTTCTTGACGTCGATCTTCCCCCACGTGCCCCCCCGGAACGGGAACCGGAAGGAGAGATCGACCAGGTGACGGGAAGTCTCCACCACGTCGTCCACCCTGGTGCCGGACGCCCGGGCGTTCACGATCCGGGGGCCCACCACGTTGTAGAGGGCGGTGGCGCTGAAGCGGTTGGAGCTGGAGGCGTAGGTGAGGCCCGTGTTCGCCACCCAGGGAGCCTGGCCCACCATGCGGCGGGGAAGATCCTCCGGGTTGCCGGTGTTCACCGTGCTCTCCATGAAGGTGACGTTGGCGAAGATAGAAAGGGGTTCCAGGGCAGGGGCGACGAAAGCCAGGTTCTTCATCGCCTCCACCTCCACCCCGTAATTCTCGGCACTCTCGGCATTCTCGAAGGTCCGGGTGTCGGTCCCGGACCGGGCCAGGAAGCGCTGTTCGATGGGGTTCTGGAACCTTTTCGCGAAGAGACCGACCGAGACGAGCTCGGCCAGCCCCGTATACCATTCCCAGCGGATGTCATAGTTGTCGATGAGGGTCCTCTCCAGGTCCCCGTTCCCGATGACCTGCTCCCCGCCCAGGACCTGCCGGTAGGTGATGGGGGCCAGCTCCCGGTACTCCGGGCGGGCCAGGGTACGGGTGGCGGAGACACGGAGCTTGTGGCTCTGGGCCAGGTCGAAGTTCAAGGCAAGGGCCGGGAGCACGTCCGTGTAGTCCCGGGCGGAGACGGCCTTCTGACCCACGGAGTTCTCGGAGTTCACGGTGAGGCGGTACTGCTCCACCCGTGCGCCTCCCACCATCCGGAGCCATGGCGCGATCCCCAGGTCCACCATTCCGTACCCAGCCGAAAGCTCGTCCCGGGCGTCGTAGGAGCCCCCGGAGAGCTCCCTGGAGAGGAGGAAGTTGGCGTCGTCGTCGCTGGCGAATCGACCGTCGAAGAACTCTTCCGGGGAAAGCTGCCAGCGGGGATCGTCGGGCGACCAGAAGTAGGCCTGGATGCGGAAGCCGCGGCTGGAGGCGTCCCGGGTGGTTTCCCGGTACCGGCCGCCGGCGCGCAGGAGATGGGTCCGGTCCCCGAGGCGGAAGGTGAGCTGATAGTCGGCGCTTCCCTCGAGGCTGGACTCCTGGAGCTCGCCAAAGCTACGGACGGCCCCCTCGAAGTCGTTGAACCAGGTCGGGACGTCCGCGTCCAGCCAGGTGACGAACTCGGACCGGTCCGGCTCGGAGCGGGTGACTCCCGAGGAGGCGATGGACCAGTCCAGCCGGTGGCTCGGGTGGAGCTGGTGCTCGGCCCGGAGTTGGTGGGAGCGAACCGTACGCTCGACGTAGGTCAAACGGTCCACCATGACGTGGGATCGGGTATTCTCGTCCAACCCCGTTTCCCGGCGGGCCTCGTTCTCGGCCGACCGGTTGTACGTGTTGTCCAGGGAGATGCGGGTGTGGGCCCCCAGCATGGTGGAGAAGTTGGCGATCCCGCCCCAGAGGACGGACAGGGTGCCGGTCTCTCCCTCGTAGGCGTCGTACACGGTGCCCTGGGCGCCGGCCTTCGCCCGCCGCTGGTCCAGGGCCACCTCGTGGCCGAGGGAGTAGGTGGCCGAGACCAGGTAGCCCACCTCATGGCCCAGCAGGGGGAGAGGGTCGCTGCCTCCCAGGTAGGCGGCCAGGGACAGCGGAAGCTGGCCCTTCCCTTCCCGCACCGACCAGACGTTTCGGAAAGAGTTCACGACCTGGTTGACCTGGGGGCCCCTCCGGGCGTCCGGGGGCATGTTCCGGGCCGCCTCCGGGAGGGCCCGGGGGCCCGTGGCGAGACCCAGCCACTCCCGGCCGGAGGTGGGGGCTTGAAGGATGGTCCTGCCCAGTACGTCCGGTTGATAGGCGGTGGAGGCCGAAAGGGAGATCTGCCGGCGGGTGGGGAACTCCCGGGTCCGGATATTCACCGAGGCCCCGGAGAAGTCGCCGGACTCGGCCGGCGTGAAGGTCTTGGACGCGGTGATGGTCTGGATGAGGTTGGAGGGGAAGAGGTCCAGGGGGACCACCTTCCGCTCCGGCTCCGGGCTGGGAATCCTGTTCCCGTTGAGGGAAGCAGTGGTGTACCGCTCCCCCAGCCCTCGGACGAAGACGAACTTTCCGTCCTGTACCGAGACCCCGCTCACCCGCTTGATGGCGGCCCCGGCATCGCCGTCGGGGCTGCGGGACATCTGCTCCGAGGTGATGGCGCTCTGGACGCCCACGGCATTCCGCTGCTCCGTGAGGGCCACGACCTGGCTGCCCCGCTCCTGGGAAGCTGTCACCGTGATCCCCTCGATCTCCAGGGCCGTCATCTCCAGGAGAATGTCCAGCCGCACCCCCTGACCCTCGGGCACCTGCACCCCCGTGATGGTCTTGGCGGCAAATCCCAGCATTGTGACGTGCAGGTCCACCGTTCCCGCCGGGACGGGCTGGATCTGGTACCGCCCCTCCACGCCCGCCAGGGATCCCATGGCGGTCCCCAGGACCTGGATCTGGGCTCCCGGGAGGGGGCGAAGGGTCTCCATCTCCATGATCTGCCCCAGGATACGCCCCTCCGATGGAGTCCCCGCCGAGAGCAGTCCTCCGTTGGATTGGCCGTTGGAGGGTCCTCGAGGGAGGATCTGGGCAGAGGCGTCTCGGGCGCCCGAGGGAAGGGCGAGGAGGACCGCCAGGCCCATCGTCAGGAAAGGTCTTGCGTTCATGGTTTTGTCACCTGGCTGGGTGTGCATCGCTTCGGACCCGTGCTTCCTGCCCCGTCTCGGGCCCGCTCGTGCCGACGGAACGGGGAGCATCCGGTGCGGCGGACCCCCGACATGGGTCTGCCAGTGACCTAACAGTGGGGAACCCATGTAACGGAACGGCGGAGCCTTCCGGTGCCGGATGGTGACGGTCCGGGGCCAATGAGGTGATGGGGAGCGGGGCGGGGGAGCCTCGACACCCCTTCTTCTTGACATGCTTAACCAGGGCCCTCATACTGCCCCTTGGAGAGAGGATCAGCAGCCCGGGGCCGGGGTCGGTCCCAGGAGTTTCTTTCTCCGGAGGTTTCCGTCGAAGCAGAGCCTTCGCCGATTCCGGCCCCGCGGGCACGGACCCGCTGCCAGGCCAGGACCGAACGCCGAACTTGTTCGCCCGGGCGCTTTGGCGCCCAGGCTCATTCTTTTGATTGAACAGGGGTAATCGCGGGGGACTTTCCCCCTCCGCTCGTGCGTTCGTATCGTCCGTGTCTTGGAGGGGTGCGTGTCCTTCTTCCGGTGTCCCGCCCCGCTGTCCATCCACCTGTCACAATAGGAGACCCATCCGGGCCGGTCCTGCCGGCATGGAACCAGGACGTCTGGGCCAGCGACGACGCGGGCCGGACGGGAGTGATCGGAGTGCGGGGGACTTCCGAGGAACGCTCCGGGGCGTCCGAAACCGACCAGACACAGGAGGGGACGATTGTTCCGCGGTCTCTGACCAGGGCCGGGGATCCCCTCCCACCCAAGGAGGCACCACATGAGTTCGTACAGCCGTAAGTGGATGTGCTTCCTGGTGGCCTTGCCGTTCCTGAGCTTCTGGCCGACAGAGGCTCAAGCGCAGGCCACCGGAGTTATCCGGGGAACCGTCACGCAGTCGACCACCGGGGCACCCATCCCGGGGGCGCAGATCGAGGTGGTGGGCACCCAGAGAGGCACCATTTCGGGACAGGACGGGACCTACATCATCCCGGGCATCTCCGTCGGGCAGAGGGATGTCCGGGTGAGCTACCTGGGGTTCGGGTCCGCCGTCCGCACCGCAAGCCTTCAGGCGGGCGAGACCGTCACCGTTGATTTCCAGCTCACCCTGGCGGTGCTGGACCTTGAAGAGATCGTGGTCACGGGCGTTGCCGGCGAGGCGACCCGGGGCAAGCTGGCCTTCACCGTGGACCGGCTCACCCAGGCCGCCACCCCCGTCGTGTTGAACGACGCCGCTTCCATGATTACCGGGAAGGTGGCGGGGGCCAGCGTGGTGCAAGCCAGCGGCCGCCCTGGCTCGGCGCCCCAGATCCTCCTCCGGGGGCCCACCAGCATCAACGCCTCGGGGCGCGACCAGGCGCCCCTGTACATCGTGGACGGAGTGATCCTCAGCGCGTCGGTGGTGGACATCGACGCTTCCGACATCGAGGCCATCGAGATCGTGAAGGGGGCCGCCGCGGCTTCCCTGTACGGCTCCCGGGCCGCAAACGGGGTCATCCAGATCACCACGGCCCGGGGCAAGAACGTGGCCCAGGACCAGATCCGCTACACGGCCCGCACCGAGTACGGGGTGAATGATCTCCCGGGTCGCTTCAACCTGACCCAGAGGCACCAGTTCCTGACGGAGAGTGGGAAGTTCATCCAACAGGACGGAACCCCCTGCGACTGGCTGAACTGCAAGTCCGTTTCCCTGGCGGGGCAGATGGCCCTTCCCGGCGAGGCGAGGAGCGCCTGGAACACCATTCAGCAGGAAGAGTGGCCGGGCGTGACCTACGACCACGTGGACCGGTTCTACCAGAACGGCAACTACCTCACCACCTATCTCGGGATGGCGGGGCGTGCCGGCGCCACGAACTTCAACGTGAGCTACAACCGGCAGGACGACGGGGGCATCCTTCCGTTCCACCAAGGGGCCCAGCGGCACAACTTCCGCGTGAACGTGGACCAGTCCATCAGCAACAACGTGACCGTGTCCGCTTCAGCCCTCTACTCCCGCACCCGTGCCAGCTCCAACGCCGGGAACATCTTCCAGCTCACGCGGATGCCTGCGGGGGTGGACCTGTTGGCGCCGGATCCGAACATTCCCGGAGCCATCATCATCAAGCCGGACCCCTTCAACGACAACGTAAACCCGCTCTACACCATGAGCACCACCCGGAACCACAGCATCCGTGGCCGCTACCTGGGGAGCGTCATCGCTCGCTGGGCGCCCCTGGAGTGGTTCAACCTGGAGGGGAACGTCTCCTATGACCGGGCGGATCTCTTCAGCGAGGGCTTCCGGCCCAAGCCCATCTACTCCGCCACCTTCGTCCGGACGGAAGGTTCCCTTTCTCGGGATTACGATCGGTACGACGGGCTCAACGCCTCCGTCACCGCCCAGTTCCAGAAGCGGTTCAACGACCTGAACACCACCACGATGGTCCGGTACCTGGTGGAGCACGAGGACTACACGGGAACCAGCATCGACGGGAACGATTTCACGGCCAACGGGGTGTGGACCTTCGGCAACATCCCCGACGCCAACATCAGCGGCGGTTCCAGCAGCAATTTCACTCGGGCGGACGGGTTCTTCGTCATCACCAATCTCGACTTCCGGGACCGCTACATCCTGGACGCCCTCATCCGGCAGGACGGCTCCTCCCGCTTCGGCCCGAACGAGCGGCGCCACTGGTACTACCGGGGAGCCGGCGCCTACCGGATCTCCGAGGAGGAGTGGTTCAACATCCCCGGCGTGGACGAGATGAAGTTCCGTTACTCCATCGGCACGGCGGGGAACACGCCGAGCTTCACCGCCCAGTATGAGACCTACTCCGTCTCTGCCACGGCCATCACACCGGTGACCCTGGGAAACAAGGACCTGAAGCCCGAGTTCGCCACCGAGCAGGAGATGGGCATCGACCTGCTCCTCTTCGGCCGCCTGTCCCTCGACCTCACCTACGCCATGACGGAGGTGACGGACCAGATCCTCCAGGTGCCGGCCCTGGCCTATACTGGGTTCTCCACGCAGTGGCGGAACGCCGGGACCCTGGAGAGCAACACCTTCGAGGCCACCCTGAACGCCACGCTGCTGCGGCGGCCGGGCTTCACCTGGAATGCCCGTCTCCTCCTTGACCGTACCCAACAGGAGATCACGCAGCTGGACGTTCCGGCGTACCAGACCGGGACCGGGGACCAGGGTCTGGACAACAACTTCTACGTCCGGGAAGGCGAGGCCATCGGGGCCTTCTACGGGTTCCAGTTCGCCACCAAGTGCAGCCATCTCCCTGACGATGTGGACTGCAGCCAGTTCCAGGTGAACGACGACGGCTTCCTGGTCTGGGTTGGCGGCGCCGGCTCCTGGAAGAACGGCTGGCAGACCTACACCGACGACGGCGGAGCCACCAAGCAGTGGTGGGGAACCACGGCCCCCTTCAGCATCCGGGGCAGCGCCATCACCTGGGGTACGCCCTTCCAGGCCCAGGGCGTCGACCGGGTCACCGGGGAGGTGACCACGTTCCTTCCCCTGGGAACCACAACCCCGAAGTTCAACCTGGGCTTCGCCAACACCATCACGTTCAAGGACTTCACGCTCTACGGGTTGGTTCGCTCCGTCCAGGGCTTCAAGGTCTACAACCAGCCGCTCCAGTGGGCCGTGTTCCAGAGCTACGCGGGCATCATGGACCAGTCGAACGTGGCGGAGGAGCTGAAGAAGCCCGTCGGGTACTATGACCGCCTCTACGGCGCCTCGGGGCTCCAGCCCAGCTCGGCCTTCGTTGACGACGGAAGCTTCGTCAAGTTGCAGGAGCTTTCGCTCCGCTACCGGGCCGGACGCAACGTGCTGGACCGGGTGCCCATGATGGGTGGAATGGATGCGGTGACGCTTTCCGTCACCGGGCGCAACCTCCTCACCTGGTCGGACTACGACGGGTACGATCCAGACGTCGGCGAAACCGGTGGTGGCCCCGGCTCGGCGGTTCTCTCACGCCAGGACGGGTTCAACTCCCCGAACTTCCGGACCGTGACCTTCGGGCTCGAGATCATCTTCTGAGGGGGGACCAGAGACCATGACTAGACGAACGATCCTAGGAGTCGTCCTCCTGGCGGGAATCACCGCCACGGGGTGCGTCGACCTCGAGGTCCTCAATCCCAACGCGGCGGATGCCGCTCGGGCCCTGGTGACAGGGGAGGACATTGAGGCCCTCATCGGCGGCGGGTTCGGGAGCTGGTGGAACTGCCAGCAGTCCACCAACGGTCCCGCCGGCATCCTTTCAACCGTCACCTACCAGCACTCTGCCACCGCAGCGAACTTCGGAATGGTGCAATTCTCGGGGTGGCCCAAGGAGCCCGCCCACTACCGCGCCTCCGACGTCTACTACGGGAACAACGTGGGCTACTGCTGGACGCAGCTCTACCGGGGCGTTTCCGCCGTGGTGGATGGGCTGAGAGCCCTGGAGGCCGGTTCGGCGACCCTCCCGGACGACCAGCTGGCCCGGGCGGTGGCCTTCGGGAACTTCGTGCTGGGCCTGGCCCACGGGAGCTCCTCCATCCTCTACGACCAGGGGTACGTCTACGACCAGAGCATGGAACCCGAGGAGGTGGAGCTCGTCCCCTACGCCGAGGTGGGGGCAGCGGCCCAAGGGTACTTCGACAAGGCCATCGCGGCGGCCTCGGGCAAGACCTTCGAGGTTCCCGTCACCTGGATGTCGGTGACGGCCAGCGCCGCGGACCTGGTGCGGCTGGCCTACTCCTTCAAGGCCCAGTACCGGGCCGCGCTGGCCCGTACCCCCGCGGAGCGGGCCGCTGTGAACTGGGCGACCGTGGCCTCGGACGTGGACAAGGGCATCACGGCCACCTGGGGCCTGGACATGACCTCCGGTTCCGGGAAGTTCCAGAACACGGCCTACAACCAGGCCCGCCTCGGCGCGTGGGGCCAGCTCAGCTACCAGGTCTTCGGGATGGCGGACACCTCGGGGCGCTACCAGCGGTGGATCGCCAAGGATCCTGCCGTCCGGCACCCGAACCTCTCGGACGACCAGACCGGTGATCCTTTCCTCATCATGACGCCGGACCTGCGGTTTCCCCAGGGGAGCACCGTTGCGGAGCAGAGCGTTACCGCGAACCGGGGCACAATCTTCCACATCTACACTGGATCCGGGGGCTACTCCATCGGGTGGCTTCGCCCGGATCGGGGCACCTTCCGTTGGTCCTATTATCGCGACTGGACCATGGACTATCTGCTCTCCACGGCGAACCGGGCCGGTAGGATCTACCCCGAGTTGACCGTGGAGGCGATGGATCTCCTGAAGGCGGAGGCCCTCTTCCGGACCGGGCAGCAGGGCGCCGCCGCCACCCTCGTCAACAAGACCCGGACGGCTGCGGGGCTGAACGCCACGGACGCCGCCGGGACCAACACAAGCTGCGTGCCCAAGCTCCCCAACGGCCAGTGCGGCGACCTCCTGGAAATGT
>Ga0209164_1004720_pt1 | contig 12021 bp, 13 predicted proteins | sample MTBNYHSulfiMetaG_FD_187458 | JGI IMG/M metagenome (GOLD analysis project Ga0209164, IMG submission 187458) | Enrichment culture microbial communities from rom New York Harbor, USA that are MTBE-degrading - MTBE-NYH (New York Harbor Sulfidogenic)... | ecosystem: Environmental > Aquatic > Marine >...
CTCTCGTTTGGACCGTGGACTCATAAGTATCCCTCCTTTTGGAAGTCGATGTTTGGTAACATCTATTTATGAGTCAACGATCCCTTTTTAATCACTCTTTGGGTAACATTTTATTTGAGGCAATTCGTTATCTGTATAATGGTTACATATATTCTTACATTTTCTTAGGTTTCGGAAATCTGGGCAATGAAATTCAATTATTTAGATATGATTTAGAAGATCTATGCAGATTGTTAAATTCTTCAAGCGAATGAAAACCTTATCTATAAATATAACAATAATAATTAATACAACCAAGAGCTAACATTCCATGAAGTCTGATGCAGCTGGTGCGTTGTGTGGCGGCGAGAGTCTTGTGAAATCGTAAAGGACGTGAGGGACGTTGTCCAATATTGTCACTATTCGGGGAAGTAGGGACGATACTAACGTACCGGTTCACATAAAGAGGAGATAAATTTATAACGTAGGGGCACGGCATGCCGTGCCCCTACCTAGATTGACCAAATGGTATATAAACCAATGATTCGCGTTACCGACACCATCACCATAGACGAAAGGGAAATCTCGGAAGAATTCGTTCGTTCCTCCGGTCCGGGAGGACAGAACGTAAACAAGGTTTCCACGGCGGTGCAACTACGTTTCAGCGTGGCCGGTTCTCCTTCTCTTCCCGATGAGGTGCGGGTGCGACTTATGAAACTGGCAGGCAAGCGCGTAACCTCTGAAGGCATACTGGTTATCGACGCGCAGCGCTTTCGCACTCAGTTACGGAACCGCCAGGACGCGATTCAGCGGTTGGTTGATTTGATTAAGAAAGCGGCAGAAAAGCCGCGGCTTCGGCGCAGGACAAAACCACCTGCCGGGGTCAAGGAACGCCGTCTTGAAGGCAAACGGATGCGCAGCCGGATCAAGAAACAGCGGCGAAATGATTTTTCATCACACATGTAGGGGAACGGCATGGCGGGGCGGAAATTTTACGGGAGATCGTAGTGGAGTTTCAAACCTGAGTCTATTTTGGAGATGATTTCTTCCGGGAGGCGGCCTAATTTTCTGATGAGCCTCAGTTTGTCAACAGCGCGTGTTTGATTAACCATCGCTTTTGAACGAGTTTTTAAGCCCGCCGTGCGGGCAGGAATCTCCACTTCGAAGGAATAAACCTTGCTGACATTGGAAGTGATAGGAGAAATAGAAACCAGAGGAGAATAAATGTTGTTGACGTTGTTGGAGACTATTACCGCAGGACGCGTTTTTTTTGCTTCGGCACCCACCGTGGGATCGAAATTGACCAGAAAAACATCGCCGCGCTCAATCGAGGCCATCGGAAAGGATTCCTTCCATCTCTTGGTTAAGTCTTTTGATCTCCGCAGCCGCTTCTTCGTACTCAGCCGCCAGCCTGCGGTTACGTTGCTCTTTCAGGGAGCGGACGATCGCCTCGGTAATAAATCGGCTTCTTTTCCTTGGCTCAATCTTTTGTGTGATTTCACTCATTACCTCTCCAGGAAGGCTGATATTGATACGAACCGAACTCATTGTGTCTCCTTATTGTGTATTTTTATTATACAATAATTGAGGATATAAAAATTGTCAACAATTTTTCTTATTTTTAATCACTGCCTCGCCTTTTTTTCAAGAAGAAAATGCCGGAAGTAACGAGAAGTAAAAAATATCATTAATCTTTCCAAATGGTTGCAGGAACAGGAACGAGAGGGCGGGCGTAGTTGAAAAATAACACGTTCTTTTGTAGGGGCACGGCATGCCGTGTCCTTACGGGACTTTTTCGTGCTTTGGGGCGATTTTAAAAAAAATTAAAGAAGAGAGCGCTGTGGTTGCGACGAATTTTTTGGGGGAGTGATCTTGAGGTGAAGATAGGCTTTTTCCGTGGCCCGGCGGCCGCTCGAGGTCCGGATCAGATATCCTTGCTTAAGAAGAAATGGTTCAACCAGCTCTTCCAATGTACCGCTATCTTCCTGCAGCGTAGCGGCAATTGCTTCAATCCCCGCGGGACCACCTTTATAATAGGTGACGATCGCCTCTAAAAACTTCCGATCTAAAATGGTTAAGCCGTCGGAATCTACTCCTTCTAAACTAAGCGCTTTCTGAGCAACCGAGCCATCAATTTTGCCGTCGGCTTTAACCTGACTATAATCCCTTACCCGCTTAAGCAGATGATTGGCAACCCGCGGCGTACCCCGGGCACGCCTTGAAATTTCATAAGCCCCTTCATCATCAATCGCTACTTTCAGAATAATGGCTGACCGTTTTATGATTAAAGCTATCTCATCAATCGTGTAAAAGCCCAACTCCCGGACAATACCAAAGCGCTCTCTCAATGGCCGGGAAAGAAGGCCGGAACGAGTTGTCGCCCCGATCAAGGTGAACCATTCGAGCCGGGAACGGTAGGTGCGGGCATTTGCCCCTTTATCAAAAATAATGTCCATGGCAAAATCTTCCATCGCCGGGCAAAGGAGTTCTTCCACAATCTTGGGTAAGCGATGAATCTCATCGATAAAAAAAATATCCCCGCGTTCCAATGAGGTCAAAATGCTTACCAAGTCTCCGCCTTTCTCCAAAGCCGGGCCGGTAGCATGATGAATTCTCACCTCCATCTCCCTGGCGACAATGTTGGCAAGGGTGGTCTTTCCCAAACCCGGAGGACCCTGAAAAATAATGTGGTCGAGCGGCTCCTGCCTTTTTTTGGCAGCCAGAATAGCGATGGAAAGCGAATCAACCACCTGTTTTTGTCCGATGTACTCTTTGAGTCGCTGCGGCCGCAAGCTCAGTTCTTCATGAGCCAGTCCTTCCCCCGCGCCCTGGTGCGCATCAGACTGAAAAGCTTCTTTTAAATCAAAGGAATAACCATTATCAGACATAGTGTTATTTAGAGATTAAAGTTTTAAGATTTAGGTTTTAAGCTAACACCTTAACTCTTAAATCTTAACACTTAAAACTTAAAAGTTATTTCTTCTGGTTCCGGTATACTTCCTCAAAAATTTCCTCCGGTGAACTCAGGTGAGGACTGCGGCTCAAAGCTTCTTGGATCATCTTCAGGGCTTCTGCCCGTTTATGACCAAGCTGCTGAACCATCACCTCTAATACTTGGTGAGCATAATCCTCTTTCTCCTGGGGCAGGCACGGAGGAGCCTCTGATTCTATGATCAACGCAAACTTTGCCATCTTCCCGTAAAGGTGAGCAATGATTTTATCCGCCAATTTCGGGCCTAATCCTTTTATTTGAACCAGAAAGCGACTGTTGCGTTCTTCAATAGCTTGCGCAATCTGGTGAATCGGACACGTTATCAGCTTGATCGCTTTCGTGGGTCCGATGTCCGATACCGTAATAAGCCGTTCAAAAAATTCCCGCTCGGCTTCCCGGTTAAATCCGATAAGCATTGGCCGCGGTTGTCTTTCCGGGTGATAATAGGAAATGTAGAGCGATACCTCATCGCCATCGTCTCCGGCTCTTTTGCCGTTAAAGGTTGCCCGGACAATGGGGGGAACCATTACGTCGTAGCCCACGCCATGGGTCACAATGACTACTCTATCCTCTTCAACCTTCAACAGTTTTCCTTGAAGATAACTTATCATCACTCTCTGCCTTCACCATTGAACCGCGTTTGCCCGCGAAAGACCTACCAAGGCCAGTGCTAAGGCATCGGAAGCGTGTTCGGATTTTATCTGTTCCTTAATTCCCAAAATTTTTCGCACTGTTTTTTCAACCTGGTCTTTATTTGCCCGTCCGTTTCCCGTAAGCGCAGCTTTTATTTCCGTTGGTTTAAGCTCCATTACCTCAAGGTTATTATAGGCCGCGGCCAGGACTACGATTCCCCGTACTGCGCCTAACTGTAAAGCTGCCTTAGGAAATCGGGGCAGCACAAATACATCTTCTAAAATTAAAAGCTGAGCATCCCATTTTTGGAAAATTTTTTCAAAATCAAGAAAAATACTCTGAAGTCTTTTAGGGGTGGGATCTTTTGGATTTGTCGAAAGACAATCCCATGCTCGCACGACTCCTCTTTTTTCAACAATTTCGATAACACCGTATCCGGTCTTCGCGAGCCCGGGATCAACGCCGATTGCTCTTAGTTTAGCCACTCATTTTCTCCAGAAGGTCTTCAGCAATATCAAAATTGGCATACGTTTTTTGCACGTCGTCCGAGTCTTCGAGCGCGTCCATAAGCTTAATCATTTGCTCTGCCTCTTTCCCTTCCAGTTTTATCGTGTTTTTGGGAACCATCGTGATTTCCGCCAACAGGTATTTAAAGTTTTGCTGTTCCAGCGATCCCCGCACGGCTTCAAAATTTTTTGGATCAACAATCACTTCAAACGTAGTTGCCTCTTCTTTAACATCATCTGCTCCAGCTTCTAACGCAGCCTCAAAAAGTGTTTCCTCATCCACCTGACCTTTTTCAAAAACAATGAGTCCTTTTTTATCAAACAGCCAGGAAACACAGCCGGTCTCTCCCAGATTGCCGTTGTGCTTTGAAAAAATATGCCGGATTTCTCCTGAGGTTCGGTTTTTATTATCAGTCAAAATATTTACCAAAACCGCGACTCCAGCCGGGCCATACCCTTCATAAACAATTTCTTCCAGGCTTCCGCCTTCGATTTCTCCGGTACCTTTCTTGATTGCCCGTTCGATATTATCCTTGGGCATATTTTCCGCCTTGGCGGCTGCGATCGCGGTCCGAAGCCGGGAATTTCCCTCCAGGCCTCCTCCGCCAATGCGGGCGGCGATTGTAATTTCTTTAATCAGCCGTGAAAAAATTTTCCCTCTTTTGGCATCTAATGCCCCTTTTTTTCTTTTAATCGTGCTCCATTTGGAATGCCCTGACATACTTTTGTCCCCTGCAAAAAATAATAAGGTTCCTTAAGAAGGGTAAGACTCAGTTTCGGACGCACTTTTTCTGCGGAAAAAACCGTAGTTCTCAAGAGTTAGCACCAATAGTTTATACCACAGTCGCTTTCCATTGCAAACAAAATTTAATGGTCTTGAAGAACAATGTAAACCCCATGAGAAAGATTTTACACGGGGCATTTACCCCGTGTAAAAAAAAGTCTAAGAATTTTAAAGCCTACCCCATACCCCTTTACCCCGTTAGGTATTTGACATCTAACTGGCAAACGGGGAATTTCTATTGGTTGTAGAACCAAAAAGCAAGTGAAAAAAATAGCGACCACCATTCATCAAAATGAATATGTCCACATAAAGTGAATTGCATCAATCTTTGGCGCATACGCACCATAATTCAATCCTCTGCCAAACCATTCACGGGTCCATTTAAGGTTAATATTGCATCCACTTTTTATATTCCAAACAAAGCCCTGGGCTGTGCCAAAGGTATAAAAGTCGGCATCGTGCATGCGGACGCCACCGGCGGTGGACTCATTAATGGCCCACTGGTAATTGGGCTGTACGAAAAAACCGAATGTACATTTTTTTGAGGTAAAATAGGTCAGAATGACATCGAGACTTGGGGCATCATGATCCTTATAATGGGTATCGGGATTTTCAAACCTCCATTCCATAGCAATTGCAGTATCAAGGAAAAACATTCCTTTTCTCACGGGATAACGGACTTGAAAAGCCATGAAGTTATACAGGACGTACCGGTTTTCGCCGATATTCAGATCCCGATCCGCCTCATAATCGCCCAGTGGAAACTTCAGGCTGAAACCGATTCCCGCGTGGTACATGTGGTTATTCCACCATCGGCCAATGTAATTCGTGGTAATCCAATCCCCTGACCCGCACACCCTCTTGTGAAAATTAGCGTCACCTACGGAACCATCCATTTCCATATCCGCAGCTAAAACACCAATGAGAGCATTGGTAAGTTGCCACTTATCGCTTAACCGCTGTACATGGATTAGTTTTGCGAAAAACGCAAAGGAATGTATCTCAAAGCTAGGATCAAAAGCATGTCCATGATCGTCGAAAACTTTATCAAAGCTGACATATCGAAGATGGGTTTGGGTGATCCATCCTGTTGGGATGTCTTGAGCCCAACATCCCGGCATAGCGTATTGTTCAAACTCCCCCACTGCGTATCCTTTATCGGGCAAACAAGCAATGATGCAGAAACACACCAAAACGGTTAAAATCAGGCTTCGTGGCAATCCGGCACCTGCAAAGAGTATTGCAATTCTTTTTCCTTTCATTTTCACCCTCCTTTTCTCTATGCGGTTCACAACCTTTTCCTCCCAATCATTTTAAACAACCTTTTTTCAGGTAGATATTTTCTTTTGTTTTTTATTACTTAACACTGAAAAATGTCAATTTGTATTCGACATTTTTTTGGTTTAATTATACTTTTCAGCAAAAAAATCCACAGTTATGCGGGGTTCTTCAGAGCAATGGAGGATGTTGATCCCATAATTATAATGAATCTTAAGCGGTTTCTGATTTAATATTAAATGCGAGTTTATAAGGCAAATTAAGCAGGTTAAATCCGGTCTGAGGGTCAAAAACCCTTTTTCCCTTACAATCACTCATCTCAAACAAAATGACTTCCATGACTTCCCATACTTTTACCCCGGTCCGGATGCAACCGGCAATGGCTTTTCCGTTTCTTCCGCACGCCATATGCATATGGAGAGAAGGATTCCCCTGGTCATCAGGGAAAAGCGTTCCTACGCCGGCGACCTCATGGACGCCCTCTAAAACGTGTTTCATAGGATGTACCGGCCGCGCATCGCCCTGCGCAGGACCTACCACGAACGTGCTTTTAGCGTCCGCTCCGCCAACAATAATCAATGCCGCGGCTTTGATAGACTGTTCCCGGGCAAACCGTTCGATTTCCTCGTGTACAATTTCTCCGTTCTCAAGGCGAAGAATAAAAATGCGTCCAGGTTGTGCGGATGAATACTTCATAGGAAGAATATATTATGTAATGGATGAGCCTTTTGTGGTTTTGTCGGCTTCTTGCGCCACCCGATTGCTCTGATGATTTTCCAAACTACCTTTCTTAATAGCACCCGTAACCTCTTTGTGAATGTGGTGTTTGGCTTCCTCAAACTGCACTTTTTTTTTGCGACCTTCTATCTTATACCGCAGAAGCCTTTCTCTTACCTCCTCATCATCCTGTATCTTTTTGTCAAGCCTTTCAACAAGAAACACCGCGAGTAAGCACAGTAAGACAACCGCAAGCCTCATTGTTCCTTCAAATTCTACAGCGGCATAAAAAGCAAAGACTACCAGCAACAGTTCAAAAAGAGAAATAATATGCATAAGCTCTCCTCCTTTCATTGCTAAGGCGTGGTTTTTTTCTCGCCTTTCTCCTCATAAACACTTCGCAAAAAACTTACTTCTTGAACCGCTTGTCCCTCGCACTGTACCGGCATATGCCCGCGCACAGTGCTGCTGCCCACAGAACACGGCATCTTATTTTACCCGGCATTATGTGGCTGGCTCCTTTCCTTTCCTGGGTCGGTTTTATGCTTATCATACAATAAGTTATCACAAGTGTAAATTATTTTTTTGAAATTTTCCTCTTTTTTATATAAAATGAATTATCCCGCCGCAAGCAGACGGGGTATTAAATATTAAAAAAGAATAAAAAGGCACCACGAGACAAACCTTATCAAAAGGACCAGAGGCTGAGAACCTTTGCCTGCATTTTATTGCTCCTTTGCGTGTCCGGGGTGGTGATTGGCCTCCAGGGGCAGGGATTTGCTTCCGTGCCTTTGTTAAAGTCTATACGCTTTGAAAAATCTTTTGATGCTGAAAAGGTTCTTTTTGAATTAAACGGGTTTTACCCGCCTGAAGTTTTTGGACTCACAGGAAACCAACCCCGCGTTGTGTGCGATTTTAAAAAAGTGAATCTGGAAAAATCCCTTACAAAGGTCCTGGAAACGAACGGCACCTTCATCCTGCGTATTAGGGTAGGAATCTATCCCCCCCCTGATCCAAAAATAAGAGTGGTCTTAGATTTGGTTCCTCATACGAATTACGATATAGAACAAATTTTCTTTCAAAAAGATACTACTTTTGCCCTTATCATCCGCCCTGAAAACGCCAAAAAATCATTAAGGGGCAGGCCTTGAATTATTTATTTTTTTTACCCCTCCACTGGTTTTCCCTTTCAAAAATAACCTGATAATTTTGGACACTATTTTAAAAACCAACCTTTGATTTTTTTTGTTTTTTGGGATATATCTATCCGGACTTGGCTTAAAGATGTTTAAAGGTTTCGATAAAGGAGGTTATAGCATGTGGAGTTGTCATACTACCAGAAACAGTTTTTCACGCTCAGGCATTTTTGTTGGGATAAAAAGCAGAGCAATCATTCGCGTGATGGCCGGCCTCTGTTTATTCCCTTTTGTCCTAACTTTATCCGGCACTGCTTTCGCACAACAGAACTTTACCTTTGGTCAGGTTGTCGCAAAAGCGCAGCAACTGGTTCAATATCCGTATAACCCTAAAGCCGGAATGGTTCCGGATTTTTTGTTAAACATTAAATACGATGCCTGGCGGGATATCCGTTTTAAGCCGGCAAAGTCTTTCTGGCGGGACGAACAGCTACCCTTTAATGTGCAATTCTTTCATCCCGGCTTATACTTCCCTCGGGCAGTAACCATCAACGTGGTGGAACCTGCGGGAGTCAAACCGATTCCTTTTTCCACTGATTTATTTGTGTATGAAAAAATGTCTGCTCCGCTCAAAAAAAAGATACCATCTAACTTAGGTTTTGCGGGATTCCGTCTTCATTATCCCATCAACACCCCAACGTATTTTGATGAAGTCATTGTGTTTCTCGGGGCCAGTTATTTTCGGGCAGTGGCGCAAAACTCCAATTACGGTCTTTCGGCCCGGGGGCTTTCTATTAACACAGTCTCTTCCGCGCCCGAGGAATTTCCGTATTTTAAACAGTTCTGGTTGGTCAAGCCTCTTCCTGACGCCAAACAAATCACCATCTACGCCCTGCTCGATAGTGAAAGCGTTACCGGCGCATATCAGTTCATTGTTCACCCCGGAAAAGAAACCATCGTTGAGGTTAAAACCACTATCTTTTTGCGGAAAAAGGTGGATCGGTTAGGAATCGCGCCCATGACGAGCATGTTCTTTTACGGTGAAAACACCAACACCCGTCCGGTGAATGACTTTCGGCCGGAAATTCACGACTCAGACGGTTTGCAGATTGCTCTCGGTTCAGGCGAATGGCTCTGGCGACCCTTGAAAAATCCCGGCGCCATTACCAACAACTGGTTTTTCACCACCAACCCCGCAGGTTTTGGCCTTATCCAGCGGGACCGTGATTTTGATCACTACCAGGACCTGGAGGCACACTACGAAAAACGGCCCAGTGTGTGGATCGCCCCCAAGGGCCCGTGGGGAGAAGGTTGGGTGGTGCTCCTGCAAATTCCCTCGCAACGTGAATTTGATGATAATATGAATGCCCTGTGGGTTCCGGCGCACCCCCCGGAGCCAAAACAGCCTTTGTCATTTGACTATTCCATGAGCTGGCATTATCCTGATGCCACTCGCCCACCCGCCGGCCAGGTTGTCGCCACTCGTACGGCAGATGGCACAACCAAACTTGCCCAGAAATTTGTCATTGATTTTGCCGGAGGCGATTTAGAATCAATTCCGGCGAATAAACCGCTTACAGCTATTGTTTCCGTTGATCCCCGCGCCAACTTGATAGAACAACAACTGCATAAAAATATCATTACGAACGGATGGCGGCTGGTATTTGAAATAAGCGTGGAAAATGAAGCGTTTCTGCAAAAAGTGCGTCAGGGGACTGAACCGGCGATTGAACTTCGGGCGTTCCTCAAGGACGGGGAGAAAGTCTTAACCGAGACCTGGAGTTACGCCCTTCAGCCGTAGATATCCGAATTCAACCTCGCTTGGCAAACCGGAATCAAACGAACAAGGTTAAAATTAAACCTTTTGTTCTCACCCCTTTAATAAACGCCCGGAGGGAGGAAATTTTCATTGCCTCCCCATAAACACATACTTTACCAGATGGGGTGTGTTTTTATAAACTCCATCTCTTTCAACCTGAATCATAGCATCGAATTTTGCGATATTGACGGAATTTTTTTTGGTTGAAACCAGGGTAAGGTCAATTAGCTTTTTTTTGATTCAATATTCGTTCCCTATTTATTTTGTTAACAAGCAATTTCACAATCGAGTCATCTAAATCACCAGGGTTTAGTATTCTTGTTTTATCCCCGTCGAGCTTGACAGATATCTCCCTATGATTACAAAAAACACTGATAATATCCCTTTGATCTCCATGCCGATAAACGATATACTGGGCAGGAAGACGGGGGGCACTAAGTAAATCCCCCGCCCATACAGAGGTACACTGTTCACCGGAAATAAAATTTTTTAAACTATTGCACACGTCAACTTGTTGAAAAGGACGGTTTTCCACAATCCCACCCTGGTTTCCATAGGAAATTATGAAAGGTATTCTTGCCAATGCCCTCGTTACTTCGGTTTGTTTCTTTTCTGCACGTTTCAAGGGGACCATTGCGTGATGATCTCCCAGAATAATTAAAATCCCTTCTTTGAAGAATCCGATCTGCGATAGTTTTTTGTAAAACAGACCAAGTTGTTTATCTACATATCTAAAAGTTTCTGATTCTGAATATTTGTCATTTTCGGGATTTATATAAGGATTATGACTAGTTACTGTCTTTACAAATAGGAGATACGGTTTATCGGACTGATTTTGAACAACCCTGTCAAAAACTCTATGGTATAGAGCTTCGTCCGGCGCGGCTTGAAAATGATATCGCTTCCAATTATTATAGTATGGGTATTCATGGCCTTCTATATAATCAAAACCAATGCTTTTGGCCCAGTTTCCTGTGTCCGAAAAATTCAGATCAGCAGAAGTAATAAATTCAGTGGTATATCCGTTCATTCGCGCTACCTGTGGAAGAGAATTGGGAACACCATAATAACCTCGAAAAAAATTGGATCCTTTGTTTCTTGTTTGTTTAAAAGGCCCATAAATAGGAAATCTACCTGTTAATAGTGACAACTCAGCGTCTTCAGTGATAAACCCATTTGAATAAAAATTTTTGAAACTTAAATTATTTTCAGCAATAGCATCAATGTTCGGAGTCCAATTGTTTATGCCTGAAAAAAATTTACTCTGGTATGAAGAAAGCGATTCCACCATCAAAATAATAATGTTCTTCCTTTGCGGTTTACGTTTTACACACGACTCATTTTCTTTATACGATTTATTTGCCATAATGTTACGTATGAATTTTTCACTGTAAAAAGAATTCTGAGATTCTATTACCGAATTATATTCGGCAACATTTCTATACATCCACGAAAGAGCATAACCCTTATCATCACGCAAACAAAACGAAACTGCCAGGATTGATAAAGTTAACAAAAATATACCGTGTGTTCTATGGGTAAGTGTATGTTTCTGGAAAAGGAAAAAAACTACTAACCCCACGAACAAGGTAAGAATAAAGACAATAAAATATAACGCTACACCTCCATAAACTATTTGTATAAACGTCGGAGCGTAAGAAATATATTTGAAGCAGTCAACAAGTGTTAAACGCGTGTTGAACGTTTCGAGAACAAGTATATCCAATATATAGATTATAAATATAATGATAGCGACTATGCGTAGAAAAATAGAAAGGAGCCTTGGTAGTCTTTTTATAAAGGAAATATAGAAAAGAAGCAGCATAACAAGATATATAAGGGAATCATGGACAAGTACCTGAAACCCCCCATACAATCTTTTGAATACATGGTCGAAGACACGGCCTTCTACATAAAGTGATCTGAGGAAGAGCGGATAGATAAACACTATCAGATAAATACACTTCATTAGTCTCGAACTAACAATTTTCATTCCTATCCCCTAAAACTTGCAACCCCGCTTTAATTTAATAAAGAAAACATGTATTATTGTACTGTTTCAGACAAATCAAGTAAAAAAAGGTGTTAGTTAGAGACGCCACTCAGTTGATTTATTTGGGATCGGTTAAAAGCGATCCGTTGCTCTTTGACAATTTGAACCTGTTTTTTATACTGGG
>Ga0209164_1004722_pt1 | contig 12018 bp, 11 predicted proteins | sample MTBNYHSulfiMetaG_FD_187458 | JGI IMG/M metagenome (GOLD analysis project Ga0209164, IMG submission 187458) | Enrichment culture microbial communities from rom New York Harbor, USA that are MTBE-degrading - MTBE-NYH (New York Harbor Sulfidogenic)... | ecosystem: Environmental > Aquatic > Marine >...
CGCCGGATCCACGCCGCTGGGAGAACCCCACGTCCCCGGCGAGGGCCGTCTCCAGCTCGGAGCCGTCCACCGGGACCCTGAGGCCCCTTCCCTGGAAGGGGAGATCGCTGGAAGCTCCCACCACCGTCCCCTGACGGTCCAGGAAGGTGACGGGCCATCCCAGCAAGCGGGAAAGGGCCAGGGCTGCGGAGTCCGGACTGGTATGGCCCAGGCTTCCCACCAGAAGGGGAGCCAGGGCCAGGTCCCGCCCGAGCTCCGCTCGACGCTCGGAAAGGAGCTCCTGCCGGAGTCCACGGCTCTGGAGAAGGACCTGCCCGAGGATCACCACGGCCACGAGGGCCAGGAAGGAGCCCAGCAGGAGGAGGCGAAGGGAGGTCTTCAGCTTTCGTCCTCCGGGACGCGGAGCCGATAGCCGAAGCCGCGCACCGTCTCGATCCAGTCACCCACCCGACCGACCTTGCCGCGGAGCCGCCGGACGTGCATGTCCACGGTCCGGGTCTGGATGCGGTCCGCGATGTGGGACTCCATGCTCCAGGCCCTCTCCAGGAGTTGCTGGCGGCTCTGCGTCCGCCCCTTTCGCTCCACCAGGGACTGGAGGAGACGGAACTCCGTGGGGGTGAGGTGGAGCTCCTCTCCGTCCAGGAGGACCTGGTGGGAGCTCACGTCCACCGACAGCGGACCCGCCCGGAGGACACGCCCTCCGGATTCCTGCACCGGCTCGTGGATGCGACGGAGGATGGCATGGACCCGCAGCACCAGCTCCCGGGGGCTGAAGGGCTTGGTCAGGTAGTCGTCGGCGCCCAGCTCGAACCCGGAGATCCGGTCCTCCTGCTCCTTCCGGGCGGTGAGGACCAGGATGGGTATGGTCCTGGTGGACGCCTCCTTCCTCAGGGTCCTGAGGACCTCGTCGCCGGAGAGACCCGGGAGCATCCGGTCCAGGACGATCAGGTCGGGGACCTCCCGGCCCACCGCAGAGAGGGCATCGGTACCCGTGGCAGCCGTCTCGACGCGAAAACCCTCCCGGGTGAGCTGGTAGGCGATGAGGGCGGCGATGTCCGGCTCATCCTCCACCACCAGGACCCTCCAGGCGGCCTGCGGCGGGGTGGAGGGCTTCGTGGCGATACTGGTCACCATCGTGGTCTCCCGGGATGACCCCCCTGCCGGGGGATGTTACAGGCGCTCGTTACAAATGGGGGTACGGGGGACAGAAACCGCAACCGACATCACCCCACGACCGAAAGATGGGTCCCCACGGTAACGGAGGCGGCCGTCCCATGTAACAGAAGTGGTCACGCAACGTAACGGAACGGTACTGTCGAGGCTGACATTCACAGGTGACGGGAGGTGGGCGGTTTGACTTTCGCGCACCCGGGCACCGAAGCTTCAAGCATGAGCCAAGAGAATGAGCCCCCCGATCGATCGACACGCCGCCGGGCCTCCATTCTTCTCGCCCACCCGGCGACGCAGGAGGCGTGGCGGCTCATCCAGGGCATGGATGCCTGGGTCCTGGACCGGCAGGTGGAGCTCACCGCCATCCCTTCCCCTCCCTTCGGAGAGGGTCCCAGGGGGGAGCGCATGGCGGCCCTCTTCCGGGAGACCGGGCTGACGGACGTCCGCACGGACGAGGCCGGGAACGTCCTTGCCCGTCCGGCTCGACCCGAAAGTGCGGACGAATGGGCCGGCGGGGCCCTCATCCTTTCCGCCCACCTGGACACCGTGTTCCCTCCCGGCACCGACGTTACCCCCCTTCGAGGGGGAGAGATCATCCGGGCCCCGGGCATCTGCGACGACGGACGCGGCCTCGCCGCCCTCCTGGGGCTCGCCCGCGTCCTCACCGAGCTCCCTCTCTCCCTCCCCTTCCCCATCGTCTTCGCCGCCACGGTGGGGGAGGAAGGCGCCGGGGACCTGCGGGGCGTGCGCCACCTCTTCCGCCCGGGAGGGGAGGGCCGCGGGGTCCGGGGGTTCATCTCCCTGGACGGAACCGGCCTGGACCGCATCGTCCACCGGGGGGTGGGCTCCGTCCGGCTGCACATGGGGGTGGAGGGTCCCGGGGGACACTCCTGGACCGATTGGGGCCGTTCCAACCCCATCCACGCCCTGGGTCGGATCGTGGCGGCGGCCCAGGTCCTCGCCCTCCCGTCCGACCCCAGGACAACCCTGACGGTGGCCCGGTGGGGAGGGGGGGAGAGCATCAACGCCATCCCCCGGGAAGCCTGGATCCAAGCGGACCTGCGCAGCGAGGGGGCCGGTGAGCTCCTGGCGCTGGAGGAGGAGCTCCTCCGGGTCTGCCGGGCGGAGACGGGGGGAGACCTCCAACTGAAGGTGGAGGAGATGGGGCGGCGCCCTGCGGGACTCACACACCTGGAGGAACCGCTGGTGGAAGCCTGCATGGAGGCCACCCGGGCCGTCGGCGCCGAGCCGGTCCCTTGCGCGGCCTCCACCGACGCCAATCTCCCCATGTCCCTGGGGATACCGGCCCTCGCCGTCGGCGCCGGCGGCACCGGGGGGGGCGTTCACACCCCGGACGAGTGGTATCGTAACAAGGAGGGCCCGGAAGGAATCCTCCGGGCCCTCCTGACCATTCTCCTGCTCGCTTCGGAGGAGCCGGGAAGGTGAGCGGCCGCCCCCGAACCCTGCCTAGACCAGGACCACGGAGTGGTCGGCCACGCTCAGCATCCCGTGGAACCCTCGTACGGTGGAGCTCCCACCGATGAGGGACTCCCGGAGGATCGAGTCCTCGATGATGGCTCCCGGGCCCACGATGCAGTCCCGCAAGGTGGATCCCACGATCCGGGCGCCCCGCTCCACCGTCACGTTGGGACCCACGGTGCAGTCCTTCAGGACCACGTCCTCCTCGATGCGGACCCGGTCCTTCACGACCGAGGAATCGATGGTGGCCCTGGGCGAGACCAGGCCCCGGGTGGTCCCCAGGAGATACTCGTTGGTTTCCAGGAGGGTCTCCGGCTTCCCGCAGTCGTACCACCCGTGGACGGGGGCCGTCAGGATCCTGGCCCCCTGGTCCACCATGTATTGGAAGGCGTCGGTGAGGTAGTACTCCCCCGAAGGGCCCGGCGGGCTCGCCAGGACGCGGTCGATGCACCGGAAGAGGAGCCGGTAGTCGCGGATGTAGTAGAGCCCGATGTTGGCCAGCTTCGAGATGGGGTCCTTCGGCTTCTCGACGATCCGGGTCATGGCGGATTCCTCGTCCGTCACGATGACCCCGAAGCGCTGGTAGTCCTCCACCTCCTTGGCCCAGATGACCCCCGACCATTCGGGCCCCAGGCGCCGGGGCAGGCTGAGGTCCGCATCGAAGAGCGTGTCAACAAAGACGATGAGGAGCTCGTCGTCGATGAAGGGCTCAGCGAGCTTCACGGCACCGGCCGTGCCGTCCTGGACCTCCTGGACCACGTACTCGGCACGGATGCCCGGATACTCCTTCGCCATGTAGTCCTTCACCACGTCGCCCAGGTACCCGATGACGAAGACGATCTCGTGGACGCCCAGCTCCCGCAGGTCGTCCAGGATGTAGCTCATGACGGGCCTGCCCCCCACCCGGAGAAGGGGCTTGGGCGTGAGGTAGGTATGGGGGCGAAGCCGGGTGCCCTTGCCGGCCAACGGGATGACTGCCTTCATGGCGGTTGCTCGTATGGGGGGTCGAACCGAGGTTGATTGAATCCGAAAGGTCGCGCCGGGAGTATAGGGAGAGGAAGGAGGACGGGCAAACCTCAGCCTGCGGCCCTTCGGCGCCCATGAGCGCCTGACGGCGCCGGATGTATATTGTTCCTGGCCTCCTCCAGGACACGCCTCACCTCAGGAGCGGCATGACATGACCGGAATCAGTCCAGCCCCAGGCGCAATCCATCGCGGCATCCTGCCTGCGGTCTCCCTGGTCCTCCTGGTCTCCTGCGCGCCGGCCATGGCCCAGGCGGACCCCCCCCTCCCCTCCCCCGGCCAGGAAAAGCCGGGCACCATCCAGGTCAGCGGCCAGGCCCAGGTCCCGGTCCCGGCAGACCAGGCCCGCATCAGCTTCGCCGTGGAAACGGAGGCCCCGTCCGCCAGGGAAGCCACGACCCAGAACGCCCAGCGGATGGACGCCGTCATGGCGGCCCTCCGGGGCTCCGGGGTACCAGGCCTCACCATCGAGACCTTCGGCTACAGCCTGCGCCCGGAATACGAGACGTCCCGGGAGGGGGCGGGCACCCGCCTCATCGCGGGGTACCGTGCACAGAACAACATCCGGGTCACCGTTCCCGACGTGAGGGCCGTGGGCGGTCTCCTGGACCGGGCCATCGAGGCGGGCGCGAACCGGGTGGCCAGCCTCCAGTTCGAGGCCTCAGACACCCGGGAGGCTCGCCTGAGGGCCCTGCAGGAGGCCGTGGCCAGTGCCCGCCAGCAGGCGGAAGCCATCGCCTCTGCCATGGGCGTGAGCCTGGGGAGCGCCGTCGAGGTGCAGGGCGGAGCGTCGGCTCCCGCTCCGTTCGCCCCCGAGATGGCCCTCTTCCGGGCCGATGCGGCGGCGCCGACCCCCATCGAAGCCGGCGACCAGACGGTGTCGGCCCACGTCACCATCACCTACCGCATCGTGGAGCGGGACTCTTGACCCTATCCCGGCTCCGGGCCTGGCTCCGGGAGAACCGGGCCCAGACCCATCCCGGGCACCCGGATCCCTCCCTACGGGGCCGGACCTACGCCATCCCCTTCGCCAGGGTGTGGGCCGCGGGGCTGGAGACGGCTTCCGGCGCCCTGCCGGGATGGGTCTTGATGGAGGCCGACGAGAACCAGGGCCTCATCGTGGCGGAGGCCAGGACCCGCGTCTTCCGGTTCGTGGATGACGTCCGAGTCCAGGTGTCCCTGGACGAGTACGGCCAGACCCGCGTGGACATGGCCTCGGCCTCCAGGATCGGTAAGGGGGACCTGGGCCAGAACGCCCGCCGCATCAGGAAGTTCTTCCGGACGTTGGACCGGAGGGTGGGCGCCGGACCCGGGACCATCCTGGACCCCACCCTGTCCATTTTCCGTGCCGCCCTCGTCCTGGCGGTGGCGGTGGCCGCCTCGTGCGCACCGGCCGCGGACGTCCCTCCGGAATCCGGGGGAGCGGAAGACGCACCGCTGGCCGCCAGCGGGAACTTCCAGAGCCGGAGCTACGAGCGGCACGTCGTGTTTCTGGGGGCCCGGGGCGACACCACCATCCTCGTCCCCTGGTCGTTCGGGGCCTGGACGCGGGCCGGCGGGGTGGACCGTGAGGTCCGGGGATGGCTGGCTCGGGACGACGCGTGGGAGACCCTTTTCACGGACCGATGGGAAGGCCCCGTGAGCCGGGTGCCGTGGAGGATCCTCCCCCGGGGCCCGGTCCGCCTCGTGGTCGGCCTCCAGGACGCCTTGGAGACGATCCTCTTCCAGGGAGGAGGGCGGGGCGTGGAGGTGGTCTCGGGGAGCCTCCTGGCGGAGTGGTCGGGGCCGCGGGGCCAGACCTACCGGATCCACGAGGGGACCGTCTTTCTGGCGGACCGCATCGTGGAAGGGACCCTCCTGGACATGACCCGGGCGTGGACCGACCAGGCCGGGCCGCCAGGAGATTTCGGCTTCCTGGTCTCGGGAGGCTCCCTCCAGCTGGTGTTCGAGAACCTCGCATCGGGCGAAGGAGCGGCGGGAGGCCAATTCTCCTGCTGGGGCCGTGTCCTCTTCGCCGACAGGGGATGGCAGGGAGTCCAGCTCCTCTGGAGGGAAGTCCGGGCCTTCGAGCCGGCAAGGAGGGATGTTCCGGTCGCGTGGGAGGTCCGGTCCCCGGACGGCACCCTCAGGGGTAGCCTGGCAGCCGCATCCCAGTTTCTGGAGCCGGGCGAGGGGGAGGGACCCGTCCTCCCCGTGATGGGCCTCTTCCAGCTGGAGGGGACCTTGATCCTGGACGGCAGGGAGTTCCCCGTCCGGGGGTTCCTCCGGCACCGGCAGCTCTGACCGTGTCCGATCAGCTCGTGCAGGCCCTGATGAAGATCCTCTTCGGAGCCCTGGCGGGAGGGATCACCAATTCGGTGGCCATCTGGATGCTCTTTCACCCCTACGAGCCGCCGAAGCTCCTGGGGCGGACCATCCGGATCTTCCAGGGCGCCATCCCCAAGAACCAGGCCCGCCTCGCCGCTGCCGTGGGGCGGACCGTGGGAACCCGTCTCCTGACGGAAGAGGATCTGACCCGGACCTTCGCCGACGTGGAGTTCCGCGCCGCCTTCGATGAGCGTCTCTCCCACTTCCTGGAGGCCATCCTGAAGCGGGAGCGCGGCTCCGCCCGGGAAATCCTCCCCCCCGGCGTCGTGGCGGAGGTGGAGGCCATCCTCGCCGAGGCCATCGACCTCGGCATGGGCCGGTTCCAGGAATACCTGGCCTCGGAGGCGTTCCAGGAGTTCGTGGAGGAGCGGGCCAGGAGCATCCTGGAGGCTGTGGCCGACGAGCCGGTGGCGGGAATCCTCACGCCCGCCAGGGAAGCGGCCCTCACCGAGGTCGTGGAGGATTGGCTCGAGAGCGCCGTGGAGAGCGAGGGCTTCCAGGAGACGATGGAGGATTACGTGGAGCGGGCCACGCTGAGCCTGCTCCAACCCGGGCGCACGTTCGAGGACGTCCTTCCCATGGGACTCGTGGGATCCATGGAGAAGGCCATCTCCTCCTATCTCCCCCTGGCCCTGAAGCGTCTCGGGAACGTGCTGGAGGACCCCGGGGCCCGGGCACGCTTCGAGAGGGCCCTCCACGAGCTGTTCCATCGGTTCCTGAGGGACCTGAACTTCTACCAGCGGGTCGTGGCGCGGCTCATCGTCACCGAGGAGACGGTGGACCGGGTGCTGGACACCATCGAGCGGGAAGGGGCCGAGCGCCTGTCGGAGATGCTCCGGGAGAAGACGATCCAGGACGCCATGGCCAGAGGGGTGAACGAGGCCGTCGTGGACTTCCTCCGGAGGCCCGTGACCTCGGTTTTGGGAGACGCGGGAGATCCGAACGTGCTGGAGGCCCAGACCACGGTCACGGGTTGGGCGGTGGGGATGGCACGGGATCCGGCGACACGGGGATTCCTTGTGGAGAAGATCGAGGGGGCCCTCGACAAGGCCGGGGCCCGCACCTGGGGAGAGGTCCTGGAGAAGATGCCGCCGGAGACCCTCTCCCGTTGGCTCGTCTCGGCGGCCCGGAGCGAGGCGGCGCTGAGCCTCTTCCGCCGATGGGCGGAGCGGCTGGTGGACGTGCTCCTGGACCGGCCCATCGGGACGCCGGCCGACTGGCTCCCCCCCGAGGCCCCCGACCGCATCGAGGGAGCCATCGGGGATCCCCTCTGGGGGTGGCTCCAGACCCAGGTCCCGGACGTGGTCCACCGCATCAACGTGGCCCAGAGGGTCGAAGACAAGGTGCGGAGCTTCCCGACGGCGAAGATGGAGGACCTGGTGAAGCGCGTCACGGACCGGGAGTTGAAGCTCATCGTGCGCCTGGGGTATGTTCTGGGAGCGTTCATCGGTGGCGTCCTGGTGCTGATGGACTGGATCTGGACCTGACCGACCGGCGGGCCCTTCGCGAGAGGGGCACAGAGAGAACCTCGGAGATCGCATACCATGGCAACAAAGCGCGTCACTCCTTCCCCGGCTCCGGACCTCCGCAGGTGGACGAGGCTTTTCGCCGTCATGGCCGCGATGGCCCTGCCGGCCCTCGGGGGGTGCTCGGGAGACAAGTCCTTCCCCACCCCGCTGGAGTCGGCGCAGGGGGACGTCCTCACCTCCCATGACGACATGATGGCCTTCCTGACCCGCCTGCAGAACGAGACCGGCGCCTTTGCCATGGACACCATCGGGACCTCCCTGGAGGGGCGCAGCCTCGTCCTGCTGGACTTCTCCAGTCGCGGAGGGCCGGTTTCCGGTCCGCCCAGGCTCAAGATGCTCATGTTCGCCCAGCAGCACGGCAACGAGCCCTCCGGGAAGGAGGCGGCCATCGCCCTTGCCCGGGACATCGCCAACGGGGAGTTCTCGGGGTTTCTGTCCTCGGTGGACTTCTACCTGATCCCCCAGGTGAACCCCGACGGCTCGGAGATGCGCCAGAGGGCCAATGCGGCAGGGGCCGACCTCAACCGGGAGCACCTGACGCTGTCCACGCCCGAGGTGGTGGCCGTCCACTCGGTCTTCCAGCGGCTCATGCCGGAGGTGACCCTGGACGTGCATGAATACGGACTGGCCGGATCCGCCTGGGTGAGGGCAGGGATGCACAAGGCGTTCGGCCAGCAGATCGACGGCCTCACCAACCCCAACATGTCCCAGGAGCTCCGGACCTACGCTTCAGACCGGGTCATCCCGGCGCTGCGGGAGCGGCTCGCTTCCAGGAGCGTCTCCCTCCGCAGGTACCTGGTCGCCGGCGGGCCGGAGGATCGCTTCCGGCACAGCACCACCGCCTTGAACGACGGAAGGAACAGCCTGGGGATCTACAACACGCTGTCCTTCCTCATCGAGGGGCGAAACGGGCTTACCGTGGAGCAGGACATCCGGGAGCGCACCCGGCAGCAGCTGGAGACCATGAAGGCCTTCGCCACGTTCTTCAGCGAGAATGCCGCGGAGGCGAAGGGGCTCGTGGAGGTGGAGCGGGCGAAGCTGACGGGCGAAGGAGCTTCCCGGGAGGTGGCCCTGGTCATGGACTACGTGAAGGACCCTTCCCAGCCCAGCGTCACCGTGGGCGTCGTCAACCTGGAGACGGGTCTCGAGGAAGACAGGACCTTCCAGGAGTTCTTCCCCATCGTGGAAGCGACCCTGACCGTCCCCCGCCCCCTGGGGTACGCCATCGCTCCTCACCTGACGGAGGTCCTGGAGGTCCTGGACCGGCACCAGATCGCCCGGGGGCTGGTGGAGAGCCCCACGCCCGCCACCGTGGAGACCTACCGGATCGAGAGGGTGGAAGCCTCCTGGAAGGAGGACAAGGAGTTTCTGGAGGTGGGCGTGAGCGTTCGCCGCGCGGACGGATTGCTCTCCCAGGGCATGGTGGTGGTATGGACCGACCAGGCCGCCTCAAACCTCATCTCGGCCCTCCTGGAGCCCCAGTCCCAGTGGGGGCTGGCCCAGCTCCCGGACTTCGCCTCGCTCCTGGCGGTGAGATCGGAGTATCCCATCACCCGGATCGTGGCCACGGGGAACTGAGGGAGGGCGGACCGAAGCCGCTCGGCCCGGACGAGGGAGACCGGGCCCGGGCGCCGGGCGCCCCTCAATCCTTCTTGGAGTCCGGCGAGTAGAGGTCGAACCTGCGGGTGGGCGCGCCTCGGCGCCGTATGTGGGAGGAGCGCTCGTCCGTCGTGCGGAGCCACCCGAGAGGGGTGAAGTGGCGCTTGACCCTCTTGGTTCGCCCGTGTCCCGAGAGGGCTTTTTCCATCTCCTCCGGGTCCTCCCGGTACTGGCCCGGGCGGCCCAGGTAGAGACCCAACCCCAGCGCCGCAAGGGCCCCCAGGATCTTCAGGACCAGCATGAAGGCACTCAAGCCCTCTGAAAGGTTTCCAGGACGAGCATCCCAAGGCCGATCACGAGGATGATGGCCACGGCGTTGGTCCCCAAGGCCACCATCCCGACCACGGCCCAAAAGACCAGGTGCGTGAATACGTATCCGCCGGGAAGCAAGTTGCCCATGAGGTCCTCGTGTACGGTGTGTGCGCGGGTCATTACTCCAGGAAAGATGCGGCCGCGCCTCCCCCCCCACAACCCGGGGACGGGGGCCCGGAGACCCGCCCCCCGGTCATTCCGGATGGCCGGCGCGACCCCGGCGCCGGTCCTCGGTCCTTCATTCGACCGGCGGGGGCTCCCACTGGCCTTGCGCCCTGTGCTCCTCAACCCTCTTCCGGGCTTCCGCCAGGTACCCGGGCTCCAACCTGAGGAGGCCGGAGATCTTCCGCATGAGGTAGTCTTCCCGGCTGGCCAGCTTTCCGTCGGAGTAGACCAGGCCCCACATGGCCTCGGCCAGGACCATCTTCTGGCCCAGGGAGTAGTGCTCCGCCACCAGATTCGTGAAGGTCCAGAGGTCCACGGCCTCCTGCCGCTGCTTCTCGGCGAGATCGATGAGGCGGGCGGCTTCCTCCTCGTCCAGGCCGAACTGCCGCTGCACCGCTCCCTTCAGATGATCCCACTCCCCCTCTGTGAGCTCGTCGTCGGCATGGGCCAGCTCCAGGAGGAGTGCGCACGCCGCCAGGCGGATGTCGGGCGCAGGTGCCCCGGCGTCGCCTTGATCCGTCTCGGACGTTCCCTTCATGAACAGCTGCCTGATGGACTCCATCATTACGGGCTCTCCTCGGTGATGGTGCCGATCCCGGATACGACCCCCCCGCCACCGGCTGTAGCGGCTGCGCAGCGGGGCCCATAGCTCCTGCACCATCTTCTCACCTGCCTCACAACAAGTCCAGTTCCTCGACTCGCCTCACCCCCGCCTTCAGGGGTAGGACGATAGCCAGCGCCGTCAGGGTTGCGGCCCCCGCCATTCCCAATACGAGAGGGGCATCCACCAGGTTACGGGGCGGCTCTCCCCTGAAGCTGGCCGAAAGGAAGGCATAGACCGGCCAAGCCTCCAGAACGATCACCCCGGCGAGGTAGCTCACCGCCGTCATCATGAAGAGGAGCCCACCGAACGAGGTGGGGATCTCCGCCACGTTGTCGGATTCGTAGCTCGGATACAGGGCGCCGAATCCCAGGGCAAGGGCGGTGAGGGCGAAGGTGGCCATGGCCATGGTTGCTGTCGACAGGACGAAGATGAAGGGAGTCACCTCCAGGATGAGGTTCGTGACGACGATGAGGGGAAGAGACACCAGAAGGAGCGGAATGGTCCCGACCCAGTACTTGGACCAGAAGAGCCTCCTCACGTCCAGGGGGGCGGACCGGAGGAGCCACATCATCCGCCCCTCGACGGACATGGCCGGGAACACGAATCGCGCAGCGATGGCCGCCACCACGAACCCCGCCAGACCGAGGTTGAGGAACGAGACGGTGTTGATGAGGAGGAAGGACACCCGCTCCCCCGTGTAGAGGGGCAGGACCTTGATGTTGTAGACGTAGACCACCACCAGCACGCCGAGGAGGATCAGCTGGGACCATTGGGTGGAATCCCTGAAAAAGACGCGGACCTCCTTCACCACCAGCTCCCGGGTCCGAGAATCGGCGCGCACAAGGAGCCTCTCCACCAGGCGGCTCCGCACCCTGCCCTGCCGCAGGTGAGATCCCTCCTGGGCCCGGCTGAAACCGACGGGATGGAACCGCTGGTGCAGCCACGCTCCCCCAACGATGAAGGCCGCCGCCGTGGAGAGGAGGAGGAGGAGGGGGAACGGGTCGAAGTACCCGTTGAGGTACGACATGAGGGCGCTGGTGGCCCATTCGCTCGGGAGCCAGACGGACGAAGGGGTCCGCAGCACCGCCATGAAATCCACCAGATCCCGGAACTCCTCGGGTCGCACCAGCCGCTCCGGCCTCAGGAACCTCAACAGGGCCATGATCCCCGCGGCGGTGAAGAGGCCCACCAGGGCCAGGAGGTCCCGGGTTCGCCTGGCGGGAAAGACGTTCACCAGCATGAGGGTGAGGGCCGTCCCCGTCACGGCCGGGAGGACCAGGAAGGGAACCACCACCCCCACGACCAGGACGTAGAAGGCAGACCCGGCCCGGTAGGTGAACCCGTAGGCCAGGAAGAGGGGCACGGCCAGCAGCACCACCATCCACGAGGAGTTCACCATGGTCTCCACCAGGCGGGCGCCATAGACCTTGAGCCGGTCCACCGGAGCCGCCATGAGCAGCTCCAGGTCCTGGGAGAGGAAGAAGGTGGAGAGGGAGGTGATGACGTTGGAGAGAAGGAGGATCCCGAGGAAGGTGAGGAGGGCGAGGCCCAGGAGCTTACCCGCCAGCAGGTCCCCGATCCCCTGCGTGTTCCGGAAGTAGAGGAGCATCCTCCAGATGATGAGGAAGATGAGGGCCCAGAAGAAGAGGCCGGCCCCCCCCAGCACGAAGCCCTTGAAGAGCCGGCCCTCGTCGGTCCGGGCCCGGTTCA
>Ga0209164_1004723_pt1 | contig 12015 bp, 8 predicted proteins | sample MTBNYHSulfiMetaG_FD_187458 | JGI IMG/M metagenome (GOLD analysis project Ga0209164, IMG submission 187458) | Enrichment culture microbial communities from rom New York Harbor, USA that are MTBE-degrading - MTBE-NYH (New York Harbor Sulfidogenic)... | ecosystem: Environmental > Aquatic > Marine >...
GGTGTCGATGCAGCCGATCATGTTCAGGATCGTAGTCTTGCCGGAGCCCGAGGGACCGGCGATCGAGATGAAGTCCCCCTTCTCGATGCACAGGTCCACGCCCTTGATGGCCTCCACGGAGACGTTTCCGAGGGGATAGATCTTTGTCACCTGGTTGAGCTTGACGATATCCAAGGTCTTGTGCTCCTTGCCTGCAGAATGCCCGTTCTCGGTCGATGGCTCACCGGACGCGCACTGGTGGTCGAGACGGCTATCTTGAAGATACTGCAATGCCCATTGCGGGAGCAAGTCTTGCCGCCCCGCGGCGGGCAGGCCGGGAAGAAGCCCCTCAGAACCCGGTGAGCGAGCGCAGGAAGGAGAAGCTCTTCTTCAGCAGGCTGCGCTCCACGGGCTCACGGGCGGCGCAGAGGCGCTCGGAGGTTCCCTCGAGCCTGGGAGCGTACTTGAGCACGTTGATCTGGCTGGTGAAGTCCTCACCCTTGAAGATCACCTCGACCTGGTTGGTCCACAGGCGTCGGGCTCCCCGGTACACGTGCAGGTGCTCGACCCGGATGCAGATGCGCTGGAAATCCAGATCCGTGGGGGCCTGGTTCTCGACCCGGACCGGGCAGGTGGCCATGAAGGGATGATTGGCGAGCTCCTCCAGGTCCCGCAGAGCCCTGGTCTTGAGGGCGTAGCAGAGCTCACCGGAGGTGGGCTCCCCGAACCAGGTGTTCGAGAGAACGACCGACGGAATCTCGCTCAGGGTCAGCTCGGGCTTTTCGCCGACGGTCACCCGCACCCAGACCGGGATGTTCACGTAGAACAGGACCGACTCCCCGGTGGGGACGTTGAGCGGGAACTTCGGGCGCACGACCACCGAGCGATCGGGGAGCGCCGGGACCAGGCGGACGCGATCGGTGGGCCGGCTGGAGACCCAGCGGCACCAGGGCAGGTCCTCGAGCTTGTTCGCGGGCTGCAGGACCCGGGGGGCGCAGGCTGCGATTTCGGGCTCCCTGCGCCGGTGGGCGACGAACCAGTCCTCGCCCTCCTGACGCACCCACACCTCCAGCGGGCCGAAGCTGGCGTACATCGGGAAGCGGGGCTTCACGGCGAGGGGATCCCAGAGGGATCTCAGCAGGGTGGGGGTCAGCTGTCCGGACCGGGAGCGCTTCATGGGGCTTCCTCTCGGGTGCGTCGCAGTCGGACGGCAGGCGCAACACGCGCCGCGCCCGGGCACGTCTGTTCTGTTGTACCACATTGCGCCGGGGCCGTTCCAGTGCGGGGATGCCGCGGAGGGGCCCGCGGCGGGGCGCAGCGACGTGCAGCGGCGCGCAGCGGTGTGGGGCAGCGGTGCAGCGTGGGTCGTGGTTTGGGGACGTCCCGGTTTCGCCGGGCACGGAACCTGGGAGTACTGGGAGCTGCGAAAAAAAATCAGCGGACTCTACTGGATCCTTTTTGCAGGGGAGGCGTGTGCTGAATGCCGATCAGGCCGTCCATAGAAAGATCCTCGTCGATTTCCGGCCAATGAATCCCATATCCAGCGGGTGAGACAACATAGTGCTGCCTCTGGATTTCTGAGGCCCTGGTCAGCCTTTGGGAATGCTCTGCGATATTGATTCGATGGGTCTCCCCATCGACCTGTACTACCATCGTATCATCTTCAAAGGATACGTTGGTCACCTCGTGGTGTTTATCCATTACGCATCTCCTGGACTCGATTCCATTCTGAGATTATGTAGTCAAAATGATCAAACATGATCTTGCGAATTCCTCGCTTGTCCCTTGGGCTCATGCTGTGACTGTGGGCTTCAACAACGTCGTAGTCCTCTGTATCCAACCAATACTTGCATTCACTGGTCACCTTTACGGCAGTGAACCTGGGGCGGTTCATGACGTTGGTTTGTATAAAAGAACAACCGCCAGCCAAGAATAAACAGAATCGTGGGCACAATTCCTCCCTTCGATGGTCGTCACCCTACAAGCATGTCCTGCCGTTCTTCTTCCGGCAAGGCATCTGCCTGCAGATTCGGAGCACCGTCCGTGCCCCATCCTAAACCGCCAGCACTTCCTATCGCAGGCGGCGTGCGAGCACCGATTCCGGGAGCCAGGTTTCTGCGAAAATCCGCGGAGAGGCAAAATTGTTGGTCGAGAAGTTTGTACAACTCGATCAGATTATTATTGACACGGATGTCGGAATAGAATAGATTTGGATTATCGACATCAGCGTCGGTAAAAAGGATTGGCGATGCCGAAGGTCGTCGATTTCGACCAGAAAAAGCGTGAGATAGCCCACAAGGCCCTCTACGTGTTTGCCTTCGATGGATACCACGGCACCACTATGGCCCGGATCGCGGCCATGTGTCATATCGGGCGCTCGACCATCTACGAGTATTTCCGCAACAAGGACGAGATTTTCACCTACACCCTCAACCAGAGCTTCGATGACATCAAGCTCGACTTTCAGGACGTGCTGGCCCGGCCCGGCCGGGACGGCGTCGACCGGATATCGACCATCATCCGCCGGATCCTGACCAACCTCTACAGGGACAAGCGGGTGATGCTGGTGCTGCTCGAGCACACTCTGCGGATCATGCGGGAAGACCAGGACGTGGCCGAGCGTCTCGGGGACCGTGCCATGGAGATACTGGGGATGTTCGCCTCGCTCCTGCAGGAGGGGATCGCCAACGGGGAGATCCGTCCGGTTGATCCCCAGGCCATGGCCGCCACGTTGGGGACCCTGGTCGAGGCCGCGGTGTTCCAGTTTTCGATCGACACCGATGTGTCGCTGGAAACGGTGCTGGCAAGCGTACTGGCACTGATCGCCGGTCTTCGGTGTCACTCCCGGCAGCGGGTGTAGCCTATGGGAGAGAGTCTTTTCTGGCTTTTTATCGACACCCATGTCGACGAAATAGCAGTCCAGAGGGGAGAATCCCCGGGAGAGAAACCATGCAGACGACGCGAATTGCATCACGGGCCGTATTGAAGAGAAACGGCGTAGCCGCAGAACGCGCAGAGGGCGAGAGCCGGGCGTACGGGGCACCGGCCCGGGTGTGGCGGGCGCGGCAGCGACGGCCGGAGCAGGCCGTACCATCGTGGAGCCCGGAGGGTCTGCGCCGCTGCGCAGCCAGGCTGGCTGGGAACGTGAACGCGCTGCACCCGAAAGCCAAGACACGCCTGGCCATGAGAGTTCTCGACACCCAGGTTGGATTCGAGAATCCCCTGGCCCGGAGGCTTGGACGCTACTACGACCAGCCTGTGCCCTCGGCGCTCCTGTTCGGGCTGGAGCCCGGGCCTGCCGAGCAGTGCGCTTCCTGTCCGGCTGCGGGCAACTGCCTCCGGGAGGGCAGCGGCTACCAAGACCTGGCGCGGGCCGTGACCGAGGCGGGCCGCCTCGGGGTCCGGCTGTTCCTGGCGGCAGGGCCAAAGGTTGGGGTGACTGGGCATGGGGCGCCCGGGTCTGGGGCGCAGGGTGCGGCCCGCTACTGGCCCGAGTTGCTGGACCTGGCTCTGCGGAATCCCGACCGCACCTTTCTCGTGTTCACCGGCGGCTTCGTTCCCGACGCGGCCGCGGCAGCCGAGGCCGCGGCCGCCGGCAACCTGGGATTCGTGCTCTCCCAAGGGGAAGCCGGCGGTCCGGGTGCGGGCGCCGGGGACGCGAGCCGCGACCAAGGGGCATCCGCGGAGGGAGGCGAGGTTCGTCGCCAGGAGTTGGTATCGCTGCGTGCAGCCGGAGCCCCGTTCGGATTTGCGGCGGGGCTGGCCTCCGGATCCTCGGACGCCATGGACGAAGCGGCTTGGGAGTCCTGGGTCGAGGGGATGCTCGAGCAGGGCTACCTGTTCGGCTTCCTCTATCCCGTGCCGCGGGCCGGCGCGGTCCAGACGGCCGGCGATGCCGGACGGGCACCCGAAGGCCCCGGCTGGGAGGCGCTCCGCCTGAGGGCGGGATCCCCGATGCCGTTGTTCGACCTTCACGGGGAGGCAGCCTTCACTGACGAGCCGGCCCCGGAGGAGGCCTTCGCCGAACCCCGCCTGTCCCGCGGCCTCGGGGGCCCGGCACGCACCCGCCTCGTTGCCGGCTCCCGGAACAGAGGGGTACTGCTCGTACACCCCGTTACACCGCTGTTCCGCTCGCTCACGCTCCTGGAGTCCCTCGAGACGGCTGCGTTGGCTGGTGCGGCGGCCCGCCCGGCGCCGGCTGATCGGGCATCCGCAGGCCCGCCGTTGACCGACCCGGCGCCGGCCTGCCCGCTTCTGCTCGGCCGCGGCAACTCCAGGGGGGTTGTGTACGCGCTCCTCGCCCGCTAGGAGCGGGTACGCCCGCTAGGAGCGGGTTCGCCCGCTAGGAGTGGGTACGCCCGCTAGGAGCGGGTTCGCCTAGGCACCCCGAGAGCGCGGCGGCATCCGCCGCTACAGCAGGGCGCGCTCGGCCGCCGCCGGATCGTCGAGAGGGAAGCTCACCACGGCCAGCTCGGGTCCGTCGTGCGCGGCGTTGAAGCACCAGGTGTCGCCGATACGCTCTCGCCACCTCCCGGTCAGGCGCGCCGACTCATGGGCATGGCCGTGAAGGGTCAGGAAGGGGCGGCGCTCCTCGATGAAGCGGCGAATAGCGATGCTGCCGATGTGGACGTCCACCGGGGCGTGGTCGACCATGCGGCCGTCCAGGTCGGCCCGATCCAGGGAGCTGCCGTAGGGCGGGGCGTGGAACAGGAAGACCGCCCGGGCCAGGTCCCTCTCACCGGCGAGCCTCTGAAGATCCTGGCGGATCGTGGCGTACTCGACGACCCCCGGCGGTGCCGGAACGCTTCTCCATCCGGCGGTCGGGGAGACGGCCCCCACGTCGAGGAAGCGGGAAACGTCGTATCGCTCCCAATCCTTGAGCAGGAACGGAGTGGGGGGGATACAGGCGTATCCGTAGAGGGTGTAGCCCGCCCAGTGGATGCTCCGGTCATGGAGATAGCGCCACAGGCCCCGCCGCTCCCCGTTGCGCAGGCGGGTTTCCTCCCGACGCGGGTCGTCGTTGCCCAGGATCACGACGACCAGGGGATACTTCTTTCCCATCTCCTCCCGGAGCGAGCTCAAGCCGCCTCCGAGGCGCCCCTCCACGAAAGACGTCGTGCCCCCGACCCGACCGCCGAAGGACAGCAAGTCCCCGCCGACGAACACGACTCCGGGCTCTTCCCGGCGGATCACGGAGAGCAGCTTGTCGAGCCTGTCGACCGAACCGTGCAGGTCGGAGACGAACAGGCACCGGCCCATCGGCCGCCGGCTCATCGACCGAGGGTCAGGGGCTGGGCGGCGTCGGTGACCGCCCCGATCTTGACGGCGTAGCTGGACTTCTGCTCGATGTCCTGGTCCGTGACCACGTGCACGTCCAGCAGGCGCTCGCTGCGGATCCCGGTGCGCACGTAATTCATCTCGGTCAGGCTCAGGCTCCAGCCCTCGAACCACGCCAACAGCTCCCGCCGCTGGGCCTTGGTGCCCCGGAAGTGCACGAGCAGGTCGATATCGCTGGCCGCCGTGGCGGTGGCGTTCTTGGTGCTGCCGATTACGTACATGGCCGCCACCCCGAAGCGTTCCGGGTCCAGCTCCCGGGCGATGCGCTCGGCGATCCGCATTCGCCAGCGCCAGTGCTCGCCGGACTGCACGATCGACTCGAAGGAGCCGGACTCCTCGGCCGTGTCCTCCCCGGCATCGGCGGAGAAGTAGGCGACCGCCACGTCGGCTTCCGCATTCATGGCGATGCGCAGGAGCTGGCCGTCGGTGGCCTGCGAGACGTCGATGACCCGGATGATCTTGCGCAGGCGGGCTGCTTCCGGGACGAGCTGATCGAGGACGTTGTCGGACCCGCGCAGGAACTCTTCGTTGAACACGGTATCCGGGTCGTCGGGGTACAGGGGAAGGTAGCGGATCGAGGCCTCCACCAGGTCCTGGAAGAAGTGGGTCCCGAAGGAGAGATCCGGCACGTAGTTGCCCTTCCGCCGGGCGATCTCGATCAGCACCGCGGTGTTGTTGATCTCCGAATAGGTCACCGGCACCCCGAGCTTGATGTCCCCCCGGCTGCCCCAGCGTCCGGGTCCCATGAGGATGAACTGCCGCTTTGGCAGCAGGGAGTTCAGTCGCCCGATGGCCCGCCCGACGCTCTTGAGCTCTTCCGGGGACTCCAGGGAGCTGTATCCGTCGGGATCCACGTACACCACGTGGGAGATCGACGGCACGATCCCGTTGGACACGTACTTGCGGGCGTTAAACAGGACTCTCTCCGCGGGGAGATTCTTCGGGATCGGCACAGGGCGGCTTTCGGCGGTGTGGCTCTGGCTCCGGCACTGGAGCACGTAGATCGACCCGCCGCTGACTGCGAACTCCACGTCGACCGCCCGGCCCAGCTTGTCCCGCAGCAGATCTATCACGCTCTTCATCTGCCGCACGAAGGTCGAGTTGGACACCACGCCCTCGAAGGTGGCTACCAGGTCGTCGCTCTGGAAGTCCAGACCCAGGCGGGGCTGCCTGCGGAGGAGCCCGTCCCGGTACACCGAGACGATGTTCTCGATGTTCGGGTATTGCTCTCCGCACTCCCGCAGCAGCTCCCGCAGCTCCACGGTGGTGAAGCTGTTCTGTTCCAGGTCGATGACGTCGAGGTGCCTCGGGGAGTAGTACAGGGTCTCGTCGATCGTGGCGTTGACGTTCAGCCCGGGCTGCCCTGGGGCGATCAGGCGGGGATAGTCGTCCGCCAGACGGTCCACCGCCCGGGTGCCCAATCCCGGTACCAGGCGCAGCAGCCCGTCCTCCCGGCGGATCCGGGGGGACCAGCGGAACTCGTTGTGGCTGAAGGCGACTCCGGAGAACTCCGGGAAGAAGTACTTGCCGACCCGCTCTCCCACCACCTCCTGGATCATGATCCCCATCTCTTCGTGGAAGTTGATCAGGCCCCGTTCCCGGCGGTACTCGATCGGGTCCGGTGAGAACACGGAGGCATAGATCTCGGCGATGGCGTCCATCAGGCTGGTCAGGCGTTCCTGCTTGGAGCCCTGGTTGGCCAGAAACAGGCTTTTGTACTTGCCGGAGAAGGTTGTGCCCAGGCGGTCCTCGAGGAGGCTGGAGCTGCGGACGATGATCGGGTGCTCGCCGAAGTCATCGAGGCAGGAGGCCAGCCAGTTCTCGATCTCCCCGGGAAACAGGGAGTTCTTGAAGATCTGGATGATGTTGGGGTATTCCTCTCGAATCTGCTCGATGGCCTTGTACTTCTGTTCGAGGATCTCCTCCAGGTCGTTGTAGCTCAGGAAGGTTTGGAGCACGTCCGAGGTGACGTACCAGGTCTTGGGCAGGCGGATCGGCTTGAGGTCCGGATTGGTTTCGGAGTAGCGCTTGAGGATCTGCCCGGCTATGAACAGGCCGGCGGTCTTGCCCCCGAAGCGCCCGTGGCTGTTCTGGGGGAAGATCGTCCTGCGGAGGATGTCGTGGAAGTCGTGGAGGTCCGCGTAGTCCTTGGCGATGTCGATGAAATCCAGCTGCTCGGTGAACAGGCGGTGGATCAGCAGGACGTTGATGTTCTGCCGGGTGTAGGGAGTGATCTCGACTTCCTCCGCTTCCATGTAGTGGTAGCGCGAGATGGCGTCCAGGAGATCCCCCAGGGAGGTGTCCAGGTTTTCCAGGGCCTTGACCAGGAAGCCCACGCGGTTCTCCTTCACCCACTTCTGGATGTTCTCCAGGAGCTCCTCGTCGCTGAGGTTGCGCTGGGCGATGGAGAACACCCGGCGGTTCAGATCCCCGACAGACACGAAGTCCCGCTTGCGGCTGGGCTTGTTGGCCTCCAGGAGCTGGTTGTACGGGGACTCGTCGCGATGGTCCTCCGGTTGACCCGTCTTGGGGTTCCGGCTGCGATTGAGGCTTACGCTCTGCAGGAGCAGCCGGGCCTCCTCGATCCCGATCCAGCAGAGGTAATTGAGCATCTTGCGCGTGATCTTGGCGAAGAGCTTGGTGTCGGTGCGCTCCAGCAGGTCGATCACGATCTGCCACTGCTTCCTGGTGTGCGACTCCAGCTGCCGCCGGGCGTCCGCCCACTGTTCCGCCGAGCGCTTGAGGCGTCGCTGAAACAGGTAGTGCCCCACGCGGTCTGCGATGGTGTCCAGCAGCTTCTGCTCCTCCCGCAGGAAGGGACTGTGGTCCCCGGAGCCCACGGCCTGCATGTAGCAGACCTGGATGCGGCCGATCTCCGTGTCCTCGGTCCGAATGGCCGCGCTCTGGCAGGCGGCCGCATCGTCGAAGCCCTGGGAGATGAAGGTCGCTCCCTCCACGGTCAGGCGGGCCCGGCAGAGTTGGACGTACTGCCAGCCCGACGGGATCACCTCCACCACCTTCTGGAGCACCGTGCCCAGGGCGGTGTCGGTGTCCCGGAGAAGCTCCTCGATCTGATACAGGCAGTTGAGCTCCTTGGCCCGCTCGGTCAGATCGTCGATGATCTTCTGCCAGGGTTTGTCCTCGCCATTCATTCCAGTACCAATCCTCTCCCGCTTCTCCCGTCGACCATCACGGCGACGGGGTTCGCGCAGCGCACGTGGCGCAGGAACTCTGTCTCCTCCACGGCGGGCTGTCCGTCCAGCCAGCCCCAGTCGATCGGGGAGGCTTCCGGGTCCGGGACGCTCAGGTAGAGCACTCCGAGGCTGGACATGTTGTGGAAGAAGTGCGACCCCTGGCTCAGATCGGGGCTCATGTCCGGCAGGGTGGTCTCCACGATGGCCCGGGCTCCCGAGATCTGGCTCCACCGCACGGGGATCCCGAGCCAGGGGTCGGCGCTGCCCCAGCGGCCGAATCCGATGAGCAGGTAGGAGACCCCGGCTTCCTGGAGCCTCGAGTTCGCCCTGTCCACCTGCTCCGCGATGCGCCGGGTAGCCTCGGCGCGGAAGCTCTCCGGCCTGACGTACACGATGTCCCGCAGGCTCGGCAGGACCCCGTTGCCCATGGCCCGCTCGGAGGCCAGCAGAATCGGCCGGCCGCCGGCGCTGTCGAGGTCCACCGCCGTGCCCGCGGAGGCGACGGCCATGGGACGCACCTGCAGAAAGCCGAACCGGCACTCCCGGTTGCGCCGGGGGTCGAAGGCCATGGCGAACTCGATTTCCACCTCCTCCCCGACCTTCTCCTCCGACAGCGAGAGCAGCCGGACCAGAAGCTCGTTGAGGGGAAGGATCCGCCCCTTGAGCAGTGGAGAGAAATCCAGCAGGCGCGGTCCCTGCCCGTGGGTGCCCATCTGCAGGCGGTCCGAGGGCGGGTCGTAGGTGGAGCAGAGGTGCTCCAGGGTGCCGTCCCGCTCGGCCTCCTCCAGGGAGCCCTCGCTCAAGTACTCGGTTTCCCGGGTCGGGTCGTACTCCTTCGGGGTCCCCATGAACACCGACCAGAAGCGGGTCTGGGTGTTTTTCAGCAGATCCCCTGCCGAGGCGTAGGGAGGGGGAGCCTTGGGAAAGGCGGGGGAGTAGCTCCACACCCGTCCGCCGTCGACGATGGTCTTGCCCAGCCCCAGGGCCAGGTCCACCACGCCGTCCTCCCGGGCGGCGTTGCCGGTGGGGTAGAAGTTGTACGATCGGGCCACCCCGGACAGAGTGGGGTAGAAACGATCGCCGAAGCGGTAGCCCACCACCTCCTGGATGATCACCGCCATCCGCTCTTCGCGGATGTCCCGGCCGATGCTGCGGAAATACTGGCGCGCAGCCCGGAAGTACGTGGACGCGTAGACCAGCTTGATCGCTTCCACCAGGCGGCGGAAGCGGCTTTCCGCCTCGGGCTGGTTGTTCGGGATCATCTTGGTCTCGTACACCCCGGCGAAGGGCTCGTAGAGGGCGTCCTCCAGCAGGCTGGAGGAGCGGACGGCCAGGGGCTCGTGCACGGCACCGATCAGGCTGAGCAGATCCCCCACGACCGTGGGCGGAAGCTCGGCCTTCTGGAACGCCCGGGCGATGCGTTCGTCTTCCAGCTCCGCCAGCTCTGCCGGCTCGAGCCGGTTGAGGGTCATGAACTCCTCGAACACCCCGGTCAGGAGCACGGTCATGCGTGGGATCGCGATCCGGATTTCCCCGAACGAGCCCTCGGGGAAGGCCTGCTCCAGGCTTTCCTTGATGAAGGCCAGCCCCGCCGCCTTGCCCCCCGGCTCGCCGCGGCCTATGTAGGTGAAGCCCCCGGCACCCCTTTCGGCTCCGCGCTCGAAGCGCGTCGCCCCTGCGGTCGGGTCGGACCGTCGACTGCGGTGTTGGGGTATCGCCTTCTCTCCGCCGGTCGCCATGGCTCGCCTCACCGTCCCCCTGCCACTGGTGGCATGCAGCTACCAGTATACGACCGAAGCGGGGAGTGGCAACAGGGGTGGAGGACAGGCTACACCCAGCCGCGCTCCCGGCAGGCCTGGACGACCCGGTTCACGGCGATCACGTAGGCGGCGTCCCGCATGAACAGCTTCTTGCTCCGGGCCAGCCCCGAGACGTCCAGGAAGGCTCCCGTCATCCTGACGTCGAGCTTCCCGAGCACCTCGTCCTTTTCCCAGAAGTAGTTCATGTTGGACTGCACCTGCTCGAAGTAGCTGCAGGTCACCCCCCCGGCGTTGGCCAGGAAGTCCGGGATCACGAAGATGCCCCGGTTCTGGATGATCTGGTCCGCCTCCGGGGTCGTGGGTCCGTTGGCGCCCTCGGCGATCAGCTTGACGCTTGGAGGTATCTTGCCTGCGTTTTCGCCGTGGATCTGGTTCTCCAGGGCGCAGGGCATCAGGATGTCCACCTCCTGCTCGAGCCAGGCGTCGCCGGGGAGAACCTCGTAGCCTGCCTGTTTGGCCTTGGCCTTGTCGATACCGCCGTAGCGGTCGGTGATCTTCAGTAGGTCCTCCAGGTCGATGCCCTCCTTCCTGCGGTAGGCGTAGGAGGTCTGGTCGCCCTGGTCCCAGCAGGCAACGCACGTGGTCGTGCCGCCCAGCTGCCCGTACAGCCGGATGGCGTATTGGGCCACGTTTCCGAAACCCTGTACGCTGGCGGTGGTGTCCTCGATCCTGAGGCCCAGCTCTTTGAGCGCCTCCCGGAGGGTGAAGACCACACCATACCCGGTGGCCTCGGTCCTGCCCAGGGAGCCCCCCATGCCCACGGGCTTGCCGGTGATCACCCCCGGGTAACGCCCGCCGGTGATGGTTTCGTACTCGTCGAGCATCCAGAGCATGTGCTGGGCGTTGGTCATGACGTCCGGGGCGGGGACGTCCCGGACCGGCCCGATGTTGCGAGCCAGCTGGCGCACCCAGCCGCGGCAGACCTGCTCCTGCTCGCGCAGGCTCAGGTTGTGGGGGTCGCAGACCACTCCGCCCTTGCCCCCGCCCAGGGGGATGTCCACCACCGCGCACTTCCAGGTCATCCACATGGACAGGGCCCGGACCCCGTCCGCGGTTTCCAGGGGGTGGAAGCGGATCCCGCCCTTGGCCGGACCCCGGGCGTCGTTGTGCTGAACCCGAAAGCCCCGGAAGACCCGGGAGCTGTTGTCGTCCATCCGCACCGGGATGGCGACGTGGTACTCCCGCAGGGGGTAGCGCAGGAGCTCCCGCACCGGCTCCTCGAGCTCGAGAATGTCCGCCACTCGGTCGAACTGCTTCTGAGCCATCAGGAAGGGGTTGTATGCTTCTTTGGCCATGGGATCCTCCGGCAATGCCCGTATTCAAATAGGATTTCAAATACAATTTGAATTTAGAACGCTTTTGTGAGCTTGTCAAGGTCCCCGGGGCGCGATTGTCCCCGGGGAGCTCACTTCAGGATCGCGTACTCCGCCGGTCCTGTGAGCCGGAGCGGGATCCTCGTCCCGTCCTGGAGGGTGATGGCCCCTTCGAAAGCGCCGGCGATCCGGTACATGACAGGCTGCCGCAGGAACACCGAACCGATGGCACGCACGAACTTCGGTGCCTGTCCCAGCACATCGTCATCATGATACAGGTGCGTGCTGTAGAAGGTGCCCGAGAGGGCGGCCCCGTCGCGCGCCGCGTGGAGCAGGAACCGGGAGGGGTACGGAGCGGCCAGGTCCTCGCGC
>Ga0209164_1004728_pt1 | contig 12010 bp, 8 predicted proteins | sample MTBNYHSulfiMetaG_FD_187458 | JGI IMG/M metagenome (GOLD analysis project Ga0209164, IMG submission 187458) | Enrichment culture microbial communities from rom New York Harbor, USA that are MTBE-degrading - MTBE-NYH (New York Harbor Sulfidogenic)... | ecosystem: Environmental > Aquatic > Marine >...
ATGGCGGCCGCAAATGCTACGTCATCCCCATGGGGGATCCGCCACCCTATTTCTGCCCTGAAACGGTCCGGGCGAAAAAGGTGTTGGAGCTGTTCTGGGGAGACGCACTCACCGCTCGCCTCGATCCCGAGGAGAGGTTCGACATCGATGCACTGCTCGATCTCTATATGCCCGCCCTGGTGGACGGCATCCAGGATATGGCGCGGCGGCAAAGCCTGACCTATCTGATGGATTTGAGTGATGTGACCTATCTCTCTTTTCCCGACCTGGTCGAGTTGTTCAGCATCTCCCCGGCGCCCATGGAGAGGCGACCGGAACAGCCCAAGCCCGAAGTCTTCGTCGCTTGCAGCCGGGAAGAAAACGTCGCACCCTGGTTCTATCTCCAGCCGTTCCAAGCCCCCCGGTTTACGACCCACCGTTACCGTATTTGGAAACGCTTCATCGGGTTGATCCTCGAATTTCTGGAACAGTATGCGCCCACCATCCAAATGGTCGCGACCCTCCCCTTACCGGATCGAGAGGCAACCGATGGTTTCGAAACCCATATCATCGATAGCCTTTTAGACCCAAACGAGATCGACAACGACCGCTACCGCCGGCTGCAACTCGTGTTCCCCTGGTTGAAGACCGTCCACTCCGCGTCATTGCCGGAGTCGGTGCAGCCGCCCGAAGGCACCCTTCTCGGCCTGCTGGCCGCCGGCGCCCTGACCCGGGGGGCCTACCGCAGCATCGCCGGCGTGCCGATCCCGCGGGCCTACGATCTCCTGCCCTTGCACATCAGCGCCTACGAGCGCGGGAATCGTTCGGGAACTGCGTTTTTCGAACGCATCTGCTGCTTCGACCGCGTCCCTGAGGGAATATCCCTCCAGTCCGATGTCACTGCCGTCGGCGACCGCGTCTATCGTTACGCCGTCGTGCGGCGCATCATGATCATGGTTCTCAAGGCGGCCCGTACCCTGGGACTGAATCATGTGTTCGACGCCAGCGGGCCGCGACTCTGGAAAGGCGTCGAAGAAGCCTTGGCCGGCCTGTTGATACGATTATACCAGAAGCAGGGGTTGCGGGGCGCTACGGCCGGAGAAGCATTTTCGGTGGTATGCGACCGTTCGACCATGACACAGCAGGATATCGACAGCGGCCGCGTCATCGTCCAGGTCAGCCTGCAGCCGGCGATTCCCATCGAACAGATCACCGTGAACCTGGCCATCGACAGCCAGGGGACAACCATTGTCTCAGAAAGCCCGGGAAGCGCATGAGCCAAAGAAACATACTGGATTATCCCCTGGGCGTCTTTCGCTTTCATGTGAACTTCACCCTGGCCAGGCCAAACGGGACCGAAAACGATCCGCGACCGCTTTGCGGGGGGGCCTTTTCGGAATGCACGGGTCTCGAAGCCACGCTGGAGCCCAAGTCCATCAAGGTTGGCGGTGTCAACTACGGTGAAACCCACAGGGCCGGCCGGGTCACGTTCGCGACGGTCGTATTGAAACGCGGGGTCAGCAAAAATCGCGACCTGTGGAACTGGTTTCACCTGGTCGCGGGCGGTGGTTATGCCTATCGGCTCAACGCGGAAATCACCCAGATGGGTTTCAACGCCCAACAGCAAGAGGTGCCGGTGATCATCTGGCGGATGAAAAACGCGCTGCCGACCAAGTTCAGGACCGCTGACTACAATGCCACTTTTACCCAGATCGCCATCGAGGAACTGCACTTCGTGCATGAAGGGCTGACCCAGGAAGCCGCCCAGGCCGCCACTTAGTGCGGTCGCGGGAAAAAAAAGACCGCCGGCAAAGGATTTCGCCATGACCGAACCTGCCATTGCAAAAGCCGCCTTCATGGCCGCCACCGATGAGAACGGCCGGGAGATTCCGGAAGCGCAACGGCAAAGGATCGAAGTTCATTTCAACCCCGAGACCCTGGATATCACCTATACCAACACGGTGCGGCGGGGAAACCGGAACCAGCCGGCCCAGATGGTCGGCGAGGCCACCGCCAAATTGAGCATGGAACTGATCTTCGATACCAGCATGAGCGGCGACGACGTACGCATGGAAACCCACCGCATCGCCCATTTGATGGACCCTGCCCAGCGGTCGCCGAGACGACGCAACGCCGAGGAGGTTCGGGTGCCGTCCATCGTCGTGTTCCAATGGGGCACCATTCGCTTCGAAGGGTACATGGACAGCTACAAGGAACGTGTGGAGTTCTTTTCACCCGAAGGGGTTCCCCTGCGCGCCGTGGTCAATCTCTCTCTGACCCAGCAGCAGCGCAGCTTCAGCCCTCAGCAAAACCCCGTCGGTGGCGGGGACCGGCAGAATACGGATCTGGATCTATCCGTCCAACCCTTGGGCCAGGATGAAAATATGACCGAATCGGCCCGGATGCTCGGTGATACCAGCGCCGCCCGGACGCTGGCCGCTCAAAACGGCATCGAAAATCTGCGCCATCCGGAAGTGGCTGAAATCGTGGTGGGTCGCCCGGTGCGATTCGGTGTCGAGGCCGCTGCCGGCACCGGACCGTCAGGCCTGTCCGTATCCCTCGGGCCCACGGAAGCCCAATTTTCAGGATTGCGGCACCCTGCAGAGGCCGCGGCCAACCTCAATCCGAACGCCGACCTTTCACTCGACGCAGGCGTCGGTACCGCCCATGCATTGAGCCTGAAAGGACGTAGCGGATTCGGGCTCGGCGGTGAAGTCGGCTCCCGGGCCGGTGCCGGCTTGACGGCCGATGTGGGTCTCGATGCCGACATCGAGCTTGGCATTCAATTCGAGGAGTAGCCCATGGGAATCGTGTTTGACGAGGTGGTCGCCGAAATCCATACCCCCAGCACCGAAACCACGCCAAGCGTCGAAACGGCGTCGGAAGGGGCGACAACCGATCGGCTTGCGTCCGAGGCCGATCTGCACCAACATCTTGAGCGGCTGATGCAACGCCAACTCAGACTGATGGCGGATTGACCATGACCGACGAAGCCGTCCTCACCCGCAACCCGATCTACTCCACCCTGCCGGTGGTGGAGATCGACGGCCGCGCCGACGAGATGGTCCAGACCCTGCTGGTTGCCATGGAGGTGACCGAATCCGAACAGGGGTTGAGCGCTCTGGAGCTGCGTTTCGACAATTCGGCCACCATCCACTCCCGGGGAAACGCCTATGCCTTCGAGTACGGCGACAACGACCAGCTCTCCCTGGGAAAATCGATCACCGTCCGGGCCGGGGACCGCCGTGACCCCCGGGAACTGTTCCAGGGAACCATCAGCGGGCTCGAAATGATCATCGCGCAGCAAACGCAGCCCCTCCTGGTCGTCCTGGCCGAAGACGCCTTGCAGAAGGCCCGGCTCACCCGGCGCACACGCCTCCATGGGGCGGGCCGCGTATCCGATATCGCGGCGGCCATTGCCGCCGATCTGGGGCTGACCCCCCGTATTTCGGGCCTCGACCAGCAGGTGGATGATCAGCTACAGCTCAACCAGTCCGACCTGGCCTTCCTGCGCCAACTCGTCAGCCGCTTCGACGGCCAAATGCGGGTGGCGGGCAACGATCTCATCGCCTCGCCCAGCGGCGACGTCCGCCGGAATGAGCTCACCCTCGAAATCGGCAGCCAGCTGCTCAGCGTCCGTGCCCTGGCCGATCTTTCCCACCAAGTCCATCGCGTCACCTATGCCGGCTTCGATGTCGCCGCCGGCCAGGAAATCCAGGCTGAATCCAACGGCGCCGCGGACCTGGGGCCGGGTCGGGGCCGAACCGGCGCTCAGTGGATGACCCAGGCGTTCGGCGAACGCAGCGAACATCTCTCCCGCGCCTGCGCCCATAACCAGGCCGAGGCCCAGGCCCTGGTCAACGCCGCCTATTCGGAACGGGCGCGCAAATTCGTGCACGCCGAGGCCGAGGCCATGGGCAACCCCGATATCCGGGTGGGGTCCCATGTGACCTTCGCCGGCTTGGGGCCGCGCTTCGAGAACACCTATTTTGTCACCCGCACCCAACACCGTTTCGATCTCGTGAATGGCTACCGCACCCGCTTCCATGCGGAATGCGCTTACCTAGTGTCCGCCAACAAATAGGCAAATTGGGTCGAGATCAAGGCGCACGAAAAATTTAACCGCAGGCATATGGTCGATATTCCGAGGATTAAATTTTTCGCGCAACGCCGATATCGGGCCAATTGGCCATTTGTGGATGGGCACTAAATAGGAGGATAGCATGCTGGCCGTGTCCCCGGCCCCCCAGATCACCCAGGATCTTCAATTGGCCCGGGTGGTGTCGGTCAATGATCCCCAGCGCCTGAACCGCATCGAGATCGAACTGCTCTCCCACAGCGGCGCGCCGCGACAGGCCGGCCGCCTCTGGGCCCGGGTGGCCGCGCCGTTTGCCGGAGCGAACAAGGGGGCGTTTTTTCTGCCGGACGTGGACGATGAGGTGGTGGTCTCGTTCGTCAACGGCGACAGCCGCTATCCCATTATCCTGGGGTCGTTGTGGAACGGCGCCGATGCAGCCCCCGAAACCCTGGGCGGCAGCGGCGAATCGGTGGACCGCTGGACCATCAAGGGCAAGGCGGGCAGCCGGGTGGCCATTGTGGAGGAGACGCCCGGCCATGCGGTGATCTCCTTTAAAACCCCCGGCGGGGTGGAGGGCGAACTGACCGACGCCGGCGGCGGGAAAGTGGAAATCAAGGCGGCCGGCACCACCGTCACCATCGACCCCCAGGGCGTAACCGTAAACACGCCGGCCACGGTCCGGGTACAAGCCACGACGGTTGAGATCTCGGCCTCCATGGTCACGGTGGATGCCGCCATGTCGCGATTCAGCGGGGTGGTGCAGGCCGATACGGTCATCAGCAACAGCGTCATCAGCGCTTCATACACACCGGGTGCCGGAAACATATGGTAACTAAAGAAAAAACACCCATTGAGTGGCTGGAACCCTCTCCCATGTGGGGGGATCAAAGCCGCTGGGTGCGCCTGCCGCGTCAGCACCAGTCGACCCGTCCCATGATTCTGCGCTTCTGCAGCGACACGTTCATGGAAGAGCTGCTGGCCCTGCTCGAGCAGTGTCCCTACCGACTCCAGGAGTGGGAAGCCCAACCGGAGACGTGGCGCAATCCCATGCCGACGCCCGAACCGATATTCAAGAGCCGGCCCAATCCCGCCCATGAAAAGCTGTACAACGGCAGCAAGCTGATTCTGAATCGCCCGTTGCCCGACGTGGCCCATGCCCCGAACCCGAAGATCGACATGCGCCAGGGCACGCGAAGCACTTCCGATCCCCTGCCGCCCGTGAAGCTCTACCAGGCGGCCCATCAACGCTTCTACCTGGTGGCCGCCTCCCTGATATCGGAAGAAAAAGGCTACCCCGACTATGCCTTGAACCTGGGCGACGGCGAACGCGCGACATTCGTCATTCGTGCACTGGCGAAGAACGAAGGACAATCCGGCACCAACGAATATGCCTATGTCGCCACCCCCGGTGGCCATGCCTGGAAGAAAATATCCGCCCGGGAGAAAACCTTCACCACGATCCCGCAAGTGCTGCCCAACGAGGAACGACTGCCGTTGTTCCCCCTGTTTTATCCGGATCGCTGCGGCCGGCAGCGGCAAATCATGGCGGGCTTCATTCCGGTGGGAAAACGGGAAGAGTGGATAGGCGCGCCGGAGGCCGGCGGCGCCCCTCCATCGGAGATGATCCACCCCGTGCCCTCCAACGAAGGCGGCGACCGCCATCTTAACGAGATATTTTGCGCCGACGTGGTCGAGCCGTGGCGCGCGCTGGTCGAGCAGGCCCAGTACCTGAAGGCATCTCTCAACATCGATTCGAACACTTTCCCCAATTTTTCCGACCGCTGGCAGCAGGCGACCGTCGACCAGGACACGGCCAGGGCGCTGAAAAGCGCCCGGGACCAGCTTCAAACCGGCTCGTGGTACGTGCTCCTGGATCTGGCGAACTTTCTGGCATCCTATCTGCCCGATGTCTGGGACCACCTGAACGGCCGAGACCCCGCCCGCCCCCTCGGCGCCGTCGAACAAGAATGCATCGACCGTTTGCAGACCACCACCCTTTCGGCGGACCTGGCCGCCGCCCTGGCCGTGGAAAACTTTGCGGTGGCCCGCAGCACACTGATCGAAAACACCTTGTGGGAAGAGCTGGTCGCGCTCTGGGACTTGGAAGAACGGCTGGAGGTGCCGCAGTGGCCGGATGATCTCGATGCCCTGCCGGCAATACTCTCCGATCGCCTCAACGATGCAGCCTTTACCGACCATGACCGGGAGCACTTTCAGAATATTGCCGCGATCCTCCATTCGGGCACCTGGTTGACCCTGCTCGACCTATCGGCCTATCTCAATGCGCATGTACCCCACCTGAAGGCACGGGCCTTGGGTCATATGGCGGAAAGCCACCTCACCCAGGACGAAAAACGGGCCAGGGCCCGTTTCCAGGGACTGACACAAACGGTATTGAATGCACTGCGCGGCGCCATCGGCGTTGCGGATTTGTCCGACCGCAGGATCCGCATCCATCACTCCCTGGCCGACGCCCTGGTGGCGGTCAAGGCCGATGGCGTGCAGCTCAACCGCTTGTCAACGCCGTTCGACCGCAACACTCCTCCGCCGGATGCGCCCGTATCTCCGGTCATCGATGGGGGGTGGCCCGATTTTCTCTTCCCTCTGGCCGATCCGGACCCTGCCATGGAGGTTGCTTCAGCCGTGGTCGCGCCATCCATCCCGATCGCAGCCGCCGGCCTGAAAGCCATGGACATCGTGCTGGCCAGGATCGAAGCCCTGGCGGATCTCGTCGACACCCTCCTGCCAGGCCCGGCCATCTCCGCCGAGCGCCGGACCGGCAATGGCTCAACACCCTTTTTAGATCCGAACGAAGCACGCTTTGTCATCCGTTGCGTTTTCGAACGCCCCCATTGCGGCCCGATGTTTCCCGCACGGGTCAGCGCGGCCAGCCGACCGATGGAGTTGGCACCCTTTTTCGACCCGGATGCCCCGGCCCGCCCGGTCCGCATCGCCCTGCCCATGGACGTCTCGCCGGCCGGTCTGCGCAAATACAAAAAGAACGCCGTGTTTCTCATCTCCGACATGCTGTGCGGCAAAATCCGCAAGATCAAGAAATTGAGCCTGGCCGACCTGGTCCTCTCGGTGCTGCCCTGGCCGTTTCACAAGGACCTGCCCAAGGTCGGTCCCGCAGGCCCCTGTCAGAGCGATGGCGCCTCCCTGGGCATGTTCTGCTCTCTCTCCATTCCCATTGTCACCCTCTGCGCCCTGATCCTGATGATCATCATGGTGAAGCTGTTCGACTTCATCTTCCGTTGGATGCCCTTCCTCTTCGTTTGTCTACCCATACCCGGATTCAAAGGAAAAAGAGATGACGGAAGCTAAGCCCAACCGCCATATCCCCAAGCCGCCGGTGGGGTGGCCGCTGCTGCAGACCCCCCGGGACGGCCAATGGATCTACCCCGTCCTGGAAGAAAGCATCCGGCAGTCGATCAAAATCATACTGCTGACGCGTCCCGGCGAGCAGCTGATGCGGGCCTGGTTCGGCGCCGGCCTCGCCCGCTTTCTGCATCTGCCCAATACCCTGGAGACCCGGCAGCAGATCCAGGACCTGATCTTCGAATCCCTCGACCGGTGGGAAAAACGCATCGCCGTCGACCGGGTGGACGTCTCCGAAGGGAACAGCCTGGATCATTTGCGCATCGACATCGCCTACCGCATCAAGCGCAGCGGCAACAGGGCTGCCATGGTGCTGAAACTGAATTTAGGAAGCTGACCATGCCCATTCCACGTTATCAACTCGATGATCGCAATTTCAACGACCTCGTCCAGGAGATGGTCGCCCGCATCCCCGCCCACACCCCGGAGTGGACCAATCCCCGGGAAGGCGATCCGGGCCGAACTCTCATCGATCTCTTCGCCTGGCTGGCCGACATGCTGCTCTACCGGGTCAACCTCATTCCCGAACGGCAGCGGCTGGAGTTCCTGAGGTTGCTCAACATCCCCATGCGGCCGGCCCTGGCGGCCAGGGGCCTGGTCGTCCTGGAGAATCTGAAAAACAACGTCGTCCGCCCGGTCACCGTGCCCCGCTACACGACCGTCAAGGGCACGGTGTCGTTCGAAACCGCCGAGGAGGTCACGATTTTTCCGCTCATTGGCAAGGTATTTGTCAAGCGGCGCCCCAACGAACTCGAAAAGAGCGGTTTTGCGGCCATCCAGCAGGAACTGGAGGGCATCTACGACATCGATAAAGGCGATCCCTATGTGACCACGGCCCTTTTCCAGGAGATCCCCGTTGATCCCGAGGGCTTCGATATCGCCAAAGAGACGATCGACCAGAGCGTCTGGATCGCTCTGCTGGCTCAGGAACCGAGTCAGGTCGATCCGGCCAGAGACACCTTCCGGCCCGATGAATACGGCGAAAAGATCATCAACATCGGCTTTGCACCGCGTCTCAGCGTGCCGGATTTTGCCGATGAGGTTTACAAATCCGTGGACATGAGAGAGATATGGCAGTGGGAGATGCCCTCGGCCCGCAAGAGCGGCGCCGGCACGCCCTATGACATTCCCTATCTGACCCTGGACATCAAGGACGACACCACCGGCGGTTTCATCCGCCAGGGAGTGGTCCGATTGGCGCTGCCGACTCCGGAGCGCATCGCCCTGCCCGCCAACAGCGTCGACGACAACATCTATGCCGGCACCGGAAATCTGCCCCCGCGCATCGACAATGAGGCCGAGGCCAACCGCCTGATCTCCTGGATCCGGCTGCGCCCCAAACAGACCAGCCAAAGCCTGCCCGTCCGCTGGATGGGGGTCAACGTCGCGGCCTTGGACCAGTTCAGGACAATCCGGGATGTGGTGGTCGCCACCTCCGACGGTCTGGCCGACCAGATCGTCCAACTACCGGCCGCATCCATCGAAGCGGAGCGTTTCGAACTCGAAGTGGAAGCCACGGGAATCGGTTATCAGGGCTGGCTCAACCGACCGCTGTTCACCGCCGCCCCTTATGACCGTTTCTACGAACTGGACGAGGAGGCCGGTGTGATCCGCTTCGGCGACGGCGTGCGCGGCGTGATTCCCGAAGCCGGCAACCGCATCCGCGTGCGCATGATGCGTTATGGCGGCGGGAAAGCAGGCAACCTGGCCGCCGGCAACCTGACCGGCATCGCCTTTCCCCACCTGAAGGTGGTGCAGCCCCTCGAGATGACCGGCGGGGTCGAGGCCGAAACCCTCGAAGCGGCCCAGCAGAGAATTCCGGGTGAATTGAAACATCGTGAGCGGGCCGTGACCGCAACGGACTATGCCGACCTGGCGCTCCAGACACCGGGCATCGAATTGGCCCGGGCCGAGGTGTTGCCCCGGTTCAAACCCCGGCAACGGTTGCACGATATCGTCGGCGCGGTCAGCGTGATGGTGCTGCCCAAAACCCCCGGCCACCGCCCACCCAACCCGAGACCGGACCGCAACATGCTCACCCGGGTGCACGCCTTTCTGGAGGCGCGGCGTCCCATCGGCGTCGAGTTGTCCGTGATCGGCACCGAATATGTGGCCCTGGGGCTCAGCGTAGCGGTGAGCATCCGGGACGGATTTGCCAAACATCAGGTAATTCAGGATGTCCAGGACGCGCTGAGGCGGTTTCTCTGGCCGTTGCCTCCGGGTGGACACGAGGCGCAGGGCTGGCCCCTGGGCCGAACGGTGGTCAACCACGAGCTGGAGGTGGTGGTAGCCCGGGTGCAGGGGATCCTGACCGTCAACGAGATCAACATGTTTCACCTCAATGACGCCCGACAATGGGAATTGGCCGAAGGGCAGGATCTTCAACGGCTCACACTGGACACCTGGCAGCTGCCGGAACTGCTGACCGTGGCGGTGGCCGAGGAGACGGCGGCCCAGACCTTCCTCGACGACGAATATGGGGAGGCGTCCGGATCGATCGCCGCTGACGGAGGGGCCGGCCGTTCGATTCCCATCCCCGTGGTGCCGGAGATCTGCCGATGATCGATGCCAACCGCCAACGCTCGTGGCTGCTGGCCTCGGCCCGGGCCTTCGACCTGGCCCCGGACCACGGCGACCTGGTTTGGGATGCGACCCGGCAGGTGCTTCGATTTCGAAGCGCACGCACCTTCGCATCGCTGCCCGACAATCGCGCCGCCGCCAGGCACCTGGCCGATCAGCCGCCCATGACCCTGGATCGCTTCGGCACCTGGGCCGGCCTCAGTGCGTCGGGAGACACCATCATCGCCGGAGGGGTGTTCGACGATCCCATCGACCTGCTGGCGCTGCCGGCCGGGGAGACGCTGGTGGATATGGCCATGAACACAGACGGTGTGCTGTACGCTGTCAGCCGGGATGCGGCCGGCGTCTCCACCATCCACCTGATCAACCGGCTGGGCTCCCGGGCCGAGGATCACATCGATTACGAGGGCTACGACGCCAATCGGTATGATACCCAAGCGGTCAAAACCTTGCAGACCGGCGTCACGGGGCAACCGGATCGCATGGCGGCCCTCGCCCGGGGCGGGGCCTTGTTGCTGGACCGGGCGAAGGGGCTCTTTTTCCAGGTGCTCGGCACGCCCTGCAGGGATCAGCCCCGCGCCACCCACGCGCCCGCAACCCCCAGGCCCAGCATGGACGGCGCCCCTGCCCAGACGCTGATCCCGCGCCCCGACCTGGTGCTGCCGGACCGGCGCGAGGCGGTGGCCATGGCGTCCAATGCCGATGGCCTGGTGGCGGTCCTCCTGTTTCCCCACGATGCGGAGGCGCCGGCCGAGGTGGTATTGATCCAGGGCGAACACATGAGCGCCTCCATGCCCCTGGCTTTCACGGGCGCGCCCTTCTCCATCGGCTGGGTGGCCGAGGATCGATGGGCGGTCCTGTTTGCGGACACGCGCGAAGCAGTGGTCTATCCCCTGCCGTTCCTCGTTCAAGCCCCCTCGGCCCCGCTCCTGCCGACCGGTTACCGATACCCGATCAATTGGGGAAACAGGGCGGCTTATAAAAACCGCCCCCTGCTCAACGCGCCGACTGGACCGGCGCACTACCCCTCTTCGGATCGAAACGGCATCTTCCAGGCCCGGCCGCTGCATCCGCTTTCATTTCCGGCCTACCCGATCCAGGCCGAAGTGGAAGCCAACCGGCCGATCGACAGCGGGATGCCGGGAATGGTCTGGCACCGTCTCTATCTCGAAGCCCACCTTCCGCCGGGCAGCTCCGTGCGCGTATACCTGGCGGCCGCCGACAACGCCGATGCGCTGAACACCCCCCGATGGCATGCCCATCACTTCGGCAGCGGCACAACTGGGCCGGAGGAACCCAGGGGCGTCTGGATCCAAGCGCCTTCGGAAATCCCATTCCACCAGGGTCTCCTCGGCTGTCGTCCGGGGAAAAACCGGTCGGGTCTCTTCACGGCGCTCGTCCAGCGGTCCGGGTTGGCTGTCCGCACACTGAAGGGCCGCTATCTGAAGGTCAAGGTGCAGCTGTCGGGCAGCGGTCACGAAAGTCCGGAGATCGCTGCCCTGCGGATTTATGGACCCCGCTTTTCCTACCTCGACCGCTACCTGCCCGAACTTTACCGGGAAACCCTCGTCGGTGAAGCCGCAGATGCTCCCGGTCCGGCCACGGGTCCCGATTTTCTCCAGCGGTTTCTCTCTCTTTTTGAAGGCGTACTGACGCCCCTGGAAGACAAGGTGGCGGCGGCCCACATGGTCACCAACCCGCTCTGCGCACCCGCCGATGCACTGGATTGGCTCGCCGGATGGGTCGCCGTGTCCCCGGAGCAGGGCCTGACCGAAAAAAGCAAAAGAGACGCCATTCGACACGCCACCCAGCTTTACCGCCTTCGCGGCACCCTGCAGGGTCTGGCATTGGCCCTCGATCTGGCCACAGAACAAAGCATGCGCCGCGGCGACATCGTTCTGTTGGAAGATTTCCGGCTGAGGCGCACCTTTGCCACCATCCTGGGCGCCGACCTGTCCGTGGCAAACGATCCACTCATGGTGGGCGATATTCCCA
>Ga0209164_1004731_pt1 | contig 12003 bp, 14 predicted proteins | sample MTBNYHSulfiMetaG_FD_187458 | JGI IMG/M metagenome (GOLD analysis project Ga0209164, IMG submission 187458) | Enrichment culture microbial communities from rom New York Harbor, USA that are MTBE-degrading - MTBE-NYH (New York Harbor Sulfidogenic)... | ecosystem: Environmental > Aquatic > Marine >...
TCAAGGAAGACGACGCCCGCACCAATGCGATTAACGCCATCAAGGCCGCCATCGATATCCAGGAAAAAAATCTGGCGCTCAACCGCGAGCTCGGCGTCAATATAGAGCCGGTCAACGTGAACATGGGCATCAACAGCGGCGAAGCCCTGGTGGGTATGACCCGCCTGAAAGGCACCCTGAGCACCCGCATGACCTACACGGCCACCGGATCGGTGACCAACCTGGCCGCCCGCCTGGCGCAGCACGCCAAGGGCGGCGAAATCCTTTTCGCGGAAACCACCATGCAGATGATCCAATCAATGTGGCCCATAGAAGACCGCGGCACGGCCGCGCTCAAGGGCATCGACACGCCGGTCCACATCTACGCCCTACCCGCCCCGGTGTGGTGCGGGGTGCAGGTTTGCGACCTTTAAGCCTGCACGCCAACTGCCCTGAAAAGCCCGAAGGAGTATGTTGACTGAACGTCTGAAAACAGTCGGCGGGAGATCGAGACGCTTAAAGAAAAGGCGGCGCTTCGGAGGGTACCGAAACGCCGCCAACAAAGAGTCCACAATCTTCTCCCGGGAATCCTGGCAGGCATATACTTCCGCCAAATCCCGAAGTTAGCTTCACAGGACGAGAGCCGCTAAGGCTATTGTTCTGGGATCACCCCCCCCCGGACGCCTTTGGCGATGCGATCCCCGGTCTCCTTGTCGATGTTACGCCAGTATTCGAGTACACGTGTCAGCACCGGTTCGGACACACCGTTCTTGAGGTTCCCAACCACGTTGGACACCAGGCGGTCACGCTGGGCGTCGTCCATCACCTCGCGTACCAAAGCTCCGGGCTGGCTCCAATCGTCGTCGTCTTTACGTTTGGTGTAGGCCGCGCGGATGAAGTCGCCGCTGGCACTCCAGACCGCCTGCTCGGGATAGCGCGCGGAGTCGGCCTTGGGGCCGCCCTTGGAATTGGGTGCGTATACCGGGTCGGACACGTTTGTCATTCGCATCCTACCGCCTTTGCTGTAGCTGTTAACCGGGCCCTTGGGCCGGTTGACCGGGATTTGCTTGTAGTTGACCCCGAGACGCGCACGATGGGCGTCGGAGTAGGAGATGAGGCGCGCGAGCAGCATCTTGTCGGGGCTGGGACCGATGCCGGGCACGAAGCTGTTCGGCTCGAAGGCGGCCTGCTCGATTTCTGTATGAAAATCTGACGGATTTCGGTTCAGGGTCAGACGCCCCACTTCGTGGAGGGGGTAGTCGCCATGAGGCCAAACCTTGGTCAAATCAAAGGGGTTGAAACGGTACGTCTTGGCCTCTTCGAAGGGCATGATCTGCACTTTCAACGTCCAGCTGGGGTGTTCCCCCCGTTTGATGGCATTGAACAGGTCACGGCGATGGTAGTCGGCGTCCTCGCCGGCAATCCGGTCGGCCTCCTCCTGGGTGAGGAATTCGATGCCCTGGTTGGTTTTGAAATGGTATTTCACCCAGAAGCGCTCGCCCTTTGCATTGACCCACATGTAGGTGTGGCTCGTGTAGCCGTTCATGTGACGGTAACTCTTGGGAACCCCGCGGTCGCTCATCAGAATGGTGACCTGATGCGCGGTTTCAGGGGATAGGGTCCAGAAGTCCCACTGCATGTCGTTGTCCCGCAGGCCGTTGTCCGCGCGGCGCTTCTGGGAATGGATGAAGTGCTGGAACTTCATCGGGTCGCGCACAAAAAACACCGGCGTGTTGTTTCCGACCATGTCGTAGTTGCCTTCCGTGGTGTAGAACTTGAGCGCAAAACCGCGTACGTCCCGCCAGGTATCGGGGCTGCCGCTTTCGCCCGCCACCGTGGAAAACCGGGCCAGTACTTCGGTCTTCACCCCCGGTTGAAACAGAACCGCCTTGGTGTAGGCGCTGATATCATGGGTTACCTCAAAGTGGCCGAATGCACCCGAACCTTTCGCATGGGGCTGGCGGTCCGGAATCATCTCACGGTTGAAATTGGCCATCTGCTCCATGAGATAGTGGTCCTGGAGCAGAATAGGACCGTCGGCTCCCACAGTGAGCGAGAATTCGTCGCTCGAGACAGGGTTGCCGGCATCGTTGGTTGTGGGTTTGTTTTCGTTGTCTTTCATAAAAACTCCTTTCGTTTTCGCGGTTACCTGACTTTTAGCAAATGATGCTTTACAGATGGGCACCAAACCCAAGTCATCGAACAATCCGGCTTGGGGGTGACTGCATCTGCCTCAGGTGGTTGATATAAGGGCCTCGATTCAATCGAAGAAGCCCGACATAAGCATCTACCAACTTCACTTCAGCGAACACAGGAAATGGTGGTCTGGGTAGTGTGGAATGAACCATCCCCCTCCGTTCGATGACAAGAACGAGATATCAAATGATTGTCAGTATCGATGAGGGGCTAAAAAATTTATTACGCTTTCTCTGATGCCATGCAATCGCTGCATATACCGAAAAAGTCCAGGCGGTGACTCAAAATTTTAAAATGCGTCTCCTCGGCAACCTCTTTTTTCATGATATCCATGCTATCCAGATCCGGATCGACGATTTTTTTGCATCTGATACAGATGACGTGCGGATGGGGGTGAGGCTTGTTTCCATCGTACCGGTTGCTCCCATCCGGGAACCCCAATTCAAGAACCTCACCAAGCGATTTTATAAGTAAAATATTCCTGTACACAGTTGCAAGACTCATTGTCGGAAAATCGCCTTTGATAAGATCATAGACATCCTCAGCGCTGGGATGGCCATCGCTTTTGGCGAGAATACCGACGATAGCCAGTCGCTGGGGTGTAATTTTGTGGCCATGATCCTTCAATTTTTGGATGATGGTCTCAAATCTCTCGTCAGGATCTGCCAACTGAGGTTCCTTTTCGCAATTGATAATTGTTATCAAATAACATCACGTTTCCTTTCCGTCAACACCCATTTTGCTGGGTCGTGTGCGAAACTTTAGGGTTTTCGAAAAATGGCTCAGCTCACCTTCCGTGAATATGGAAGTCGCCGGCATTCCCGAACGTGACAAAAAGTCCGGGCGACGTGAGGTGGGGCGACGGCTGGCACACAAGCAAAAGGGCAGAGCCTCAATCGAGGCCCTGCCCTATTTTAACCGCAACGTCCGCGGATCGTATTAATTGCCTGTATGATGAAGCTCTGCCGTTGAATCTTTTCCAACTAAAGTTTACATCCTGCTCCATCTGCTTGTCCGTTGATGCACCGATTGATGAAGTAGCCGAGTACCGATACGGTCAACAGGATTCCGAGCATAAGGCACCTTCCTCTTTACTATCCCTGAACGTCGATTCCCATATCACACCCCAGATGCTCGTCGGGGGTGTCGCAGTTGAAATTCGCTTCACGGGTGTCCACGTGTCCTTCGTCCCTGTCGTCAAAGTAGTCTTGCACTTTATTGTCGGCCATGATGTCACCTCACTGATGGTTGGTTTGTTTGGGGTATTCACTCCTGCTTCGTTGGGAATAAGATGCGTCAGTATGAAAGAGATGCAATGCGGACCGAATGGGCGCAAATTGAGAGGCAAAACCTACCATAGCCCCCCCATGCGAGGCCGGTCATTTACGCCCCTGCTGCGGAAAAACGTTATCACGGCATCGCCAGCCATGCGCCAGCGTTCAGTGTGGAGAAGAATCTCAGGAAGTCGGTTTATCCAGTGCCTTTTTGATCGCCGCGGCACACTGCTCGACGGTCTCGCGGATGGGCGCGGCAATCTCGTCGGGCAGTACATCGGTGATCCATACCAGACGGGTCTGGTCTACGGTTTCGGCACAAACCTGGAACGAAGCGTTGTGGTGGGTGGCCCGACCGCCGACCGAAGCGTAGGCGAGCCGCCGGTTCTGGTCGTCGATGGTGACGATCAGCTCGCGCACCACCAGGCCGCTGGCAAAAGTAACGACCCTGCAATTACCCTCCATCCGGGTATCCGCCAGGACACCCGGCACGAGACGCGTATGGACGGCGGCGACGTCGCGAACCGCGTCCCAGACGACGTCCGAATCGGCCTGGATGAAAATCTCCTTGTAAATCGTGGCCACGCCGATAGTTCCTCCGTTTCTATTTCCTGCTGCAGAATTTTCCCAGCAAATGTGTTTTTTGACAATCTCCGCCAGAAAGGTCAAGTGCACCCCACGGCAGCACCTATGACCTATATGAAAATGGTTTTCGAAACAGGTCAGGCGTGCTCCACAACACCAGCGGCGCGCACCATGGCGGCGATGGCTTCGTAGGACTGGGCTCCGACCAGGCGCCTGCCGTCGATATGGAATGTGGGCACGGCCGTGATGTGCATGTCAAGGCAGCGCTGCCACTCCTGGTCCACGGCTTCCGTATAGCGCCCCTGGCGCACTGCCTGCTCCGCACCCAGGGGATCCAACCCGGCCGCAGCTGCGATCTTACCCAGCACATCGTAGTTCGCGATATTTTCACCCCGGGCAAAATAGGCCTCGAAGACCCGCCGGTGAAAATCATGGCTGCATCCCTGGGCCTCGGCATATTTGGCCATCTCCTGAGCCCGACGGCTGTTGTACGTCATGTTGCGTTCGTTAAAGGCCAGACCCAATTTCTCGGCTGTGGCCTTGAGGTGGGCCAACACGGAAGGAATATCGATATCCCTTCCGGCAAAAAGCGATGCCAGGCTCTGTCCCTGCTCGGGTGTCTCGGGATGCAGGGGAAAGGCGATCCACCGCACGCTCAATTCGAAATGTTTTGCAATGCTTTCACTACGCCCGGTAATGAAATAACACCACGGTCAGGTAAAGTCGGAAAATATCTCCAAAGTGGGTATCATGGTGCCTCCGTGAATCCTTGATGGCTTGACCAATAGCAATGGGATCATCATAATACAAACGATCTCAAAAAAAACAACAGGGCATAAGGGCATGTTTTTCTTTATCGCCGGCGTTCAGCCCAAAACACGGACCATCGACGCCACCCCACGGCGCTGCCCGCGATGCGGGCTACAGCAGGCCGTCGTCCAACGGGTGGATCACTACTTCAGCCTCTTCTTCGTGCCCCTGGTGCCCGTCAAGCGAGGCGATCCGTTTTTGTATTGTCAACACTGCAAAGCCGTGGTGGGTGATGGCCGTAGCGTTGATTTTTCCCGGACATCGCCACGGGAAAAGCCGCTGGTCTGCCGGCGATGCGGGCGGATTCTCGATCCAGACTTCGCCTACTGCCCGTACTGCGGTGAACGCCGGTGACCGGCATAAGTATGGAGGAAATTATGGCACTCTACCTGGTCCAACACGGAAAGAGCCTTCCCAAAGAAATCGACCCGGGAAAAGGGCTCTCCGAAGAGGGTATCGCCGAGGTTCAACGGATTGCCCAGGTGGCGGCCGGCTATGGCTGCAAGGTGACCCAGATCTGCCACAGCGGCAAAAAGCGCGCCCGACAGACCGCGGATATCTTGGCGTCCCACCTGAACCCCCAACATGGGGTAACCGACATCGGCGGGATCAATCCAATGGATGACGTGCCCGCTTTTGCTGCCAACCTGCCGGTCGAAGACCATCTCATGCTGGTCGGCCATCTGCCTTTCATGGAGCGACTGACCGCCTATCTGATCATCGGGGCCATCGAGCCAGCGGTGTTCAAATTTCAAAATGGCGGCATCGTCTGCCTCGACCGGCATCCGGACACCGGGAAGTGGATCATCAAATGGGCGCTCATGCCGAATATCGGCTGACGGTTTATGTATAGATGCCATCCATAAGGTCGGATATCCGATCATTCCTGCCTTGTCGAAGACCCCGGCTGCTGCCAGAGACGCAGCAAAGAACCCCTACGGCGGACAACCGGGACAGCACCTTTTGGGGCGCGGTTTTTTACGGACGGTGACTCCTGCGGAAAGGACGGACGGCGATGGCACAGGGAAACCGCAATAAATGGATCGGCAAAGCGGCCGTGGTCGGGCTGATCGTGCTCGGCATCCTCGCCTTCCGATATTTCGAGTTGGGACAATATCTCTCCCTCGACTATATCAAGTCGTCCCAGGAAAGATTCCAGGCACTCTACCAGTCCCACCGGGTGCTTGTGATTGCGGCCTACATGGGAATTTACATCGTGGTGACCGCCCTGTCCCTGCCCGGGGCCGCGGTGATGACGCTGGCCGGCGGCGGACTGTTCGGACTGGTCACCGGGACCGTGGTGGTCTCGTTTGCCAGCACCATCGGCGCCACCCTGGCCTGTTTCGTATCCCGCTTTCTGCTTCGCGAATGGGTTCAGCACAAATTCGGCGACAAACTGGCGGCCATCAATGCCGGCATTGAAAAGGAAGGCGCGTTCTACCTGTTTTCCCTTCGGTTGGTCCCGATTTTCCCGTTCTTTGTAATCAATCTGGTCATGGGGCTCACCCCCATACGACTGTTCACCTTTTTCTGGGTGTCGCAGATCGGCATGCTGGCCGGGACCCTTGTCTATGTCAACGCCGGTAAGGAGCTGGCCCGGATCGATTCGTTGTCCGGCATTCTGTCACCGGGAGTGCTGATCTCCTTTGCCGTGCTTGGATTGTTTCCGATCACCGTGAAAAAACTGCTGGCGCTTTACAAACGCAAATTCAGTATGGACCTGAAAAAATCCGGTTGACCGGAGTTGGAGGCAGAAAATGCCAGACAAAGAAATAGATAAAACCATCATGAGTCCCTGGGATGCGTATAATCGACGACTGGTATCCCATGTGCGTCCGGCGGACTGGGAAAACCCCAAGCCCGCTTCGCGCTACAACCTGGTCGTTATCGGCGCGGGAACCGCCGGCCTGGTGTGCGCGGCCGGCGCGGCGGGTCTGGGGGCCAAAGTCGCCCTGATCGAGCGCCACCTGATGGGCGGCGACTGCCTGAACGTGGGCTGCGTGCCATCCAAGGCCGTGATCCGGGCCGCGCGGTCCGCCGCCGCCGTGCGCGATGCGGGCGAGCTCGGTGTGCATGTCCCGGAGGGCGTAACGATCGATTTCGGTGCGGCCATGGAACGCATGCGCCGGTTGCGGGCGGACATTGCCCCCAACGACTCGGCGAAGCGCTTCAGCGAACTGGGGATCGATGTATTTATCGGGGAGGGCCGGTTTGTCGATGCCCAAACGGTCGAGGTCGCCGGCGAGCGGCTGGCCTTTAAAAATGCGGTCATCGCCACCGGCGCGCGGGCCGCGGCGCCACCCATCGACGGATTGGACCAGGTGCGCTACCTGACCAACGAGACCGTTTTTTCCCTGACCGAACTGCCCAGGCGGCTGGCCGTCATCGGCGCCGGCCCCATCGGTTGTGAAATGGCCCAATCCTTTGCCCGCTTCGGATCGGAAGTACTGCTGGTGGAAACCGCGCACGGCATTCTGCCCAGGGAAGACGCCGACGCCTCCGGCATCGTTCTTAAGTCCATGCAAAAGGACGGCGTGAAGCTTCTGTGTTGCGGCAAGCATCTGAAACTGGCCAAAGCCGATGGCGGGAAGATACGTCTTGCGCTTGAATCCCACGGCAAAGCGTATGATGAAGTGGTCGATCAGCTGCTGGTGGCCGTGGGGCGCGCGCCGAATGTCGAAAACCTGGGACTTCAAGCCGCAGGTGTCGCCTTTACCGGGAAAGGCGTGCAGGTCAATGACCGTCTGCAAACCGCCCAGCCCAATATATACGCGGCCGGCGATATCTGCTCGCCCTTTCAATTCACCCATGCGGCCGACTTCATGGCGCGCATCGTCATTCGCAACGCGCTGTTCTTCGGCCGCTCCAAGGCGAGCGCGCTGACGATCCCGTGGTGCACCTATACCGAACCCGAAATCGCCCATGTCGGGCTCTACGAAAAACAGGCTCGGGAGCAAGGGATCGACATCGATACCTTCACGCGGGAGTTGAGCGAGGTGGACCGAGCGATTCTCGAAGGCCACACCAATGGGCTGGTGCGGGTCCATGTGCGCAAGGGCACGGATAAAATCGTCGGCGCCACCATTGTGGCGGCCAACGCGGGCGACATGATTTCGGAAATCACACTGGCCATGACCCACAAATTGGGTCTTGCGCACATCGCCAACACCATTCATCCCTACCCGACGCAGGCGGAGGCGATCCGGCAAGTTGGAGACGCATACAATCGCACACGGCTGACGCCCTTTGTCAAATCCCTATTTGCGCGATGGATGGCCTGGAGTAGATAAAATGGAGGACGAATGACGTTAGTCCACAAAACGGTTGTATGCGTGCTCCTGATATTTAACTTGTCTTTGGTCGCCGGCCTGCATGCCGCCGACGAGGTTTTTCTGCGGGAAGACTTTGAAACCCTCGACGCATGGGAGCCTGTGTATTTTCGCGGTATCGACCGGCATACGGCTTATACCATCCAACAACAGGAGGGGTCGAATGTTCTGGTTGCAACGAGCAGCGACAGCGCCTCGGCCATGGTCCACAAACGGGCTTTCAATGTTGCCGAGTTTCCGATCCTCCGCTGGCGCTGGAAGGTTGACCATGTCTATGACAACGGAAACTACCGGCTCAAGTCCGGGGACGACTATCCCATCCGAGTGTATGTCCTTTTTGCCTATGACCCTGAAACCGCGGGTTTCGGCATGAAAATCAAGTATGAGCTGGCCAAAGCCCTCTATGGCCGCTATCCGCCGCACAGTTCCGTGAACTATATCTGGACCAGCCGGCCCGACGAAACCGATCCCGTCGCCAGCCCCTTCACGGATCGCTCGATCATGATCCCCCTCCGGCACGGCCCGCAAAACGTCGGCCAGTGGGTGGAAGAGACCGTGAACGTGATGGAAGACTTCAAGCGCACCTTCGGCGGCCATCCGCCGGCTGAAGCGTCATTGGCCATCATGAACGATTCCGACAATACCGGTGAGAGCGCCACATCATACATCCAGTTTATCGAAGTACTGAAGAAAGCCCCTGATGGTGAAGATGCGCGCTATGATTGATCCATTCAACTATGATCGAATTAAATATGATGTGGAAAAAGATTCAACCCCTTGAAACAAAACAACCACCCAAAGAAGAAAGGAGTCCCCCCATGAAAACATTTCAGGCCCTCGTGGCCGTCGTATTCTTCGCGACATGTTCCATCGCCGTCGCAGCGGATGGATTGGTCGAAGTAAAAAGTCCTTATAGCGTTAAAGAAACAGTAGACCGGCTCGAAGAGATCGTTCAACAACGCGGGTTGAACATATTCGCCCGGATCGACCATGCCGCAGGCGCGGCGAAGATTGGCAAATCGCTTCGGCCGACCGAGCTGCTCATTTTCGGAAACCCGCAGGGCGGCACGCCTTTAATGGCGTGCGCCCAGACAGCGGGTATCGACCTGCCGCTCAAAGCGCTGGCTTGGGAAGATGCATCCAGACAGGTTTGGCTCGGTTACAACGACCTGGACTACCTTGCCCAACGCCATGCCGTCACAAATTGCCCGGTGGTTGAAAAGCTGCGGACAGCGATGGCGGCCATCGCCGAAGCAGCGGTCGCTCGCTAAGAAGTCGGCTGCTCGACCTCTCGTTTGTCAAACAGGCAAGGACAAAACTTAAATGATACGCCGAATCGTTGTGATGACTCAGCCGCACCGTTTGCTGAACTGGCTGCTTCCCGGGATCCTTTTCCTGGCCTGGCTTGTCGTATGCGAAACCGGCCTGGCGCCCCCCTATCTGCTGCCGCATCCCAAGGATGTTTTGGCGACGGCCTCATCCTATCTCTTCGGTAATGCCGGGCAGGCGGCTTATGCGGGCCGGTTTTTCGAAGACTTGACGGCCAGCACCACGCGGGTGCTGCTGGGGTTCGGGCTGGCGGTGATCGCGGGTATTCCGCTGGGGGTTCTCTCCGGCAGGCTGGCTTTGGTGAACCGTCTGTTGAGCACGACGATCAATGCCCTGCGGGCGGTTCCCGGCATCAGCTGGCTCCCGCTGGCCATGGTCTGGTTCGGTATCGGCATTAAAACCACCGTCTTCCTGGTGGCCCTGGCGGCCTTTTTCCCGATTTATCTCAATGCCGAAGCCGGCGCCCGCCAGGTCAGCCCCACCTTGCTTCAGGCGGGCGCCATGATGGGGGTGCGCCGCTTGCGCGGCACGTTCGCGATTCTCCTGCCCGCGGCCATGCCCAGTATCATCACCGGCCTGCGCCTGGGCTTGGGGATCTCCTGGGCCTATCTGGTTTTGGGCGAGTTGACCGGCGTGCCCAACGGACTGGGTGCGCTCATCATGGATGCCCGCATGCTCGGCCGGATCGACATCATCGTGGTGGGCATCATTTTGATCGCCCTCATCGGCCGGCTCTGCGATGTGGGGCTGCACTACGTATTGCGCCTCAGTTTCAAAAGCGCCCGGAGGATACCTTGAAACCCCGTCTTCAGATCGTCTCCGCAAAAAATCGATCGGCGGCTTCGCCTGCGGTTCTCGACGTCGAACAGGTGAGCAAACGTTTTGCCACCAACGGTTCGGGAGACATCACCGTGCTGCAGAATATCAGCTTCACGGTCCGGCGTGGAGAATTCATCTGCATTCTGGGGCGCAGCGGGTGCGGCAAATCGACCCTGCTCAACATCCTGGCCGGCTTCATGCCCCCCAGCGCCGGTGCCGTCCGGCTCAACGGGAGACCGGCCGGGCACCCCGGTCCGGACCGCTGCGTGGTATTCCAGGAGGACGCGTTGTTTGCCTGGCTGACCGTCAAGGAGAATATCGCCTTCGGTTTAAAGGGGCGTGCCATGACCCGCCGGGAAAAAGAGCGGGAGGTGGATCGTTTCCTGTCGCTGGTCGGTTTGAGGGATTTCGCAGGCTATCTGCCGGCGGAAATCTCCGGCGGCATGAAGCAGCGGGTGTCTCTGGCACGGGTGCTGATCCTGCGGCCCGAAATTTTGCTCATGGACGAGCCCTTCGCCGCCCTGGACGCCCAGACTCGCGAGGAAATGCAGGATCTGCTGCTGCGGCTCTGGTCCGAGCTGTCCCACACCATTGTTTTCGTGACCCACGACGTAGGGGAGGCGGCGCTGCTGGCCGACCGGGTATTGTTGTTCGACCGGGCGCCGGGCCGCATCAAGGAAGAGATCCGCATCGCGCTTGCCCGGCCGCGGCAGAAAGAGGATGACGGCTATTATGCCCTGTGCCGATCCATCACCACGAAAATCAAAGCCCTTTGAGGGAGTTTGATTGAAGAGGCAGTCGTTTCATGAGGCGCTTCTGATTCCCCGTCGATAAATGGCAAAGGCTTTGGACGCATCGCGCCGGATGCGGCCGACGTCCCCGGCCAGCAGCGATTGCATCACCAATCCCTGGATGGTGCCGATGAACAAGGTGGCCGCCGCCCCGGTATCCAGACCGGCATCGAGTTCTCCGCACGCCTTGCCCTGTTCGAACAGCCGGGCCAGACGCTCGCCGTAACGGCGGATGAGGGTTTGCGCCATGCGCTTGGGGCCGGTTTCCTCGCCGCGCTGTAATTCGCTAAACAAGATTCGAGGAATGCCCGGATGCTCGGCAATAAAGTCCACGTGCGCCATAAACATGCGTTCAAGGGCCGCAAGCGGTGACGGTGCGGCCTGGACCGCGGTTTCGATCCGCGACATCAACCGTTCGGCCACCCACTCCATGACGGCTTGAATGATGGCATCCTTGTTCGGGAAGTGTCGGAACAGCGCCCCCTGGGTCAGTCCCATGCGCTTGGCGATGGCCGTAGTGGTTATCCCGCTGGGGTTTTGTTCGCCCGCCAACTCGACGACGGCCTCTATGGTCACCGCCCGACGCTCCTCTGCCGGCAAATGTTTGATCGGCGTATTCATGGATGCCTCGCTAAAGTTAGTAATTGATTACTATCTTAAGCCAAGGCACGGCTTTGTCAACACGGGAAAACAAGAACTGTTATCAGTGTTTGGTATTAACGAACAGATAAACACGCCGGCGCAAGTTCAGCTGCATTATTTTCCTATTTAATTCTTGACCTTTAGATCACATGACACTACAAGTCCGGCATCTCACCTATGTCTTTAACGTTGGAGTGAAAATGAACAAGCTCGAATTGATATCGAAGTTGGGGGAGGAGCAAGGGCTTT
>Ga0209164_1004732_pt1 | contig 12003 bp, 9 predicted proteins | sample MTBNYHSulfiMetaG_FD_187458 | JGI IMG/M metagenome (GOLD analysis project Ga0209164, IMG submission 187458) | Enrichment culture microbial communities from rom New York Harbor, USA that are MTBE-degrading - MTBE-NYH (New York Harbor Sulfidogenic)... | ecosystem: Environmental > Aquatic > Marine >...
AGGGCCGGATCCAGCCCTGCCGGCAGGTGATCCTGGTGACCCACTCCATGGGCGGACTGGTGGCCCGCTCGGCCTGCAAACTGCATGGCGCCGAATCCAAAGTGCTGGGCGTGCTGCACGGCGCCCAACCCGCCTTCGGGGCCCCGGCCGCCTACCAGCGCATCAAGCACGGCTTCAGGGAACTGGACGGCTCGCTGTGGGACTGGTTGTGCCATCCGATCCGAAAGATCTCGGACGCGCTCACCGAGCGGGTGCTGGGCGACGAAGGCCCGGAGGTGACCCTGCTCATGGCCCACATGCCCGGCGGACTGGAGCTGTTGCCCACCCGGGAGTACCGCACCAACGATGGCCGCGCCGAGTGGCTGCACTACCGGGGCCGCCACGGCCACAGCCTCGATCTGCCCCGCCGGGGCGATCCCTATGATGAGATTTACAGCGCTAAAGAGGCCCCGTTTCGCTTAATCAATCCACGGTGGCTGGGAGAATCGAAAAAGGAGGATTATGAGGAAAACTACGGCCTATGGAGCTATTATCTACAAAACCTGAACAAGGCAAAAAGCCTACATGCCAGTCTTGACGATTACGTCCACCCCGAAACCTACCAGTTTTACGGTACGGCGTTGGAGACCGCCGACCGCATCGAGATCGGCTGCCAGGAGTTCCCCGGCCGGCGACTGTTCGACCTGCAGCATCTGGAGGGCAAACACTTTTTCGAGTTCCGCGACGCGCACAACCAGGTGATCGATACCGATCATGACATTCATCTGGACGATCCGGTGGCTTTCGAAATCCCAAACCGCTGGCACACCGAATCGATCTGGGCCTATGCCGTGTCGCCGCCAACAGGCTCGGGCGACGGCACGGTGCCCGACGCATCGGGTCGGGCCCTAGCCGCCCGACCCAGTTTTTACGACAAGGGCCCCGACGGTACGGTGTCGATCGACGCCGACGATGAAAGCGACCATGCCCGAACCCATGACCGGATCTTTAACACGGCGACAGCCCGGCACATTACGATAAAGGCGATTGAAAACCTATGCAAAGCCAAGATCAGACGCGAAACCGGCGTATAAGACGCATCGTTTGCAGATGTTTTGCCGCCCTGGCAACAGTTGCCATCATGGCCGGCTGCGCCCCAACGAACAGGAACCAACCCATGCACCGCTTTAACGAACCCACTATCACCTACGGCGCCGGCCGCTTTGTCGTCGACATCCCCGCCGCCATGTCCTTTGCCGGCGGATATCACCTACGAAATCGCAAGATAGAGGAAGTCATCTGGAGAGACACTGATACCGAAAAAGCTGCTGAACAGGCATGGGAAAAAAGACTCACTGAAATAGAAGCCATGCCTCCCCCACAAGGCGTAGAAAAAGCACTAATTGAAATTATCGACTTTCCAGACATTCAAAAATGGTGCAGGGCTGTTTTTTATTACGGTGATCCTCTTGATACTAAATTGCCAGGCATTCCCCTGAAAGGTTACTTGGACATCTTATGTCACACGGGTCGCACAGACCTTTGGATTACAAGTTACGGCAAAAGCAGTGCCAAAGACTTTATGTATCGAAAGTCCACTGACATCGCCCGGGCCTACCGCGCCCCGGAAAAACGCTTCGACCGTGCCGAGGTCATCGACGGCCGCGATGCCTTTTACCTGCGCTACGGTGCCGTCGATCTGCCCTTCGAGTACAAAGAGAGCGTGCATATTGTCTTCAAGAAACACCCCTTGGATACGCAACTTGTCTTGTCCATTGATACCGACGTGGTGGACAATGTCTACCCCATCGGACTGATGGATCGATTATCCGCAATGATCGCCACTAATTTTGTGCCGGGTCTAAAAATTGAAAAAATAAGGACCCGAAAGCGCGTCGTGGGCGGTTTAAAAGGTGAAGAGGTGATTTATAAAGGTACTGAAGATGACGGCACCAGGGGGTTGTGTTTTGCCTGGGATTATCCGGGCCAGGAGAATGCGCCGCATGCACCCAATATGGTCATCGATATGCTGGCTCAGGACAATCATTTGGAAGAAAAACTGGCCTTGTGGGATGCGATTTTGAACTCCCTCAGGCCAGCCGGCAAATAATCGATTCTCCTGGATTCAAAAACCTTCAAACCAAAGAGTCGGGAAACGGCAAGTTGCGAGTCGACGCCGAAGATAACAACGATGTCGCCCGAACCTAAGACCGGATCTTTAACACGGTGACAGCTCGACACATTACGATAAAGGCGATTGAAAACCTATGCAAAGCCAAGGTCAGACGCGAAACCAGCGCATAAGCCCCATCTTTTTAAGATGGGCGGCCGCCCTTGCAGCCGTTGCCATCATGGTCGGCTGCACCCCAACGAACAGGAACCAACCCATGCACCGCTTTAACGAACCCACTATCACCTACGGCGCCGGCCGCTTTGTCGTCGACATCCCCGCCGCCATGTCCTTTGCCGGCGGATATCACCTACGAAATCGCAAGATAGAGGAAGTCATCTGGAGAGACACTGATACCGAAAAAGCTGCTGAACAGGCATGGGAAAAAAGACTCACTGAAATAGAAGCCATGCCTCCCCCACAAGGCGTTGAAAAAGCACTAATTGAAATTATCGACGTTCCAGACATTCAAAAATGGTGCAGGGCTGTTTTTTATTACGGTGATCCTCTTGATACTGAATTGCCAGGCATTCCCCTGAAAGGTTACCTGGACATCTTATGTCACACTGGTCGCACAGACCTTTGGATTACAAGTTACGGCAAAAGCAGTGCCAAAGACTTTATGTATCGAAAGTCCACTGACATCGCCCGGGCCTACCGTGCTCCGGAAAAGCGCTTCGACCGTGCCGAGATCGTCGACGGCCGCGATGCCTTTTACCTGCGCTACGGCGCCGTCGATCTGCCCTTCGAATATAAAGAGAGCGTGGATATTGTCTTTCGAGAACATGCGTTGGACGATCGGCTCAAAATTCATATCATGACCTGGGTGGTGCACGAGGAAAGCAAGATCGGTCTGTTGGAGCGGGCGGCCAACTCCCTGATGATGAAGCTCGTCGGAGATCTGAAGATCGAGAAGCTGCGTGCCGGCCGGCGCACGGTCGCAGGCCTGCCGGGCGAAGAGCTGATCGAAAGATTCACGGAAAACGGCCGCAGCACACTGTCCTTCACCTGGATGCATTTGGGGAAAAAGGATTCCGCCCATTGGCCCAGGGTCGTCGTCGATATGGAATCCAGGGACGGACACCTGGAAGAAAAACTAGACCTGTGGGATGCGATTTTGAACTCCCTCAGGCCAGCCGGCAAATAATCGATTCTCCTGGATTCAAAAGCCTTCAAACCAAAGAGTCGGGAAACGGCAAGTTGCGAGTCGACGCCGAAGATAACAACGATGTCGCCCGAACCTAAGACCGGATCTTTAACACGGTGACAGCTCGACACATTACGATAAAGGCGATTGAAAACCTATGCAAAGCCAAGATCAGACACGAAACCGGCGTATAAGACGCATCGTTTGCAGATGTTTTGCCGCCCTGGCAACAGTTGCCATCATGGTCGGCTGCGCCCCAACGAACAGGAACCAACCCATGCACCGCTTTAACGAACCCACTATCACCTACGGCGCCGGCCGCTTTGTCGTTGACATCCCCGCCTCCATGACCTTTGCCGGCGGATACTCTTTCCAAGGTCGCAAGATCGAAGAAATTGTCTGGCAAGACGAAGAAGACGCTCTAAATATTTGGAACAATCACATTGAAAAAATCAGCCGACGCGAGGCGCCTCAAGGCATGTCCAGTGCGCTCATCGAAGAGCGGGAGATCGCTGGAATTGGGGTGTGGTGTAAAACAGTACTATACTTCAACGAACCGTTGGATCCCCACTATGGCGCCATGGATTTGCTGGTCAATACGGGTCCGACCGGCTTATGGATCAAGGCGTGGGACAAAAAGCTCTCTGCCAAGGAGACGATCTATGAGATCTCTACCGACATCGCCCGGGCCTACCGTGCTCCGGAAAAGCGCTTCGACCGTGTCGAGGTCGTCGACGGCAGCGATGCCTTTTACCTGCGCTACGGCGCCGTCGATCTGCCCTTCGAATATAAGGAGAGCGTGGATATTGTCTTTCGAGAACATGCGTTGGACGATCGGCTCAAAATTCATATCATGACCTGGGTGGTGCACGAGGAAAGCAAGATCGGTCTGTTGGAGCGGGCGGCCAACTCCCTGATGATGAAGCTCGTCGGAGATCTGAAGATCGAGAAGCTGCGTTCCGGCCGGCGCACGGTCGCAGGCCTGCCGGGCGAAGAGCTGATCGAAAAATTCACGGAAAACGGCCGCAACACACTGTCCTTCACCTGGATGCATTTGGGGAAAAAGGATTCCGCCCATTGGCCCAGGGTCGTCGTCGATATGGAATCCAGGGACGGACACCTGGAAGAAAAACTAGACCTGTGGGATGCGATCCTCGATTCCATGCGCGCGGCCGGCAGACAGGATCGCTGACCGGCACCCCAGACGAGCAGAACGATAAAGGAGGACCCCATGCCCGGTTTGGCCCGGCTCGGAGACAAGGCCCGTGCGGAAGAGGACAGCCACGGATGTCCTGAATGCAGCCATACGGTAATCGGACCGGCCGTAACCGGGTCCGACACCGTACTGATCAATCGAAAACCCGCTTTGCGATTGGGCGACACGGGAAAGCACGCCCAGTGCTGCGGCCCCAATGTCTGGACCGTGGCCGGGGCGAGCCGGTCGATTTATATCGACGGCCGGCCTGCGGCCCGGGTGGGCGACATCACCCGGCATTGCGGCGGCATGGGCGCTATCGTGGAGGGCAGCCCTGACATCGAAGCCGGCGAATAGCCGCCTCGTCATTCCCTCCAAACCCCTGGACTGGCCGGCGGCGCATATCCCTGCCCCCACCTTGTCTTTACACCTGAATCCGGATATAGCCCACATCATCATGAACGAGATGGACCCCCTGGAAAAACTGTGCATCGCCGACCCGGAGACCCATGTCCGGGTGACGGGCCGCCTGGCGATGCTCGCCGACCGGCCCGATACCGGATGGCTCGCCCGGGTGATCGATGAAATCATCTGGGCGCTGACCCAGGAGGCCGGCCTGGGCCGCTCGGTCAGCGACAGCTTGATGCGCCTGGTCGAACGGGGCGATCCGTCCAAAACGACCGTTTACATGGATCGGGTCCGCGAAGCCACCCGCACCGGTCCGGCGCTGGGGCGCATCCTGGCCGACCACCTGGCCGCGGTCCTCTTAGCCGATCCTCCGCTGCTCGAACCCTTCACGCAGGCCCTGGCGATCATGCGCACCAAGGGCACCTATACCCTCAAAGAGCCCCTGGCGGTCCTGACCGAGTTGCTCGAAGCGGGCGAGGGGGCATCGGCCCGGGCCTATCTGGAACTCCTGGCCACGCTTTTCAAACAGCAGATCAGCTACAACATGAGCGTCCGGCTGGTCTATGTGGTTCCCAGGGCCGTGCGCAGCTTTGTGCCGCGCCGCAGGGCCGCCCAGATCGAGGCCTTTGTCCGGGTGGTGGAGACCGATCTGCAATTGGTGGACGCCTTTCTGGAAGGAATGGAAAACGGATTGGGGCTTCTGGCGCCCCGGGACCTGAACGATTACCTCGACCAGGCCCTGGCCAGATATCGCCGATCGGCCGATGCAGGTCTCGCCTTTATCGGGTTGTCGTCCAAGGCCGGCCAGGAAACCTATGACCGACTGCTCGTGGTGGTGCCCCTCGCCCAGGTCAAGGGCCCTCTCGACCGTTACCTCAATGCCCGCATCGGGCGGCCGGTGATCGTCAAAGCGCTTTCCAGCCTGTCCCAGGCGCCCCAATCGGACAGCCCTCGAACTCAAATTCAATGGATCGCCTCGGACGGCCGCACGATCTATCTGGCCGACGAAATCGACCGTTTCGGACGCCGCGACGACAACCATCAACTGGCCAAAATCCTGGTCCGCCTGGAAGCCGGGTATTTCGAAAACGGCACCTTTGCCTTCGATCTCGAAAGGGCAGCGGATCTCTATCCCGAGGTGGCCGAGCACAGCACGCGGCGGGAGCAGGCCGACGACGCGACGGCGAACGACGTCCTGCGGTTTATCCACGGTTTCGATCATCCCAGCCTGGCCGAGGATCTTTTCGATCTCTTCGCCCAGGCCCGAAACATGGCCTGCCTGGCCGGACATTATCCAGGGCTGATGACACAGGCCCTGCCCCTGCTGCGGGCCGAAGCGCTGCTGCTGAAACGATCCTCATCCAGGCCAACTGTTCTGGGAAACCTCTACGATCACCTGGTGCTCGATATGCCGATCGGACCCGTCGCCGATGGCCGGCATCACGCCCCTCTTTTTCAAAGACTGGGCACAGAATGGCGTGGCCATCTGAACGCGAACGCCCCGATCGAGTGCTGCGCCCGGCTGGTCTGCCTGGCCTATGACAGCATGATCGAGGATTTGCGCGCGTCGGGCCGGCGGTACGAACCATTGGCCACCCCCTTCGGACGCCGCCTTTACTGGGATTTGGTCGCCAGGGCATCGGCCGAACAGCAGATGCAGGCCACGCGGATCAAGGTCCGGCTGGCCGAGCAGGGGCTCTCCGTCTATCTGTCCGACGTGCAGGACAAATTGAGCGACGGGCAGGGCCGTCTCTCCGCCGAGGACGTGCGCAGCCTGGTCTTGTCGCGCGCACGGATCAACGGCCGCCAGGCCGCCATGTCCCTCGATGTGAACGAGGCGGACCTGAATCTGCTGCTGGAAAAAGCCGGTGTGCAATCGGCGGGGGAGTCCGCAGACGACGCGACCGGATTTCGTTACCCGGAGTGGAACGATCAACTCCAGGACTATCTGCACGACCATGTCCGTGTCCAGGAGTCGCTGGTGCCCGTCGGTGGCAACGGCGATTTCTACCGTCGCACCTTGGACCATTACCGTGGTCTGGTGGCGCACATCCGCAGGGCTTTCGCGTATCTCAAACCCGAGGGTTTGACCATCCTGCGGCAGTGGCCGGACGGCGACGCCTTCGACCACCGCGCTCTCATCGACTTTGCGGTCGACCTGCGCGCCGGCCGCACGCCGTCGGACCGACTCTTTATCAAGCGGCTCAAACACGAACGGGACGTGGCCGTCCTGCTGTTGGTCGATCTATCGCGATCCACGGCCAATCCGGTCGTCGGCGGAAGGGGCACGGTGCTGGAGGTCGCCAAAGAGGCCCTGGTGCTCTTTTGCGAAGCCCTCCAGGTCGTGGGGGACACCTTCGCCATCGCCGGGTTCTCAGGCACCGGACGTCACTCGGTGGACTATTTCCGCATCAAAGGGTTCGACGATCCCTTTGCCGGAAAGGTTCAGGCGCGCTTGTCGGCCCTCACCCCCCAGCGCAGCACCCGCATGGGCGCCGCCATTCGCCACGCCACCGCCCGCCTGGCACCGGTCCCGTCGCGGGTAAGACTGATGATCATCGTCAGCGACGGCTTTCCCAACGACCTGGGCTACAAAGCCGATTATGCCATCGCCGACACCCGGCGCGCGGTGCAGGAGGCCCGCGCCAAAAGCATTCATGTCAAAGCCATCACCGTCAATATCGGCAGCGATCCGCGCCTCGACGATCTCTACGGCCGCCGGCACCACCATGTGATCGGAGATGTGCGCGAGTTGCCCGACAAGCTGGTCCGGCTCTATGGCACCCTGACCAAACGATTTTAAAGGCCGCGGGTTCTCCGACCTCGACGAAACCGCTTGGCATGATTAATTTACCAGCCATCGCAAAAAACGGAGTGGCCATGCTGATCCATGACGATATTTTTACCTGGAAGGGGTTCGGCGGCGTCTATCAACTGGCAGCCGGCAGATGTCGCCTGCGGATTTTCGACCTGTCCCGCGGCGACCATAGAAACGTCACGCATCTAAAACCCATCGTGGTGGTCGTGTCCGACTTGCCGCACACCGGCAGCGGCTTGAGATCGGTATCGGTGCGCAGCTGCACGAGCCACATCGCCACCTGCGTCGCCCATCAATTCAACATCGCACCCCAGCGGATGACCTACGTGGAGTATTACCCTACCTCCCATTATGGCGTGAACAACGAGCATGTCATTCCCGCCAAATTCGATGTCGTGGAGTTCACCTGGTTCGATGACAAGGCCATGCACCCCAAATGGCGGCCACTACCATCACCCATGTTGGAAACCGTGGTGGAATTGATCGAACAGAGCGAGGCGGCATCGGCGCAACGCTGAAATTTCAATGTCATTAAACCAAGCGGGCGTTCGGAGCGGGCATAAAGCCCGCCCCTACGAGATCTTGTTATCATAAACGCAGTTGCCATGACCGGGCGGTGTAGGGGCGGGGTTCAGCCCCGCCCGGATGAAAACCAAACTCCTTAAGTTAACGGCATTGGGTAAAATTTGATAAAAAGAACTCGTATGGCATCGGCCCCCTGCCCATCGACACCGAGTTTGATGAATGGCATTCAGTTAGAATCGCTGCCAAGGCCTTTCATGGCTTCTCAGGGCCGGCAAAAGATGGTAAGAGAAGGTTTTTCGCTCGGCGAATGCTCGATTATCGCGAGGATAGGGCCATCGACACCATGCGTTTTCGTCCCTGCATCGACCTGCATCAAGGCAAAGTCAAACAAATCGTGGGCGGCTCCCTGTCGGACGATGATCCGGAAGGGGTGCAGACCAATTTCGAGGCTGGGCAGCCGCCCGAGTGGTTCGCCCGCCTTTACCGGCAGGACAACCTGATCGGCGGCCATGTCATTCAATTGGGACCCGGCAACCGGCAGGCGGCCGAAGGGGCCCTGGCCGCCTGGCCCGGCGGCCTGCAACTCGGCGGGGGAGTGACCATAGAAAATGCCGCCCGATGGCTCGATGCGGGTGCCGCGGCGGTCATCGTGACCTCGTGGGCGTTTCACGATGGCACCGTGGATATGGACCGGCTCCGGCAGTTAAGCCGCCTCGTGGGTCCGAATCGCCTGGTCCTTGATTTGAGCTGCCGGCGCAGGGGCAACGATTATTTTATCGTCACCGACCGCTGGCAAACGTTTACGCGTGAATGTATCACGCCCCGGCTTCTGGACCGTCTGGCGCCTTTCTGTTATGAGTACCTGGTGCACGGCGTGGACGTCGAGGGCCGCTGCCAGGGCATCGAAACCGACCTCGTGGCCCTCCTCGGCCGATGGGGGGGTATACCGATCACCTATGCCGGTGGGATCGATTCCTACGCCGCCCTCGATACCATCCAGCGCCTGGGCGACGGCCGCATCGACTTTACGGTGGGCAGTGCGCTGGATATCTTCGGCGGCCGCCAGTTGGTTTATCGTGACCTGGCCCGCCGCTATGGCGGCGGCGGTTCCAAAAACAGTATGCAACCTTAGCCGTCTGCGGACCAGGCGCAACGGCTCCAAGAGGAGGAAAAAAATGAAGAAAACAACTACCCGTTGGTTCGTTCTGGCATTGTGTGCCCAATTTGCCCTTTTCGCCTGTACGACCATCAATCCCTATACCCAGGAAAAACAGGTCAGCAAGGTGGCCATCGGGGCCGGTGTGGGGGCTTTGGGTGGCGCGGCCATCGGCCTGATCACCGCCAAGAGCAAGGACAGGCAGCGCAATGCCCTGATCGGCGCCGGCGTCGGCGCCCTGGCCGGCGGTGGTGTCGGCTACTACATGGATGTCCAGGAAGCCAAGCTGCGCCAGCGCCTAAGCAACTCGGGCGTCAGCGTGACCCGGGTCGGGGACCAGATCATGCTGAACATGCCCGGCAATGTCACCTTCCGGACCGACTCCTCGGACATCAGTGCCGATTTCTATGAGGTGCTCAACTCGGTGGCGATTGTACTCAACGAATATAAGAAAACCACCATTGACGTGATCGGTCATACCGATGATGTGGGCGCGGAAAACTACAATCAGCAGTTGTCCGAACGGCGGGCGCGCAGCGTGGCCGAATACCTGGCGGGCCAGAACGTGTTGCCCGAACGCCTGCTCATCGCCGGCCGGGGCGAAACCCAGCCCATCTCCTCGAACAGCACCCCCGAAGGCCGATCGGCCAACCGACGGGTGACCATTCAGATCAGCCCGATCGTTCAGAATTGAGGATATAGACCCTCGGCACCCGATCTGTCAGGGCCGCCACCACCTCATAATTGATGGTGCCCAGCGCCGCGGCAACTTCGTCGGCGCTGAGCCCGGCCCCATTCTGACGGCCGATCAACACCACCTCGTCGTCCACGGACACATCCGGAACTCCGCCCACGTCGATCATGGTCAGATCCATGCAGACCCGGCCGACGATGGGCACCCGTTGCCCGCGGACCAGCATGGTACCCCGGTTGGACAATCCCCGGCTGTAACCGTCGGCATATCCGATCGGCACGGTGGCAATGGTGGTGGGCTTGGGTGCCTGATAGGTGCACCCGTAACTGATACAGGTGCCGGCCGCCACCGGTTTGAGATGGACGATCCTGGCTTTGAGTGAAAGGGCCGGCTTCAAATCGATGCGGCCGCGATCGACCTCGTCGGAGGGATAGAGACCATAGAGGGAGATGCCGGCCCGCACCATATCCAGATGGGTCTCGGGCATCTCCATGATGGCGCCGCTGTTGGCCGCGTGACGGAGCCCCACCTTCACCCCGCGGGTGCCCAACCGATCGAGCAGTCTCGAAAAAAGATCGAACTGCCGGCGGGCGTAACGTTTGTCGGCCTGATCGGCGGTGGCGAAATGGGTGAAGATCCCCTGGACGATGAGGCTGTCGATCCGGGAGATGGATTCGACCGTCTCGGCGGCCTCGTCGATGCCCGAGCCGTCTTCAGCCCCGCAAGGAATTCCCAGTCGACCCATACCCGTATCGACTTTAATATGAACCGGCAGGATCCGGCCCTGGGCCCGGGCAGCGGCGGCCATGGCCCGGGCGTTTTCCAGGCAATAGACCGCGGGCACGAGATCCTGGGCGACCAATTCGGCCGTCCGATCGGACGGCGTGAATCCGAAAATCAGGATAGGAGCCGCGATACCGGACCGTCGCAGGGCCAGCCCCTCGTCGATGCGGGCCACGCCCAGGTCGGTCGCCCCGTTTGCCAGGGCCGCACCTGCCACCTGCTCGGCACCGTGACCATAGGCATTGGCCTTGACCGCCACCAGCAGGCGTGCCTTCGGATCGGCGATGCGCCGCAGCTCGCGGACGTTGTGGGCGATGGCGCCCAGGTCGATCTCGGCCCAGACCAGGTGCGGAGATGCCGATGCTGCCATTTAAAGCACCTGCTCCAAGGATGAATAGGTCATCCCGAAGGCTTCGGCCACCGCCGGGTGGGTCACCTTACCCAGCACAACGTTGGCGCCGGATCTCATCTCCGCGCTCTCCTGCATGGCCCGTCGCCACCCCTTGTCGGCAATCTCCAGGGCATACGGCAAAGTGGCATTGGTCAGGGCCCAGGTAGAAGTCTTGGCCACGGCCCCCGGCATGTTGGCCACGGTGTAGTGGACGATGCCATCCACCACATACACCGGATCGGCATGGGTCGTGGGACGGGATGTCTCGAAGCATCCCCCCTGATCGATGGCCACATCCACCAGCACCGACCCTGGTTTCATGGTCTTGAGCATCTCCCGGGTGACCAGGCGGGGCGCCTTGGCGCCGGGAATCAGCACGGCACCGATCACCGCGTCGGCCCTCTGGATCAGATCGCGCAGAATGGCCGGACTGGACATGAGCAAAAAACAGTTGGCCGGCATGACCTCGGCCAGATGCCTCAAGCGTTGGATATTGTTGTCGAGCAGATAGACCTTGGCCCCCAGGCCGCAGGCCATTCTGGCCGCATGGGTGCCGACCACGCCCCCGCCGATCACCACGACGGTGGCCGGATCGACTCCCGGTACGCCACCCAGCAGTACGCCGCGACCGCCCTGGGCCATCTCGAGGTATTTGGCGACCTGCTGGATGGCCATGCGACCGGCCACCTCACTCATGGGGGTGAGCAGCGGCAGGGTGCCGTCCGCCTTTTTGATGG
>Ga0209164_1004734_pt1 | contig 11999 bp, 8 predicted proteins | sample MTBNYHSulfiMetaG_FD_187458 | JGI IMG/M metagenome (GOLD analysis project Ga0209164, IMG submission 187458) | Enrichment culture microbial communities from rom New York Harbor, USA that are MTBE-degrading - MTBE-NYH (New York Harbor Sulfidogenic)... | ecosystem: Environmental > Aquatic > Marine >...
TAAGGCGGTAGATCTTCTCCCGGATCAGCTCGCCGACGACAAACCGCTCGCTGCGGTCGGTCAAGAGCGAGTCGTCGAAGTAGCGAGGCCCCTCGGGCAGCGCCGCCTTGAGATCCTCCAGCAGTTCCGGCACCCCGCTGCCCAGGGTGGCCGCTGTGGGATAGACCGGCTGCCCGCCAAGCAGCTGCCGCCACTTCTGGCCCAGCACTTCGACGTCGTCCCGCCGGCCTTTGTCAATCTTGTTCAGCACCAGGAAAAAGGGAGTCCCGGTGCCCCGCACCATTTCCAACAGAAAGTGATCCCCGGGGCCGATCTCCAAAGTCGGCTCAAACTCCACCAGCATCAGCACGTGGTCCGCGTCGGCCAGGGCCGACTCCGCTTGCTCCACCATATGCCGGTTCATCTCGTCGCGGGGCTTGTGCATTCCGGGCGTGTCGAAGAACAGAATCTGGCAGGCCGGGTCCGAATAAACGCACAGGATGCGGTTGCGGGTCGTCTGGGGTTTCTCGGAGGTGATAACAACCTTCTGCCCCAGAAACTGGTTGAGCAAGGTGGACTTGCCAACGTTCGGCCGCCCGATCACCGCCACATAGCCGGATTTGAAATTCTTCGTCAATGCACTATCCCAAACCGTAGAGTTAAGCTTGGAAGAATATAGCAGAGTCACTGTTTCTTGAAAAGCAACCGGTGTCGCCGAAGAGGGAACGCTCACGAGCTTCCGAACCACGTGCTACCCTGTCGAGCATTATCGCCCCCAACAATATTGACAAACTTTCTCCTAATAGGGAACATTGAGAAAAGGCGGCGAGAGTAATGCAAAGATGAGTGTGAGCTCTCGGAAGCGAACCGGTAGCCATGAAGAGTGAATCCCCACCTATCGGCGCTCGGAAAAGCCGCGCCAAATGTCTTGTAGAGGCGCGGCCCACAATACCACGCGAGTTGCCATTCTCTCTCGGAATCCTTCACCCCAAGTTGACTTCGCAGTGGTTAAGCGTTACAAGATACCAGCATGAGCTGTAGCGATTCTGCTGAAAAACGACATATCTACTGGATCGGGCACAAGGATGAAGCGTAAAGCCAAGATCCTTGAACGATTGAAACGTAGTGAGAAGGCATGGATGGAATATTCGCTATTCTCATCCAAAGCCGATGATAAAGCCTTGCTTCTTGCCGTCCTCGAGTCACCAGAGATTGCACGTTCCGGTAGAGCGATGTGGAACTTGGGTATGTGGCTCGATTACGTTTGGGCTGATTTTGATAGACCAACGAGAGCCCGTCTGCTCAAATCTATCGAATCAATCATGTTGCACGCGAACCATAACCGTGCCTTCGGCCTGTGGAAGCTGGGAGATTCCTTGGGCGCACATCTGGCGACTAACGGCGCAAGAAGAGTTCTTGAAGTCGTGGCTTCCAGCGCCACGCACGAGAAAGCAGTTAGCAGTGCACTGCACGGGCTGGCGCACTACGCCGATGAACGACCGAAGGAGAAACGCGCTGTATGCGAATTCCTGCACCGCCTCGCCCGAAAGGAAAGTCGACGCAGATTCAAGAACATTATCAACCGCGCAATTCGGGGGATCGAGCGAGGGTCACCGTGTGGTGCAATTCATATGACATAAGACAGTGCAGATGTTGAAACACACCGAGTAATCCGCGTATATAGAGCGCGTCACCGGTAATCCCGATCGAGGATCAGGTCGTCAATCGCGTCCTCTTCTTCCTGGATCGATCCGGTGCGGAAGGAGAAGCGATAGGGGGTATTGTCGAAGGGCTTGCCGTCGGGGGTGCGAACCCGCGAGTCGATTGTAACCGTATAGCGGGTGTTGTCGGCAAAATCGGCTTCGAGCTTGACCCGACTGCCGGCCGGCACCCGCTCCGGCAGCAGGATCGGTTCGCTGGCCGGGCGGGGGCTGATGTCGAGGCTCCTCATGAACGAGGCATAATCCACCTGAGTATTGAAGTCAATAATGAGGTAGTCGTCGACACTGAAGAAGAGGTCCTCGGCTCCGTCCTCGGGAAAGGTTTTCACGATCAGCGGGCCGCTCGTTTCGAAGGAAAACTCGTAAGGCTCCCCCATCTCGACGCCCAGCAGGCTTCGGGCGCTCCCCCGGATACCCATCGTGTATTCCTGATTCAGTTGAATTGTCGGGCTTCCCTGCCGCTGGAATTGAATATGCAGCCGGTCGTTGCCCGACTTCGAACTTTCCCCGCCGAAGTACGACCGGTGCGCCACCGGAGGCGTGACCGAAAAGGCCCGCTTCAGGCTGCCTCCGTCCATCCGCTCGGAGAAGATGATCACCACGTCCACAAAAGCGTCCACCGGGACACCCGACGCCCCGTCGTGCGGCTCGGTGCTGAGCACGTAGGGCCTCACCTGTTCCGGCTCGAGCGTTACCGGCCCCAGCGTTAAGCTCTGCCCCTGGACGACCGGAACGTCTTCGAGAAGCTCGCTCTGGAATCCCTGATGGTGGAAGGCCAGCCGAAACAGGCCGGTGGGCATATCGTGGAAAGTATAAGCGCCCCGGGCATCGGTCGTGGTCAGCAGGCTGGTGCCCTCGATTTGCACCAGGATGCCCTGATGGTTGCTTTGCCCGCTGAGCAAGGCCGTGCCGGACAGCTCGGTCTTGCCTTCCGGGACGACCGGCTCCTCCGGCTCCCGCGCCAGGACAATGGGAGGAACGCGGGTCTTCTGCCCGGCCTGCACAGAAACGCCGAGCAGTTCGTAAGGCTCGACTCCCTCGGCCTCGGCCCGCAGCCGGTAGACGCCGGGAGAGACGCCGGTGAACGAATAGCCCCCGTCAGGCGCGGTCGTCGTCCGATAAGTCAAGGATGCCTGAAGCATGATCTGAATGCCGGACAGGTCGGTCTCGTAGCCTCCTTCAAACTGGACAAAGCCTTCCACCGAGCCGGCGGTCGGGCCAACCTCTTGAGGCGTTAGCACCACTTGCACCTCTTCGGTCGCCCCCGGCTGGAGGACCAGATCCTTGACCTTGCGGGTTTCGTAGCCAAGTTTTTGAAACGAAAGACTATGGCGTCCGGGCGAAACCTGAGAGAGTTCGAAACGCCCCGCCTCGTCGGTCACCGACACCCAGGAGGTTCCCTCCACACTGACCAGCACACCGCTGGGGTCGCCTCCCTCCTCCAGAGTGACCCGGCCTCGAATGGCCGTCGGGGTGGCTTCTTCCGTCCGAACACCGCTCGACAGCGTGATTTGGCCCAGATCCAACTCTTCTCCGGCTGTAATCTCAATCTCCTCCCGCCAAGTCATATACCCCGGCCTGAGGATGTACATCTGGTAGAGACCCGGCAGGAGGCCGTCCACGTCGAAATGCCCATCAGAGTCGGTTGCGTAGGTCGTGCTGCCGCCATCGCCCTGCAACAGAATCAGCGTGCCCTCGCCGTTCTCCTCGCCTTCCAGGGCGATCGTCCCCCGAAGTCGACCCTTTTCGGCTTCGAGTGACATCGGAGTCAACTGAATGGGCTGGGTAATGCGGTAGGTCTGGCCGGCTTCCAGGGTCAGCGGCCGTCGTACCGGCTGAAAGCCCTCGGCCTCAATGACCATCTCGACCTGTCCCGCAGGCAACTGATCCAAGACAAAGCGGCCTTGACTATCGGTGAAAGACACCCGCGCCGTGCCGGGCAGATAGACTTTCACCCCCTCGAAATCGGTTCGCCCAGCCAGTTGGACCTGGCCTTCGACCCGGGGCGCTTCCGAGCGCAGGCCGCATCCGCACAGCCCCAGACCGGCCGCGGCAAACCACATCCCCAGAAACAAGAATCGCACTCTCATTATCCCTACCAACTTATCCCGCCGCAAACCTCCGTGTCAAGCCACGCTTCACGCTGCGCCGGTCGAAATCCTCAAGACCCAGCCCTCGGGACGCCTGCCTGGTCGTCTTTTTCAAAGAAGACCATTCCTGCCGGAGCCCCCCGGATCTCAACGCGCCGATAGCCCGGAAGGTTATAGGTACCTTGGTAAATCTGGCTCCAAGCCATGCCCCATTCGGCGGAATGCACCGACGAAGATAACATCACCCAGTCCACCTCAAGCCGCTCATTCAAGGTCGCCATCTCTCGGGGGTCGATGGGCAGCCACACCGCCAGGCGAGCGCCGTACCAACCCACCGCCCAGGGAACGTCGGAACCGACTACCGCGTCCGGGGGCAGGGTTTCCTCCACCACGCGGCTCAGTTCTTCTCGGAACTGTCCGCTCGGGGGCGAGAGAGCCCCGCTGCCCAAGGTAAACAAACCGGGCAGCAGCAGCAGGATAAGAACGGCGACCGTCCGCCAGTTGCGCAGCCACGCCGGCACCGAGCCTGAGTCCGACTCGCCCGGCGAATCCACGATGCTACGCAGCCCCACCATTGCGCCCAGCACCACCAGAGGCACGAGCGGGACATAGAACCGCGCGCCCTCAAACTCGCCGATCGAAAAACTCCACCAGAACAGCAGCAGGACTGCCAGACCGTAGCGGCATAACCGACTCGCCTCTTCCTGCCCCCGGCTTCGCATCAGCGGCACCAGCCACAACCCCCAGAGAACGGGGTGGGCGGCGGAGAAAAGCGCCGTCAGATTGCTGGACAAGCCCCGGATGTATTTCGCCACAACCGCGCCGGGCTGCCGGGCAAACACCGCGATGACCGAGATCCGCTCCAGCGAGCGTTCCGCGCCATGATCCGGGTAAGGCGGGATTTCCCCGACGACGCTGTAGCGCGCCAGGTTGAGCATCGAGAACTCCCCGAGGTGCCGGTAATTGCGCAGCGCCAAGGGCAACCCGACCAGGGCGAACCCCGCCAGCAGCATCAGGAGAGAAGACCACCCGCCGGGCCTTCGCCGCACCGCCAACCACAGGGCAACTGGAACCGCCAACAGAAAACCATTCAGCCGCACCCATTGGGCCAAGCCCAGGAGCAGGCCGACAATTAGAAAGTGCCAAGGCCGCCTGGCCCGCAACCCGGCATGGGCGATAAGCAACAGCAGACAGATGAACAGAGGCTCGCTGAGGCCGGATTGATTCACCAAGACGATCTGCGGCTGGAGCACCAGGACCAGCGTCGTCAGAAACGCTTCGAGCGGTTGCATGAACCGGCGCGCCAAGGCAAAAAACAGAGCCGCCCCGAGGCACCCCATACAACCGCTGGCAAAGGTCGCCACCCAGTCGGTCGCGCCCAGAACGCGAAAGAATCCGGACAGAATCACCGGCCACAACAGCGGGCGGCGCACATCCGGCGGAGGAAGCGTCAGAGGATACGCGGTGCGCAGGAGCCAGATCGTCTGCGTGGTCGCTCCGCGTCCCTGGCTCCAGCTGCGGGCCGTTTGCGCATACTCCATCGCGTCGGGATAGATCAGGTAGCGGCTGCCGGTCAGCGCCAGGAAACCCCAGAGGGCGGCCACCAGCACGACGAGCAGAACCAAGCGATAGGTATCTTCCCCCGACCAGGAGGCAGGGCTTTTGAACTCGCTCATAGATAACCTCAGAGCTATCCCCGTCTCGAAAGGACGGGAATTGCAGCGTTACCTTATATCAAGGCCTCGTGGGCTTGGCAAGAGACTCCAGGCCTTGACGGTCGCGAGCCGCTTGACTAAGGTACTTGGACTATATGAGAAACAGAAAGGATGATGGAATGCCGCGAACGGCTTGGATCGTGTGGTTTGTGGGCGTCACTCTCCTCAGCGGATTGCTGCTCCTGTCCTGTGAGCGCGCGCCGTCCCCGTCAGGGGACCAACCGACCGGCGCGCCTTCCGAGGTTGCGAAGAATCTGGAGCAGGACGTGCTCGAGGCTCGCCGGCTCAGCCAGAGCGGTCAGTCAAAACAAGCGGTCGAGAAAGTCCAGACCCTGCTCGAACGATATCCGGAGTATGCCACGATCCTCCAGGCCGAGCTGGCTGGCGCTTACATGGCGGCAAACGAGCCGGAGCAGGCGCTCGCCGCGGTGGACACCGCGCTGGTGGCCTCTCCGACCGACGAGGCGCTTCTGATGTTGCGCGCCCAGATTCTCGAGAGGTCCGGCCGAGCCGGAGAGGCGGCCGAGCTTTACGAGAAGATCATCGCCGAGCATCCTGGCTCGCTTCGACCGCGCTTGCACTTGGCGGAATTGCAGCTGGCCGCGGGCCGATTCATCGAGGCGGCCTCCCACTACCGCACGTGCAGCCAACTGGCTCCCGGTGTCGGCTCGATTCACCTTCGCCGGGCGGTGATCGAAAAGCGACTGGGGCGTTTGGAGGAGGCCCGGCTGGCCGCGCGCAAAGCCAGCGCCCTGATGGACAATGATCTCGATGCCCACCGGCTCTACCAGGATATCGCCATCACCTTGGGAGAGCGGGAATCGCTGCTGAAAGAGTATCAAGACCGAATTGAGAACAACCCCCGAAGCAGCACCTTCCATTATCTTTACGGCCGGATCATTCAGGACCCGGAAGCCGCCCGCGCGGAGTTCGACATCGCTTCTCAGCTGGATCCGAAAGCCTTTTGGCCCAACTTCGGTCTGGGCATTCAGTACTATCTCCAGGGGGAATATGAGACCGCGCGGAAACAGATGGAAATCGCCTTAGCCTCGCAGTCGGCCGACACCTATCGGGCGGCGCTTTATCTTTGCCTGATCGAAATGGCGAGCGGAGACTATGCCAAGGCGGTCGAGCAGGCCCGGGCGATGCTCGACCAAGACCCCACCAACCTCCAGGCCTTCTCGGTGCTTCACCAGGCCTTGCTCGAGCAGGGCGAATACGAACAAGCGGAACAGCTTTGCGAGGAGATGGAGGGGCGCATGCCGCCCGGCTCGCCCTTCCCGATGGTGTATCGGACCGAGACGGCGCTGCAAGCGGGCTGGCACGAGCGGCTTCGGCAACTGGTCGAAGAACTCTGCGCCAGAGACGCTGTGGTGCCGACCGATCGGGAAGCTTTGGCTTACCGGCTGGCCCAGTCGGCTATGGAGCAGAAAGATTACGAGACGGCCCGGGAGGAGCTCGAATCGGCCTCGCGTGTCGCCGAGCTGTCTAACTCCAAAGCGTTGTTCTGGTTGGGCTGGCTGCAAAGGCAAACCGGCAATGATGAGGCCGCCCGGCAGACTTGGCAGGCGCTGGCTGCCAGCCGCTCCCGCCGCACGACGGAACCCGACCTACTCTACACGGACGCCGCCCGATATTTCCTCGGCGACATCGGGGCACGGGAGTTCGAGTCCAACCTCCGCTGGCTTCCTTATACCGAGCATAATGATTACTGGTCGATTCGCGCGCTGAAGAGCTGGGAGGAGGAGAACCCGGCCGAAGCCAAAGCGAGTTTTGAGAAGGCGCTGGAGACAAGCCGGGCGAATGAATTTCCGGCTCGGCAAGTCCGCGTGTGGCTGAAGGAACTGGGGTAACCATCCTCCTTCGGCTTGACCTGCGCCGGATGCGTGCTTTAATCATAAATATGGTTTGGGAATGTTCGGGTTACTCTTCCTTAAGGCAGACAGAGAGATGTCTTGGAAAAGGGGATTGATAGGCGTCCTCGGTGCGTTGCTGATGTCGCTTGCCTGTCCGGCGAACGCAGCCGAGACCGTGCGGGTGATGCGGGTGCTGAGCGGGAACCGGATTCTGCTGGTGGACGGGCGCAGCGTGCAGTACATCGGCGTCGGGCTGCCCGACCAGCCGCTGGCCGGGCGCAGCGTGGCCGAGTTGCAGGAGATGAGCCGCGCATTCAACCGGTCGCTGGTCGAGCGCGCCACGGTCAAGCTGGTCCTCGACAAGAAGATTCGCAGCCGCCGGGGGGATCTGTTGGCCTACGTTTATCTCGGCAACCGCCTCATCAATGCGGAAATGATCGAGCAGGGCTATGCGCTGGTGGCGACCGAGCCGCCCAACGAGCGCTACACCGATTACTTCAAGAAACTGCTCCGCAAGGCAACCCAGGAGCAGGTCGGTTTCTGGCAGTCTCGCCTCCAACGGCCGCTCGAACGCCCTCCAATGAAAGCCCCGGCGGGCAAGGTCGTCTATACCCAGCCGGGCGACCCCTACTATTACCCGAAAGACCATTCCCGGCTCGGTCCCCAAGCTCGACCGATGCTCTTGGAAGACGCTGTACGCAAGGGTCTAAAACGTTTTCCCCAACCTTCTCCCTCCCCATAAACAATCTGAGCCTCTACTAACTAATTCGTTAATTATCAATGGGATATTGACTATCGTATAGCCGAGCCAGACCACGAAACAAGAAATACAGCTTGACAAGAAGGCCATTGTGTACTATCTTACTAGTACACTATTGCGGTTATCGCGGACATTGATATGTTTCTTACGATTGACCCGAATCGGCCCTTGCCGATCTTCTCCCAGATTATGGAGGGGATTCGTCTGGCCATCGCCACCGGGCGAATCAGCTCGGGCGAGCGAATCCCAAGCATCCGCGAGTTGGCTGTTGAGCTGCGAGTCAACCCGAACACCGTGGCCAAGGCCTATCAGGAGCTGGAACGCCAAGGCGTGGTCGAGGCGAAGCGCGGCGCAGGCTACTACGTTACGGGGAGCGATAGCCAGGCGAGCCAACGCGAGCGAAGGACTTTGCTGAACGCCCGGATTGATGAGTTGCTCTCAACGGCTCTCGAACTCGGTTTCTCTCCCGAGGAGTTTAAGAAAGCGATTCAGAATAGAATTGAGGACCTGGGAAAATGACTGAACCGGCTATACAGGTTAACAATCTCACGTGTCGCTTTGGAAAAACGGTTGCCGTGGATCAACTGTCTCTCGAAGTTCCAACCGGAAAAATCTACGGTTTCCTCGGCGAGAACGGTGCCGGGAAGACAACCACCATCCGGACGCTGATGGGGCTGCTGCGGCCAACCAGCGGGTCGGTCCGGGTTCTCGGCCAAGATCCCCTCGGCGGCAACGCTCCCCTGCTCCAGCGCATCGGCTATGTTTCCGACGACCGGGCGATGTACCGCTGGATGAAGGTCAAGGAAGTCCTGCGCTTCAACGCGGGGTTGTATGAGCATTGGGATAAAGCGCACGCCAAAGAGCTGCTTGGCGAGTTCGAGCTGGAGCCGTCCAAGAGAGTCAGGCATCTCTCCCGGGGCCAGCTGGCCAAGCTTGCTTTACTCTGCGCCCTCGCGCCGCAACCCGATGTGTTGATTCTCGACGAAGCCTCCAGCGGCCTGGATGCCATCGTCCGGCGCACCATTCTGGAGAAACTCATCGACGTTGCCTCCAGCCGCAAGACCACCATCTTCATTTCTTCGCATCTCGTCGAGGAGATCGACCGGGTCGCCGAACTCGTCGCCATTCTCTGCCGAGGGCGCCTGATTGTTGAGGGCAACAAGGACAGCGTTCGGGCCTCTCTCAAGCGCGTCATCTTCCCAGCCAGCGCCTCTGCTCCCGACAGAGGGCCGGATATGCATGGCGTCTTTTCAGCAAGGCAAGTGGGCAAAGAGTGGCAGCTGGTGGTTCGGGACCTCGACGAGAAGAAACTCACTGAGCTCAAGAACAAGATGGGGACGGTTCCCCACACGATTGAGATGTCGCTCGAAGACGTTTTCGCCGAATACACGGCCTGGGCCAAGAAGAACGACAAGGACGCTGCGGCCACCAAGGCCGCATAGAGTTGAGAACTTCCGGCAACTGAAGGATGCTGTAATGAAAGAGGCTTGGACGCTCTTGAAGACGCAAATCCGGATGGTCGCCTGGCCGGGCCTGGTGCTTCTGGCGAGCGTCGCAAGCATTGTTTTCCTTCCCGAGAATCCGCTCAGCACGGTTGCTATGCTGGCGACCCTCGGCTCTGCGGTGCTGGCCGGCCCGATCCTGTTTGGGCTGGAATACCAGGAAGGGGCTAGAGACTACCTGGCCACCCGTCCGGCCTCCCCTCGAATCGTGTTCGGATGGAAAGTGCTTTCGCTGGCGGCGTTGGCTCTCGTGTGTGGCTTCACTTTGAACTATGCCCTGGTGAAGTACGACATGATGCGGGGAGATTATTCGTGGGCTTTGCCAATCTTTGGCGTGGTGCTGAGTTTTTCACTGTGGTCCGCTGCCATCGCGGTGCTCACCCGGGACACAGTCCGGGGCGTCCTCTTCGGTATGGTCAGCTTTGCTGTTCCCATCTTTGTTGCCTATCAGGCCAAGCTTCATCTGTTTTCGACAACCTTTCGGGAATTACCCTGGAACTTCGACAAGATCCGTCTTCTTCCTCAAAACGAGCTGTTTTGGCATGGCGCGGTGATTCTGTCGCCCCTTGTCGTTGTAGCGCTCTTGGCTTGGGTCCATGAATGGCAGGCTCGCAAACGTTTCTCGATTCCTTACTCAACAGTCATCGCCTTCTCTCTTTATGGCGTGTATCTCGGTTTCAGCCTGTGGGCTTTGCACAACGACGGCCGCATGTCGGTCTATCCGTGGCCCGGACCGATGCCCGTTTTGGGCAAGGCGGTCGAAGGCAATAAACTGCTTTACGTTGGCCGTCTTCCAAAGCGCTATATGCTATTCGAACTGGACATTGAGAATCCTCGGGGCGAGTCCGCTCCAGTATGCGTCCTCGGCGCAACTTGGATCGGGGAACCCCAGGTCGAGTATCAGAACGCATACATTAAGGGCAACCGGGTCCTCCTCGCCGGATACGGCCCGCAGGGGAGAAGGCTGGATCTATACGAACGCCAGGAGGGGCAGGCCAAGCCGGTGGCAATTTCATCGGTCATGAAGAAGGACAAATCTGTCATCAGCGTCCAGGATCTTTCCGAGGGGCGCCTGGCAATCTGCTATGGCGCGAGAAGCGCAACCGAAGAACATCGTCGCGAGACTTCCTGGAGTGTCCTCGATATTACGACCGGCGAGATGGCGGACCTTCCTTGCTCGGCGACACCTTATCGCCCCCCGCTGGTGATTCTAACCGGAGCACGACGTTATCGCTTCGTGGAAACCAGGAAGCGGTATTTGAACGCTTATCAAATAGCAGTCGAAAACGCGAATTCCCCCTGTCATACTGTCCCTCTCGGCATAATCTCGCTCCCTGTTTGGATAGAATCGCTTAATGTGGCCTTTGACGAGAAGCAAGTCGCTGTTATTACCCTCACCGATTCCTTACGACGGAGGCGCGATCTGCAGCTCAATCTCCAGCTCTACGACACAACGGATCCCTCGAACGTAACGGTGACGCCGGTAAGGATTCCCTGGCGTTTCTTGGGCGCTTACGAATCAACTCGACAGGTGTTCCACCGATTAGGCATTCGCCCGAGACAAAAACGCCCTGAGCCACACCTGACTCTGGGGGGAGGCTTCTTGTGCCTAGAGTCTCTTCAGCGCGTGGCCGTTTGGGACGTTCACGAGCCAGCCAAGCCAAAGCTGCTAGGCATCGTCCCGACACCCTGTGGGTGGGGATATCCGATCATGACGGACGCTAATCCCGCGTTCAGTTCCTGCTGGTGGCCCGGGTCAACGACACCGATCGAGCGATCGGACGGTGCCTTGGGTTTCGCCCGCCAAAACTATGGCCTGTTGTGGCTGGAGCTGCCGGAGCGGATGAGGGAGCACTTACGGTGAATTCCAACGAGAAGAACAAACTGATGACGCTCCTCTGGAAGGAGTGGCGGCAGATGCGGGTCCTCATTCTGCTCCCGGCGCTGATCCTTTTGACCCCGGCGCTGATCCGATCCGGCATCAGCACCCACTATTCCATGATGCCGGCCTTCACCCTGGCTGCCGGAGTCCTGGCGACCTTCTTAACCTGCTATGCGGCGGGAGTGTCGAGCTACGGGATGGAATTCAGCGGGCACACGACAGCCTACCTGGCGACCCGTCCCATCTCCCCGGCGAAGGTGTTTGCTGTCAAAGTCAGCTTGGGCCTGCTACTCTGTTTTGCAGCCACGCTGGTTAGCCGCCTTCAAGTGGCACCCGGGGAGATCGAGTGGACTGTCGGACGCAGTCCGTTATTGGGCGTCTGGCTTAATCGCTGGTGGGTGATTGCGCCTACGGCTTACTTAGCCGTGCTTTTCGTGACCCTCGTCGTTCGGGAACAGCTCCTCGCGTTGATTCTCGCTCTACTCACCACTTGG
>Ga0209164_1004735_pt1 | contig 11998 bp, 9 predicted proteins | sample MTBNYHSulfiMetaG_FD_187458 | JGI IMG/M metagenome (GOLD analysis project Ga0209164, IMG submission 187458) | Enrichment culture microbial communities from rom New York Harbor, USA that are MTBE-degrading - MTBE-NYH (New York Harbor Sulfidogenic)... | ecosystem: Environmental > Aquatic > Marine >...
CAAAGGTGACCTGCCCCTTGATGGTGATGTCCCCTTTTGCCGAGCGTCTCTTGATTCGTTTCTCCCAGGAAACCAGTCCTGTGATCGCCCGCAGCGTGGTGGACTTACCGGCCCCGTTGGGACCGACCAGGCTTACCAGTTCGCCCCTGTCTACGGCCAGGCTGATGTCGTTGAGCAGCATGGCCTTATCATAACTGACGGTCAGGTGGGATACTTCCAGCAGCAAATCAGGTCTCCTCTTCGCCGAGATAAGCTTCGATGACCTTCGGATGGGTCACGACATCCTGAGGCTTACCGTCGGCAATGATAGTTCCGAAATTGAGCACGATGATCCGGTCTACGATCTTCATGAGCTGCTGCAGCTTGTGTTCCACAATGATCATGGCCGGGCCCTCCGAGTGCAGCCTTCCGAAACGCCCGCCCTTGTGCAGCCTCTTGACAGATTTGGCCATCAAGTCGGTTTCAGCCGGACTGAGGCCTCCAAAGGGCTCGTCCAGGAGCAGGAGCTCCGGCTCTGTGGCAATGGCCCTTGCAACTTCAAGCCGCTTCAGATCGCCCTGGGACAAGGTGGAGGCCTTCTCCAGGGCCATATCCGAGATTCCTGCAAACTCGAGAGCGTCCATGGCTTTTGCCTCGATCTTTTTGACCCATTCCCCCCTTTTCATAGCCCTGGGACAGAGACAGGAGACCATCACATTGGCGATTATGGGCAGCCGCCGGAAGGGTCTCATGTTCTGAAAGGTGCAGGCAATTCCCTGGTTGACGATGTCCCAGGTCTTCAGACCAACGATATCCTTCCCCTTGAAATGGATATAGCCGCTGTCCGGCTTCAAAATGGATGTGATGAGCCGCAAGAGGGTGCTCTTGCCGGCGCCGTTGGGGCCGATCAATCCGAGGATCTCGTCGCGTCTCATGGAAAAGCTCACATTGTGGATCGCAGTGAGACCTCCAAATCTCTTTCGAAGCTTTTCGACTTCCAGAAAGGGTTGGGTCATATCAGCCTTCTTGCTCTTCTCTGAGTTCCCGCCTGGAGACCTTCCCAACATCGGTCTTGGGCAGTTCACCGCGGAACTCGATGATTTTCGGGACCTTGTAGTGGGCAAGGTTCTTCCGGCAGAATTCCATCAGGTCCTCTTCGGATATCTTGCCCCTGGCCTCACTCTGCAGCACGACATACGCCTTGATGAACTGGCCCACCGATGGATCGGGTATGCCCACCACGCCGGCCGCCTTGACCTGAGGATGGCTGTAGAGGACCTCCTCCACATGTCTTGCAAAAACTGAATATCCTTTGTACTTGATGAGATCCCTTTTGCGGTCGAAGAAGTGAAAGTATCCCTCTTCGTCCATCTTCACGAGGTCTCCGGTCCTGAGCCATTTCATCCCTTCCATCTCGATGATGGAATCCCGGGTCTCTTCGGACCGTTTCCAGTATCCCTGCATAATGTTGGGGCCGCTGAGCACCAGCTCTCCTACTTCGCCCTGGGGCAGGAAGTCCGTGCCGATGACATCCACAATGGCAGCGGTAACGCCGGGAATAGGCACGCCGAATGATCCTGCCTTGGGTCTGTGATAGGGGGTGGCGTGACTAACCGCTGTTGTCTCGGTCATGCCGTAGCCCTCCAGGATTTTTGAGCCCGTTCTCCTCTCCCATTCCTTGACGGTGGAATCATGGAGGGTGTCCGCACCGCAGGCAATCAACTTCAGACGTTTCCAATTTACGCGATCGGTCTTTTCATACTCTTTGAGGTATTCAAACAGCGTAGGAACACCGTAAAAACCGGACGCCTGATAACGCTCCATCGCAGAGAGGATCTCATCCAGATCCGGCGTGGTGAAGAGCACCAGTGTGGCCCCCATGGAGAGGCCGCTGAGCATGACCACTACCTGCCCATAAATATGAAAGAAAGGCAGAAAGGCGATGCCGGTCTCCTTTCCCTCCTCAAAGAGAGGCCAGAATGCAAGAATCTGCGCCTGGAGGGCCACCATATTGCGGTGGGTTAGAATGGCCGCCTTTGGAAGGCCGGTGGTCCCTCCCGTGTAAGGCAACGCCGCCACGTCACTTGCAGGATCAATCGGGACCTGAGGCGGCTGAGGCGGATTGCTCTTGATCATTTTCTGGAAGCTATGCAGCCCTGCCTGTTTCATCTCGGCCTGGGAAGGGGCCGCCAAGCCTTCGTAAGCCTTGGCAAGGGCCCGCTTGCCGAAGAGGCGTTTGATGGGCGGAAGATAATCGCCTATGCTGGTCAGAATGATGTTCTCCAGGACCACGCCCGCCTTCTCCACGTTATCGTAAAGAATGTCTTCGCATATGACGGTTTTCGCATCGCTATCCTGGAGCTGGTGCCTGATCTCCTGGCTCGTGTACACCGGACTGATAGGCGTGATCTTTGCTCCGAGCTTCAATGCGGCAAAATAGGCGATCACGTATTGCGGACAATTGAGGAGGTAGAGGGAGACCGTGTCCCCCTTCTTTACACCCAATCGTGAAAGGCCCGTGGCGAAGCGGTCCGAGAGCTCCTTCAGCTTTTCATAGGTGATCTTGTTCCCGTAAAAAATGAGGGCGTTTCTGCGGCCGTACTTCGCTGCGATCCGATCGAACAACGTCGGCACCGAGATATCCGGAATCTCCACCTCATCGGGCACACCTTCGGGGTAGAACTTCAACCAGGGCTTTGAAAAGTAGGCTTCTTTTGAACTCATGATCTCCTCATGCGAAGAATGGGTTTACAGAACATGATGCAGACCTTTGGCTCCGCAACCAAACTCGAATCTCGAAATCCGAAACTCGAGACAAATTCAAAATACAAATGCTCCAATGTTCAAAACAAATGAGAGATTCAGGACGAAGTTTTGGTTTCGGTCATTTGAATTTTGATCATTGGATATTTTTTCGGATTTCGTGCTTCGCCACATCGCTTTACGGTCACGTCACACGTTCACGTTTCACGGCTGTAACTAATCCAACGGCGCCGTGCAGATCCGGCAGGTCTTCCGGGTCGCTACATTCCGAATCTTGCACCTGGGACACTCGGTTTCAATCTTGTCGCGCACCCAGGGCAGGAGTCCCTCCGGCATGTACAACAAAATGAGCAGGATCACCGCCGCAAAGAGGAGGGTGCGATATTCGGGCCAGAAGCGGAAGAACTCCAGCAGCGGAAACAGGACGAAGACGGCGCCCACGGGACCATATATCGTGACCACGCCGCCGAATATCGCCCATATCACCACGGTAAAAGACATGGAGACTTCAAGCGTAGACGGTCCTGCGATCCTCATAAAATGAGCATAGAGGCCTCCGGAAATCCCGGCAAAGAACCCGCTGAGGCTAAAGGCCAGAAGTTTGTAACGGGTGGTGTTGATGCCGGCGGTCCTCACGGCAAGTTCATCCTCCCGGATGGCATGGAAGATGATCCCGGTATTGGAGTCGGTGATCTTCCACATGATGGTGCAGAGGACGAGCATGAGGATTGAGGTGATGTAATAATCGTGAATTCGGGAGTTCGAGAGGCGCTGAAGCCCGGAGACTCCCAGTTCTCCGCCGGTGAAACCCGGAAGGGCGAAGATGATGCCCATCAGAATGATTGGAAAAGCGAGGGTAGTCAGTGCCAGGTAGGTGCCCTTGAGCCTCAGGCAGGGAATCCCGATGATAAGGCCCGTCAGTACCGCTGCAACGGCCCCAAGGGGAATACTGCCCCAGGGCGGTATGTGCGCATGGAGGTTCAACATGGCTGCGGAATAGGCGCCCACACCGAAGAAAAGCGCGTGACCGAAATTGATCTGCCCGGTGTACCCGGAAAGAAGATCCCAGCTTGCCGCGAGGATGGCGAAGATGCTGGTGAGAATCAGGATCCGAAGGAGATAGGGGTCACGTGTAAAAAGAGGCAGGGTCAGCAGCCCGATCACGAAAAGAGAAAGGATGACCCTACTGGGCAGCACAAGGATCTCGTTTCTGAAAACCGTATACCCTTTTCTCACATGGTATGCCGCGAGCCCCATAGTTTGCTACCTCTCTTCCTCAAAGGAGACGCCGAAGAGTCCCGCCGGCCGGATCAGCAGGACAAGGATCATGATTGACAGGGCCACGGAGCCTTTCAGAAAGGCGCCTTTGGGAATCAGAAAAACGACCATCGATTCTGCGAAGCCCAGGATGTAGGCCCCGGCAAAGCTCCCCTTTATGCTTCCCATGCCGCCAAGGACCACCGCCGCCATCATCATGATGAGAGGGTGCATCCACATAAACGGGGTGAGAATGGTCAGGGGCACAATCACAGCGCCTGTAACGGCCGCCAGCGCAACGGAGATGCCCATGCTGATCATCGCGACGCGGCTCTCATTCATGCCCATGAGATTGGCTACTTCCCTGTCCTCGGCAGTGGAACGAATCGCCAGCCCGAGTCTTGTTTTCATGAGCAGGATCCAGAGGGCGAATAGAATGATCAGAACCATGCCGAAGGTGATGAGCTGCTGGTAGAAGACCTTTACCCCAAGCAGTGAGAAGTACCCCTTGATCAGGGAAGGCACACTCAGGTAGTCGCCTGAGAAGATCAGGAGCATGACCTCCTGCATGGCGATTGCAAGGGCAATGGTTCCGATCAGCACCGCAGCCTCATGCTCACGAATAGGATCGATGAAGATCTTGTACGTGAGCAGCCCGAGAAGAGTGACCAGAATGAGGGCTACAAGCATGCCGTAGATAGAGTGGAACCCGAGTTTCTGAGTGACGAAATAGATGCAGTAAGCGGCAAGCATGTAAAACCCGGTGTGGGCTATATTCACGATGCGGGCCACGCCGAAGATCATTGAAAATCCAATTGCAAGCAGGGCATAGACGCTGCCGCTTATCAGACCGCTGATTATGATGTCTACGATCATACAGCCTCATGGTACGCATTCAGAGATTCACGGTTCAGCTTTCAGGGGTTCAGGTTTCAAGGCTCAGACTGGAAAACGACAAATCAGGAACGACAAGGATGATCCATAGCCGGTGCGCAAGGCTCGGGGTCCATTGGTTCAGGCGATCCCTGAACCTTTGTACCCCGGAGCCTCGGAAGCCGGCTTAATTCTTGTATTTTTCGATGATCCATGGGGCGATTTTGTAAGGAACGATGCCCTTGTACGTGATCTCCGGAGCGTTCTCCGCGGCTTTCCACTTGTTGGGCCACACCCCGACAAGTTTCCCGTCCTGCCACTGCACTCCGAGGCTGGTCAGAAAACCCGGGCCCCATGCCAGATCGTGCAGGTGTCTGCCCTTTTCATCCTTCAAATAGGAAGCCACACCCGAAGGCACTTTGTGAGGGTATTCCTCCAGGGCTGCGACGATTTTGTCGGAATCGAGGCTTCCCGTCTTCTCGATCATGGGGACGATGGCATCTTTGATCGCTGTGTAGGTATCGGCGGTGTAGGTGGGCACTTCTCCATATTTCTTGATGTAGGTATCGACAAAGGGTTTGGTCAGCTCATTGTATTCCACATCCCTGGCATAGGTGTTCATGGTCATGACATAATTGCCCATGCCCTGGGTCGCCTTGTAGAACCCATCCTTTTGGGCTTCCACGTTGATTCCCACCATAGCGGCCGGAATCTTGAGCTCGCCCGCCTGTCTGGCGAAGGTGATGCCTACAGAAGCCGAGAAGATGGTGAAGATCACATGGGCGCCCGATTTCTCTATGGCAGAGAGTTCGGCGGTGACGTCCGTTGCCGTTTGGGAAGGCCTCCACACGCCGGCCTCCTCCATGCCCATTTTGGGGAGCGTCTGCTGCGTGGCCGCTACCATGGGATCGGCCCACACCTGTTTTTCAGCCACGACGGCAACCTTGATCTTGGGGATGCCCAATGCCTGCTTCATGATGCCTGCCACTGTCGCCATCTGTATAAAACAGGTCTTCACCAGAAACATGGAGTTGAAGGGGGTGCCGCGGAAGAAGTACTTGTATCGATTATAATCGTTGGCTACCCGCGTGCAGAGTTCGGGATGAGCCGCGCCGCAGCCGATGAAAATCTTCTTGTAATCCATCGCAATGTCCTGCATTGCCATGACCGCCTCGGTCCTGAAACCGCCTACGATGAAATCCACCTTGTCGCGGGTCAGGAGCAGTTCCATGGCATTGGTGGCGTCCGTGATGTTGAGAAACTCGTTGGAGTCGGACTTCACCAGCTCGATCTTCATCTTCTTCTTGCCGACCTGGACTCCTCCCTTGGCGTTGATTTCCTCTGCTGCCATGGTGGCCCCATTCCAGTGGTCTTTACCCTGGACGAAATTCATCGGGCCTATCACACCGATCTTGATCACGTCCGCAGCGAGGGCAGGGAGACCCATGCCTAGGATAAGGCAGACAGCCGCTATCATCATCCATCCAGCCTTTAATCTCTTCATACCTTCATCTCCTTTCACCGGGTTGGGGTTGCCTAATGGTTTTAAAGCCGACAAGGTTTAAATCCTATTTCGACTGCACGCCCCTCAGGCGCTTTGCTCATGACCCGAACCAAGAGAGCAAACTGAATCGAGACAGATGGGAATTACGGTTTCAGAGGAGTCGATTTTCATCACTGCTTTCTACCTGGCAAAGAAAGGAATGTCGGATTTGGAAAAGAATCTTTTCAGCATGGGAGGATGACCGGCACTGTGCGGCCGGGAAACCTCCCCATTCCGCATTGCGCCGTTCAATCCCTTACTATAGAGCCGGTGAAAAAATGTCAACATGGTTTCTATCCTCCCGGCAGGGTTGGTGCTAGACTTTCATCCCCGGAAGATTCAAAGACGCCGTGTTGCCTCCATCCACGGGCAGCACCTGTCCCGTGATATAACTTGCCTCGTCACTTGCAAGGAAGAGTATGGCGGCGGCAACTTCTACTGGCATTCCCACCCTCCGCAGTTCACACCGTCCTCCCAGTTTCGACTCTTTCCCCTTTTCGCGGGCATAATCAAAGATGGGCTTGGTCATGTTCGTCTCGATGAGTCCGGGGCAGACGACATTGACGCGGACGTTGTAAGCACCCAGGTCGCATGCCGCGGTCTGCGTGAAATTGATCAGTGCAGCCTTGCTGGCGCTGTATGCATTGCCTCCGGCACCTGAGCGAATGCCCCCCACCGAGCTGGTGTTGACGATGGCTCCGTGTCTTTGCTCCTGCATGTGTCGGGCCACGTACTTGGTCCCGTATACGGCGCCCATGACATTGACCTGAAACACCCTGTTCCAGTCGTCGGCATCCTGATCTTCCAGGGGTGAGATGGCGCCCGGAATGCCGGCGTTGTTGCAGAGGATATCGATCCGGGAATACTCACGCATCGCCGCATCCACCAGCTCGCTCACTTCCCGCTCTTCGGAGACGTCGATTTTTTTCCCCATGGCGCGGCCTCCCGCGGAATGGACCATCCTCAGGGTCTCCTGAAGCGCCGGTTCGTCGATTTCAGCCAGCACAAGTCTGGCGCCCTCTCTTGCGAAAAGAAGAGCGGTTGCTCGTCCGATGCCATTGCCGGACCCTGTGATGATGGCAACCTTCTCTTGGAGCCTGCCCTTTTTGACCATTTCCATTCCTCAGCCAAAACGCATGACGCCGGAAGCACTTCGCCGGTCGCTGCTCTGCATCAATCGTTCATCGCAAGCAGGAGCTTGCTCCTACACGGGGCGACGGACGTTTCTGCAGGAGCAGCCTCCAGGCTGCGACTCTTTCAACCTGACCGAAGCGCGGGGTTTTTCGTATCGGACAACAGAGACAGTCGACTTGCTCAAATTCGTGCCCCTTCCAGGACAATCAGAGTCAAACCGTTTTTCTGCTTTTGGACTGGTCTTCCACTTCCCTGGCCAGTTTGCGGTATAGATGGTAAAAGAAGACGCCCATGAGCTCCCTGCCCCGGATCCCTTTTGCCAGGTTTTCCTCGGGCGTGAGTTGGTCCGGCTTTGTTTTCAGAAAGCTTCCATGGGCCATTTTAACGATCTGGTTGTAGATTTTGATATAGCCCTTTACAACCGAGGGGTCGACCCCGTCTTTGGGGCCGAAACCTGCACGATCCAGATCGACCAGCAGTCTGCCGAGGATTACATCATCCTGGGAATAGACATCCTCACCGTTGCGGGATTCCGGGGTGATGATCCCCCATTTGATAAATTTGTCGATCCATTTCTTTCCCATTCCGGTGGCCTTGGCAAAGGCCGCCACTCCGACAACCTCCTTCTCCAGAAGTTGATCGAGAGGGCTGAAATACCCCATGCGGAGTTTGAGCAAGGCCTTCAGTTCCGGAGACTTATTCTGCCGCTTGATGATCTCCTTGATGTAAGACAATGGAAGGAAGAAGTGATCCTGGATCTCCTTGATCAGGAGGATGCGCTCGACGTAGCCTTCGTCATAGTCTGCAACGTTTTTCCCCCTCTTCCTGGGGCGCGGGATAAGCCCTTCCCGGACATAGAAATGGATGGTCTCTTTTGGTACCTGTGTGCGACTTGAGAGCTCGCTGATCTTCATTCTTTTTCAATTGCCTCAGGAAGGAAAAGATGGCGGAGAACTGAATTTCATTCATCCCATCTATAGGAGACCGATTTTTTTATGTCAAGGAAAAAAACATAAATTTTCTTGACTTAGATATGGAGTATGGAGTAAAGCTCAACGTAATTGAGAGGATTCACCGACGTATTCAACCGAACATTCACGAGTATAGTTCCGGCTTCAGAAGGGGCTGGATGTGAACTAATCCTGCAAGGGGTGACTCTTCAAAATCCGAAGCACGAAATCCGAAATCCGAAACAATATCAAATGACCAAAATCCCAAATGACCGACAAAAAAATTGGGAATTTACATTCTTGTGCAGAGAAGGAGATGGTTGCCATGAAGACAGACTACCGGACCATAAAGGTGGATCTGAAGGATGGTGTGGCCGTGCTCACCATCGACAACCCGCCGGTGAACCAGATGTCGCCTCAATTGATGCAGGACTTCTCCGAAGCCGTCAATGAAGCCTGGAAAGATGGGCAGGTGAAGGTTGTTGTGCTGACAGGAACCGGGAAGAATTTCATTGCCGGCGCCGACATCACCCAGCTCAAGCTCGTGAAGAACAGGGAGGACATTTTTCAGAAGGCCCTGGCTTCCGCCCGGTTTCTCAACAGCATCGAAGCCGGTCCCAAACCTTTCATCGCCGCGATCAACGGCAACTGCCTGGGAGGGGGGCTGGAAACGGCCATGGCCTGTCACTACCGCGTGGCAGTCCAGGGGGTCAACCTTGGACAGCCGGAAGTTCAGATAGGGCTGATCCCCGGCGCCGGCGGAACACAGCGACTGCCCAGGCTCATCGGGCTGCCGAATGCGCTGGAGATGATCACCACCGGAAAGCCTGTCAAGGCCGAGAAGGGACTTCAAAGGTGCCTGGTCGATGAAGTGGTTCCACGGGAGGAACTCCTGACCGCCGCCTTGAAGGCTGCCCGAAGGTTCATCAAAGGGGAGCTGAATATCAAACTCCGAATGACCCGCAACATCATTCATAGAATACCAAGTGGTGCAGAAAAAACGGCCCTGCTCGGGTATGCGAAGTACATGACCTTTCAGAAGGCGAAAGGGTACATCGCTCCGTTTAAGGCTATCGATGCTTTTGAGCAGGGGCTTGGTTTCGATATCGAGGCGGACATCGAAAAAGAGGTGAGTCTGTTCAGCGACTGTGCCGTCTCCGAGGTCGCCAAGAACCTTATCGACATCTTTCTCAACACCCGGGCCGCGGGCAAGCTCGGTCGGATAGAATCTCTTGAACCGGCAAAGATCAGGAAAGTGGCCATGCTTGGCGGCGGGGTTATGGGTTCAGGGATCGTCAATCTACTCCTTCAGTCCGGCTTTGATGCCGTCCTGTGGGACATCAACGATTCCGCACTCGAGAAGGGGTTGAAGGCGGTACGCAAGACCTTCGATTACCCGATCAAAAAGAAGAAGATGACCCAGGCCGATCTTGAAAAGTTGATGCAGGCACGGTTGAAAACGACCTCCTCCCTGGAGGATTTGAAGGATGTGGATCTGGTCATCGAAGCCGTGCTGGAGGACATGAAAATAAAGCAGGATATCTGGAAGCGGCTCGAATCGATCTGTTCGTCCCGCACCATCTTCGGCACCAACACCTCGGCCCTTCCCATTACCGAAATGGCGGAGGTGCTGAAGGATCCCGGCCGCATGATCGGGCTACACTTCTTCAACCCGGCCCATCGGATGCAACTCCTTGAGGTCATCTGCGCAAAGAAGACATCCGATCAGACCCTGGCCGGCAGCGTCTCCTTCGCGCGCGCCATCAAGAAGATCCCGATCGTGGTGAACGACGGACCGGGCTTTTACGTTTCAAGACAGTTGGGCGGTCTTATGGGCGGGGCGGTTTTCCTGACGGCCGACGGAGTAGACGGAGCATTCATTGAACAAACCATGATCGACTTCGGCATGCCGATGGGACCCGCAACATTATCCGATCTGACCGGCATCGACATCAACTATCATGTGGGCAAGACTTTCGAAAAGCGGTTGGGAGAGCGCTACAGGATCCATCCGCTCACCGAGGTCGTCTACCGGACCGGATGCTATGGACGAAAGACGGGGTCCGGATATTTCGATTACAGCGGCGAAAAGCCTGTCCCGAACCCGAAAGTTCTGAATGCCGTTCAGGAGTACCTGAAGATGAACAGCATATCCCCGAAACAGGTGTCCAGGCAGGAGGTGATCGATCTGATGCTGGCCAATGGCATCAACGAGGCAGCATACATGATCCAGGAGGGGATATGCGATCGTCCGCAGGACATGGATCTTGCCATGATTTACGGCACAGGTTTTCCCCCATACCGAGGCGGCATTCTCAGATATGCCGACAAATGGGGGCTGCAGAACGTGTATGACAAACTCCTGGAACTGCAGAAGCAGTATGGAATCCGTTTCAAGCCGGCCGACCTCATCAGAGACATGGCTCAAACCGGAAAAACCTTTTACCCAAAGGATTGATAGAGGAGGGTTTGCTCATGAGAGAAGTAGTCATTGCAGGATATCTGAGGACAGCGCAATCACGATCGAGGCCCGGTGATCCGGCCAGGGATTGGTTCTGCAAAATGAGAGGGGATGAGCTTCTGGCCAAACTGCTCCCGGAGGTCGTTCAACGAACCGGAATAGAACCCAAGGAAGTTGATGACTTCCTGGTGGGCTGTTCCACTGCGGTTGGAGAGCAGTGGGCTTACGGCGGCCGGTTTCCCCTATTCCTTGCCAACTTCCCTGAGACCATCCCTGCCAAGTTCATGGACCAGCAGTGCGGCTCTTCCATGGCGTGCATCCATACGGGGTTCATGGAAATCGCGATGGAGTTCTCGGATATCGTTCTGGTCGGGGGATATGAGCACTTGACCCGCATTCCCATGGGCGGTTACAACACGGACAAGGGCCTCATTGCCCCAAACATGACGCTTTTCTTGCTTCCTTCTTATCAGCACTGGGATATGATGACCTCCGTGAACATGGGGCTCACTGCAGAGAAGCTCTTCTCCCGGACGAAATTTACCAAGGAGGAGATGGACCTCTGGGGTGTGCGGTCTCACCGGAGAGCGGCCAAGGCCCAGGCCGACGGATTCTTCGCGGGTGAGATTCTTCCCGTAGAGGCGGAGCAGGCGGATGGAACGGTTCTGAAGGTGGACAGGGACCAGGCTGTTCGCGACGATGCCACCCTGGAAGGAATGGCGCAGCTGAAGCCGGCCTTCAAGAAGGACGGTGTGATCACTCCGGGAAATTCCTCCCCGCTGAATGCGGCTGCATCGTCCATGGTGCTCATGTCCAAGGAGACGGCAAAAAAGAAAGGCATCAAGCCTCTTGCAACCATCCGTTCGATCGGCTACGCAGGGGTCGATCCCACCATCATGGGTGTGGGGCCGGTTCCGGCCAGCAAAAAGGCGCTCGACAAGATCGGGCTGAAACCCGCCGACGTGGATTATTGGGAGATCAACGAGGCCTTCTCCATTGTGGCATTGAACTGCATCAAAGAGCTTGGGATCGACCCGG
>Ga0209164_1004737_pt1 | contig 11994 bp, 10 predicted proteins | sample MTBNYHSulfiMetaG_FD_187458 | JGI IMG/M metagenome (GOLD analysis project Ga0209164, IMG submission 187458) | Enrichment culture microbial communities from rom New York Harbor, USA that are MTBE-degrading - MTBE-NYH (New York Harbor Sulfidogenic)... | ecosystem: Environmental > Aquatic > Marine >...
GCTCCAATATCGCCAAATTATTTTCACTCAAAGAGCGGCAACGCATCACGCTGGTGGGATGCGGGGCGGCCGGCGCCATCGCTTCCATATTCAATGCGCCGATCACCGGGCTGGTCTTCACGGTCGAGGTGATTCTCGGCGAATGGCGGTCGTTCAATATCATTCCCATCGCCATCGCCGCGGTGGCGGGAACCGAAGTGAGCCGGTTGCTCCAGGGGAATCAGATCGTTTTTCCCCGCCAGCACTATATCATCGGGTTGCCCGATATCGCCGCCAGTTTCGGTGTGGTGATAGTGGCCACCGTGGTGTCCGTGGTGCTGGGAAGAATGCTCAAGGGCATGCATGGAGTGGCCATGCGAACGCCCATCCCGCCATTGGCCCGTCCAGCCGTCGGCGGGCTGGCCGTGGGCCTGCTCGGGATCTATCTGCCGTTTGTGCTGGGCGAGGGCTATCTCTCGGTGCAGCAGATGATCCAGGGCACTTTTTCCCAGGGACTCCTGCTGGCCACCCTGGTGATGGCAGCCAAGATGCTGGCCACGGCCTTGACGCTGGGTTGGGGTGGATCGGGCGGTATTTTCGCCCCCAGTCTGATGATCGGCAGCCTCGTGGGCCTGGTGTACCACCGTTTTCTCAGTTGGATCATGCCCACGGCGATCCTCAGCAACGAAGGCTGTTTCGCCCTGCTGGGAATGGCCGGTCTGTTGAGCGGCATGCTGCAGGCGCCCTTGACCGGCATCTTTCTGGTGGTGGAAATCACCGGTGGATATGATGTGATATTGCCCCTGATCATCGTTTCGGCATTGACCTCCACGTTTTGCTACTATATCGAACCCGCGTCGTACTATCTGCGCGACCTGATCGAGAGGGGCCAGTTTCTTCGTCCGGGCACCGATGCCCGGGTACTGTCAGATCTGACCGTACGCGAATTGGTCAAAAAGGTGCCGACCATCCTGCACGGCGATATGGTGTTGCGTGAATTTCTGACCATTCTCGAGCAGTCAAAGGAACACCTGTTTCCGGTGGTCGATCCGCGCAGCGGGGCGTACCAGGGCATGATTTTTGTGGATCGCATTCGGCCATTCCTGTTCGACCGCCAGATGCACGGCGTCCTGATGATCGAACAGCTCATGGAGTCGAACGTGCCCACCGTAGCGCCGGATGACGAACTCTCCGAAGTGCTCTCGCTCATGGAGCATGAGGATCTGGAGGCCTTGCCGGTGGTCGAGAATCGCCGTTTTGTCGGGATGCTGTCCAAATCCACGCTGCTGGATCATTACCGCAAGGAGTTGATCGTACAGGCCGGAAACTGATAATCCATTATTTTCAATATATTCTGGATGCCGGCGTTCGCCGGCATGACGCCTCTGCGACTGTTTACGGGGTTATCAAGATGGATGGCTAGGTAAAAAGTCTTTGACGGACGGCGAAGCGAAGGATTCTATCGTGACAGAACGCCTGCTGCACGTATTTCAAAACACGCCCCTGGGACGGGAGTCATTGCTGCAGTCCCTCCATTTTTGCAAGACGCTGGGGGTCGATCTTCACATCTATGTACCCGAATCCAAACAGTTTTTGATGTATTTCGATCATGACATGGTGCAGGTGGACCTCGATCGATCCTATCTGTTGTCACCGGAGAGTGCCGTCGACCATGCCCGGCAGCTGGCGGACCTTTTCGATGTTCATGTCACCTTTTTCGTGCCGAAGAATTATACGGCCGCCCAGTTGCCCGACATTCCCACCCACTATACCTACATGTGCTGCCCGCAAAGCATCAGTGATTTGTCGGCCAAAATCGGTCTAGGCTACGTGGGGCCCAAGGTGTGGCGCATTGCCAAGTCCTCGACCTTTCCCGTTTTCATGACCGGCAGGGTCTACAAGCCGTGGACGAGCATTACGGTCTGCTACACCGGCTCGAACAACGCCAACAAGGCGCTCCGGTGGGGATTGCATCTCGGGCGCAATTCAGGCATGCCCGTCGAACTGTTTACCTTCATGGAAAGACACAAGGTGGCCTATTTCGACGAACAGCTGCGCCAGGCCGGGCTATGGAACGAATTGGGGGACCGGGTAAGTGCGTGGCACAAAATCGATCGGGGCAGTTTCGAGGAAGCCTTCTATTCAGTGGCCCACGATACGCTACTGGTCCTGGGCGCATACAGTCATGGGTTGATCAAGGTGCTTCTGTTCGGAAGCAAAACGGAAAAGATCCAGGCATGGATGCCCAACAACATGCTGCTCGTAGGACCCCACTGCGCCGTGGAGGTGTGACACCGGTCGGAATCTAATAATTTGAAGTCAATGTCATTAGCTTAAGCGGATGCTGCGGGCGGGCGTAAAGCCCGCCCCTACAAGATCGGGTTGGAAACCCACACGGTTGATTCAAACGGGTAGCCCCTATGAGATTTGTCCAGAATACCGGCAGTTGCCATTAACCGGCGGCGTAGGGGCGGGCTTTACGCCCGCCCTTATGGAAACCTGGACGCTTTAAGTAAGCGACATCGAATTTAAAACTGTATCCACATGGAGCCCGCCGGCATCAGGACCCGTTCCCGTAGATGTCGGCCAGCATTTCCTGCAGGGCGGCTTCCCAGGAACGGCGCGTCACTCCGAAACGGGCCTCGAAGCTGCTGCAATCGAGGACCGAGTATTGGGGCCGTGGTGCCGGAACGGGATATTGGGAGGTCCGTATGGGCAGGATTTCCTGGACACGCATCGGCTCATAGCGGCCGGCCAGGGTCAGGATGCGGCGCGTAAAGCCATACCAAGTGACGGCCCCCTCGTTGCAATAATGATAGGTGCCCCAACCGTCGCTTTTCGTGGTAACATCTGCGGCAGCGTCCAGAAGCGCACCGGCCAGGTCCCCGGCATAGGTCGGACAACCCGCCTGGTCGTCGACCACCCGCAGGGTGTCACGTTCCTTTCCCAGTCGAATCATGGTTTTGACGAAATTGGCGCCATGTCGTCCGAAGAGCCAGGCGGTCCGCACGATGACATGCCTTTCCCAGATCTGCCGAATACGCGCTTCGCCTTCGGCCTTGCTTTTAGCGTAAACCCCCTGGGGGTTGACGGGGTCGCTCGGCCGATAGGGGCGGGTCTGGCGCCCGTCGAACACATAGTCGGTGGAGACGTGAATGAGGGGGATCCGATGATCACGGCAGGTCCGCGCAAGCACATCGGCGCCGTCGCGATTGACGGCAAACGCGATCGCCGGTTCGCTTTCGGCTTTGTCCACGGCCGTGTAAGCAGCGGCATTGATCATTATGTCGACCGATAGGTCGGTCGGCCCGGCGGATTCGATGGCCCTTTCGACGCTTTGCCGATCGGTGATATCGCAAACGGGCATATCCGCGCCGGTGGGCGACCAACCGCGTTTTAGGGCCTGCGCCATCAGGTCATGGCCGAGTTGGCCGTTGCTGCCCACAATCAGTAGTCGCATTTAACCCTCGTACGTTGGCAGGCGTTCGGGATCCACATCCTTGAGCCGCGGGAATGCCCGGTCACGGTCGGAGAGCAGCGGTTTTTCGACCGGCCAGGCGATGCCCACATCCGGATCGTCCCAGCAGAGCCCTGCCTCGTGCGCCGGGGCGTAGTAATCGCTGCATTTATACATGAACAGGGCCGTATCGCTCAGCACGCAGAATCCATGGGCAAATCCCCTGGGTACATAGAGTTGCCGGGGCTGCCCGGCGCTCAAGTGGACGCCGACCCAGCGGCCGAAGGTGGGCGACCCGCGCCGCACATCCACGGCCACGTCGAAGATGTCGCCCGAGAGCACCTGGACCAGTTTGGCCTGCTCCTGGGGATGCTGGAAGTGCAGGCCGCGCAGGGTGTCGCGGCGGGAAAAGGAGACATTGTCCTGGACGAAGGTGTCGGCCATACCGGCGGCTTCATATCTTTTCCCCTGATAGGTCTCGAGAAAATAGCCGCGCGGGTCACCGAACACCTGGGGTTCGACGATCAGTACCTCGGGAATCTGGGTCGGGATGACGTTCATCGTTTCGCTGTTCCTCCTGTCGCACCGTAGTGGGTTTCGATCCAGCGTAGATAGTCGCCGCTGCGCACGAAATCGATCCATTTACGGTGTGCCAGATACCACGTCACGGTTTCAGCCAGGGCCGCCTCGAATTGGAAACGGGGCCGCCATCCCAATTCACGTGCGATTTTACCGGCGTCGATGGCGTAGCGGCGGTCGTGGCCCGGCCGGTCGGTGACAAAGCGGATCAACCGTTCGCTGCGGTTTGCACCGCTGCGCCCGAGACGTTCGTCGAGAAGGGCACAGAGCTGTTGAACCACATCGATATTGGCCCGTTCGGCGCCGCCGCCGATATTATAGGTTTCGCCCGGACACCCTTTTTCGAGCACCGTGGCCAGGGCCTCGCAATGGTCGATGACGTAGAGCCAGTCGCGGACATTGCGGCCGTCTCCGTAAACCGGGAGCTCCTTTTCCTCGATGATATTGAGGATCATCAGCGGGATGAGTTTTTCCGGGAATTGATAGGGGCCGTAGTTGTTGGAACAGTTGGTCACGATGGCCGGAAAGCCGTAGGTGCGATGCCAGGCGCGCACCAGGTGGTCGGATGCCGCCTTGGAGGCCGAGTAGGGGCTGGAGGGATCATAGGCCGTCTCTTCGGTAAAATGGCCCGTGGGGCCCAGGCTGCCGTAAACTTCGTCGGTGGAGACGTGCAGGAAGCGGAATGCCGCCGGCCGGCCGGCCTCTTCCCACATCTGCTGACAGGCCATCAGCAGGCGGGCCGTGCCGGTCACATTGGTCTGCACAAAGGCCAGCGGCCCGTGGATCGATCGGTCCACATGGGATTCGGCCGCAAAGTGGACGACCCCGGACGGCTTTTCTTCCGCCAGGAGCCGGCTGACCCGTTCGTTGTCGTTGATATCGCCATGGACAAATCGATAGCGTTTTTGTGGATCGGTTTCCAGATCCATCAGGTTGGCCGCATTGCCCGCGTAAGTCAAGGCGTCGAGGTTGACCACGCGCCATTCGGGCCGGATGGCGAGCATGTGCCGTATGAAGTTGGAGCCGATGAACCCGGCGCCGCCGGTCACCAGAATCGTCTGCATCGTGTTTTCCTTAATGGTCTCCATCGTTGTGACGCCCGTAAACATCGTCGAGGCGCACCACATCGTCCTCGGCCAGATAGCTGCCCGACTGGATCTCGATCAGTTCCAGGGGGATCTTGCCGGGGTTCTCCAGGCGGTGCACGGTTCCCAGGGGGATGTAGGTGGATTCATCTTCCTTGAGGATGAATTGTTCTTCGCCGCGGGTCACCAGGGCCGTTCCCTTGACCACGACCCAGTGTTCGGCCCGGTGAAAATGTTTCTGAAGGGAGAGCTTGGCCTTGGGTTTGACGGTAATGCGCTTGACCAGAAAACGCTCGGAGATGTCCACATCCTCATAGGCGCCCCAGGGGCGGTAGACCAATTTCTGGGTGACCGTTTCGGGCCGCTCCATGCGGGTCAACTGGTCGACCAGGGCCTTGACCTGTTGCACCTGTTGGCGGGGGGCCACGAAGACCGCATCCTTGGTTTCGACCACCACGTGATCGATCAACCCCACGGCCGTCACCAACCTGCTGGATGCGTGGATAAACGAGCGCTCGACGTTCTGCAGGCAGACGTCCCCATGAATCACATTCTGGTCGGCGTCCTTTTCACCGGCCTGCCAGAGCGCTTCCCAGGATCCCAGATCGTTCCACGGGCTGCAAAGGGCGATCATGACGCCCGCCTGGGTCTTCTCCATGACGGCGTAGTCGATGGAGTCCGAGGGGCACCGGCTGAAGGCCTGCTTGTCCAGTCGGAAGAAATCCAGATCGGTGCGGCCTTTCTCCACGGCCTGCCGACACCCGGACACGATGTCGGGCGCAAAGGATGCCAGTTCCTCGAGCACTTTGCCGGCCTTGAACATGAACATGCCGCTGTTCCAGCAGTATTCACCGGATTCGACATATTTGAGGGCGGTGTCGCAGTCCGGTTTTTCAACGAACCGGTCGATGGCCCAAGCGCCGGCATTCGACCCTTTGGTTGCCGTTTCATCCGTTTCCAAGGCCTTGCCTTTGCGGATATAGCCATAGCCGGTTTCGGCGGCGTCTGGTTCGATGCCGAAGGTGACCAGATGGCCGCGATCGGCATAGACGGCCCCTTTTCGAACGGTGGCCAGGAGCCCCTCGGTGTTTTCGATATGGTGGTCGGCCGGCAGGGCCAGCAAGGTGCTCTCTTTTTGCCGGGCCTCGGCCATGAGGGCGGCCACGGCCAGGGCCGGCGCGGTGTTGCGACCCACGGGCTCCAGGACGATGGCCGCCGGCGTGATGTCGATCTGGCGCAACTGTTCGGCCACGATGAAGCGATGGGCCTCGTTGCACAGAATGATGGGGGGTTGAACCTCCGCCAGGGCACCGAGCCGCAGAAGGGTGTTTTGCAGCAGCGTGTGATCGTCCACCAACTGCATGAACTGTTTGGGATAGAGCTTGCGGGACAAGGGCCACAAGCGTGTTCCCGAACCGCCGGCCAAGATGACGGGTGTGATCATGGGTACCCCTCCTTTACGGTGCGCAACTCTCATAAGGAACGCCTGGCTGAATGGGAGGAGCTATTTCTACCATACGGCGGCGGACGTTGTAAACCAGGCGCAATGTTTCCAAAATTTATTCGTTCAGTCGCTTTTGACCTGTCAAGCTATTTGGGTTATATCTCGATTTCCAATCGCCAACCCGCGATTTGCCGGTCGCACCACGTCATCCGACGAAAGGACGATGTTTCGTTTTTGAAAACCCTTGTGATTCGCAGCCGATGTTTGCTTCCCGTCACCGCCGGTCTGGCCACGGCCCAGACCATCGCCTTCTTTTTTGTATGGCATGCCAACCTGACGCTGGCCGACCGGGTCCAAGCCCTCCAAGCCGCGGGTTGGCTGGCGATTCCGTCGGGGCCTGCGGCCGCAGCGCTCGAGACTTTTGCCGCGGCCTTCTGGGGCGGATTGTTTTTCACCCTCAGCGTGGGCAGCGGCCTGACCCTGGCCACGGTGGCCCTGCTATTTCTCTGGCGGCGTTTTTTCACTGCCCGTCGCGTGTGGTTGTTGCCTGGCGCTTTGATCTGGGCTGCGGTGCTCATCGTCGTCAATTTGGACGGCCCGACGCTCGTTCCGACCCTGTTCGTCGCCTGCACGCCCCTGGCCACCGCACTGGCCGCCGTGCAGTGGCGATCGCATCCGGCCGGGCCGCCGTCGTCTCCCCGGCGATGGTATCTGCCGCTGATCGCATTGCTGCTGTTGATCCTTCTCTGGTCCACGCAACTCAATCGCGAATTGTTTACCGCCATTCGGGATCATCTGCTGCTCTCCAATGCCGCAGGACGACAGGTGAACGATTTTTACTACCGGTACACCCTGTTTGCGGCGCAGGCCTTCAAATCCTTCGAACAGAAGACGTTGAGAACGTGCCACCTGGAACCTGATCTGCATCCCCAGGCAGCGGCCGACTGGGTCGATCTGCTGGCCCGATACGATGTGCTGCCGGTGCCGGAATCCGTTTCTGCGGATGTGAGGCTTCATTTTCAAGAGGAGACATTGCGACTCGTCTCGCCCAACGGTTCGGCGATCAAGGCCGATCAAGCCGTTTTCCGCCGGGATCCACGCCTGTGGCTGAGACGCTTTTCAGAAGCGGCGGACCGCTATGGCCCCTTCCGGCGAATGGCCCTCATAGGCCTTTTGGTCGGATTTCCGATCTTGCTTTATCTTATGGTGGACGGGGGAATCGGCCGCCTGGCCGGTCTGATCGCCAAAGCCGACGCCGTGGTCTGGATACGGTCATCCGCCTGCCTGGCCATCGGGGTGATGCTGTTGATACCGCTTCTGATCAGCCGCGGCCAGGCGGTGCCCGAGGATCAGATCAGCCAGGCCCTGTCGGCGGACTCGTGGCCGCGGCGGGTGGCCGCCCTCCGGCGCATTGAAGAGCAACGCATGGATCTCGGCCGCTATGCCCAGTATCGACAATTGCTGGCAAGCCCCTGGGTGGTCGAACGCTATTGGCTGGCCAGGGCCTTGGGATCGAGCCGCCATCCATCCACCTACCCGGATTTATTGCGTTTGACGCAGGATCCGCATCCCAACGTCGTATGTCAGGCCTACTACGCCTTGGGCCAGCGCGGCCAACGGACCGCGGTCAAGGCCATTGAAGCGCAAATGGTACAGTCGGATCACTGGTATACCCAGTGGTACGGCTATCGTGCGATGAGGAGGCTCGGATGGCGTCAGACCCGATCCACATCAGGCCCCTGACCCTGGCAGCGATCCTGGCGGTCCTGGTCGCCACGGAAGCGGCGGCAGGATGGCTCCTTGGGCATGTGGAAATTTCCCCCCTGGCGCTCCTCGGCTTGATCCGACTGTGCCAGATCGTTTTGTCGCTTATTCTTATTGTGCGTTTGGAAGGCGGGTTGGCGGCCATCGGCTGGGCGCCGGCCGCGTGGGGACCAGGATTGTTGAAAGGTGCCTGGTGGTCCCTGGGATTCGCGCTCGCGGCGGCTTTGGGCATGGTCGTGATGGTTATCACCGGAAACGATCCGTTGGCCCTGTTGCACACGCCATTACCCGCCAGCCGTCTGGAAACGGCGCTCTTTTTCCTGGTCGGCGGATGGGTGGCTCCCCTAGCCGAGGAGATCTGTTTCCGGGGCGTGCTGTACACCTTCTTCCGCAAGTGGGGCGTCTGGGCGGCTTTGATTGTCAGCACCGCCATCTTCGTGGCCCTGCATTCCGTTCACGGCCTGCCCGTCACCCAGGTGGTCGGGGGCATCGTGTTCGCCCTGGCCTATGAAACCAGTCGCAATCTCATGGTGCCCTTGACCATCCATGTGCTGGGCAACACGGCCATCTTTGCCCTTTCGTTGCCTTTACCTTGGGGATAGGCCCGGGTGGGGCAGGTGGCCAGGGCCACATACGCCTGCGGTCCTAGTGCCGGTCTAATGCAAACGGCGGACAAGAGGCCCAGACTGTTTGAGCGCAGTGAGTCTCTGGGCCGCCCGCCGTGCATTTTACCGGCACTTGACCGCTTGGCGTGTGGCATCGGCCATCTGCTCCACCCACGCCGGATATAATGAATCGCATTCATTTAGAACTGCTGGCCCTTTCCTGGCTTTTGCCCGGGGGATAGGCGGCCCTGTGGCGCACTTGATTTGTGCTTGGCAGCCGTTCAAGAGCGTGCTATTAAGACTTTTTTTCAAGAACGCACTGAGGAGGTGGTTGCAATGGGTAAGGGTGATCGTCGTACAAAACGTGGCAAGGTTTGGCTTGGAACGACCGGCAAGTGCCGTCCGAAAAAATCCAAAAAGACCAAAGCCGAAAAGTAACGGCGGGATTTGTCGTCGCCGGAAGTATATGCTCCGCGTGGATTTTTCTTGATGTTTCGATTGAAGGAAGCGTGCCGGTTTTGATATCGATGCATACCCGGCACCTTTTCGCAGATGCGCGATTTTCCGCCCATGTCGACATCGGGCCCGCCTGAATCCTTCGTTATCTCCATTCGCTGAAATATTCCCACCTTCGATTTCGTCATCACACACGTGTCAGGGGGTTCCAATGTTTCCCTCTGGACAATTTTTTCATGGCCGACTACCTTGATGAGAACGTTGATCGTCCATAGAACGGCATCGAAAGGAGCAGGGGATGTTCGATTTAAAAGGGAAAAAGGCAGTCATCACCGGTGCGACGCGCGGTATCGGTCGGGCCATCGCCGAGCAGATGGCGTTGCAGGGGGCCGAGGTGGTGGTCTCCAGCCGCAAGGCCGATGTGTGCGCGCAGGTGGCCGACCAGATCAACCAAACGACCACCGGCAGCGCGGGCCGGGCTTTTCCAGTGGCCTGCAATATCGCCCACAAGGATCAACTGCAGGCCCTGGTCGATCAGAGCGTCGCGCTTATGGGGCAGATCGATATCCTGGTCTGCAACGCGGCCAGCAACGTCCATCACGGCCCTTCGGCCACCATCCCCGATGAGGCCTTTTCCAAAATCATCGACACCAACCTGAAATCCACCCACTGGCTTTGCCACATGGTGCTGCCGGGCATGGTGCAGCGCCTTGACGGGTCGATCATCGTCGTCTCCTCCATCGCCGGGTTGCGCGGTTCGGAGGCGCTGGGCACATACGGTATCAGCAAGGCCGGCGAAATCGCCCTGGTGCGTAATATCGCCCTGGAGTACGGTCCGCACAACATCCGGGCCAACGCCATCGCCCCGGGCCTGATCAAGACCGACTTTGCGCGGGCACTGTGGGAAAATCCCGAATTTCTCAACAAACGCCTGGCGGCGACCCCGCTCAGGCGCATCGGCGAACCGATCGACATTGCCGGTGTCGCGCTGTTTTTAGCCTCCAGGGCCTCGTCCTTCATGACCGGTCAGGTGCTGGTCGTGGACGGTGGGGTGACGGTGTGATCCTCCCATGTTTCTGGTAAAAAAATGGGTGACGCCCTTTCTGTTGCCACCGGGCTTGTTCGTCCTGCTTCTCGTGGTGGCCGGCCTGTGGTGCATTCGCCGCAAATTCTGGTCAGGGGCCTGGATACCTTTGATGATGGGCGGACTGATCTGGGGTTTGTCCGTGCCCCCCACCGTGGACCTGTTGGCCGGTGGGCTCGAGCAGGCGGCGACCCTCCCAAAGGAGATCCGGGCGGATGCCATTATCATGCTGGGCGGCGCCGCGTACCAGGCGGTGCCGGATCTTTCCGGCAAGGGCGCCCCGGGGCCCGGCACCATGGAACGCATGGTCACGGCGGCGCGCCTCTATCGCCGGTTGCAGGTGCCCATCATCGTTTCGGGCGGCCGGGTCTTTTCCGAAGGCGATTCGATCGCCATTTTGACCAAACGCTTTCTGGTGGACCTGGGGGTGCCGGCGGTACACATTCTACTGGAAGATCGAAGCCGCGATACCTATGAAAATGCGTTCTACAGCAAAGAGCTTTGCGAGCGGCACGGTTTCAAAAAACCGCTGGTGGTCACCAGCGGTTATCACCTCAAAAGGGCACGGTTCTCTTTTGAAAAGGTCGGTCTGGAGGTCACCTTCTTTCCCTGCGCCCTCACCACCTACCCGGGAAAGGTCTACAGCTGGCATCACTGGCTGCCCAGCGCGACCGCATTGGCGGGCACATCAAGCGCCCTGCACGAGTGGCTGGGGCTGATGTACTACCGCCTGCGCTATTGAAAACCGTCATATATCGAAATTTTCTATTGCATCCCTGATTTCTTATCGGACCTTTCCATTAGATTTCTCTCACCCCCTGTGGTAGCTGCTGGCCATTGTTCCGTATAACCCCCGCAAACTCATTAAATTCGATAAAACCATTAAATGAACCGGAGGGCTGCGATGTTGCACAACTCTTTGAAGATGTTTGTGATTTTCTTTTTTTTAATTCCCTTATTGTTTTTCGCATCCATGCCGGCAAGCCATGCGGATCCGCTGGCCGCTTTCGAGGGCATGAAGGGCGAGATCAAGATTTCCGGCGGCACGGCCCACATTCCGGTGATGAAGGCGGCGGCCAAGGCGATCATGACCGCGAATCCTGAGGTCCGCATCAGTATTGCCGGAGGCGGTTCGGGGGTGGGGATCAAGCAGGTGGGCGAAGGGTTGGTCGATATCGGCAATTCGGGCCGTCAACCCACCGAGGGCGAGGTGACCAAATACGGTCTCAAGATGTTCAAATGGGCCATCGATGGGGTCGCCGTGGTGGTGCACCCCCAAAACAGCGTTACAGCGTTGACCCAGTCGCAGCTCAAGGAGATATTCAGTGGGAAGATTTCCAACTGGCAGCGTCTTGGTGGACCCGACAAGGCGATCAACCTCTACACCCGCGACGCCGCCAGTGGGACCCGTGACGTTTTTTGGAAAAAGGCGCTTGGCAAGGGAGAAGTTACCGATAAAGCCAATGTCGTGGTCTCCAACGGCGCCATGAAAGCGGCCATTTCCAACGATCCCTACGGCATCGGCTACGTGTCCGTGGGGC
>Ga0209164_1004739_pt1 | contig 11991 bp, 5 predicted proteins | sample MTBNYHSulfiMetaG_FD_187458 | JGI IMG/M metagenome (GOLD analysis project Ga0209164, IMG submission 187458) | Enrichment culture microbial communities from rom New York Harbor, USA that are MTBE-degrading - MTBE-NYH (New York Harbor Sulfidogenic)... | ecosystem: Environmental > Aquatic > Marine >...
CGGAAGGAAAACATGATTGCGCGCTTGCGGTACGAATCTCCTCCCTGTACCTGATCGAAAATAGGGGCTGGAAGAATCTTGTTCTCGGCCGGCAGGCATTCCTCCCCCTGGAATACTGCTACGCCGCGCCGAATGATCACAAAGCGATCCTGGCCCAGTTCAGCGAAGGACTTAAAATCCTTGAAAAAAACGGGGAGTATCGTCGAGTCTATGAAAAATGGCTGGGAAGCTATCAAGCGGCCCCCCCATCTCTTATGACCGCCCTCCGCTACTCGGCCATGGTCCTCATTCCCTTGATCCTGGTCCTTTTGGCCATCTTCCTCTGGTCTTGGACCCTGCGCAGGCGGGTGTCGGAAAGGACCCGGGAACTGGGAGAGAGTGAGGAGTTTCAGAGGGCCATGATCGCCTGCTCGCCCGTGGCCCTCTACAGCATTGACCTGGAGGGGAATGTGCTCGCCTGGAATGAATCGGCGGAGAAAATTTTTGGATGGTCGGCTCAAGAGGTTGTGAGCAGACCCCTCCCGGTTGTGCCCAAAGGCAAGGACGAGGAGTTTTCAGCCCTGCGCCAGCGGATCATAGAAGAGGGGGGCGTCTCACACGTGGAGGTAGTCCGGCAACGCAAAGGTGGCAGTCTGTTCGACGGCAGCCTTTCGGCTGCGCCTATCTGCAATCCGCAGGGAGACGCCATCGGGATCATGGCCTCCATGGAAGACATCACCCAGCGAAAACAGGCAGAGGCCGCCCTCAGAGAGAGTGAGATACGGTATCGCTCCCTCTTCGATCACTCCCTGGACGCCTTTCTCCTGACCTCCCCTGATGGGTCCATCCTTGATGCCAACCCCGCGGCCTGCGAGATGTTTGGCATGACGGCCGAAGAGATCAAAAAGGCCGGTCGCAACGGTCTGGTGAATGCCTCCGATCCCCGTTTACAGAAAGGCCTTGAAGAACGTGCCCAGAAGGGCAAGGCGCAAGGTGAAATCACCATGATCCGGGGAGACGGCACCCGATTCCCAGTGGAAATAAGTTCCGCCATCTATACCGACGAAAATGGCGAGCAGCGATCCAGCGTGATCATAAGGGATATCACAGAGCGGAAACAGGCAGAGGCGGCCCTCAGTGAACGTGACGAGCGCTTTAAGAAACTGTCTTCACATGTTCCCGGAATGATTTACCAGTTCATGAGAAGGCCTGATGGAACCTATTGCCTGCCGTTCACCACCGAAGCCATCAAGGACATTTTCGGTTGTTCGCCAGAAGACGTGAAGGAAGATTTCACTCCAATCATCAAGGTGATATTGCCCAAGGATCTGGATAGAGTGATGGATTCTATTGAATGGTCTGCTAAGAGGATGACTGTCTGGCGATGTGAATATCGGGTGCAGATTCCCGGCAGACCGGTCAAATGGCTCTACGGTGAATCGTCGCCGGAAAAATTGGCAGACGGCAGCATCCTCTGGCATGGATTCAACACAGACATCACCGAACGGAGGCGGTCCGAGGAAGAGCGCGAGAAACTGCGGGAACAGCTCAATCAGGCCCAGAAGATGGAATCCGTGGGCCGGCTGGCAGGGGGCGTGGCCCACGATTTCAACAACAAGCTGACGGTGATCCTGGGTTACACCCAGATGGCCATGGAGGGACTGCTCAGGTCAGACCCGATCTACGCAAATCTTCAGCAGGTTATGAAGGCCGGGGAACAGTCGGTCCAGATCGTGCGCCAGCTCCTGGCCTTTGCGCGGAAGCAGACCATCGCGCCCCAGGTGCTGGACCTGAATGAGACCGTGGAGGGGATGCTCAAGATGCTGCGGCGCCTCATCGGCGAAGACATCGATCTGCTCTGGCAGCCTGATACGAATCTCTGGCCGGTCAAGATGGATCCGTCCCAGATCGACCAGATACTGGCCAATCTGTGCGTCAACGCGCGGGACGCCATTTCAGGGGTGGGCAAGGTCACTATTGAAACGGAAAACGTGGTTTTGGACGAAAATTATTGTGCCGAGCGCCCGGAATTTGCACCCGGCGAATATGTCATGCTGGCCGTGAGCGACAACGGCTCCGGCATGAACAAGGAGACCCTGGCCAATGCCTTCGAGCCCTTCTTCACCACCAAGGAGGTGGGCAAGGGCACAGGCCTGGGGCTCTCCACCGTATATGGCATCGTCAAGCAGAATCAGGGCGTTGTGAACGTTTACAGCGAACCGGGCAAAGGGACTACCTTCAGGATCTACCTGGCACGGCGCAGCGAGGAAGCAGAAGAAAAAGTGGAAAGAGTCGAGGCGGAAATCCCCCCGGGCCGCGGGGAGACCATCCTGGTGGTGGAGGATGAAGCGTCGGTGTTGCGACTGGCCCAACGGGTCCTCGAGAACATGGGTTACACTGTGCTGGCGTCAGCGACGCCGGCAGCGGCGGTCTCCATGGCCCGGGACCACGCCGGCGAGGTCCACCTCCTCATGACCGACGTGGTCCTCCCCGAGATGAGCGGAAAAGACCTGGCCCTGGAGATCATGCAGATCCGTCCGAACATCCATGTCCTGTTCATGTCCGGGTATACCGCCAATGTCATCGCCCACCAGGGGGTGCTGGATGAAGGGGTGGCGTTTATCGAAAAACCCTTTACGCAGGAAGGCCTGGCCCGGAAGGTGAGGGAGGCGTTGGGAAGTGAAAAATGAAGAGTGAATAATGAAGAATGGAGAACGACAACGGAACGTGGAAAGCGGAAGTCGGAACGCGGAGCTGAGTGACGGAGGAAGCGTGAACCTTGAAAAATTGGAACAGGTGCCGGCGTCCCTCTGTTCTTCGATCTTCAATTATCATCTTTCTGTTGCCGCGGTTCCGCGTTCCGAGGTTGATTGGAGATTCAGAAATTGTCTGTGGAATGGCTGTAACCTGTGGATGGGAGGGCAGCTTACATGACCAGAATACTGATCGTTGAAGACCATGCTGAGAGTCGTTACCTGCTGGAACGGCTGCTGACATCCAGGGGGCACCAGGCCATTGTTGCGGAAAACGGATTGGCGGCCCTGCGGCTTGCCCGGGAGGACCCGCCGGATGTCATTATCTCCGATATCATGATGCCGGTTATGAACGGGTTCAAACTCTGTTGCGAGGTGAAGAAGGACCACGCCCTGAGCCATCTTCCTTTCATATTTTATACGGCCACCTTTGTTGACGAGGGCGACCGGAAACTGGCCATGGCTCTCGGGGCATCCCGGTTTGTGGTCAAGCCCACGGATGGAGATCAGTTTATAGAGATCCTCGAAGACGCGCTGAGGGAACACCGCAATGGAATCCTCCCGGTCCCTGAGGGTCCGCTGGAACATCAGGAGACCCTGCTGGAGATGTATGAGAACAGCATCACCCGGAAGCTGGCCGAAACCGTGGAAAAACTCCAGGAGGAGCGCCGGGCCTTGATTCAGTCCGAACGCCGGCTCAAGGAGGCGCAGGAACTGGCCCATATCGGGCACTGGGAACTTGACCTGAAAACCGATTCGCTGGAATGGTCGGATGAGATCTACCGCATCCTGGGGGTGAAACCCCGGGCCTTTGATCCTTCGTACCAGACCCTCATGGCCATGGAGGTGATCCATCCGGAGGACCGGGCCGACGTGATCAAGGCACACAGGGATTCGCTGTCCAAGAAGACGCCGTGCGACATCGAATACCGGTTGCTTCTTAAGGACGGAACCCTCAAATATGTAAACGAGCGGTTTCAAACCCTCTTTGACGACGATGGCATGCCGGTCTGTGCCATGGGGACGGTCCAGGACATCACCGATCGCAAGCAGGACGAGTCAGAGCGCGAAAGATTGCAGGCCCAGCTACTTCAGGCCCAGAAGTTAGAGGCGGTGGGGAGATTGGCGGGCGGCGTGGCCCACGACTTCAACAACCTCCTGACCGTGATCCTGGGTTATGGGGAGATGGCGCTGAACGATCTCGATCCGGACCATCCCCACCATTCGTTGCTGTCCCAGATTCGCGATGCCGGCAACAGGGCCAGGAACCTGACGCGGCAGCTCCTGGCCTTCAGCCGCAAGCAGGTCCTGGAAATGAAGGTGGTGGATCTCAACGGTGTGGTGCGCGGATTTGAGAAGCTGATGCGCCGGGTCATCGGGGAGGATGTGTTGCTGAAGATGTCGGTCCATGGAGAGCCGGTGCGGGTGAAGGCCGATGTCTCCCAGTTGGAGCAGGTGCTCATGAACCTGGCCGTCAATGCCAGGGACGCCATGCCCGACGGCGGCGCCCTCGCCATCGAGACCGCCATCGTGGAACTGGACGAGGCCTATTGCACGAGGAAGCCCGGCGTCGTCCCAGGCCCCTATGCCATGATCGCGGTGGCCGATACGGGCGTCGGTATGGAGAGCGGGACCCTGAATCAGATCTTCGATCCATTTTTCACCACCAAAGACAGCGACAGGGGCACCGGCCTCGGGCTGGCCACCTCCTACGGCATTGTCAAGCAGCACGGCGGCGACATCTGGGTCTACAGCGAGCCCGGCCAGGGGACCACCTTCAAGGTTTATCTTCCTCTGGCCTTGGAGGAAGAAGCGGTCGAATCCAAGGTCGTTGAAAGGCCCCGGCCCGTCAAGGGTACGGGCACGGTCCTGGTGGTGGAAGACGACCCTTCCGTACTGAAACTGGCCGGCGCGCTCCTCAGGGGGTACGGATACCATGTCCTTGAGGCCGTCAACCCGGAGACCGCCCTGGACCAGGCCCGCAGTCACAGGACGCCCATTGATCTGATCCTGGCCGACGTGATCCTTCCCGGAATGAAAGGCCCGGAGATGGTGGAAAAGATCCGGGAGATCCATCCCCGGGCAAGGGTTCTCTACATGTCGGGGTATACGGAAGATTTGATCGCACATAACGGAATCCTGGCAAAAGGGATCATGTTCCTCGCGAAACCCTTTACGGCCGAGACCCTTCGGGGGAAGGTGGCCGAGGCGCTGGGCCAGCCTTGAACGCGTAACGGAGAATGAAGAGTGAAGAAGGAAAAGTGAAAAAGGAGGATATTATGAGCAAATACATACTTTTTTTGTTATGCATGTCTGCCATGCTCGTCGGAACTGCCCCGAGTGTCTGCGCGGCGGAGGATGGCGTATTCACCATCAGCACCTCCTACAAAAGTCTTCTGTCCAACCCGGAGCAGACCGGTATGCTGGACCGATTGATCAAGGAGGCCTTCCGCAGGATCGGGCTGCGTGCGCAAATCGTTTTTACCCCCACGGAGCGGTCCCTGGTGGACGTCAATGCGGGTCTTCTGGATGGGGAGCTGAACCGGGTCGAGGGGATGGAGCGGAGTTTGCCCAACCTGGTGCGGGTCCCCGAACCCAACATGACCATGCATTTTGTTGCCTTTGCCAAACACCCCTACCCCATAGACGGCTGGAAAAGCATCGAAACCCTCCATATCGGCATTGTCCGGGGGTGGAAGATCCTTGAGAATAACACCCGGGGCTTTCCACACGTTACCCTGGTGCCCACGGAAACCGAGCTGTTCACCATGCTGCACAAGGACCGCATCGACGTGGCCCTGTACGCCAAACTGACGGGATACGAGCAATTGAGCCTTCGGGGCTTTACGGGCATCCGTCATCTGGAGCCCCCCCTGGCCAGCAAAGAGATGTTCCTGTATCTGAACAAGAAACATGAGGCCTTGGCAGAGCCGGTGGCCAAGGCCCTGAGGGAGATGAAGCAGGACGGCACCTATGACCGGATCGTCAGGGAAGCCACTTCCCATGTGAAGATGGATACGCCGTAACTGTTCATGGCCAAGGGAGAAGGGGATCCCATGGATGAAATCAGCATGCCCGTTAACGGTTCATAAAAGCCTGAATTTCGAAGCGCATGAGGTTAGGGTCCTCGGGCTCCGCGTTCCGAACTCCGCGTTCCGCGTTCTGAAACGGGAGTTTATCCTTGAGGGTTCTATGATAAGAGGATGGTCATGATTCCCTGGAGAGATTCGAGCACGTGGCGGTTCTTCAAGTATGCCTGGGTCTGTTTCATGGCCATCGTCCTGATGGTTACGGGCATTTATTCGTTGGTCGCACACCATCGCGAGCATGACTACCTGGAGGATGCGCTCCAGAATATTGCCACCACCCACATCCCGGCCTTGATCGGGAGCCTGTGGGTCACAGACCATGCGGACGTGCAGCGAATCATCGACGGGATGGTCCGTTTTCGATACATCGCCAGGATCGAAGTCCAAGACGACGCCGGCGTGGCCATTTTTGCCGGCGCCGAGCCAGATCCCTCCATGGAAATCGTCTCCAGGGACTTGACCTATGTTCATAAGGATGCGTCCATCCCTATCGGCTCGCTCTCCCTCTTCATCAGCGAGCGTCAGTTGCATATGGAGGTGCTCACATCCGCCCTCTATCTGCTGGCCCTTCAGATTCTCCTGTCCGTGGTCCTGGCCGGGGTCATTGCAGGGACCTTCCACATGGCCCTGGGCCGGCACCTGTACCGGTTCGCCCAGTTCATCCGGTCCGACGACCCGACCCAGTTCGGCCGGGACTTCACGTTGGTGCGCAAATCGACGTTCCAGGACGAACTGAAACTCCTTGTCGACCATTTCAACGACCTGCGCAAGAGGATCAGAAGTCATGTGGGAGAACTGGAATACGCCATTACCAGGGCCAACGAAATGGCGGTTCAGGCCGAGGCCGCCAATGCAGCCAAGAGCGAGTTTCTGGCCAACATGAGCCACGAGATCCGGACCCCCATGAACGGGGTGATCGGCATGACCGGACTCCTTCTGGATACGGACCTCAACGAGGAGCAGCGCCGCTATGCCGACATGGTGCGCAGCAGCGGAGAGGCGCTCCTTTCCATCGTCAATAACATTCTCGATTTTTCCAAGATCGAGGCAGGGAAACTGGAGATTGAAACGCTTGATTTCGATCTGTTGAGCCTCATGGACGATCTCGCCGCGACCCTGGCCGTGCAGGCCCACCAAAAGGGTCTTGAACTCACCTGCGGGATCGACCCGGAGGTGCCTATTCTGCTGCAGGGCGATCCGGGACGTCTGCGGCAGATCCTTACCAACCTCGCGGGAAACGCCATCAAGTTCACCCAGGATGGCGAAGTGAACATCCGGGCATCCATCGAGTCAGAGAGCGAAGACGCCATGGTCCTGAGGGTGGCTGTTCAGGACACGGGGATCGGCATCCCCGAAGAGAGGCTTTCCATCATTTTCGACAAATTCACCCAGGCAGACGCCACCACCACCCGGCGTTACGGCGGGACGGGGCTGGGCCTGGCCATCAGCCGGCAACTGGTGGAACGGATGGGAGGGGACATGGGGGTGGAGAGCCGCGAGGGAACAGGTTCGACATTCTGGTTTACCTTGCCCTTTAAGAAGCAGGTCAAAGGGGCGAACCTCCCGGCGCCCCCGTCTGCGGATATTCATGGGGTCCGTGTCCTCATCGTGGACGACCATGCGGCCAACCGGGAGATCCTCACCCAGCGCCTGAAGGCATGGGACATGCGGCCGGTAGAGGCCCAGGACGCCCGGGGCGGACTCCAGGCCCTCGCGAGTGCCCTTGAAGAGGGAGATCCGTTCAAGGTCGTCCTGGTAAATATGCAGAGGCCTGACGTAGACGGCGAGGGCTTCTGCCGTGCGGTCAAGGCCGACCCCCATCTGGCAGATATCCCCCTGATCCTGTTGACCCCCCTCGGGGTCCGGGGCGAGGCGCGCCGGTTCCGGGAAATAGGCTTCTCCGGATATCTCCCCAAGCCTGTTCGGCATTCCGACCTTTTTGACATGCTGAGCCAGGTCCTCGGCGGTCTTCCAGCAGGGCATGACTCCCTGGTCACACGCCATTCGGTCCGGGAACAGAAGCGGCTTGAAGGTGCGGCGGAAGCCCGCATTCTTCTGGTGGAGGACAACCTCACCAACCAGCAGGTGGCCCTCGGCATCCTCAAGAAACTGGGGTTCCTCGCCGATGTGGCGGAAAACGGCATGGAGGCCGTGGAGGCCCTGAAAAGAACGTCCTATGATCTGGTGCTGATGGACATCCAGATGCCCGTGATGGATGGAATAGAGGCGACAAGAAGAATTCGGAGAGCGGAACGCGGAACGCGGAAGGACGAGGTCGGACCTCTGACCTCCGGCCTCCGACCTCCGACCTCTGGATTTATCCCCATCATCGCCATGACCGCCCATGCCCTGGCAGGGGACCGGGAGAGGTGCCTTGCTGCCGGGATGAACGACTATGTTGCCAAGCCGATCAACCCCAGGGCCCTGGCGGATGTGCTGAACCGGTGGCTCAACCGGGAGGACGGAAGACAGAGGACGGAGGACGTAGGACAGAAAACGGATGTCGGGAGCCGGAGGTCGGGGGTTGTTGGAGAAAGGACGGACGGCGAAAGTACGTTGCCCTTGTTCGACAGGGAGGGGTTGCTGGGACGGTTGATGGGCGATCTGGACATGGCCGGGGAGGTGATGGACGGGTTCCTGGACGATATCCCCCGGCAGATCCAGGCGCTGAAAGGATTTCTTGAAGCAAGGGACGCAGCCGCTGTCCACCGTCAGGCCCATGCCATCAAGGGCGCCTCTGCCAATGTGGGGGGGGAACGTCTCCGGGAAGCGGCCCTTCGGGTGGAGAAGGCAGCCCAGGCCGGGGATTTGGCCGGGGCCCGATCGCTGATGACGGAATTGGAGGCCCAGTTCAGCCAATTGAAAGACGCCATGGAGAAGGCGGAAGGGGGACAATGAATAGTGAAAAGTGAAGAATTGGTAAACCCCGAACACGCTTCGGGAGGATAAAACCCTGACGGTTGAATTCCGAACACCGCATGCAGAGGGAGAGGATATGTGGAATGAAAATACTTGTTGCCGAAGATGACGCCACACACTCCAGGGCATCCTGCCGATCTGCTCCTTCTGCAAGAAGATCCGCGACGACCTGGGTTACTGGAATCAGGTGGAGGCTTATATCAGCAGGCATACCGATGCCCGGTTCGGCCACAGCGTCTGCCCCGAGTGCATGAAAAAGCATTATCCGGACCTTTGTCAAAATGAGGAATGAAAGATGAGCGAGGAAGACGGAACCCGGAACGTGGAATTCGGTTCGCGTCTGGCGAGGACTGAAACGGCTTTGCGGGACAGTAACGCCAGGTACAAGGGGATCTTTGAAAACACGCGAGATGGCGTTGCCGTCTATGAGGCCGTGGACAGCGGGGAGGACTTTATATTCGTCGAGTTTAATCCGGCCGGGGAGCGAATCGAGCATGTGCATCGAGAGGATGTGATCGGGCGCCGTGTGTCGGAAGTGTTTCCCGGGGTCAAGGAATTCGGCCTCTTCGAGGTCTTTCAAAGGGTGTGGCGTACCGGAACGGCCGAGAGACACCCGGTATCCTCATATAAGGATGGGCGGATTTCCGGATGGCGGGAGAATTTCGTATACAGACTTCCCGCCGGCGAGATTGTTGCGATGTACAGCGATGAGACGCAACGGAGACGGGCAGAGGAGGCCCTCCGGGAGAACGAACAGAAGTACAGGGTCCTGGTCGAGAATGCCGGTGAAGTCATCTTGGTGGCCCAGGATGGGCAAATCATGTTTGTGAACCGGAGGATTTCGGATGTTACGGGGTATCTCCCTGAGGAATTGATTGGAAAGCCCTTTAGTGATTACATCCATCCGGACGATAGAGACGCAGTGGCCGAGCGGCACATAAATCAATTGAAGGGCGAGGCCGTGCCCGGGGTAAATCCCTTTCGAGTTATCACCAGGGAGGGCGCGGTCAGGTGGGCGGAGAGCAATATCGTGTTGATCGACTGGGAAGGAAAACCGGCAACGCTCAACTTTATAACGGATATCACCGATCGCAAACGGGGGGAAGAAGCGCGGGACAAGTTGCAGTCCCAGCTCCATCAGGCTCAGCGGATGGAGTCCATCGGGATCCTGGCAGGGGGAGTGGCCCACGACTTCAACAACCTCCTCACCACGATCATCGGAAATGCCCAACTTGCGCTGGTCGATCTGCCGAAAGACGATCCCCTCCGCGAGGATATGGAAGAGATTCGAAAGGCGGGCGAACGGGGGGCCATGCTGACCCGGCAGCTCCTGATCTTCAGTCGAAGGGAGCCGCAGCAGACGGAACTCCTTGATCTCAATGAGGTTGTTCAGGATATGGACAAGCTGCTTCGGCGTCTGGTCAGGGAGAGCATCGAGCTGCGGATGATCCAGGCGAAGGGGCTGTGGAAGATTCGGGCGGACGTGGGTCAGATGGAGCAGGTGATCATGAACCTTGCGGTCAATGCCAGGGACGTCATGCTGGGGGGCGGGACCCTGACCATCGAGACGGCAAATGTTGAGCTGGACACGGCATTTTTCCATGCCCATGACGTAGCCGGAGAGCCTGGATCCTATGTGATGCTGGCGGTGACCGACACCGGACCCGGCATGGATAAGGCCATCCGGGAGCGGATCTTCGACCCTTTTTTTACCACCAAGGAACGGGGGGCCGGTACGGGGCTGGGGCTTTCCACGGTGTACGGGATTGTGAAGCAGGGCAGTGGGTATATCTGGCCTTACAGCCAACCCGGCATGGGAACGACCATGAAGATCTACCTCCCCAGGGCCGAAGACGTCCCGAGGAGGGTATTGAAAGAAGAGACGGCTGATACAAAGGCCGGGGGCGAGGTGGTGCTGGTGGCGGAAGACAATCCACCGCTTCGGGAGCTGGCCCAAAGGACCCTTGCGAAGGCCGGATACCAGGTCCTGACCGCCGGCGATGGCGAGGAAGCCCTTCGGGTGAGCGAGCGATTCAAGGGGGAGATCCATCTTCTGCTCACCGACGTGGTGATGCCGAGAATGGGGGGCCAGGAACTGGCCGAGCGCATTCGGACCCTCCGTCCGGGGATCCGGGTCCTTTACATGTCGGGGTTTCCTGACAGGGAACTGTCGCATCTCGACGCCATGGAATCGGACGCGAACTTTCTTCAGAAGCCCTTTACCCCTCAGTCCCTGTGGTTGAAGGTGAGGGAAACAATGAATAGTGAATAGTGAATAGTATATAATGAATAATGAATAGTGGCGATGGAGGAAAAGGGAAAAAAGGATGAAGCATGACGACTTGAAGAACCGCACAAAGGCGTTCGCTCATAGAGCCGTGGAGTTGGCGTTGGCGTTACCCAGAACCCAACTGGGAAGGCACATAGCCGGGCAACTGATAAGATGCTCCACGTCGGTTGCATCGAACTACAGGGCCTCGTGTTTGGCACAATCAAAGGCTCACTTCATTTCAAAGCTAAGCATTGTTCTTGAGGAGGCGGATGAATCTGCATTCTGGCTGGAATTTGTTATTGATGAACAATTATTGAAGAATACCCTTGTTGAACCACTATTAGAAGAGGCAAACGAACTGACAGCCATTTTCTTTTCATCCAGGAAAACAGCAAGGAACACGGCATAGAAATGATATCGCGCAGCGATACCACAACTATTCACTCATCAATATTCAATATTAAATACAATGGCCAACATCCTTATCGTAGATGACGAAGAACAGATCCGGCGCATGCTGAGCCGGATGTTGAGCCGGAAGGGATACGCCTGCACCCTGGCTGCCGATGCCAGAGAGGCCCGGAACTGCCTTGAAAGGCAGGCATTTGACCTGGTCCTCTCCGATGTGAACATGCCCGGGGAGTCGGGCGTGAGCCTGGCCCGACACATCGATTCGGGGTACGAAGACACGGCGGTTATTATGGTGACGGGCGTAGACGACCCCCAGGTTGCGGATAGCGCTATTGAGGCGGGGATATACGGTTATATTGTCAAGCCTCTGGACATAAACGAGGTATTGATCAATGTTCGAAACAGCCTGCGCCGGCGGGACCTTGAAATCGCCAACCGGCGCTATCGCCGGGACCTGGAGCAGATGGTGGCGGAGCGCACCGCCAGTCTGCGCAGGGCCATGGAAGGGATCATCCGGGCCATGGGCCTGACCGTTGAATCGAGGGACCCGTACACATCGGGACACCAG